>JABLTL010046523.1_pt1 | contig 18781 bp, 17 predicted proteins | sample 7160151 | NCBI WGS metagenome assembly JABLTL01 (sample SAMN14651223, study PRJNA627086) | human gut metagenome | isolation source: feces | host: Homo sapiens
GGTTTCTTCTCTGTGATGGTATCAGCAGGCGCCTCCCCCTCAAAGCGGAGTGGGGACGGCGATGTGGCCAGCAGGAGTGGACCTGCCAGCGTACAGAGTATTGCTATGGTGAATTTGCGCGCGCTCACGATAATTATAACGTGTATAGGGGGCTTTTTATTGCCTTGGGAGCGATTTTTCTCTTGCCTGTCTGCTGGTTTCGGGCAAATAGCCTAACTTTGTGCAAAAGATTGACAACTGAACAGCAATAGTTTGACTTATGATAGAATATCTGAAAGGTACGCTCGATGAACTCACTCCCACGCTTGCCGTGGTGGAGTGTGCGGGGGTGGGATACGGTGTGAACATCTCGCTCAACACCTTTGCCGCGCTGCAGGGGAAGCAGGAGGTGAAGCTGTGGATAACGGAGGCCATACGTGAGGATGCCTACCAGCTGTGGGGGTTCGCCGCACGTCAGGAGCGCGAACTCTTCCTTCTGCTCACCAGCGTGAGCGGCATAGGTGCGGCCATGGCGCGCATGATTCTCTCGGCGATGAACCCTGCCGAACTCTGTGGGGTCATCAGCGAGGGAAATGACAAGATGCTGCGGCAGGTCAAGGGCATCGGTCCCAAGGCTGCCCAACGCATTATCGTAGATTTGCGAGACAAGATAGTCACACTGGGCATCGATGCTGCCCAGGCCGGCCCGTCCGGCTCCGAGTCCGGCTCCATCAACCGTGAAGTGCTTGACGAGGCCGTCACGGCACTCGTCACGCTGGGCTTCAGTCCTGCTCCTGCCCACAAGGCTGTGCAGCAGATACTGAATGAGAAGCCCGACACACCATTGGAGCGCATCATCGTACTTGCACTGAAGATGTTATGACGTGCCGCTCTCTCCTCCTGGTCTTCCTGCTCGGTCTGTCCTCGTTGGCCGCTTATCCTCAGAAGGAAGTGGAAAAAATCGGACAGCGGATGCATGTGGTAGCCCGCTCGCCGCGCGGTGGCTACCGCCTGTGCAAACCCATGCGCGGCACTGGCTTCTGCATTGAGGGAAGCGGGCCAAACGAGGGCTTCGTGCTGGGCTATTCGCCCAAAGGAGACCTGGAGCGGGCTTTGGACAATCCCGACTTCCGCTCCTTCCTGCAGGCTTATGATACGGCGGTGGTGCAGACACCCGTGTGCCGGATAGTGCCTGCGGGGCTGAGGCCGGCGGTGGAGCCGATGCTCACCGATACGTGGGATCAGCCCCGCCCCTACAACATATGCGCTCCCATGATAGGCGGCAAGCACTGCCTGGTGGGTTGCGTGGCGCTGGCTCTCTCGCAGGTGATGCGTTACTGGCGCTGGCCGGTGGTGGGGCACGGTACCCACACCTATGTGGACAGCCTGGGCTGCGGGCAGACACTCACCGCCGATTTCCGCCACGAGTACCGATGGGACCTGATACGCGATGTATATAGGGGTGCCATCGACTCCTCTGATGTGAGCCTTCTCGAGGCGGGCAGGCTGTGGCGCGACTGCGGAGTGGCGGTCAACATGCGCTACGGACTCAGTGCCAGCGGGGCCAAGAGCGTGAGGCAGGCCATAGCGCTGCACACCTGGTTTGGCTACGATGGCGGCATGCAGTTCTATTACAGGGATTTCTTCAGCCGGCGGGAGTGGACCGACATGCTCCTGGCAGAACTCTCTGCGGGCCGTCCTGTGCTCTTTGCGGGCCACTCGCTCACGCTTGCCCATGCCATCGTATGCGACGGTTATGACGAGGACGGCTATTTCCATTTCAATATGGGGATGGGTGGCGTGGCCGACGGTTACTATTACCTGCCCCATCTCACACCGCAGATGCCTGACTCGTTTGACCCTGACCGGGCCGAGAAGGGATTCAATGTCCTGCAGGCCATGACCGGGGGGGGGCGACCTGCAGAGGCCAATCCCGTGGTGCGCCACTCGTTTGGAATGGCAGCCATAAAGCCCGTCGTGGCCTCGGCCGGCAGGCGGGGGCAGGTGTCGGTGGCCACTGCCCATCTGGCCAATCTGGGCTGGAACCTGGCGGGCAGGGATTCGGTGCGCCTTGTGCTCCTGCGTGGCGAGGAGCATGTGGCGGACTTGGCCATATACCCTCATGCATTCTCCCTGGAGGAGCTGACCGACAGCACCTACACCGACACGCTCTCCTTTGCGGTGGGCCAGGCGGTAGATGAGGGGCTCTATCGGGTGTGTCCTGCCGTGCATGAGCCTGATGGGACGCTCACCCTGGCGCGTGCCAGCACGGGTACACCGTCGCATGTGCTCTTGAGGGTAAGCCCCGACAGCCTGACACTTGCGGCCGATGAGTCGCGCCAGGCCAGCATCGAACTGGTCTCCTGGCAGTTTCCCGACAGCCTCCAGACAGGTCAGCGGCCGCCCTTTGAGTTCACCGTGCGCAACAACAGCATGTCGGAATACTGCGGACGGCTCTATATCCTGCTGCACCAACTGGACGGCTCCGACGTGTATCGCCCGCTGCAGGCCCAGGGCATGTGGCTCGATGCAGGCGAGCAGGTCACCTATCTCTTCCGCAAGACCCGCGTGAGGGTGGATGAGGGTGACTATGAACTCTGTCTGGCCTACGACTGTGACCTCTTTACCGACAGTCTGATATGGCTTTCGACCGAGCCTCTCAAGCCCGTGCGGGTGTATTCGCCCGTCCCCTCTGCCGTGGAGCGGGTGGAGGCGGAGGGTGCTTCGGCGGTGCGCCGCTACACCCTGGACGGTACCCCTTGGACTGATGACAGGCAGGGAGTGAGCGTGGTGAGAGAAAAAGGAAAGAGTAGAAAAATAATTACAAGATAAGGGCGTGCCCGATGAGGCAGCCCGATGAAGACTTATGGAGAACAAGAATCTGAAGACATTGCTGCAGACTGCCCTGCTTGCATCACTGGAGGCCGGCGAGGAGATCATGCGCATCTACACCGATCCCAAGCAGGATTTCGGTATCGAGCGAAAGGCCGACAACAGTCCGCTCACCCTGGCTGACAAGGCTTCGCACCGGGTCATCATGAACTATCTGGCCGCCACCCCCATTCCGGTGTTGAGCGAGGAAGGGCGGCATCTGCCCTATGAGGAGCGCAGCGGATGGGACTGCCTGTGGGTTGTAGATCCGCTGGACGGCACCAAGGAGTTCATCAAGAAGAACGGGGAGTTCACTGTCAATGTGGCTCTCGTGCAGCAGGGAGCGCCTGTGCTGGGCGTTGTGTATGTGCCCGTTACGCGCGTATTATATTATGGTATAGTGGGCGAGGGTGCCTGGAAGTGCACTGTGCCTGCCCTCGGAAGCGGCCTTCCCGAGGCCGACAGCCTGGCGGCATTCCTTTCCCAGGGCGCTCCTTCGGGTGGTAAGGCTCCTTTCGGTGGCGAGCAGTTGCCTGTAGGGCGGGGACATGATGTCTTCACGGTGGTGGCCTCACGCAGCCACATGAGCCCCGAGACGCAGGCATACATCCAGGAGATGGAGCGTGTGCATGGGCAGGTACGCACGGTGAGCAGCGGCAGCAGCATCAAGATATGCCTGGTGGCCGAGGGTGTGGCCGACGCTTATCCACGCTACGCGCCCACTATGGAGTGGGACACAGCGGCCGGAGACGCCGTGGCGCGTGCCGCAGGAAGGGCGGTGAGGAATGCCGAGAACGGCAAGCCCCTGCTGTACAACAAGCCCGACCTGCTCAATCCTTGGTTCCTGGTGGAGTGAGACAGAGGGCTTGCTCTCCCGGCAGAACTCTTTGTGCTCTGATTACAAAAGCGGCATTTCGGGTCATGGACTGTGCTTTGTCCTGATGGCGAATGCGGAAGAATGTGTGTGGAGCTAAGTTTTATGCTGGTTCCGAATGCTGGATGCCGATGTGGCAAACGGGCTGTTGCAGAGCTCGGGACTGCTTTCTTGAAATAAAAGACCGCGGTGCTTCTGATGAGGCATCGCGGTTCTTGTTTCTGAATGAGCTGATGGAGTGCTTCGGCGGGTGCTCCTTGTTTGGGGGTAGAGTGGGGGACGGGAGTTTGTCCGGCGTGGGGGACGGATGGCTCCTGTGCTCTGCTGTTTCCCCTCATCGCTGCTTGCCTGGGAGAGGCAGTGCGGTGCGATGGCCGATGCAGCGCGGTGCGATGGCTCATGCAGCGTGCTGCACAGACCGATGCAGCGCACTGCGTTTTCAGCCCCATTGTCCGGCAGGAGCCGCGCATGCCGCCTTCGGCCTCTTTTCCGCCCTTTCCCAAAAAGGAATGCTGCGCGATGAAGTCCACCGCGCAGCATTCCTTATCTGTTGCCTTGTGCATGTCTGCCGGATGCAGAAGCCGCTTGCATGGCCCGCATCAGACGTTATTCCTGGAAATAGATGCGCTTCACGCGGTTGCTCACACTGGTCATCACCTCGTAGGGGATGGGGTCGAGCCAGCCAGCCAGTGTGGCTGCGGGGAGCGCTTCACCGAAGATGGTGACCTGGTCGCCCTCCTTGCAGTCGATGTCGGTAACGTCTATCATGCACACGTCCATGCAGATGTTGCCCACATACTCAGCCTGCTGTCCCCCCACCAGGCAGTGGCCGTGGCGGTTGCCCAGATGGCGGTCCAGGCCGTCGGCATATCCTATGGGGATGCTGGCGATGCGGCTGTCGCGGGTGAGGAAGGTGCGGCGGCTGTAGCCCACGCTCTCGCCTGCGGGCACGTTGTGAATCTGCAGGATGGTGGTGCGCAGTGTGCTCACGTTGTTCAAGGTCTTGTTTGTACGGCTGTCCACACCGTAGAGGCCGAGCCCCAGACGTACCATGTCCATCTGGTACTCAGGGAAGTGCTCGATGCCTGCACTGTTGCATATGTGGCGGATGATATGGTGCCGGAAGGCCGACTGCAACTGGTTGCTGCCCTTCTGGAAGAGGGCAAACTGGTGGCGCGAGAAGTCGTCGAAGTCATCGCTGTCGCTGCCCACGAAGTGCGAGAAGACCGAGCAGGGGATGACGGCACTCTGGTGCTGCAGCCTCTGTATGAGCCTTTCCATATCATGCTCGGGGTCGAAACCCATGCGCCGCATGCCCGTGTCGAGCTTGATGTGGATGGGGAAGCCCACCACGCCCTCGCGCTCCGCCTCACCGATGAGTGCCTCGAGCAGGCGGAAACTGTACACCTCGGGCTCCAGTCCATACCGGAAGAGGGTGCGGAAGCTGCTCATTTCGGGGTTCATGATCATGATGTTCGCCGTGATGCCCGCCTGCCTGAGGGTCACGCCCTCGTCCGCTACGGCCACTGCCAGATAATCGACCCTGTGGTCCTGCAGTGTCTTGGCCACCTCCACCGCACCCGTCCCATAGGCGTCGGCCTTCACCATGCACACCATGCGGGTGTCGGGTTTCATGAAGGAACGATAGTGGTTGAGGTTCTTGACCACGGCACCCAGATCCACTTCCAGAATGGTCTCGTGCACCTTCTGCTCCAGTCGGTCGGTGATCTTCTCGAAGTGGAAGGCGCGTGCTCCCTTGATGAGCACCATGCAGTGGTGCAGTGCCTGAAACTCCTCACTCCCTGTCAGGTCGTCGGTCGATGGGTAGAAGTGGCATGCGTCGCCCCACTCGGTAAAGTATTCCCTGCCGCTGCCGAGCACCGGGCCTACGGCCATGATGCGCTCTATGCCGCGCTGGCGTGCCATCTGCGACACGTGTGTGCAGAGCGTTTCGGCGGGCACGCCCGTCTGCTGTATATCGCTCAGGATGAGCACGCGGGTCAGTCCCTCGCGCTCGGGACGGCGGCTCATGAAGTCGAGCGCTATGTCCAGACTGCCCAGGTCACTGTTGTAGGAGTCGTTGATGAGCGTGCACCCGTTGCGCCCGCTCTTCACTTCCAGACGCATGGCCACAGGCTCCAGCCGTGCCACGCGCTCGTTGATGACCTCCTCGCTCATGCCCAGGTGGCGGCACACGGCACGGCATATCTCCTTGTTGTCCTCCATGGCACCCTTGCCGGTGCGGTGCCAGGGGATGAGCTTGCCGCGGAAGTCCATCTGCTCCACGCACTTGCTCACTATAGGGTCGTCGGCTGGGTATATGAGGGTCTGCGCGTCGCGGAACAGCTGCAACTTCTCTGTGCACTTCTGCTCCATGCTCTCGAAGTTCTCCTGATGTGCCGACCCCAGGCATGTGAAAACGCCGATGGTGGGCTGTATGATAGCCTCGAGGGCCTCCATCTCGCCCGGTTGGGAGATGGCCGCTTCGAATATGCCTATCTGGCTCTGTGCCCAGAGTCCCCACACCGAGAGCGGTACGCCTATCTGAGAATTGTAGCTGCGCGGGCTGCGCGTCACGGTGTAGTCGTCCATGAGCAGCTGATAGAGCCACTCCTTGACGGTGGTCTTGCCATTGCTTCCCGCTATGCCGATGATGGGGATGTCGAATGTCTCGCGGTGGCGTTCGGCAAGCCTTTGCAGAGCCTTGCGGGTGTCGGGCACCAGCAGAAGGTTTGCCTCGGGCAACTCTTGCTCCAGGCGGTGGTCAACCACAAAGTTGCGCACGCCGCGCCGATACAGTTCGTCGATAAACCGATGCCCGTCGCCTCGTGATGTTCGCAGGGCGAAGAAGAGCGTGCTCTGCGGAAAACAGAGGCTTCTACTGTCGGTCAGAAGCCAGTCAATCTGGTAGTCCTTGTCACCCAGGCGGTGTGCGCCTGTCAGCGTGGCTATTTCCGAAATTGTGTACATAGTGCTGAGTGTGGTTTGCTATTGCTCTGTCCGGCGGGGGGCACCGCAGTCTGCGGTCCTGTCGGGCATGCCGTATTTCTTTTCCAATTCCTTTCTCTTGAGTTCCAGACCCTCGAGGAAAGCCCTGTGCTGCGGGCTGTGGGGGTCCGAGGGGCGGTGTACCAGTCCCCTGCGTATGGGCTCGTATTCCTTTATATATTCGCGTGTGCGGGCGCTCATGCGCGACTGGCAGAAGCGATGCCATATATAGTCGGCCGCCACGGACGAGGGATGGAGCATGTCGTCGGCGTAGAAGCGGTAGTCGCGCAGCTCGTCCATCAGTATCTCGTAGGCGGGGAAATAGCTGGTGGCAGGTTGCTTCCGGCACACTTCCTCCACGGCAAGCAGCAGCGTCGCCTTGGCTAACTGGCTTCGGTGAAAGCCGTATTTCGCGTATCGGTAGGGGCTTATGGTGAAGGTGATGTGCAGGTTCGGATTGGCCTGCAGCAGCTCGTCGGTCATGGCCGACAGCATTCCGGTGCATTGCTTGAGCGAGAGTGTGTCTTCCAGGAAAAGCCTGGCGGGCATCTTGTGGCAGTTTGCTACCACTTCTCCATTCTCCTGCAGACGGTAACACACGTTGGTTCCGAGGGTTATGAAGAGGTGTGTGGCGTGGGTCAGAGCCTCTTCCAGTTGCTTCAGTTCGTGCGTCATGGTGCTGATGATGGCATCGTGCGTGGCCTCTCCCACCTGCGTGCCGGCCAGCCAGCAGCGCCATCTGCCGCCCGACTCAAACACTGGCAGCCGTCCGGCATCGCCCTTCAGGGCCTGATGCACCAGCATGGCAATGCTTGCGGGGTTGTATAGGGTGCCCGTCGGATTGCACAGCACGCGCAAGCCATAGGCACTCATGCGGCTGCCCATATCTTGTGCAAAGCACGACCCAAGCAGCACGCAACCCTCGTGGGGCTGAATGGGGTGGGGCGATGCAGGCGTCTCCACGGAAGTCCTGAAAAGCGTGGCCTCATGCATGATGTCTTTTCCTTCCTTAGTGCGAAGTCTTTCCGTCTTTAACCAAAGTTCATTCCTTCTTTATAGGAAACTCGTCCGCTCTTTGGTGCGAACTCGTTCCGTCTTTATTGGGAACTCATTCTGTCTTCAGTACGAACTCTTTCCGTCTTTGATGCAAAGGTAGAACGCTTTTCTGAGATGCGCAATAATCGTTCCTCTAAACTTTGCCCAGCAATGCCCGAAAAAGCCCTCAGGAAGGGCTCGGAGCGGTCTGAGCACCGCCCTGAAGCGCCCTGCAGACGCCCTTCCGTGCCCCTGAAAATGCACTTGTGGGGAAGTTCAATAGGTTAAAAAGTGGCAAAAGCCCTTGCTGGATACGTTTTTTTACGTAACTTTGTGGGCGTTTGGGCGAGCGTGGTAATGCGTTGGGCCAGGCAACAGAACAGAAAGATATATGGAAAGAACCCTTGTGCTGCTCAAGCCGAGTGCTGTGCAGAGAGCGCTGATAGGCGAGGTGATAAGCCGATTTGAGAAGAAAGGACTCCGCATCGTAGGCATGAAGATGCTGCAGTTGACGGACGAGCTTTTGGCTCAACACTACTCCCATCTGGTCGATAAACCATTCTTCCCCGCACTGAGGGACTCGATGAAGAAGACCCCGGTGGTGGCCATGTGCCTCGAGGGAGTGGATGTCATCGAGGTGGTTCGCTTCATCACCGGTTACACCAACGGCCGTAAGGCTGTACCCGGAACCATCCGCGGCGACTATTGCATGAGCAATCAGCAGAACATCGTGCACGCTTCCGACTCTCCTTCTGCTGCCTCCATCGAGTTGGCACGCTTTTTCAAGCCCGAAGAGCTGTTTGATTTCGGAACCCTCAATCTTGACCGGCTTTACGCTGTGAGCGAGGTGTAAGAGGACAAAAACGACAAAGACTAATGTGTATTAAGCGACTGAAGAAAGTAACAAGACTGTTTACCATAGCTCTGGTGGCACTCTCCGCCGGGGCGCAAGCGCAGGACCAGTTGGCCAGCATGGCTCCCATCGACCGCAAGATGAGGGCTATCGACAGCGTCTCCATCGTGCGCCTCATGCAGCAGGAGGAGGTTTATCAGATGCCCGCATCGGCTCTCTATCCTTCATGGAACAATGAATACATCCGCAACTATGGCGTTGCGCTGCCCAAGGAATACCGCATCGACCTGCGGGGATTCCATATGCCCACCGACAGCCGACTGGTGACCAGCCACTTTGGCTACCGTCCCCGCTTCCGCCGACAGCACTACGGCACCGACATCAAGGTGTATGTGGGCGATACCATACGCGCTGCCTTCGACGGCAAGGTGCGTGTGGTGAAGTACGAAGGCAAGGGCTATGGCAAGTATGTCATCATCCGTCACCCCAATGGCCTGGAGACTCTCTACGGCCACATGAGTAAACATCTCGTGAAAGAGGACCAGCCCGTCAAGGCCGGCGAACCTATCGGACTGGGTGGCAATACTGGCCGTTCCTACGGATCGCACCTCCATTTCGAGACACGCTTCCTGGGGCACTTCATCGACCCCGAAAAGGTGTTCGACTTTGCCGCGCAGGATGTCCTGGGCGACTTCTATATGTTCCGCTCGAGCGGCGCTGGCACCATCCTGGCTGCGCATGATATCGTGGGTGGCGAGGAGGAGATGAGCCCCGAGCAGGCGGCTCAGCTGGCTGCCAAAGAGAAGCAGGAGGAGAGCCGCGCCTTCCAGGAGGAGCGCAAGGCTGAGGTTCAGGCACGTCCCAGAGCGCAGATCCACAAGGTGAAGAAGGGCGAGTCTCTCTACACCATCGCCAGAAAACATGGCGTGACAGTGGACAAACTCTGCCGTATGAACAATATCTCCAAGCGCACCACACTGCGTCCCGGACAGATTCTGAAGTACAGCTAAGAGCCGGTCAAGGCTCCCCGCCGCATCGCATGGATGCCTGTCGGGCTGAAACCATAACTGCAAGGGCAGCATGCTGAGCCACATCAGCGTGCTGCCCTTGCTGCATGAGTGGATGCAGGAGAGTCGGTCGGTTGGGAGTATGATTCGGTTGGCTACGGATTACGAGGGTTCTGACAGGAGAAGCCGAATGTGCTGGCAGAGGAAAACGAACGTGCAGGCAGAGGAAGCCGAACGTTCTGGTCGTGGAAGACGATCGTGTTGGCGGGGGAAGGCAAACGCTCTGGCAGTGTGGGGGCAAGCGCTCTGGCAGAGGAAGACAAGCGTGCTTGCTGTGGAAAACGAGTGCGCAGGCTGTGGAAGACGAGTGCGCTTGCTGTGGAAGACGAGTGTGCCGGCTGTGGAAGACGAGTGTGCCGGCTGTGGTAGACAAGTGTGCTGGCTGTGGAAGACGAGTGGGCTGGCTGTAGAAGGAGTAGGGGCTTCAGAAGGACGTAAGACGTGCTGGTGAGAGAGGAAACGTGGGCTGGCAGGTGCGCAGAAGAGAGCCGATGACGATGAGAGGGTTGGTTGATCTGAGTGGAGGAGTAGGCAGGAGGAGAAATGAGTGCGCTTTGCTCGGGATTGCCTGGGAAAGCGGACAGGAAAATGCAGCACGCTGCATCTGTCATCTCAGCGCGCTGCGTTGCCCATTGCAGCGCGCTGCATTTGCCATCGCACCGCGTTCCGTTCTTTCTGCCATTTCCATCCGTCGCCTCTCCCGCCGCTTCCTCCGTTTCCCCCAAAAGTTCAAGCCCGTGGCTGTCCGTGCGGCAGGGCGGGCGTCCCTTCCGCCCTCTTTGCCTCAACCTCAGCCTTTCCGCTTGCCTGTGGCATTGCCGTGCCATTTCTTTCCATCAATACTGCGATGAGAAAGCCATGTAGCTGCCAGTTGGCCCTCATGGTGCGGTGTCTGTTCGAGGAAGACGCTCCTTTGTTGGGAGCAAATTTGCATAAGTGGCAAAGTAGCCGTAACTTTGCCCCACGCTTATATATATAATAAGGTATAATGGACACACAGGAACAGTTCCGCACCGTGATGGCGGAATGCAGAAACTTGTTTGCAAAGAAGTTGCACGACTATGGAGCGTCGTGGAGAATACTGCGCCCCACGTCTCTGACCGACCAGATATACATCAAGGCACGCCGCATACGCACACTGGAGACCTGTGGAAAGGGACTGGTGGACGAGGGTGTGAAGCCTGAGTTTGTGGGCATCGTCAACTATGCCATCATCGGACTCATCCAGCTCGAGCTGGGTGCGGCCGAGGCACAGGACGATATGACCGCCGAGGAGTGCCTGGCGGCCTATGACAAGCATGCCAATGAGGCAGTGGAGCTGATGCTGCGCAAGAACCATGACTATGGCGAGGCATGGAGGCAGATGCGCATAAGCAGTTACACCGATCTCATCCTCATGAAGGTGATGCGCACTAAGCAGATAGAAGATCTGGGCGGTGACACACTCGTGTCAGAGGGCATCGATGCCAATTACATGGATATGATGAACTATGCCGTATTCGGCTTGATCAAACTGACATTCGGTGAGGACAAGGTGGAAGAGTAGGTTGCTGTGGCTGGCGGTGAACGTGGCGCGCCTCGTGGTAGTGGTCACATTCACCTTCTCGGGCGCGGTGAAACTGAACGACCCGCTCGGTACGGCCTACAAGCTGCAGGACTACGCCCAGGCCTTCGGGCTGCAGGCACTCATGCAGGGGGTCACTCCTGTGGTGCTGTCAGTGGTTCTGGCCATGCTGGAGTTCTCGGTGGGCATCTATCTGCTGTTCGGCATACGCCGCCGCCGCACCAGCATCCTGGCACTGGCCTTCATGCTTGCCTTCACTCCGCTCACGCTCTATCTGGCCGTCGCCAATCCGGTGGGGGACTGCGGCTGCTTCGGTGACGCGCTGGTGCTCACCAACTGGCAGACGTTCTGGAAGAATGTGGTGCTGCTCGCAGCCGCCATTCTGCTGGTGTGCAAGACGCGCCTCATGACACGGCTCATCACCGAACGCCACCAGTGGACAGTGTCGCTCTGCACCTGGGCCTTCTCGCTCATCTTTGCGGGAATGAGCCTTTACGGACTGCCGCCTATCGACTTCCTGCCCTACCGCATAGGGGTGAACCTGAGGGAGAAGCTGGCAGAGAGGGACGCGGCACAGGGGCAGACCAAGACCTACTTCATTATGGAGAAAAACGGTGAGCGACGTGAGTTTGCCACCGAAGACTATCCCGACAGCACGTGGACCTACATCGACACACGTGTGGAGGGAACACAGAGCAGTGCAGAATCGCCCTACGCCGACTTCTGTATGCAGGCAGCCGACGGCGAGGACCTCACCGGCGAGGTCATGCAGGACACCTCCTATGTGTTTCTCCTGCTTTCGCCCTATCTGGAGCAGGCCGATGACGGGGTGCTCGACATCATCACCTCGGCCTATGACTATGCGCAGGAACATGGCTACCGATTCTATTGTCTCACCTCCAGCGGGAGGGAGACCATTGCCACGTGGCAGGAGATGACGGGAGCCGAATACCCCTTCCTGTTTACCGACGGCATCGTGCTCAAGACGATGATACGCTCCAATCCCGGCCTTATGCTGCTGCATGACGGACGGATAACAGGCAAGTGGCCTTCAACGGGGATGCCCGACCTCACCGAGGAAGTGCGCCCGCTGGAGCAGACAGAGTGGGGTGCCCTTGAGGGGCCGTCGCGCATGAAGCGGTTGCTCACCATACTTTTCAGGTATGTGCTCCCGCTTCTGGCGTGCACCCTGGCCGACCGCCTGTGGGTGGCATGGAAGCTTCGTAAACGACATAAACCAAATACAAACTCTAAATAAAAGCATTATGAGAAAGAAGATTGTAGCAGGCAACTGGAAGATGAACAAGAACCTGCAGGAAGGTGTGGCGCTGGCCACCGAGTTGAAGGACATTCTGGCAGCCGAGAAGCCCAACTGCGAGGTTATCATCGGCACACCCTTCATCCACTTGGCTACCGTTAGCGAGCTGCTCAAAGACAGCGTGATCGCCGTGAGCGCCGAGAACTGTGCCAACCACGAGAGCGGTGCCTATACCGGTGAAGTGAGCGCAGCTATGGTGAAGAGCACCGGTGCTGAGTACGTGATACTGGGCCACAGCGAGCGTCGTGAGTACTATGCCGAGACTCCCGAGATACTGAAGGAGAAGGTGGACTTGGCACTGGCCAATGGTCTGAAGGTCATTTTCTGCATCGGCGAGAGCCTGGCACAGCGCGAGGCCAACGGGCAGGAGGCTGTGTGCAAGGCCGAACTGGCAGGTAGCGTATTCCACCTCACAGCCGAGCAGTGGAAGAATATCGTGATTGCCTACGAGCCTATCTGGGCCATCGGCACCGGCAAGACTGCCACCGCTGAGCAGGCTGAGGAGATCCATGCATACATCCGCAAGTGTGTGGCTGAGGTGTATGGCGAGGCTGTGGCCGACGAGACAAGCATCCTCTATGGCGGCTCTTGCAAGGCCAGCAACGCTCCCGAGCTGTTTGCCAAGCCTGATATCGATGGCGGTCTGATAGGCGGCGCTTCTCTGAAGGCTCCCGACTTCAAGGGCATCATCGACGCTTGGAAGTAATCCCTACCTCACAACATCAGCCTTGCCGGTACAGCGGCAGCCACGCGGCATGCCGCCGGCCGGCAAGGCCTTTTACAGTAAATCACAAGACATGCGCATATCCCTTGTCATACTCACCATGCTTGCCAGCTTCCCGCTCGTGGCCCAGCAGCGTTATACCGACCTGCTGCAGAGGTCCGTGGAGGGGCAGGGCAAGATAACCCTGTACCAGAGCGAGAAGATCACCGCCCTGGTCAACGGCACCTCACAACCCAAAGCCTCCGCAACGGCAGGCAAGCGGGTCACGCAGCCCATCCAGCCTACCGTCACTCACCGTCCCGATACGGTGGATACCGCAGTGGTTCCTGTGAGACACACGGGGCAGAAGATGCGGGTCAACGGATATCGCATACAGGTGTATTCAGGCGACAACTCGCGCAAGGGCAAGATGGAGGCAATGGCCATGGGGCAGCGTGTCAGGGGTATGTTTCCCGAACTGCCTGTATATACGCACTTCGTATCGCCTCACTGGATATGCCGCGTGGGTGACTTCCGTACCTACGAGGAGGCCAACGAGTACTTCCGTCAGATGAAGGAGTCGGGCCAGTATGCCGAGGCGGTCATGGTGCGATGCAAGGTGATAGTCTATATTGAACCATAGGTCAGACGATGATAAACGAAGAGATGAAGGACTTTGATGGAGAAGAACTGGTGAGTCCTGCAGGTGCTGCCACTGCCGATGGCGGACAGCCGGATGCTGTGGAGCAGGAACTTTCTGTCCACGTGCACCGCATATTGGAACTGATGGGTGAGAACCCCGGGCGCGAAGGATTGCTCAAGACACCACTGCGTGTGGCGCGTGCCATGCAGTATCTGACCGGCGGCTACGGGCAAGACCCGGTGGCGATACTCAACTCCGCCAAGTTCAGCGAGGAGTATCGTCAGATGGTCATCGTGCGTGACATCAACTTCTATTCGCTCTGCGAGCACCACATGCTCCCCTTTTACGGACGTGTGCATGTGGCCTACATCCCCAATGGCGAGGTGACGGGGCTGAGCAAGATAGCCCGTGTGGTGGATTGCTTTGCGCGCCGCCTGCAGATCCAGGAGCGCATGACCAAGCAGATAAGAGAGTGTATCCAGGAGGCGCTTCACCCGCTTGGAGTGATGGTGGTGATAGAGGCGCAGCACATGTGCATGCAGATGCGTGGTGTGGAGAAGCAGGGTAGTCTGACCACCACGAGCGACTTCTCGGGCGCATTCAACCAGGCCAAGACCCGCGAGGAGTTCCTTCAGCTCATCGGCCGTCGTTGATGCAGAAGCTTCCTCGTTCCGCTTTCAAGAGCGGACTTGCATAGTATGATATTCCAATGGCAGGCGCAGCAAAGCCTGCCATTCGTGTTTTCTACCCACATCCGTCGTTTTTCGTTCAATCCTTTGGCCCGCTCCGTCCTGTCGCACGTCTTTCATCGTTCGGCCTCTTGGCTCGCTCCGTCCTGTTTTTGAGTTCCTTGTATTCCTTTTGACAGCCTGTCGGTCGGTCCCGAGGAGCCGGCACAACAGCTGTTTTGGGGGATAAGAGACAGGGTTCCGATGGTATGGACGGGTAGGAGAGGCGTGGTCTTTGCAGACCGATGGGCGGCTGTGGGGTTCGGTTGTTGGGTCCTTCTTGCCTCATGGGAATGGCTCGGGTGAAATGACGTAGTGCAATGCATCGTCCATCGCAGCGCACTGCATCGTTCATCGCAGCGCGCTGCGTTTGGCTTTGCAGCGCAGTGCGTTTGTCGCATGTCCCTCCTGCTATCATCGCCGTTCCCGCTTCCATGAGGAAATCTACTGCGCAGGCTTGTTCCCCGACAACTGCTTCGGCATCCATCCCAACCCTTTTCTCCCATCCTTTCAGTTTCCTTCGTCCCGTGTTTCAGTTCTCTTCTCCCAGTCTTTCTGCCTTCTCTGTCCATTCTCTACAGCCGCCTCCCTCTCTTCTTCCATTCCATTCTTTCCTTCCGCCCAGGTCTCTTTTCCCCTCATCTCAACAACCTTTGTCAGAATGAAATGCTTGCTGCCTCTTGTGATGCATGCGGGCGTGTGGGGGCATGCGATGTGCACCCCGGATAGCGTCAGAGTGTGGCGGCGGGGAAGCCGGTATGGGGGAATAGACTGAGGGGCAGTCTGGCACAAGCACCAGACTGCCCCTCGGGCTTTCTCGTATTGTTCCCCGTAGGCGGTGGAGCTGCTTTTCTGCCGGCCGCTCATCGTGCCTCTGGGGTCAGATGACCTGCTTGCCTCAGCAAGGCTTCACGATATAGGTGAAGTCGTAATCGAGGTAGTTGAGGTGGTACTTATTGATGGGCCAGGTGCCCCAGCTGGTCACGCCGCCCAGACCGAACTGCCTCTGCTGGATCTGCAGTACGGAGAAGGGACGCTCCACAAGGTCGCCGCTGTGGCTCTGATGAGCGTATTTGTCGGGTCCGTCATCGAGGTCCTGTGGCAGGTAGGGCAGGGTGCTGCACTCCATCTTGCCTGTTGCCAGGAATTTCAGACCATGTCCGGCAGCATCGGTCACAGCCCAGCTGCGCACATCGGTGTGGTTTCCGCTCTCCTGCGGACGCACATAGGGGTGGTACATCTCGCCCACCTTCTGGGTGTAGCAGCCCAGCTGCTGGGCATCCCTGTCGATATAGGTCTCCACGGGACCGCGGCCGTAATAGGTCACCTGGTCGTATGCGCGGGGCATCACCCACTGCATGCCGAAGCGGAACATATTGGTGTTCTTTTTGGCGGGGTCGGCCTTGAGCTTCTGTCCTACGATGAGCGCACCGTCGTTGGTCAGCGTGTAGGTGAGCGTGAGCTCGCCATTGACGCCGGGCAGAGCAATGAGGGAGGTGATGGCCACGCCGCCTTCCACCTTCTGCAGGCTCACCTGCTTGGTCTTCATGGCGGGGTTCTTCCATGCTGCGAAGTTGTTCTGCAGGCCGGCTCCATAGTCATTGTCGGTGGGAGCACGCCAGAAGTTCGGGGTCACGCTGTACTCATCCTGGAGCATGGGACGGCCGTTCACGTCCAGATAGTCAATCATGCCGGTGCTGCGGTTCACCGTTACCGAGAGTCCGGCAGCGGTCATCGTGTAGCATGCCAACTGCGAATCCACCTTCACCGTCAGCTCTTCATTGGCCTTGGCTTGCGCCAATACCTGCGCGGCAGAGGGGAATGGGTAGTCCTGCAGGGTGAACTGCTGCTCGGCCACCACGTAGCCTGCGGGCAGCAGGGGCTCGGAGTCGCGCAGGCGGAACTGCACGTTGGCCAGCACCTCGCAGCCTGCATTCTTGCGTATGATGTCGAGCACCTTCTGTGCGAAGGGCAGCTTGGCCATGTTCACGCGGCGTGTTTCCTGAGGCTTCAGACCGGTGAGCTCGGGCACGCTCTGCGTCATCACGGGCTTGCCGTCAACCACTATGGTCACCAGTCCCTCCACATTGTCCATGGTGCGGAAGAAGTCCTCGTTATATACCTCAGCCATGCCCGTCTGCATGTCCATGCTCTTCACCCAGTAGTTCTGCTGGTAATGACGGAACTCGTAAGCGTGTGGGTTGGGGGTGCGGTCGGGCAAGAGTACGCCGTTGCAGTTGAAGTTGTGGTCGCTTGCAGGGTATCGGCCCTCATCACCTCCGTACTTCCATATCTGCTTGCCGGTGCGCTTGCTGGTGCCGCGCACGCCCTGGTCGATGAAGTCCCAGATGAATCCTCCCTGGTAGTTGGGGTACTTGCGTATGAGTTCCCAGTACTCCTTGAAGCCTCCGCCACTGTTTCCCATGGCGTGTGCATACTCGCACTGGATGAGGGGACGCGGGTTGCTTCCCTTGCAGTACTGCTCACATGCGCCGTAGTCACGGTACATCGGGCAGAACACCTCTGTCTTGCCCTCTTCTCCCATCTGCTCATACTGTACCACACGTGATGCGTCGAGTGCCTTCACCTGGTCGAATGCGGCATCGAAGTTATCGCCCGAACCGCTCTCGTTGCCCAGGCTCCAGAAGATGATGCTGGGGTGATTCTTCTGTATGAGAACGTTGTTCTGGTTGCGCTCCACGATGGTGTGCTTGTAGCGGGGGTCCTGTGCCAGGCGGCGGTCACCGTAGCCCATGCCGTGGCTCTCGAAGTTGGCTTCTGCCACGAGGTAGATTCCGTACTGGTCGCAAAGGTCGTACCAGCGTGGATCATCGGGATAGTGGCAGGTGCGCACGGCGTTGAAGTTGAACTTCTTGAGCATTGCTATGTCCTCTGTCATGCGCTCCAGGCTCACCACGTAGCCGCCATCGGGGTCTATCTCATGGCGGTTGGCACCCTTGAAGAGTACGGCTTTGCCATTGACCAGAATCTGGTTGCCCTTGTGCTCCACGCTGCGGAATCCCACCTTCTGGGGGATTGACTCGATTACGCCACCCTTGTCAGAGAGTGTGGTCATGAGCGTGTACAGGTAAGGTGTCTCGGCGCTCCACAGGCGGGGAGCCTTTATCTGGGCATCGACGGAGTGCGTGCCCTTGCCCTTGAGCTGCTGCTCGCTCTGCCACACCTGTTTGCCGTCGGCATCGGTGAGGGTCATCGTGAGCGTCTTGCCGGCGGCCTGGGGGGCATCCACCTTCACGTTGAGTGTGCCGTCGGTATAGTTGTTGGTGAGTCCTGCGGTGATGTGCAGGTCCTGCACATGTGCGGCGGGACGTGCGTACATATACACCTCGCGTGCTATGCCGGTGAAGCGCCAGAAGTCCTGGTCCTCGCCGTAGGAGCCATCGCACCAGCGCATCACCTGCATGGCAAAGACTGCCTTCTGTCCGGGCACCACATACTTGGTGATGTCGAACTCTGCTTCGAGCTTCGAGTCCTCGCTGTAGCCCACCTCCTTGCCGTTCACCCACAGGGCGAGGTTACTGGTGGCCGAGCCCACGTGCACATAGATGCGCTCTCCCTTCCAGCTGGCTGGGATGGTGAATGTACGGCGGTAGGAACCCGTGTAGTTGTTCTTCTCCTCCACCATGGGAGGGTTGTTGGCAAACTGGGTTGCCCAGGCGTAGCCCACGTTCTTGTAGGTCTTGTCGCCGTGTCCATTCATCTCGAAGAGTCCGGGCACGGGGAAGTCCTCCCATCGCGAGTCGTCATAGCCGGGCATGAAGAAGTTCTTCGGAGCCAGGTTGTGGTCTTTGACAAACTGGAACTTCCACATTCCTTCCATCGACAGAAAGCGCTTGCTTCCCTCCTTGAGTCCCTTCTGTGCCAGGGCCTGTGACTCATACGCGAAGAACGAGCTGCGTGCCTTCTCGGTGTTCACCCTGTTCACCTGCGGGTCCTGCCAGCGAGGTGCTTGCGCCATTGCGCCCTGTGAACCCAGAGCCACAGCCAATGCCGCTGAGAAAAATAACTGTTTGAGCATCTTGTTGAGTTAGTATGTTTGTTATTGGATAAGTTTCCTCCTGTTCGGGCAGGGCTAAGCCCCTTCCCTGGCACAAAGTTAACGAAATATAATAAGGTGTTTCCAAACGAATCATTAAC
>JABLTL010112873.1_pt1 | contig 18731 bp, 20 predicted proteins | sample 7160151 | NCBI WGS metagenome assembly JABLTL01 (sample SAMN14651223, study PRJNA627086) | human gut metagenome | isolation source: feces | host: Homo sapiens
CACTTGGGTGCACTTATCCACCTATTGCACCCTAATTATAAACCACAAACTCAAATAGCGCAATAGTTTTGAGCCACTTTTTGGGGGCAGATTACAAAAAATTTTTCGGCGAATAGAAAAAGATCCGGCGCAGTACACAAGATGTTGTATACTGCGCCGGAATGCAGATTTTATTGTAAAATTTTACCAGATAGCCTTTTCAGCTACATCGGTCTTTGCGCTGTCAACAAAATCGGCGATGCTCATCGCGCCGATATCGCCCTCGCCGCGCTTTCTGACGCTGACCGTGCCGCTCTCGACCTCTTTCTCGCCGATGACGAGCATATAGGGAATCTTGTGGAGCTGAGCCTCACGGATCTTATAGCCTATCTTCTCGCTGCGGGTGTCAACGCTGACTCTGAGTCCCGCCATGTCGAGCTGCTGGCGAACTTCTTCGGCATAGCCGTGGAACTTATCGGATATCGGCAGAATCTTGACCTGCTCGGGAGCAAGCCACAGCGGGAACGCGCCTGCAAAGTGCTCGGTGATAACGCCGATGAAGCGCTCGATAGAACCAAGAACAACGCGGTGAATCATGACCGGGCGATGCTTCTCGCCGTCCGCACCGGTGTATTCAAGCTCAAAGCGCTCAGGCAGCTGCATATCAAGCTGGATAGTGCCGCACTGCCATGTTCTGCCGAGGGAATCGGACAGATGGAAGTCAAGTTTCGGTCCGTAGAATGCGCCGTCGCCCTCGTTGATAACAAAGTCCTTGCCCATCTCGGTGACCGCCGCCTTGAGGGTCTCCGTTGCGAAATCCCAGTCTTTTTCGTCGCCCATGTGATCCTCGGGCATGGTTGAGACTTCGATCTGATAGGTCAATCCGAACACGGAATAGACCTCGTCGAACAGGCGGACAACGCCCTTTATCTCGTCCTTCATCTGATCCCATGTCATGAAGATATGCGCATCATCCTGAGTGAAGCAACGCACGCGGAACAGGCCGTGGAGCGCGCCGGACAGCTCGTGGCGGTGAACCAGTCCGAGCTCGCCCATTCTCAGGGGCAGGTCGCGGTATGAATGGGGCTGAAGCTTATAGACGAGCATTCCGCCGGGGCAGTTCATCGGCTTTATCGCAAAGTCGGTGTCGTCTATAACCGTGGTGTACATATTCTCCTTGTAGTGATCCCAGTGGCCGCTGCGCTCCCAGAGCGAACGGTTGAGCATCATCGGAGTGGATATCTCGACATAGCCATAGCGCTTATGCACTTCGCGCCAGTAGTCGATAAGGGTATTTCTGAGAACCATACCGTTGGGCAGGAAGAACGGGAAGCCGGGGCCCTCATCCATGATAGTGAACAGGCCGAGCTCCTTGCCGAGCTTTCTGTGGTCGCGCTTCTTCGCCTCTTCGAGCATATGAAGATAATTGTCAAGATCCTCTTTCTTCGTGAAAGCGGTTCCGTAGATTCTCTGGAGCATCTTATTGTCCGAGTCGCCGCGCCAGTATGCGCCGGTGCAGGAGGTCAGCTTGAACGCCTTGACGCGCGAGGTGTCGGGGACATGAGGGCCTGCGCAGAGCTCATCGAACTCGCCCTGGCGGAAGAACGATATCTTCTCGCCCTTGCCTGCGTGCTCCTGAATAAGCTCGACTTTGTAGGGCTCGCCCTTCTTCTCCATCATTGCGATGGCATCGTCGGGGTCGAGCTCGTATCTCTCGAGCGGCAGAGCCTCTTTGACTATCTTCTTCATCTCCGCCTCGATCTTCTCGAGAACCTCAGGAGTGAACGGCACATCGACATCGAAGTCATAATAGAAGCCGTTGTCTATAGCGGGGCCTATCGCGAGCTTAGCCTCGGGATAGAGGCGCTTGACAGCCTGGGCAAGGACGTGCGAAGCGGTATGTCTGAGCGCGCGCTTTCCGTCGTCATCGTCAAAAGTAAGAATTTCGAGCTTGCAGTCTTTGTTTATCTGGGTGCGAAGATCCTTGACCTCGCCGTCGATGCGGCAGACGCACGCCGCCTTATAGAGTCCCATACCGAGGCTCTTCGCCACTTCCATGGCGGTTATTCCGTCGTCAAACTCCTTGACGACTCCGCCCTTGAGTTCAATGTTTACCATAAAAATTTCTCCTTTCAGCTTCGGGCTGATGCCCGTCTCAGGGATGAAAAAAGCTCCACCCCCGTAAAAATTACAGGGGTGAAGCGAATGCTCCACGGTTCCACCCGGTTTGCGGCTCGCGCCGCCACTCATGCGACCTTAACGCGGTCATACGTCGCAGCCTATCCCGCAGGGCTTCGGTGCGCGCTCGGCAGCGGTAACATATCCCGTATCAACACCGGCGCTCTCAGCCAACGGCGCGCGGCTCTCTTTGAGGACGTTCGGAACACGTCTTCTGCTTCACAGCTTTTAACATTATCATTTTATCACCAAACGCGAAAAAGTCAACACTTTATTTCGCGCGGGATTTTGTTCAACTTCCATAAATTTTTGTACCATGTGTTGCAATAATACCTTGACATTTCTCCCGTTTAAGGTTATTATACATAATAATGGTAGTATTATGTGCCAAGCTATACTCCATATTGTTATTTTACTGAGTTTTACAATAATCAAAATTTTTATTCGGGAGGTGTTATTCGTTTGGAAGTTTGGAAAATTATTCTTATAGCCGCCGCTGTCGGAGTTGCATTCGGCATCATCGGTTTCATTCTCGGCGGTTTACATAGGAAGAGAGTTGCCGAAGCCGCAATAGGTTCCGCCACAAAAGAAGCGAACCGCATAGTCAGCGAGGCTATGACCCAGGCAGAGGCCAAGAAGAAGGAAGCTATCCTTGAAGCCAAGGATGAGATCCACAAGCAGAGAAGCGAAAACGAAAAAGAACTGCGCGAAAGGCGCAATGAAGTTCAGCGCCAGGAGCGCAGAGTCATTCAGAAAGAAGAGAGTCTCGACAAGAAGATCGAGAATCTCGAAAAGAAGGACGAGACCCTCAGCCGCAAGATAAAGGATGCGGAGGACAGACTCGCCGAGGCGGAGAGCCTCAAGAGAAGTCAGCTCGATATGCTCGAAAAAATCTCGGGCTACAGCAAGGAGCAGGCAAAAGAATACCTGCTCAAGAACCTTGAAGACGACCTTGTTCACGAGAAGGCGGTCAAGGTGCTCGAATATCAGCAGCGCACAAAGGACGAAGCTGATACAATTGCAAGAGAGATAATCGGCACCGCTATTCAGCGCTGCGCCGCAGACCACACGGCGGAGACCACGGTATCCGTTGTCGCGCTGCCCAACGACGAGATGAAAGGCCGCATAATCGGACGCGAGGGCAGAAATGTCCGCACGCTCGAAACCATAACCGGCGTCGATCTGATAATTGACGACACGCCCGAGGCTATAACCGTTTCGAGCTTCGATCCGGTTCGCCGCGAGGTCGCGCGTCTGACACTCGAAAAACTTATATCGGACGGCAGAATTCATCCCGCCCGCATTGAAGAGATGTACGAGAAAGCCCGCCGCGAGGTCGATGCAACTATCAAGCAAACCGGCGAGCGCGCACTCATTGACGCAGGAGTCAACGGAGTGCATCCCGAGCTCGTCAAGCTTCTCGGCAAGCTCAAGTACAGAACGAGCTACGGTCAGAACGTACTCAATCATTCACTCGAAGTTTCTTATATCGCAGGTCTCATGGCGGCGGAACTTGGCGCCGACGTCAAGCTTGCAAAGAGAGCCGGTCTTCTCCACGATATCGGCAAGGCACTCGACCACGAGATGGACGGTTCGCATGTTGAGCTGGGTGTTGAGGCCGCGAAGAAATACCGCGAGAGCGAGGGCGTCATTCACGCCATCCAGGCTCACCACGGAGACGTTGAGGCAAAGACGCTTGTCGCCTGCCTCGTTCAGGCCGCCGACGCCGTTTCGGCTTCCCGCCCCGGCGCAAGACGCGAGAATGTTCAGAACTACATCAAGCGCCTTGAAAAGCTCGAAAGCATCGCATCTTCGTTCGAGGGCGTTGAGCGTTCGTTCGCCATTCAGGCGGGCCGCGAAGTGCGCATAATGGTCAAGCCCGAAGTCGTCAGCGACGAGAAGATGGTTCTCATCGCCCGCGACATCGTCAAGAAGATCGAAGACGAGCTTGAATATCCCGGTCAGATAAAGGTCAACCTTATCAGGGAGAGCAGGGTCAGCGACTACGCAAAATAAAAACAAATCCCACCGTCAAACGCGGTGGGATTTTTTGAAAGGAAAATCGGAATGAATATACTTCTTATAGGCGACATCGTCGGCACGCAGGGCTGCGACTTCCTGCGCTCTGTGCTCCCCGGCTTCAAGAAGCTCAAGGCCATAGATGTCGTGATAGCCAACGGCGAGAATGCCGCGCCCGGCAACGGGATAACTTCGTCCGCCGCCGAGCACATATTTTCAAGCGGCGTTGATTTTATAACGACCGGCAACCACGCTTTTCGGCGCAGCGAGGTATATCATTTTCTCGACGAGCGCAGCGATATAATCCGCCCGGCGAATGTCGGCGCCGCCTGCCCCGGCAAGGGCTTCGGCGTTATAGACATGGGCAGAGTCCGCATCGGCGTTATAAACCTGCTCGGGCGCGCATATATAAACGGCTCGGACAATCCGTTCTCCTGCATCGACTCTCTCATGGAAGAGATAAGCGACTGTCGGATAAAGATAGTTGATATCCACGCCGAAGCTACAGCCGAGAAGCTCGCCATGGGCTTCTACCTCGACGGCAAGGCGACCGCCGTTGTCGGCACGCACACCCATGTTCAGACTGCCGACGAAAAAGTCCTGCCCGGCGGCACGGCTTATATAACCGACCTCGGCATGACGGGTCCCGAGCTCTCGGTGCTCGGAGTCCGCCCCGAGGCTTCGATATCGTGGCTCAAGACGGGACTTCCGACGCGATTTGAGATAAGCGACGGCGCATGCATGATGTGCGGCGTTATAATCGATGTTGACGAAAAAACCGGAAAGTCAAGAAGTATTGAAAGAATCTGTGTAAGGTGAGAAAATAAAAATGCTCAAAGAAATAAGAATCGCAAAAGAAAAAGACTGCCCGAAGATGCTCGAACTGCTCGAATATATCTGCAATCTTCACAGCGGGATAAGACCCGACCTGTTCAAGGCGGGAAAGTCGAAATACGACAGTGAAAGCCTCGCAAAGCTCTTAGCCGACGAGAACCGCATAACTTTTGTTGCGGCGGACGAAAACGACGAGGTGCTCGGATATATTTTCTGCATTCTCATCGACCACTCCGTTGACTCCGCACGCTGCCCGAACAAGGAGCTCTATATCGACGACCTGTGCGTTGACGAAAAGTGCAGGCACGAGGGCATCGGCGACGCACTGTTCAAAAAGGCTCTTGAGACGGCAAAAGAGCTCGGCTGCCACGACCTGACGCTCAACGTCTGGGAGGGCAACGACGGTGCACTGCGTTTCTATGAGAAGCACGGCATGAAGATACAGAAGCGCGAGATGGAAATCGTGCTCGACTGAGTCAGTCTTTTCAACTTATTTTTTAAAAATATTGAAATTTTATTGAGTCGGTGATAGAATTATCATCGGCTCATTTTTTACGGCTTTTGAAAGGAAGATTCAATGGAAAACAGGGAAAAATTTTCGTCGAGACTCGGATTCATTCTGATCTCGGCAGGCTGCGCCATCGGGCTGGGAAATGTCTACAGATTCCCGATAACGACCGGCGCATACGGCGGCGCGTTTTTCGTGCTGATTTACATCGCGTTTCTTGTTCTGCTCGGCATACCGGTCATGACGGCGGAGCTCGCAGTCGGCCGCGCAAGCCAGCGCAGCATCGCCTCGTCATACGACGTGCTCGAAAAGAAGGGGCAGAAGTGGCATCTCGCCAAGTATCTCGGCATCGCCGGAAACTATTTGCTCATGATGTTCTACACGACTATCTCCGGCTGGATGCTGATATACTTTATAAAGTATGCGGACGGCTCGATCCTCGCGTACAAGAGCGCGGAAGAACTCGGAGCGGTGTTCGGCACGATGATAAGCAACCCCGTGCTCATGGTCTGCGCCACATTCGCAGTCATTCTTGTCTGCTTCAGCATCTGCTCGTTCGGTCTGCAAAAGGGCGTCGAGAGGATAACAAAATGGATGATGGTGGCTCTCCTGCTTCTCATGGTGGGGCTCGCAATCTATTCCTGCACGCTCTCTAACGCCGCAGAGGGACTGAAATTCTATCTCGTCCCCTCGCTCAAGTCCCTTGACAATTCGGGCGTATGGACGGTAATCTCGTCCGCAATGGGGCAGGCGTTCTTTACTCTGAGCATCGGTATCGGCTCTATAGCAATATTCGGCAGCTACATCGGCAAGGAGCGCAGGCTCCTCGGCGAAGCTGTGACAATAGTCGGGCTTGACACTTTCGTTGCACTCATGTCCGGCGTTATCATCTTCCCCGCATGCTTCACCTATAACGGCGGCGTCACCGCAGACGCGGGCACGGTCGGCGCGAGCTTCCTGTTCACGACGCTTTCGAGCATCTTCAACAGCATGCCCGGCGGGCGCATAGTCGGTGCGCTGTTCTTCGTGTTCATGATTTTCGCGGCGTTCTCAACGGTCATTGCCGTTTTTGAAAACATCATGTCCTTCTGGCTCGAGTTGACGAAGCTCAGCCGCCGCAAAGTGGCGCTGATAAACATCGCGCTCATGCTCGTGCTCTCCCTCCCCTGCGTGCTCGGCTTCAATGTGCTCGAAAAAATACAGATAGCCGGCAAGGGCATCATGGATATCGAAGACTTCCTCGTTTCAAACGTCCTGCTCCCGCTCGGCAGTCTCGTCTATGTTCTCTTCTGCAGCAGGAAATACGGCTGGGGCTGGAAGAACTACATCGGCGAAGTCAACTGCGGCGAAAAGGGCGCAAAAATGCCCGGCTGGATAAGACCTTATTTCACATATGTTCTACCGATAATCGTTATAATCGTCTTTATTATGTCAGTCGTCGGCTGATAAAAAATCATGGCTCGGTTCGGGAATTTCCCCGTGCCGAGCCGTTTTTTATTTTATTCGGGGAAAAGGCTTTTTTCTCTTGAATATCCCCCACTTATTTGTTATCATTGCCTTGTAAAAAATACGTTTTAAGGACGGTGCTACCATGAAATTTCCAATAGGCGTTATTATTGACAGCTTCCGCACGGATATCCCGACGGCGGTCAAAAAGGCCGCCAAGGTCGGTGCGCAGGGCATCCAGGTCTATGCCACCAGCGGCGAAATGTCGCCCGAGGAGCTTGTCGGCTCCAAGCGCGCGGATTTCCGCAAGCTCGTTGAGGACAACGGACTCGTTATCTCCGCTCTCTGCGGCGATCTCGGCGGCGGCTTCGGCAACAAAGAGGAGAACCCCTGGAGAGTCGAGAAGTCGAAGAGGATAATCGAACTTGCAAAGGAGCTCGGCACGGATATCGTCACGACACACATCGGCGTTGTGCCCGAGGACAGCAGCCACGAGAGATATAAAATCATGCAGGAGGCATGCTTCGAGCTCTCCCGCTTCGCGGACAGCCTCGACGCTCATTTCGCCATCGAGACGGGACCCGAGACCTCGGCGACGCTCAAGAAGTTTCTTGACTCGCTCGGCTCTACCGGCGTCGCGGTCAACCTCGACCCCGCGAACCTTGTCATGGTCACGGGCGACGACCCCGCAAAGGCGGTCTACAACCTGCGCGACTACATAGTTCACACCCACGCCAAAGACGGCGTTCAGATATTCTACAGGGATCCCGAGATAGTATACGGCATAAAAAAAGACCCGCTCGTCACAGGCAGCTCGTTTAAGGAAGTGCCGCTCGGCGAGGGCAGCGTCAAGTGGGATGAATATCTCGCCGCGCTCGACGATATCGGCTACAAGGGCTTCCTGACGATAGAGCGAGAAGTCGGCGACGACCCCGAAAAGGATATCGGCAACGCCGTAAACTTCCTCAAAGGATACATGGACTGAGGTGAATGAAATGAAAACCTGCGTCAGCAGCTACAGCTTTCAGCCGATGCTTTCGAGCGGAGAGCTGACTCAGCTTCAGCTCATAGGCAAGGTCAAAGAGATGGGCTTCGACGGAATTGAATTTATCGACCTCATGCCCGAAAACGGAATGTCAGTCGAAGAATACGCCAAGCGCCTGCGCGACGAGAGCGAAAAAACGGGGCTGCCGATAGTCAACTACACCATCGGCGCGGAACTTCTCAACCGCCCGCTCGACGAGGAGTGTGAGCGCCTGTTCAGACAGGTCGATATAGCTGAGATACTCGGCGCGTCGGGTATGCGCCACGACGCGACAGGCGGCTTCAACGCGCCGCAGAGCGCATACTGCGGCTTCGATCAGGCTCTGCCAACGCTCATCGAGGGCTGCCGCAGAGTGACCGAATACGCCGCAGAGAAAGGCATATCTACAATGGTCGAGAACCACGGCTATTTTGCGCAGGACAGCGACCGCGTCGAAAAGCTCGTCACGGGAGTTGCAAACCCAAACTTCGGTCTGCTCGTTGACATGGGCAACTTTGCCTGCGCCGACGACCCTTCGGACAAGGCGGTCGGCAGAGTCGCAAAATACGCAAAGCATGTCCACGCCAAGGACTTTCACATCAAGAGCGGCTCAGAGCCCGATCCCGGGCGCGGATTCTTCCGCAGCAGAGCCGGCAACTACCTGCGCGGCGCAGTGATTGGTCACGGCAACATCCCCGTGGCGCAGTGCATAGGCATCCTCAAGCGCGCAGGCTACGACAAATATGTCAGCATCGAGTTCGAGGGCATCGAGCAGACGCTCACGGGCATCGAAATCGGGCTTGAGAATCTCAAGAGATTCATTGCAATGGCTGAATAAAAAGTTAAAAGAGTCCAAAAAACGCACCCGAAAGCAAGACGCCTTCGGGTGCACTTTTATTCATTTTCAGCCGGTTCGCGCTCTTCCCGTTCGACAAAAACAAATTCGCCGTTTTCGGCTTTGCAGATATACTTTTTGCCGGTTGTTACCTTTCCCTCGAGCATCTGCTCCGAGAGCTTATCCTCGATCTGCTGCTGGATAACACGCTTGAGCGGTCTCGCTCCGTAGACCGGGTCAAAGCCCGCATCCGCCGTCTTTTGAACAGCCGATTCGTCAAAAATTAAAGTTATATCCAGCTGCGCCACGCGCTTTGAGAGCGTTTCGAGCATCCTGCGCGCGATCTCGGATATATCCTGCTTTTCGAGCGAGTGGAAGACGATTATATCGTCAACGCGGTTCAAAAATTCCGGTCTGAATGTGTTCTTGAGCTCTTTCATCACAAGCTCGCGCACGCGGTCATAGCTCGGGACATTGCCGCACTCCGAAGAGAAGCCAAGTGCCTTTCCGCTGCCCGAAATCAGCTTCGCGCCGACATTCGAGGTCATTATAATAATGCAGTTCTTGAAATCGACCCTACGCCCCTGCGAATCGGTCAGTATGCCGTCGTCAAGTATCTGGAGCAACATATTGAAAACATCGGGGTGAGCTTTTTCTATTTCATCAAAGAGAATGACGCTGTACGGTCTGCGGCGGACTTTTTCGGTCAGCTGACCGCCCTCATCATAGCCGATATATCCGGGCGGCGAACCGACGAGTCTCGAGACCGTGTGCTTCTCCATATATTCGGACATATCGAGCCTTATCATCGCGTTCTCGTCGCCGAAGAGCGAGTCGGCAAGCGCTTTGCAGAGCTCCGTTTTGCCGACACCCGTAGGACCGAGGAAAATAAACGAACCGGTCGGGCGTTTGGGGTCTTTAAGCCCGACTCTGCCGCGCCTTATTGCCCGCGCGACCACGCTGACCGCCTCATTCTGGCCGACTATTCTGCGGTGCAGCTCATCTTCAAGATGAAGCAGGCGTTCGCTCTCCGCCTGAGTCAGCTGCGAGACGGGTATTCCAGTCCACGCGCAGACTATTTCGGCTATATTATCAGCCGTGACCTCACCTATTTTCTTGCTCGATTCCTCGCGCCAGCTGTGCTTTGCGCGCTCGAGTTCGTCGCTCAGCTTCTTCTGCTCGTCGCGTATCTGCGCGGCGTGCTCGAATTCCTGAGAATTCACTGCCGAGTCCTTTTCCTCGGCGAGGGCACGGAGTCTGTTCTCCATATCCTTGAGATCGGGCGGCGCTGTAAATGCGCTGAGTCTGACGCGCGACGCCGCCTCGTCTATTAAATCTATCGCCTTATCGGGCAGATATCTGTCGCCGATATAGCGCACCGACATTTTCACCGCCGCCTTTATCGCGTCGTCGGTTATTCTGACTTTATGGTGCGCCTCGTATTTGTCGCGGATGCCCATGAGTATCGCGACCGCCTCGTCCTCACTCGGCTCGCCGACCGTGACGGGCTGAAAGCGGCGCTCGAGCGCGGCATCCTTTTCGATATGCTTACGGTATTCTTCGAGCGTGGTTGCACCGATGACCTGCATCTCGCCGCGGGCAAGCGCGGGTTTCAAAATATTCGCGGCGTCAACCGCGCCCTCCGCCGAACCTGCACCGATGAGCGTATGCAATTCGTCTATAAAGAGAATGACATCCCCTGCCTTTGAAACTTCTTCAATGGCGGATTTGACGCGCTCTTCGAAATCGCCCCTGTACTTTGTACCGGCAACCATTCCCGTGAGGTCGAGCGAGACTATGCGCTTGCCCTTGAGCAGTTCGGGCACTTCGCCAGTGGCGATTTTCAGCGCGAGCCCCTCGGCGATTGCCGTCTTGCCGACTCCCGGCTCGCCTATCAGACAGGGATTGTTCTTCGTTCTGCGCGAGAGAATCTGAATGACGCGCTCTATTTCCTTCTGCCTGCCGATAACTGGGTCAATTCTGCCCGCCGCGGCAAATGAAGTCAGGTCGCGCCCATATTGATTGAGGGTCGGGGTATCCGTTCTGCCGCCGGGCTTTTTGACCGTCTCCGGCTTTCCGGAATCTTTACCCGACGCCGAGCCGAATGCTTTCAAAAGCTCCTGCAAAATTTCCTGAGGCGACACGCCGAGGCGGGTCATAACGGCGGTTGCCGCGCTCGAGCCCTCTTTTATCATGGCGATAAGCAGATGCTCCGTGCCGACATAGTTGTGACCCATATCCCGCGCCTGAATCATCGCGCTCTCAATAATATTTTTGCATCTGGGCGTAAAATCGCCCGGAGTCAGCACCGTCGGCACGCCGAATCCGATGCTGTTTCTGATGGCATCCTCGACCTTGCCGGCGGTAAGCTTTTTGTTTATCAGAACGGTATAGGCTATCCCGCCGTTCTGGGTCAGCAGGCCGAGCAGAAGATGCTCGCTGCCGATATAGGTGTGCCCCATATTCTCCGCGTATTCAATGGCGGCGTTGAGCACGTCGTTGGCTTTCTGGGTGAAGCCGGTAAACTTATACATATCATCATTCCTTTCCGCGGTGAACCGTACAATAGAGATTATTGCCGGAAAATTGCCGACGAATCGAAAGATATATGTTTTTATATATGTTTATCGGCGGTATTTTAGGACAATGCCTCGCGCACCGCGTCCGCTCTGAGGCAGTCCCTCTGCCGCGCATCAATATGCTTGCCGTTCGCAGCGCTTATGGTGGCGGGCTGCATATTGACGAGCAGTTCGTTAAGTTTTTCTATCGGTATATCAAGTATTCCCCTTGCCGAGCCGAGGCGCACGATGGATATAAGATCCATCATCTCGTCGCAGGACAGCACACGCGCGCTCTTCAAAATTCCGAGAGCTCTGTATATTTTGTCCTGCATCGCGACATCGGCGCACATACGCTCCGCCGCCGCGCGCTCCTGGGTGACGAGCTGGCGGGTTATCGACTGGAGATTCTCTATCGCCGCCTGCTCGGTTATGCCGAGGGTTATCTGATTGCTCAGCTGATAGATATCGCCGCGCGACTCCCTGCCCTCGCCGTATGCGCCGCGCAGGGTCAGGCCGAGCTTGGATATAGTAGAGCTGAGGACTGCGAGCTGGCCGCTTCTTCTGAGCGCGGGCAGATGCAGCATGACTGACGCGCGCATGGCTGTGCCGAGATTCGTCGGGCACTGAGTCAGATAGCCGAGTCTCTCGTCAAACGCGAAATTCAGCTTCTTATCGAGCGCGGAATCAATTTTATCGGCGAGGACATAGCAATCCATGAGCGCAAGTCCCGCTTTCATGACCTGGACGCGGATATGATCTTCCTCGCAGAGCATGATGCCGACTGTCTCATCTTCAGTGAGCATGAGCGCTCTGCCCTCGCGGACAGAGGCAAACTCGGGGCTTATCAGATGGCGCTCGGCAAGAGATATTGCCTGCTCGCGGCTGAGCGAATCCATTGTGACATAGTGGAGTCCCAGCTCGGGCACGCATGAGAGCAGGGTGTCACGAACTTTTTCGTTGACCTTTATTTTGCTCGCCGTGTCGAGGCGGCACGGGAACGGGAACTCTTCGAGGTTGCGCGCAAGACGCACGCGGGTGCTCAGGACTATATCGCCCTGTTCGCCCTTTTCGACATACCATTTACTCATTTTCGTTCCCTCCCTCAAGCTCTTTTATCCTGTCGCGAAGCTGCGCCGCAAGCTCGAAGTTCTGCGCGGCGACCGCCTCGTCCATCTGCTTTTTGAGCTCCTCTTTTTCGTCGATTTTTGCCTCTTCCTCGCTGACAGGCTCAGCGGTCGAAGCTATCTTGCCGCTGTGGCGAATCTGGCCGTGTATGCGCTGGAGTGAGGGCTTGAGCTCGTTATAAAAAACTTTGTAGCACTCCGCGCAGCCGACTCTGCCCTCTCGGACGATATCATTGAACGAAGAGCCGCATTTCGGGCAGCGAACCACTTTTCTCGGCGCGCCGAGCGAATGGACGGCATCGCCGAAGAAATTCCCGAAAAGTCCGGCAACATCGAAGCCGAATCCCGAGAACGCGTCGCCGTAGCCGAGATGCTCGGCACATTCGGAGCAGAGATGGCGCTCAGCCGTGTCGCCGTTTATGACCTGCTTTATGTGAGTTGTCGCTTCATTTTTTCCACAGTTCTGACAAAGCATATGTGTTCCTCCTTTATCCTTTTCTGCCCATTTCAACGAGCAGCAGTTGTTTGAATACCGACGCTCTGACGGCGTCCCTGTCCCCGACGGCGGCAGGTCGCAGAGCATTGTCTGACACGGCGCTGAGCATCAGCATGGCGGCGTGTTTATCTATAACACCCGTGTTGACGAGCTCCGCCAGATGCGCGCGGGCAGTTCGCTCGTCGAGCTTATCGCCCACAGCGTTGACCGCGTGCATGACCTTCTGATTCGGCTCCATCGCCGCACGCCTTATTCTGATATATCCTCCGCCGCCTCTGCGGCTCTCGACAATATAGCCCTGTTCCGGCGTGAAACGCGACGCGATAACATAGTTTATCTGGCTCGGGACGCACCCTATCGTCTGCGCAAGCTCGTTGCGCTGTATCTCGATACTTCCGCTGCTGCCGAGCATTTCGAGTATCATACCCGTTATCTGACTGCTAAGGCTCATTGCCGGCACCTCTTTTCTGTCTTTGACTTTCTTTGACCTTTGACTTTATTATAACCCTGATGCAAGCTCCGGTCAAAAGTCAGAAAAGGTCAAAAAATCATCCGTCTGGCAAACTATTTTGAATTATCTCGCCCATGCTTTGATTTACTGAGTCTATCTCGTGTTTTCTTTGATTTTTCGCTCTGTATTCCGACATAATTTATATAATAAGATGGGTCGATATGCTCATCTGCACGCATAAGATCGTCGCAGAAGATATCCGACTCGTCGTAGCTCACCACTTCTCCGTTCTTGTCAAACAGCATATAAAACACCTCCGGTTTCTTATTAGTTTACGCCGGAGAAAAGAAAATTATGTTTGAGTTCAAAAAGTGTAACCGCAAAAAGCAGCGCTTCATAATATGTTGATGAAAGCGGTGCTCGAGTCAAAACCGCGGCACTCTTTCTTAGTAACTGAAGAGGAGGCAAAACGATGGGTTGCTCAAACAACTGGTGCATTTTCCTTATCATCATCCTTCTGCTCTGTGACACGGGCTGCGGCTGCAATAATGGCGTCTCCAGAGCTTCGGACTGCGGATGTGGCTGCAACAACGGCTGTGGCTGCTGACATTCCATAAGACCGCTAAAGTGAAAACGACCGCCTTGCCGAAATGGCAGGGCGGTCAAACTTATACGATTTTCGAAAAAGATCAGGCAACTCTGTTGCCCTTTCTGCCGGGAGTCGGAGAGACGGTCTCGGGCTCGAACGCAGTCTTGGCTGCGCTGCGGTGCTGAGCAGTCTTCTTCTCCTTGACAAAATGAGTCTTCGTATACTTGTTGGTGCAGAGGAAGTGAGCGATCTTCTTGGCAAGAGCAGTCTCAAACTTCTCCTCAAAATTGATCAGCTTCTTCTCAAACACAAAGCCTGTTATTATAAGAGCCACAGCGGCAACTTCGAGAATCGAAACAATTATGAATGTACTTGTCATTTTTGCTTCCTCCTTACGGAAAAATCGGAACATTTGTTCTTTCTGTCTCTAATTATAGCACAAATATTCGGTTTGTCAACACAAATGTTCGATTTTTTTGAAGATCTGCGCCGATTCGCGCAGGGTATAATCTCCTACGATTGGATTGTATCACAATATATGCCAAAAGTCAACGGAAAAACCACAACAAATTGGAAAACTAAGGCAATAAAAATTTAACGCAAAACGCCAAAAAATTTTTAAAATCGGTTGTTTTTTGTTCGATTGGGGCGCTTTATTGACTATTGAGCAAATCACTTACAGCATTGAACAATTTATCGGTCGCTTCTTCTACACTCATCGATTTGGACGAAAAAGGTTCACCGAACAAAATTTTTAAATTTCCGTTTTTTCTGTACTCCCCACTTATCGCGAACGGCACTATCAGCGCGTTTCCCCTTTTGGCTATCGCCGCAGCTCCGGGTTTGAACGCGAGCAGCGATTTATCCGTCCTGTTGCGCGTGCCCTCAGGGAATATTCCGACTGCGCCGCCCCTTTTCAGGATTTTTATCGCGCTTCTGACCGCCGCAGCGTCGAAACCGTCACGGTTGACGGGGATGCACCCCGCCCATTTAAAAAGCGGAGCGAGCGCGCCGTCGAAGTATTCGCGCTTCGCCATATAATTAATCACACGGTCAGTTGCAAGAAACACGAGGAACTGATCGCGGATATTTTTATGGTTTCCGGCGATAACCACTGCGCCGTCTTTCGGAATATTTTCACTCCCAATAATGGTCGGCGAGAAATGCATTTTAAACGCCGGCTTGATAACAGATGTTATCACTCTGAATCCCGTATCTTTATTTTCTGCCACGCTCAAGCCCCTCTCTGACCGCATTTTCGAGCTCTTTGCCTATCGACACAGCATCCCTGCCCGCCGCATTTATAGCGGGATAGAACTCAATCTCCACGCGCCTGCCGATTATATTGTAATCGCCCTTTATCGCAAACGGGACAATCATAGCCCGGCTTCTTGCCGCCATTCGCGCGGTTCCGGGCTTAAACGGCAAAACGGTCTCCTCCGTTTTGTTGAACCTGCCCTCGGGGAAAATACCGATGACGCCGCCCTTATCGAGTATAGCACGCGCTTCACTGAGCGCGGAGGCATCGCGAATCCGCCTGTTGACGGGAATAGTTCCGAGAGCGCGGAAGAAATATCTGAACCCACCGCGGAAAAGCTCGTCCTTCGCCATAAAATGCACCTGACGCCACAGGCACGATGCTATCAGAATGCAGTCGAGGTTACTTTTGTGGTTGCCGGCGAGAATGACCGCGCCGTTTTTGGGGATATTTCCCCGACCCAGCACGCGCGGATGATACAGCAGCTCGAACAGCGGCCAGACCAATATATAAAGTAAATAGTAAAAAAATATCATGGATATCACCCCTGATATTTTTGCTCTCCGCGCGCCGCAAATATACACATTGAGAACAAACTTGTATTATTTTCATAAATTTTATTTACAGATTATTTATATCATAGTCAAAAAGCATCAAAAAATATCCAAAAATACCCTTTTCCATTTTGACAACTGAATTTATATGCTGTTATAATCTAATTGTAAGGGACAAACAGTTGTCTTATCAAGGGAGAAGGGAGGACATCGCACATGTTAGCAACTATCTTTGAGATGATCGAAAAGATTCTTGGTTTTGCCGGCGCTTCTTTCGACGCACAGGCTATCGTCAAGGCTATCTTTGATGCTATCCTTGGTCTTATTAAATAAGACACGCAAATACAAATATCAAATATTGACTTCTTTTTTGAAAATTGACTCCTTTTTGGCAAAACGGGCAGCTTCACCGCTGTCTGTTTTGCTTTTTGTGCTGACAAGCTTTGATATTTTTCGATATAAATATTTTTATACATGAGCAAAGTAACGAAAAATTGAGCTTGGACAGCGGTGTTTTTTCCGATTTGGCTATTGCTTTTGCAGATAAAATATGTTAATATTTTGTTAATTCCCGTAAATATAAAAAGGAGGAAAAAGATCATGGAATTCATCACCACGCTCATTCATCAGATCGTCGAGATTTTCTCGAAGCTCCAGGAGGGCGGACAGGCTTTTATGGAGTTCTTCCAGGCTTTTCTGAAATTCGTCGGCGACATTCTCAGATTCCTTGAGGAACACGGACTGAGCAAGCAGATAGTTGACGCTATCTTCCAGCTGATTCTCAAGATTTTCGGCGCTGCTTAATGTACCGACAAAAAGCTGCCGTACCTTTTGCGGGTGCGGCAGTTTTTTTTGTTGCCTTTGATACCCATATATGTTAATATAGGTTGAACAAAAAATCTATTTAGGAGTGATCGAATGCTTTCAAAAACTCCGCCTATGGGTTTCAACACCTGGAACACATTCGGCGAAAACATCAACGAACAGCTTATCAAAGAAACCGCCGACAAGATGGTCGAGCTCGGTCTGCGTGACTGCGGATATGAGTATCTTGTCATCGACGACTGCTGGAGCAAGCGAGAGCGCGACCCGCAGACGGGAAAGATAGTCCCCGACGAGGAGAAGTTCCCCAACGGGATGAAGGCAGTCAGCGACTATGTCCACAGTAAGGGGCTCAAGTTCGGCATGTATTCCTGCGCCGGAACACGCACCTGCGCCGACTATCCGGGCAGCTTTGACCATGAATATCTCGACGCCGAGACCTTTGCCGAATACGGCGTAGACTTCCTGAAATATGACTTCTGCTACAAGCCGGACAGTGCAAACGGTCCCCTGCTCTACAGAAAAATGGGCATGGCTCTCAGAGCCTGCGGACGCGAGATTCTCTTCTCCGCCTGCAACTGGGGCAACGACGAAGTCAGCCGCTGGATTCGCTCGGCAGGCGCGCACATGTATCGCTCTACCGGCGACATAAACGACAGCTTCCGTTCGTTTGCCGATATCGCGCTCAGCCAGATCGACAACCTCGCCTATTCCGCGCCCGGCTGTTTCAACGACATTGATATGCTCACTGTCGGTATGTACGGCAGAGGAAATGTCGGCTCGGTCGGCTGCTCTGACGTTGACTACAAGACACAGTTCGCGCTCTGGTGCATGTTCTCGTCCCCGCTGATGCTCGGCGGCGACCTGAGATGCATGAACGACTTCTGCCTTGATCTCGTCAAGAACGAGAGGCTCATCAGAATAAACCAGGATGAGGAATCACGCCCGGCGTTCGTCGCAACAAAGAGCTGGAACGACAAGATAGTCTTTGCAAAACTCCTTTCAAATGACGAAATCGCCCTTCTTTTCGTCAACTTCAGCGAGAGCAAGTGCGGCGTTCCGTTCTATTTTGAGAACATAGGCATATCTGCCGCCTCCGGCTACGGACTTGAAATGACCGACGCGTTCACGGGCGAGTGTATCGGAGTCAAGAAGGAGTTCATGCAGATGCATCTTGAGGCTCATGACTGCGCCTGCTTCATCTGCAAGCTGAAGAAATGACATACTGCATCAAATGTTCAAAGCTGCTGACCAATGACGACATCGGTTTCCACCGCAAGATGGTCAACCGCGGCGCAAAGGAATGTATGTGCATCGAGTGCCTGTGCGATTATTTCGGCATAAGTGTTGAAAGAGCGCACGAGATGATAGAGCACTTCCGCCAATCTGGCTGCACACTGTTCTTATAAAAAGGAGATCCGCTGTGAGAAATCACAGCGGATCATTTTTGTTGTTATTTCTGAAAGGGCTTGACGATATAGTAAAGTATCAGCTCAACACCGTCAACAAAGTCTGCCCCCATCTTGTTGAGATTTTCTTTTGCTCTTTCTTCTCCCGAGCCGCCTGTCCAGTCGAGCGGATCGGAGATAAGGAGTATCTTAAACGTAGTCTGAGCTGTAACACCCTCATAATCGCCGATGCCGGTGACGGTAACAGTCGCCGTGCCCTTCTTGACATTGTCAGAATAGGCAACTGTGTAATCAACGCCCTCGGTCAGGACTCTGTCAAGGCACTTGACGGTGACTTCGGGAGTGATCTCAGAACCGGTACGCTTTTGAGACGGAATATGGGCAATTGTGAAGCCCTCATTCTTGAGGGTGAGGGTTTCGGCAAGGAACGGAGTTCTTATGTTGATGAACTCGCGGATATACTCTATCTCTCCGTCATACTGATTGATTATTGCGGCAAGATCCGTTGTTCCATATGTATTCCAGCGTATTGCGTTCATTACCGCAGAGCTGCGAATGCTGTTTGCGAAATCGTCAAATGTGGAGGCCATAATCCTCTGCACAGCCGGCGGAACGGAGAGCAACAATCTTGCCGTTCAGGGCGC
>JABLTL010144441.1_pt1 | contig 18667 bp, 19 predicted proteins | sample 7160151 | NCBI WGS metagenome assembly JABLTL01 (sample SAMN14651223, study PRJNA627086) | human gut metagenome | isolation source: feces | host: Homo sapiens
ATATAAATAATGCCAAATAAAAAGCTGTGAAATGGAAAAACTGTCACGAAACCGTCTTTTTCCCTTTCACAGCGTTCGATGTCTAAAATATTTTGCCAAACAGGATGTTCATCATAGTTTTGATTCAATCTGCTCTCTATAAAAATGGTTACTATCAATATATAGTCAATATGCAATGTTGGGTATGATTCTTCCCAACAGTTAGATAAGGCGTCTTCCAACACCAAATTCTTCTGCAACTTGCTAGTATCGGATATATTTTTCAGTCCTCATAGTTTAAAAGATTCTAAAAACCAATAATTATTATTTACGAGTTCCCACTATGGGAACTCTCATTTATTTTATTTTTTCTATCTTTGCACCGTGTGACACAGATTTAGAACCTTATTACCTACTTTGGAGGCGCCGTAACAGAAACAGTAATGTACGGATCTCTACTTCCGAAAGCCAACGGAGGCGGAGAGAGGAGAGTTTATGCCCATAGCAAGAGAGCTATACAGCGCATTCTTTGCTCAGTGTTTACGGTGACAGGGTGACACGATGACACTAGTTTTTTAACATTTCGCCTCGCACGCGGGCAGGCAGGAAAAATCAGGCCGAAAGTTCCTGCCTGCCCGCGCGAGAGTAAATCTTCAGAATTCCCTGTCACCTCTGTCATCCTGTCACCCAGAAGTCGGTTGCTTCCGAGACGGAAATCAAAGACTTACGATGCAAAAGTCAGTTACTTACGATATGAAAGTCAGGGACTTATGATGCAAAAGTCAGTAGCTTACGAAGAGAATTACAGCGATACTTGTAACCACGCTAACATGGTGGTATCATTTGAGGCTCTAATCACTATATGGCTGCGGTAATTAAGAATAGTAGAAAATCGTTTAAATGGTATCATCCAAAGAGCATACGAACAGGCGGGAGTACAGATAGCCATTATAGTAGATGAGTATGATGCTCCTTTGCTGCATACTTATGAGACCGGTCATCATGATGCATGTCGTGAGATATATCGTAACTTCTTTACAGGTTTAAAGGATTATGGTTACTGCATCAAGTGCGTGTTTATTACAGGAATTACCAAGTTTACCCAAATCAGTATGTTTGGTATGCTTAATACGTTAGTCAATATCAGTTTTCGTAATGAGTACGCTACGATATGCGGTTTTACCAAAGATGAAGTCATGTATTATTTCTCAGAACTGCTGTTAAGAATGGCAGACAGTGTTGCTGTCATGCCAGATGAACTTATGGATACAATGAGTACTTTCTATGGTGGCTATCATTTCTCACGTGGTCTTATTGGTGTTTACAATCCTTTTTGTGTATGTTATGCATTAGTTAATCTTCGCCTTGATTCATATTGGATAGCTTCGTGTTTCAACGAAATGTTACTCAAGGTTTTGCGTAAATTCATCAACGAGATACCTGAACTGGACAATTGTCTGATAGATTCAGACTATTTGGAAATGAGTGATGTCAATATGAATGATCCTAAACTCTTCCTTTATCAGTTTGGTTACCTTACCATCATGAAGGTGGTTAGTAGCAGTTATATGTTAGGTTATCCTAACCGAGAAGTCCGAAATGCGATGTTTGGTATGATTCTTCCGATAATGTTGCATAAGGAATCTTAGCAAGTAAACAATGTTATTCAGGAATTAAAGATATCGATGTTAGCTGCTAATATTGATAGGAGTATGCTTTGTCTTAAGCAGTTGGTTGCTGGCACTCCTTATAGTACACAAAAGAAGGAGAACTTTGTTTTTGAGGAGCATTTTCGTTTTATTCTGAAGAACATTTTCTATCTCTGTGGCTTTAAGGTCTCAGAGGAACAGCAGATGTCTGCAGGTAGAATAGATTTGGTGGTTGAAACCTCAGAAAATATCTACATTTTAGAACTTAATATGTCTGATAATAGCGGCGTTGTTTCAGCCTCACATCAAATCGCTTCTCGTCATTATGCTGATGCCTATGCTGCATCTTCCAAACCTGTTATCTCACTTGCGCTTGAATTTGAAGAGAGTAGGGGCTGATAGCTTGGAAGAAATCATGATGGAGGATAGGGATTAATATATTGGTTGGGGTACTAGATTTTTTACTAATTGACATTCATCGTAAGAAAGACGGACTCTGAGTACAGACAGTTTGGCTCTTGGATTTCTTGACAGACTTAAAAACTTGGACAGTGTTACCCCAAAAACGGGTAAAACAGACTCAGTTAAAGAACGGAGAATTGGATACCTTATATAATAATACTCAAAAAGCATTGGGCGCTGTGTGTACTTCTTATGCTTTTTGAGTATATAGTGTTACTTGTTTATAGCCATGTCTGCCATGAGCCAGTCGCTGTCGGGGCGAGTGATTAGTCGAGCGTTATTGTACGCCATCTGCAACGTGAAGATAGTACGACCTTCATAGTTGTTTACTCCCTCTTCGGGCTTGTAAACATGATTACAAACCAATGCCACATCAATTCGTTTCTTGTCCTCGAGTGCCAATGGTAAGAGTAACTGCAGCTTTTTTGCTGTAGGATAGTAAACTGGTATGGCAGTTTTGTAGTTCCATGCTACGCGTGCCAGAGCCACTGTTACAGCATTGCGAAAACGAGTAGTAATAAACTGTTTCCAGTCATCGTCAGCATAGATGGCATCAGTCATGCTGCGATAGTACTTTTCGCGATTTTGCTTAGGCAGTGCCAAAGGGTCATCTACAAATGAGAAACAGTCTTCATATCCTTTCTTGATGAAACCTATGGGCAGTCGTGATATGTTATCTTTCAAGAAATGCTCCCAATCTAGTGTCGGTTCTGTAGCTCGTGTATCGTAAAGCAGTTCACGAGGATCATTGAAGTACGATGCACGCTCAGGGCGATAAGCAAAGCTAGACATTATCTTCTGCTGAGAAGAGTTGGCAGTATTGAACCCCATGAATATCCAAGGCTGAGTGATAGTGGCCGTACGACCATCGTTGCGCATGAAATAGGCATAGATGGGATCATAAATATTGTCTACAAGTCCAGTATTCCAAACAGCATATAGTTGATTTTCAAGAATTTTAAATCGTGGCTGTCTTTTATCTTTAGCAGCCGCCTCTTTCTCCAATTTGTCTTCGTATTGAAGACGCTGAAAGGTAAACGAGAGGTAATTCTTTAGGATTGGTCTATTTTGTTTGTCTGCATCGTCATAATACCATCGTTCTTCAAGGGCAAGGTTTACTGCCAGAGAGTTGACTGCAGCATCCCATCCCTTTAATCCTGGTATATCCTTAGGTCGTGGGAAGTAAGCATACGTGTCAAGTTCAGCTCCAAGATAACTGCCTTGCTTGGGTTTGAAGGTGACACGTGTGGCAGTAGGTCTAGTAAGATTCTCTCGCCCTACCATTTTAAGATCGCGTACTTGCACGGGCGCTTCGTGTTTAGATATATCCCCCTGACGGAACTCAATACGTTCACAAAACAGGCAGCGGACCACTTCACGAATGTTGAGGAACCCCATGGCCTCATATTCTGCACGATTAATTTTCTGACCGAAAATGGCGAACGGAACCCAACCATCTGCATCACATGTTATAGTCTTGAATACACCCTCAATCTTCTTTTTCATCTTGCTAAGGTACTTGAGTCTGTTGGGTGCAATACGGAATGCAAGAAACACATCATCGGTGTCTTGGGGTTTGTAGTTAGGTTCATACTTAGCATCGGGATAGTTGACCTTGATGAACTCCTCTACATCAATCGTCTTTTCACTACGTTCAGCAACCAATTCACTGAAGCGATTTACAAATTCACTGAACTTTACAAAGTTGCCAGCGAGAGTTGGAGTCTGAGCGTAAGCACCCTCCAGTAGTGCTCTAAAATTTGGATTTTGTTCCATTTTTATATATAATTTAAAAAATTATAAACTAAGGCTATTGACTAAAAGTCTTTTAGCCGTGTACATATAAATTTGATTTTTTCAAAAAGTATACCAGCCATTAGATTGGTTTGATGTTTATGTTTTTTAATTAATGTTTGTCTAAATAATGACATTTTGGCATGCATGTTTAAATATTATTAAAATTTAACAACCCTATGTTTCATCATTTTGTCTTACTTTTATCAACTGGTTTTCATGTACCGTTAACAAAACTCAGACAATATCATATTTTATTAAAGTTTGTCAGTAAAAAACTGACATTTCAGAGAGAAAGTAGCATGCAACGCTATAGGTCTTGGTTGAGGATTGCCATAATAAAGAAGAAAAACACATTAAGATAACCTTGTAGCAATGTCTATATGAATACATACTACACAATTAGAATAGGAGATCAATTCATCAGAATATGTTTATAATGAAATAGTAAAACGAGTACACTACTTAGTTGTATTGTACTTCTAATCTATAATTCCTAGAGACAAAAATGAATCTTCCTTCCCAATGGTTAGATAAGATTTTGGTAAGAAATAAGGTACAATAAAGGGGTGAACACATTATATTAAAAGTATTCACCCCTTTATTGTCTAAGTAGCTAATCATTAAAATATTTTGCCAAACATGATGTTCACCATAGTTTTGAACAGAATCTTGGCATCAAACCACCAGGATCTGTGTTCCAGATAGTAGAGGTCAAGACTCAGTCTTCTCAACATCTTTGGCATCGTATCAGTATATCCGTTATACAGGGTGGCATAAGAAGTAGCACCCGGTCGGATCTGATACAGATAAGTATAGCGAGGATCATGCTTGATGATTTGGTCGATGTAGTATTTCCGTTCCGGGCGGGGACCGACAAATGCCATGTCACCTTTAAATATATTCCAGAGTTGTGGAAGCTCATCAAGATGGTGCATCCTTAAAAAACGTCCAACTTTAGTGAGTCTTGGATCACCTTTTATCTCAAGAAGATCTGGACCATCTTTTTCAGCATCAATCTTCATGGAGCGAAATTTATAGATAAAGAATGATTTGCCATGTAAACCTATGCGCTCTTGGCGATAGAATACTGGCAGCCCATCCTCTAATCGTATTGCAATAGCACATGCTATGGCCAAAGGAAAGAATAATATCAAACAACATGTTGCGATTACGAAATCGACGGAGCGTTTTATAATTTGCTCCGCCTTATTCATGTTGTCTTTATATTGTTTATTTTCCATCAGTTTTTTCATTTATTACGAACGTGAAAGTGCTTATTTGTCGAGCTTCTCGTAAATCGAATTATTGCTCTTGTACTCTGGAACGATTTCCTTCATTATCTTTACTGTGAGCATATCATCGTATAACTTGCTTTTTTCAATTAAGTCATCGATTTGCTTAGATACTTCTGTATAATCGTATTCACGTACTTCAGCAATTCTTATTTTGTCATGGAACGACGGCTTGGTTGATTCCTTCTCATTAAGCACTTCCTCGTAAAGCTTTTCGCCTGCTCTCAGTCCAGTGTATTTGATCTCAACGTTCTTTGCTCCACTGAGGTTGATCATTCTCTGTGCCATGTCAGCAATTTTGACAGGTTTGCCCATGTCGAAAACAAATATTTCCCCGCCATTACCTTTTGTTCCTGCTTCCAGAACTAGTTTGCAAGCCTCTGGAATGAGCATGAAGTAGCGGATGATACGTGGGTCTGTAACAGTGACAGGTCCACCAGCTTTTATTTGTTTCTTGAATAAAGGTATAACAGAACCATTTGAGCCCAATACGTTACCAAAGCGGGTCGTAACAAACTGGGTTTCTCCTTTGACGATACCTTCTTTCACAGCTTTGTTGAGGCTCTGTACATATATTTCACAGATACGTTTTGAGCATCCCATCACATTGGTAGGATTCACAGCCTTATCAGTTGATATCATTACAAATTTCTTCACACCATACTTTATAGCTAAATCAGCCAGTATTTTGGTGCCATATACATTATTTTGAATGCTCTCGCATGGATTGTTCTCCATCATAGGAACATGTTTATATGCAGCAGCATGGAAAACATAGTCAGGCAAGTATGTCTTGAAGATATGTTCCATTCTCGACTTGCTACAGATAGTGGTAACGATGGTTTCTGCTTTAATTTCAGGGAATTGCTTAGCCATCATCAAGCGTATATCGTGCTGCGGAGTCTCTGCACTATCTATTAGAATCAATTCTGAAGGACTATACTTAGCGATTTGTCTTACCATTTCGCTTCCGATGCTTCCTGCTGAACCTGTAATCAATATGCGTTTACCATAAAGCATGGCACCTACACTTTCCATATCGATGCTGATTTCATCACGAGGTAAAAGATCCTCGATGCTAACTTCCTTGAGCTGTTGCTGTTCATTTCTGTTCCACTCCTGTGTGGTAGGCATATAGATATGAATACCCTCTGCAAGTAGTGCATCCTGGAAGTCTTTGTTTGCGCGAAAAACGTTGATGGCACCAGGAGAAATTAATAGGGTAGAGATATTGTTATTTCTCATTTTCCTGATGGTATTCAGGTCTGGAGCATACACTTTGGTTCCCATCAGGTGATGGTGCTTTATTTTTGTATCATCAGAGATAAAGCCCATGAGTTTAAATTTCATGGGTTTACTGTTCTTGATTTGCTTGGCGAGACCGATACCACCTTCTTTCACGCCGTAGATAAAAGCATGTTTAATGTTGTAATCAGAGAGAGAGACGTCAAAGATAGTCTTAGCAATCACTCTGATAGCCCACAAGACTAAAGTGGAAATGAGAGCTCCAAGTACAATATTGCGGTATTCAATTTCTACCCCTGGGAAGAAATGAGTACTAAGCAGCATATTTTTTGTAAGAGCAGACAGTACTGCACCAAATGTAACAGCATAGAATACTCTTTGCAAATCAATAAACGATGAGTATCTGAGGATACCGTCGTATGTGTGGAATATCCTAAAACCGATGGCATGGAACAATGTGAATATAGCAAATAACATAGAGAGTTGTCCTAAGATACTCAATGCCTTTGCTCCACTGTTAATCTGCTGATATATAAATAAGTAAGAAACAAATATTACAGCACAGTCTATCCAAAAAATACACCAGTATGGTAGTGATTTTTTGGAGAAATACCAATTTGATAGTCTATTGAAAAACTTCATGTTCATGAGCTTCTAATACAGGTTGTTTAATTGAACATTATTTGGTTATAATGTTTTCTTTTATCGTGTCAGTGATATAGCGTACATCTTCTTCTGAAACGCATGGACCACTAGGTAAGCAGAGACCTTTAAGGAACAAATCCTCACTGATACCATTTGTGTATGACGTACAGTCTGCATAAACGGGTTGACAATGCATAGGCTTCCATAAAGGGCGTGCCTCTATAGATGCTTGATCAAGTGCTATTCGTAAAGCTTCCACATTCTTGTTCGGCTCCAATGATGTATGTGCGCTTTTTGCACTGTGTGTAACGCCAGCTGCACCTCCTACAGCGCCAGTAATGACCTGACTATATGCCTTTTCTTCGCCTTTAATCTTAACTCCTTCATCTAACAGAATCGTATTGAGCCAAAAATTTGAGTCAAAATCAGGTGTTGGGTTACTGTGCACAGTTATACCTTTTACATTTGTAAGAAATCTTACATATAGGTCATGTATGTGTTTATGATGTGCTATATGGTCGTTTAGTATGGTCATTTGACCTCGTCCTATTCCTGCACAAACATTGCTAAGACGGTAATTATAACCAATGTGTTCATGTTGGTAGTATGGATATGATTCCCGGGCCTGGGTAGCATAGAACATAATGCGACTCTGACTTTCTGCGTCTGGGCAGATTAGAGCACCGCCACCACTGGTCGTAATCATTTTGTTTCCGTTGAAACTTAAGACACCATATCTGCCAAATGTTCCACACACTTGTTCTTTATAACGGGAGCCAAGACCTTCTGCTGCATCCTCTATAAGTGGAATGTTGTATTTGTTAGCAACCTGCAATATTTCGTCAATCTTTGCAGGCATACCATATAGATAAACTACAATAATGGCTTTTGGCTTTTTGCCTGTCTTTTCTATTCTGTCAGCTATAGCTTTGTCTAATAGCTGAGGATCCATATTCCATGTCTCTTTTTCACTGTCTACGAAAACAGGTTTTGCACCTAGATATTTAATAGGGTTGCTTGATGCGCAGAATGTAAAAGATTGTACCATAACTTCATCTCCTGCTTTAACATCACAGTCTAGCAGTGCAAGGTGTACTGCAGCTGTACCTGCACTTAATGCAACCACCTTTTTGTCTTGTCCTACAAAGCTTTCCAAATCTTTCTCAAAACCATTGACATTCGGTCCTAGTGGAACAACCCAATTGGTATCGAAAGCATCTTGGATGTATTTCATTTCATTGCCACTCATATGAGCAAGGCATAAGTAAATTCTTTTTCTATTCATCATATTTTAAACCTATTTAAATGTTCTGAGCATCATATTATTTATATGATTTCGTTATTATATGATATTCTCTTTCCTGTGACTGTAGCTATTATAATCATAATGTCCATAATAAAGCTATAGTGTTTAAGATAAAAGAGATTGATTCTCACTTTATCTGGATAGATAACGAAGTCGTTATATTCTTGTGGATTGGCTTGTTTGGCAAGTAATTCTTCTTCGTTACGATATTTCAGACTTGCTGGACCTGTGATTCCTGGGCGCAATTTAAGAATATCTCTATCTTCTCCTTCTAGTTTGTCTGCATAGCCTGGTACGTCAGGCCGGGGACCAACAAAACTCATGTTTCCGATGAGAACATTCCAAAGCTCAGGAAGCTCGTCTATCTTGTATTTTCTAAGCTTAGCACCAAGATGTGTTATTCTACTTTCTCCTGCAACGGATACGGAAGAGCCGTCATGGTGTTGTGACATAGATCGAAATTTATACATAGTGAATAGTTTTCCATCCTTACCTACTCTTTTTTGTGTGAAGATAGCAGGTCCATCTGGCATTTTTATATGTATAAGAATCCATGTCAGAAACAATATTGGACTAAGAAAAATCAGTCCTAATAAAGCTGTTATTCTATCAAATATATATTTAAAAATCATATTGTGTATTAAGTACTCATTTCTTTATAAACGTTTGATGATAGCGTTTATTGCATATCCTATAAAACAAATTGCCGAATATATTGGATTTATGTGTTCTATTTCTCTATAAACTTTCCAAACATCTTTTGCAGCTTTCCACTTTTTTGAAGTATTTGACGTAGATACTAATCGATAGCATGCTAATGTATTTTGTAGCCCATAAGCTTTGAAGCCTCTTTTCATAATGAGCAACCATAAAGCCATATCTTGAGAGCTTTTTATGTTAGGCATTATGAAATTTCCGGTCTTTTCTCTATCTATGATAACGGTAAGGCATCCGATGATAGTATTACGTAAATAACCATGGTATCCAATTATTTTTGGTACGTTGATGGTGCTTCCTGTTGGGGTACCATCTTCTTTTATGACGCTATAACTACTAAAAGAGAATGCTATGTTTTTTTCTATCATGAATTTAATCTGGGTTTCAAGTTTATTTGAAACCCAAATGTCATCACTGTCAAGAAATGCAATATATTTACCTGTCGCATTTTTCAATGATTTGTTTCTTGCGCAAGCAGGACCGCTATTCTTTCCTGTAGAAAACAATTTGATTCTATTATCTTCAACAATAAATTTTTCTACGATTTTCACGGTGTCGTCTTTAGAACAATCGTCTGTTATAAGTAACTCCCAATTGCGGTATGTCTGATCAATTACAGATTGTATTGATGCGGCTATAAATTTTGCTGCATTATAGGATGGCATGATGATACTAACTTTATTCATTGTATATAAATTATATTATTCTATGTATCCACATTAAAAGTGGATCAGATTAAAAATTAAAAAGATGTCTTACTTGTCATTTTCTAATGAATTTCATAAGTGTAGCGACAATGCGAGTTGCAATAAAAGGTATATTATAAGGACTTGTGAGCATCTTTATATATCTTTTTACCAACTTGCATATAATGTGACTTTTTTGTAATATTGTCTGCTTAGTCCTGCTGGCAGACCCAACTCTTAATCTTCTGTAATATATGGCATTCTTGTCCGATAGAATTATATTTCTGACATTTTTACTGATTTCTGCCATGAATACAGAATCTTCTCCAATCTTTAAGTTTGTGTCAAAGCGGGTGTCTTGTATGCTTTTTTGACTTATGATTTTACAACAAGCAGAACTCATAAATTTTCTTCCTTTTAGTACTGATAGCGGTGCATTCTTGTGTGCAAGTTTCTCATATGCTGATGCGATGTAGTCGTTTTCAGTTTTGTTGCTATTGTTATAAAATGCTTTGACATTACTTGCAACAATGTTATTCGGAGTTGCTTTATAGTATAAATTCTCTAAATAAGATGGTGAGATTTTGTCATCATCATCTATGAAACATACGTATTCTCCTTGTGCTCTTGTCAATCCAATATTCCTTGCATTTGACACACCAGGAGTTTCTGTGGGTATGACAACAGAATTAAAGTCATACATTTTTGTTAAATTGTAAATGCATTCAATATAGGGTTTAATAACTCCGTTAAGAACAATGATTACTTCAAAGCATTTCTTGTTCATTGTTTGGTTGTTTATGCTTTCAAGGCAGTCCTTAAGGTAAGGACCTGGTTTATATGTTGGAATGATGATGCTGATTTTCATGTTTTACTAATATTTTTAGCTTCCTTCAATTTATGGAAATGAAGGAAGCTTATGTCTAATGTTAATCGTTAGAAATACTTGATATTGTTTCAATAATTCTTTTGCAAGCTTGCCCATCACCATATGGGTTGGTAGCTTTGCTCATCTTCTCATATTCGCTAGAATCTGATAGTAAGCATGAAACGCTGTCCATGATTGCCTGATAATTAGTACCGACTAGCTTCACCGTTCCTGCTTCAACCGCCTCGGGACGTTCTGTTGTGTCCCGCATTACTAGTACAGGCTTTCCTAATCCTGGCGCCTCTTCTTGGATGCCGCCACTATCTGTCAATACGATATTGGCTTTTTCCATTAGGAAAACGAACATGAGATATTCCAGAGGTTCTATAAAGAAAATATTGCCAAGATTACTTAAGTCTTCACCAAATACATCGTGGATTGGCTTACGTACATTTGGGTTGAGATGCATAGGGTAGACAAAATCAACATCTGAATGTTGGGCAGCCAAATCCTTGATAGCATTGCAAATGTTGAGGAAACCTTCTCCAAAGTTTTCTCTTCTGTGACCTGTAATTAAAACTAAGCGTTTGCCATCTTGAAGACGTTTCGTATCATAGCCCTTTTTCTGTAAATCTCTAGTCAGACGAACATTAAGTTCTTGGTTATTTTTGATTTTTGCAGTAACCCAATGTAGGGCATCTATAACCGTATTTCCTGTAACAGAAATCTTGCTATCTGCAATATTCTCTTTCAGGAGGTTCTTACGGCTCAGTTGAGTAGGGGAGAAATTATAGGTAGCAATGCGCCCTGTAATTTGTCTGTTCATCTCCTCTGGCCATGGACTATATATATCATAAGTTCTCAATCCTGCTTCTACGTGAGCAACTGGGATTTGCTGATAAAATCCTGCAAGTGCAGCAGCGGTACTGGTTGTCGTATCTCCATGCACAAAAAGTATGTCAGGACGACAGACTTTGAAGACATCGCGCATGCCAAGAAGTACTCTAGACGTAATGTCATAGAGATCTTGTCCTTGTTTCATAATGTTGAGGTCATAGTCGGGCTTGATGTCGAACAGGTGAAGAACCTGGTCCAACATTTCTCTGTGCTGGCCTGTAACGCAGACTATAGTTTCAAAATCTTCTTTCTTTTCTTGGAATGTTTTTGCCAAAGGAGCCATCTTTATAGCTTCAGGGCGAGTTCCAAATACTAACATTATCTTTTTCATATTTTAACTATTTATTTTAAATAACGTACTTTTAAAAAAAATATTGTATTTCGCATTTGCGATTTTTGTTATAACCTTATATTTTAAAAAAAATGAGTTATTTATAAATGAAAGTTCATAATAGTTTTTATGCACTTTATAATAGTACCGAGTTCTGAAGAATATATAAATTGTCCAATTCCACCGCCAGTCCATTCTGCTATTCCAATTAACAGCATTATGGAAAATATTTTGAATTTTGTTGGCTTAAAAACAATATCTGTAAATTCTATTATAGAATTCAATTTCTTATCTATTTTATTAGGTATATAACGGACTAATGTATCGTATTTTATGGTTGTGAACATAATTATCGTTGTAAATGCAGAGTAGGTGCAAATTCTAGAATAATCAGTGGACAAGCATATAAACATGGGTATTTGGAATATGTATGATAAGCAAAGGTAGAACATGATGCCTTTTCTACCATTTCTTGAAATTTATCTTTATTAAATACATACAGACCATTTGTTAAATAATATGTCATACCGATAACGCTTACAAGGCTAATTGCCAAGCAAGGAACATTATGTTCTATTCGGATAAAATTATTGTAAAAATGAAACTTCATTACCTCCATGCTATTTCTTCCAATAAACTCAATTGTTCCTGTCTGGGGCAGAAACGATCTTGTTGATTCCCAAATTTGTTTTTTTGCTATTGGTGTACCTGGATAAAGGCAACAAATGGTGAACGTTAATAGTAAAATAAACAATGCTATAATCGTAGTTCTTACTTTTTGGCACTTTAATTGATTGAGAATTGCAAAATAAGGAAAGCATACAAATAGGAATGGCTCATAACATAAAATAGTCATTATGCAAATAAAGAGTGAAATATATAACCATAACCTTGCAGATAAACGTTTCCATAGAAATGTGATAAGTAAAAATGCTGATAAAATTATATAGTCTCTTCTCATATATCCCAATCCGTAAATCCCTATGCCTCCTAATAGATAACACGGGGTTAAAAAGGCAAAACCATAGTTGTATGGTTTCAGCTTACTTAAGCAATACAAAAAATAAATGAATAAGCAGCTATAGATAATACTATAGCTAAAGCGATTGGGGATATACCGCTTATTTGGTATATTGATAATAGTAGGGAACCTATAAGCCCTCTGCGTATAACCCCTCCTTGGTAGTTGATAAATAGATCAGCAAAGGCATTCATGTAATTCTTGTGTAAAAGGAGGGCAATTATCTTGTAATTGGCTATTATAACTAGAAGTGAAGCATAGCTATAGATATATGCATTTATGATTTTATTTTTCATTATTTTTATTTTCTTTATTTGTTGACTTATATGGACTGTTATTCGGATTATATGCACTTCTGAAAGAATATGAAGGGAATTCTCCCTTTACAGCATATGTTAAATAATTGGTATATGGAAGATACCGCCATGTGGAAAAAATTTGGTTGCTACCTATTATAGATAAGCCTAGGAGATACGAAATGTATATCTTTTTTGAACGTTCTGTAAAGAAAACAGTCAGATAACTAATTCCTGCTACAAAAAATATCATATAGTAAAGTTGAAATCTCATAAAAACTTCAATAGTTGTAGCTAATCTGTAGAGAATCAAAAAGGTGATAGCTCCATTCCAAATTATTTTTCCATTTTTCATTTTGTAAATTTGGCTTTTATAGAAACATAGTAGAATGAAAAATGTAAAAAATATGATGAATCCTAATGAAATAACTCTTCCTCCTCCCTCTGTATTCGAAGATTCAATATAGGAGCTAATTTTTCCTGCTACATAAGGGATGGAACCAAAGACATTACTGATAATAAGTGCAAGTAAGGCTCTGTTTGCAAATAAAACATTGATAGCAATATAAAGAATGATAATCTTTTTAGTACTTAAGTCTTTGTTCATATAAAAATATGCTGGTATCATAATGCATGCTGACGTATGAAATGTCATAGCTATTATGACAATAATAAAATAGTGGATTGGCTTCCTTTCCACGAGAAATCTGACAGCATACAAGGCTATACTTACTGCTATTAAGTTACGCATTGGATTGTCTATAAATAAATAGAATCCATAGCATGGTATAAAATACATCAATCCGATGTATTTAAATCTCTCACAGTATGTAATCAGCTTGCAGACGATTGTAATGTAGCATAATACTTTTGTGAATATGAAAAATACAAAAAAATCTATGTTCAAGAACCTAAAAGGAAGCATGTAGATATAATATCCGGGTTCTTGAAAATAGTTGTAAAAGAGATTGTTGAAGTTTATGTGGGTATAAATTTCTTCATAGACTCTCCAGTCTGTTCCTGTCATATAACCGAAGCAGAGAAAAAGACATAGTAATACAACATATGTTTTAAACCAAGCAGGTTTATTTGCCTGCTTGATGAAAACAAATGCGTATGCCGTACAGAAGGATAAAAAGTATAATGCCATGTTTAAATAATTTCGTCATATTGATGGAATATCGTTTTTGGTGAATACGAGTCTTCCAAAGAGTATGTTTTTAATTTTCCATTTTTAAAGTCCTTGTACACTTGTTCAAGTGTTGTAAGAATATTCTTCTCGTCTTTAACAGACGAGAAATAACTGATATGTCCTTGCATATACAAGTCGTTCAAAACTCCTACTGGAGGGCTTACGGTGAATATAGGCTTCCCTAACTGCATACTATCGCTTACTTTAGTTGGAAGGAATATTCCCTCTTTGCAAGGTGCTTCTATTATGAGTTGTATGTCGTAAGTCTCCAATAATTGTTGACTTTCTTCATATTTTACTGGTGGAAAGACTTTTATGTACTTTTCCAAGTGTGTTGTATTGATATAGTCATTTACACTATTTGGAGTCTGTCCGATAAAAGCTATTTCTATTTTTGCATCAGATCTGTTTTTGATGAATTCTGTAAATGCTTTTAGAAATGTTGTAGCGTCTCTTGGTGGAAGAATATTCCCCAAATGCACGATTCTAAGATTCTCATGTGGTGTATCTTGATGCTCTCTTGGAATTACGACATGTGGAATTATTCTTGCTTTTTTATCAGGAATTCTTATGTAAGTTTTCATATAATCTCTAATTCTTGAATTAGGGAAAATGTGAATGTCTGCTTTTTCCATCTGACCAAGAAGAGGCTTTTCTAGTATGAACAATTTCGCATTGATTCCATTGCCGTATGGTTGTGGGTATTTCTCAGAGGGATATGGATCATTCCAGGTCGCAATCCATTTTAAGCCGTTTCTTTTCTTTAAATAATGGCCTAGCAATTCACTTGGGCTGTTTTTGGTAATAATAGCATCGTATTGATTCTTTTTGCATAACTTTTTTGCAACTTTAAGAGCACTATATGCCCAATGAGCACCTTTGAATACTGTTCCAAAAATGAAAAGACAACACAAATGTTGCCAAATTACTTTGAGGCTCATCTTGTTGTCAACTTCTATTATGCTAACAGAATTTAGGCTTAATCTTAATTCTGCTAAATCCGTTTCTGGGTAATGGGTATATTTCATTTTTTTAGAAATTAAGTCTATTTTGTACCCATTTTCAGAAAGTACCTTGAGTAGTTTAACATTGCAAATAGCCTCTGCTCCTGTTACAGGTATGGAGGCTGGAGCTATCATAAGAATATGCTTATTTTTCATTGCTTTCTATTGATTTATTATTTTGATAGGACTTCTTTTTGTTAATAGTAGGACTTGCCATCCAAGAGCAATCGTTGTAATAGCTAGTAAAATACTTGTAGCCCAAATGATTCCTGGTGCTCCTGCAATTTTAGATAGGCTCAGAGCTACTGGAAAAAATATGAGTAATTGTACGATTGCTGTATATAGCTGTAATCTAATTTTACCAATGCCATTGATAATAGATGCGTATATATTGTTGAGATTGAACATGATGATATACACTGCTACACTAATGCACATACTTATTGGTATGCTAATCTCTTTGCCCAACCAAATGTTATATACCAAATTTGAACAAGCCAATAGAAGAAGGACTAATGCACTTAACCCTCCCCAAATAAGCATTAGTTTTTTTATTGCAAGTTTTATCCAATTCATGTCTTGCTTTGCATAAGCATTTGTGATGGCACCCCAATAGGGATTGATGACAATAGTGAATATTATCATAGCTATTGAGAAGTAGCGATATGAAATGCTGTAGTAAGTTACAGAGGTTGGTGTAAAGTAATGTGCAATAAGTAAGCTTGTTGTTGAATATAATATCAAATTTATGATTTGTATTATGAAGAAGTTACCACTTAAACCTACAAGTTCTTTGATGTTTTTTTTGTTAACATATTTGATGCTAGGACTTAGAAATTTAATCTTCTTCGTGAAAACGATGAAGACAGCTATGCCATAAATTAGTATAGGCATGGCGACAAATGTATATACAATGAGTGCAAGATTTCCTTTTGGCATTATTTGCGTATATACATAAATAAATGCAAATGAAAGAAAATTTGCAAAGAAGTTTAGAAACTCATTGATGGATGAATATTGTAAAGCATGAAATATGGCTACAATAAGTTTTAACACGAAACTAAGTCCTGTTAATACAATGACCCCAAGCATAATCTCGTTTAATTGTGGCGAAATATTGTATGAAATATTAAATATTTTATTCCAGTCGATAAAGCCTGAGATTATGATGTATATTACTACAAGTACAAGCATAGCACTACCAAGGACATAGAAAGCAGTGCTTATATATCCTCTTGCTAAATGACCATTGTTTTGTGCAATAGCTTCAGCTAGTTTTGTTCTTAATCCGCTTCCTATTCCGATATCAAAATAGTAAATCCAAACAAGGATAGAACTAATAGTCATCCAAATTCCATAGTTATATTTGTCTATATAATGGAGTGTTAAAGGTACTAGAAGTAAGGATATGATTATAGATAACCCCTTGAAAACAATCGAATAAAATACATTTTTCCTGATTGTCTTCTCTCGAATTATTGCTTTGTTTGAGCTCTTTGTTTGGTACATTTTACATTGTTGTTTTAAATGAATTTTTTATATCCTTTCTGAAAATCCAAATGGTTGTCCCTATAAAACCGAGAACTCCATAGATTATTATTATTAATATTTTTCTAGGAGAATCTGCTTTGTATGGAACTAGACTTGGTTGTAATACAACAAAGTCGGGGGTTCTTTCTTGAACTTTAGCTTGAGCAGCATTTACCCTGTCTGATAATTGGGTATAAGTATTGTATTTCAACTGCATTTGGTTTTCTAAATAATCTCTTTTCTCTTGCAGTGATGGTAAGTTAATATCAAAATTTGAGTCCGAAAATGAAGCATATTCTTTCTGAGCTTTTATGTACTCTTTGTTTGCTTCAGATCGTAACTTAATATAGTAATTTAAGTCATTGCGAGCTTTTTTTGTTCTGTAGTCTGTTATGTATTGTTGGAGTAATTTTTGCCCTTTGTCTGCAATGATGGCACAGACATTTGGATCCTGTGCCTTGACAGTCAAAGTTATTAGTCCATTTTCTTTATCTATGTCGCAAGAAATTCTATCTTGTATGTTTTCGATAGATTTCCATTCTTCCTTAGATAGATAGTATTTGTTTAAATCAGAAACTATGTGATTTTTATTGATTTCTTTTTTCTTGTCTTTAATCATTTTTGATATGAGTACCGGAAAATTCCACCACGCTGATTTCTCTGTTTTGAGATACTTTTTAAAGGTCATTTCCTTCAATGAATCTTTTGGTAGTACTTTAATTTTCTCTAGTTCCTTGATGAAGGTTGTAGACGAAATGATAGATGGGTAAATCTGTAGATATAGTGCGCCATCTGCATCGCCCATTTTATTTAAGTCTATGCCAGCCATACTTGCCAATGACGATAGCCCACCTCCGACAGTACTATTGTTGCCCATTTCTGGAGCTAGGACAACTTTAGAATTGTAAACTTTAGGAATACTGAAGGCTACAATAATACCTAGTATTCCTGTGGCGAGACAAACTATAGTATATAGTCTTATATATTTGCCCATCTTTTTGATTAAGTCTATCAAATCGATTTGTTTGATTACTTCTTCTTTTTCCATTACTATTATGTTTTCTATTAATGACTTATCTATGTTTCCAACTCTCAACTCCTCTTGTTTTGCTGGAGAAGTTGATGCCAAGCTTGACAACTGTTCGCTTATCCATAGCGAAAGGAGCTGCATAGTTTTTGACTTCTATCTGTTGCAGAGCTTCTTCAACACTTCCATCTAATTTACATTCAATGATGTAGATGTAGTCGGAAGTTTGAATGAGAATGTCCATCCTGCCTTCACTTGTCGGTATTTCTACCTGTGTGTGGAATCCCATAATCTTAAAAATGAGATATAGGGCATTTTGGAAGTAAAGTTCTGCTTCGCCTGCTACCTGATAGCTGTTGTCTGCAAAGAAAGCGGTAAGCCGATTCATAAATTGTTCAACATGTCCTGCTTCCACATCCTTCACAAACTCATCAACCATAAAGGCGGAACGGTCACCTGCAGAACAGTATAGCGGTAGGAGGAAGTTAAGGAAACCTTCTTCCACTTCTTTGTTAGGGAAGCCTAGTAGGTATTTCTTAAACCTTTCGTCATAGCCTTTGATAGTGAGATAACCACTTTGGTATATCACAGGTATCGGATTGGTTGACAGCGAATCCACGCTGTTGATTACATCGTCTGATACCCTTTCCTTTGTCATGTCTGGCAAACGATAGTTGTGCATTTTCAGCAAGTCAACTAGAAATGTGGGTGTGCCAGTCTCAA
>JABLTL010189271.1_pt1 | contig 18658 bp, 18 predicted proteins | sample 7160151 | NCBI WGS metagenome assembly JABLTL01 (sample SAMN14651223, study PRJNA627086) | human gut metagenome | isolation source: feces | host: Homo sapiens
AAAACGGTAATCCTTGGTATAATCAAATTCCCCGGGGTTCAGGCCCTTTTCCACCAGCTGCGCTTCCTGACGCAGACGCAGAGCCGCCTCTCCGCTGCCCGACGTTTTGGGGAGGTCAAAAACATTCAGATTCAGTCCGCCGTCCTCCAGTGCCTGAAGGGCATCCTCCACGACCTGCTCGTTTTCTTCCTCCAGCATGGTCAGAAGGTTCGCGGCCGAAACCGTATCCCCCGCCCGTTTGGTTCGCAGAAAGGCTTCCCAAGGACTGTCCTCAAAGGAAAAATCCAGATCATTCATTCAAGAAATCCTCCAATCCAAGACTGGTACCCATTTTTTGCAGCTTGTCCATGGCCTGACGCTCGATCTGGCGCACCCGTTCCTTGGAAATGCTCAGCTTTTTGCCGATCTCCTCCAAAGAATAGCAGTTGCCGTCCTCCATTCCGAAATGCAGCCGCAGGATCTGCTGCTGGCGCTCGTTCAGCGTACTCAGAAGCTGGTCCATTGTCTTGTCCAGCTCCCCGCGCACCACTTCCTCATAGGGCTGGGGCGCCTGGGCGTCTTCCAGCAGAGATTGCAGGGCGGTGCCGTCGTCGTCCCCCGTGGGGACGTCCAGCGAACAGATGTCCGGCGTCAGCTGGGTCAGCTCCGCCACTTTTTCCTCGGGCAGGCCGCACTTTTCCGCGATCTGCGCGGCGGTGGGTTCCTCCCCCAGCTCCTGACGCAGGGCGGTGCGCACCGCTTCGATCTTCCGCATCCGCTCCGCCGTGTGCAGCGGTACCCGGATGGCGCTGCCGTGATTCATCAAGCACCGGGTCACGCCCTGCCTGATCCATTTTGTGGCATAAGTGGAAAAACGGTAATCCTTGGTATAATCAAATTTCCGCGCCGCCACCAGAAGGCCGATACTGCCCTCCTGAATCAAATCCATCAGCGCAACGCCACGTCCGGCGTACTCTCTCGCGATGGACACCACCAGACGCAGATTGGAATTGACCATCTGGCGAATGGCGCTCTCGTCTCCCTGCGCGCAGCGCATGGCAAGCTGGCGCTCCTCCTCCGGCGTCAGACGGGGATACCGCCGGATCTCATTTAAGTATTGGCGCACATCGTCCTCGCCGGCACTCACCGGAGAATTCTCTAACAGCTCTGTCATGCTTTCATTCCTTTTCTTTCCTTCATTCGTTCCCGCACCGCCAGCAGGTCGTCCTCCGTCGTCACCTGGGACGCCTGGTATTCGCTCTGGATGGTGCGGATGCAGTCCGTCATCGCCTGCTCGTTCACAGGCCCCTGCTGTCTGTGCAGGATACCCGCAATGTGGGACATTTCCTCCGACGTCAAGTCCGTCAGTCCCCCAAGGGAGACTTCCAGTCCCTGCTCATGTCGCTGCTTTAACTGGGCGTAAACCCGTCCCAGCAGCTCCGAGGAGAACATCTCCGCTTCCAGGCCGCCGGTGTCGTCCAGCAGAGCGCTTTCCCGCAGGATCAGCGACAGGAGCATTTCCTCCGCCATGGCGGATTTCATATTGGTATAGCGGATGTCCCGGCTCTTGGGCTGTAAATTCCGGGCGGGAGACAGGTCGATTTTTTCCTGCTTCTTTTTTTCCTGATAGGCCCGGCGTTTCCACGCCCGCTGGATTTCCAGCTGCATGGCGTCGGCGCTGATTTTCGCGGCCTCCGCCACCCGCCCGCCGTAGACGTCCCGCTGGACGGCGCTGGGCAGGGAGCCGATCAGCTCGGCAGATTCCTGCAAATAGCGCACCCTTTGGTCGTCGTCCTGCAAATCGTACTTCCGGGCAATGGCGGCAAGTTGGTATTCCACCCGGTTGGAGGATTCCTCCAATAGAATCTTAAAGCGGTCGGCGCCGTACTTTTTGAGAAATTCGTCCGGATCCTTGGCGTCCCGCATTTTCAGAACCTTGACCTGCAAACCCGCCTTTTCCAGCATGGGGATTGCCCGTTGGGTGGCGTTCTGTCCGGCGGTATCGCCGTCGTAGATCAGCACCACCTGATCGGTGTACCGGGACAGCAGCGTTGCGCCGTCGTCCGTCAGGGCAGTTCCCAAAGATGCCACCGCGCAGTCAAATCCATACTGGTGCAGGGCGATGGCGTCCATGTACCCCTCCACCAGAATCAGGTAGCCCATTTTGCTTTTCTTGGCGTAATTCAGGGCAAACAGGTTTTTCCGCTTGTTAAAAATCAGGGTTTCCGGGGAATTTAAGTATTTTGCGGCGTTTTTGTCCCGGTCGTTCATAATGCGCCCGCCAAAGCCGATGACGTTCCCCCGGACGTCGATGATAGGGAACATCAGCCTGTCCCGGAACCGGTCGAAAAGATTGCCGTTCTTTTTGGACACCGTCACAAGGCCGGAGTCCCGCAGCTCCTGATCGGTGTAGCCTTTTTTCCGCATGGCGTCCACCAGATCGCTCCAGCTGTCCGGGGCGTAACCGATGCCAAACTTGGTCAGGGTCGTCTGGGACATCCCCCGCCCCCGTGCGTATTCCAGCGCCGACGCGCCCATAGGTGCGTACAGGCAGCTGTGGAAAAACCGCGCCGCTTCCTTGTGCAGCGCCCAAAGCCGCTCCTGCTGGCGATACCGGGACTGGTACTGCTCGTCCTCGGGGACTTCCAACCCCGCCCGCTTTGCCAGCGCCCGCACGGCGTCCCCGTAGCTCAGCCCCTCAATTTCCATCTCGAAATTGATGACACCGCCGCCCTTGTGGCAGCCGAAGCAATAGAACATGCCCTTGTCCGGCGCGACGGAGAAGGAGGCGGTCTTCTCTCCGTGGAAGGGACACAGGCCAAACAGGTTGGAGCCGGAACGCTTCAGCGTCACGTACTGCCCCACCACATCCTCAATCGGGTTCCGCGCGATCACTTCGTCAATAAATGCCGGTGGAAATGGCATGGTCTCCCCCCCTTCGTCAAACTTCTTTACAAATTCTCAACCGTGAACCTGCCATCCCATGGGGATGAAGATCTCCCGGAACTTTTCGACGGCGTAATTGTCCGTCATTCCCGCTATGTAGTCGCACACCGTGCGTTCCATGCCGTCGAAACTCAGCTGGGGCTGAAAATCCTCCGGCAGCGCTTCCGGATGGGCGATGTAGTATTCAAACAGCCGCTTCAGCATATCCTTTGCCTTGCTCTCCTCGCCCTTGGCCACCGGATTGCGGTAGACATTGGTAAACATGAACGAGCGCAGCTCCTTGAGCGCCCTGTCCACATCGGGAGACAGACAGACCTTCCCGAATTCCCGGGAGGTGCGGATGGCGTCGCAGACAAGTGTGTTGATCCTGTCCCGGTGGCTGTGGCCCAGCACGTCGGTGATGTCGATGGGGATATCGTCGTCGGTGAGGATGCCCGCCCGGATGGCGTCGTCAATGTCGTGGTTGACGTAGGCGATCTGGTCGGAGCGACGCACGGCCTGCCCCTCCAGCGTCTCCGGCCAGTAATCCCCGGTGTGACCCAGAATGCCCATGCGGACTTCATAGGTCAGGTTCAGCCCCTGACCGTCCTTTTCCAGAATGTCCACCACTCGCAGGCTCTGCTCATTGTGGCGGAAAGGCTTGCCAAGGCACTGGCTCAGAACGTCCTCCCCGGCATGGCCGAAGGGAGTGTGTCCCAGGTCATGCCCCATGGCAATGGCTTCCGCCAGATCTTCGTTCAGCCCCAGCGCCCGTGTGATGGTTCCGGCAATGCGGCTGACCTCCAATGTGTGGGTCATCCGGGTGCGGTAGTGGTCGCCCTCAGGCTGCAAAAACACCTGCGTCTTGTGCATCAGGCGGCGGAAGGACTTGGAATGGACAATGCGGTCAATGTCCCTCTGGTAACAGGTACGCACATCCTCCGCCCGGGGTTCTTCAAACCTCAGACGTCCCCTGCTCTGGTCGGCGAAGGCCGCCAGAGGATTCAGTCGCTTATGCTCCTGCCATTCCAGTTCTTCCCGCACAGTCATGGTAATTCCCTCATTCCTTATTCCACTTTGTTTATGTAGTCTCCACCGGAAACGCCCGGTATTCCTGCCCGGTCTCCATGCCCTCCACGGTTCCGCTGGACAGGTCGGTGAGTTTTTCCAGAAAGGCGCTGACCTGTCCCTCCGGGAACAGCAGCTCCAGCTCCACCTCCGCGCCGAAATCCGTCTTGCGGAGGATGCCTCCAAAGGCGGCGGCTTCCAGTTTGACCCGCTCGTAGAAGGGATAGGGGCACGGCACGTACACCGCCGTCCATACCCGCTTCATGGATTTGCCCGCAGCGTCCACAGCGATTTTCGCGCCTTTTGTGTAAGCCCGCACCAGTCCCCCGGCACCCAGAAGAATGCCGCCAAAGTACCGGGTCACCACGCACACCACGTTAAAAAGACATTCCCGCTGCAAAACCTGCAGCATGGGCATTCCCGCAGTGCCGCCGGGTTCGCCGTCATCGGAGAAGCGCGCCGCGCCGTCTCTGATGATGTACGCCCAGCAGTTGTGGGTGGCGTCGTAGTGCTTCTTTTTCATCTCCTGAATTTTCGCCAGAGCTTCTTCCTCGGTGTCCACAGGCCAGACACGGCCGATGAAGCGGGACTTCTTTTCCACGAATTCCGCTTCGCCAAATTGGGTGGGTATCAGATACTCGTCCAATCCTCAGCACTCCCCGATGATATATTCCCGGAGTCTGCCGTAGAGGATTCCGTCCACGACGGCCTCGATCTCGATGCCCTCCGGGGTGTAGTCCACTTTTTTGACCTGTGCACCGTCATGCATCGTCTCCACCATGCCGCCCATGGCATAGGGAAGACGCACCACGATATGGTGCCGGGCATGGTTCAGGGCGCTCTCGATGGCTTTCAGCAGCCCGTCCATATTGATGCCCCGCTTGGCGGAGATGGCAACAATATTCTTCCCCACGGGAATGTCGTCGGAATACACCAGATCGGCCTTGTTGTAGCATTTCAGCACCGGTGTTTCCGGCTTTGCCAGCTGGGAGATCAGCCTGTCCACCACGGCGATATGCTCTTCCAGATGGGGGTCGGAAGCGTCGATGACGTGCAGAAGCAGGTCGGCAAATTCCAGTTCCTCCAACGTCGCCCGGAAAGCGTCCACCAGATGGTGAGGCAGCTTCGCGATAAATCCTACGGTGTCGGAAAGGATCACGTCCAGATTGTCGGAAACCGTCAGAAGCCGGGAGGTGGTATCCAGAGTGTCAAACAGCCGGTTGTTGGCGGGGATTCCCGCGCCGGTGAGCTGATTGAGCAGGGTGGATTTTCCCGCGTTGGTGTAGCCCACAATGGCCACCACCGGAACGGAATTTTTCATTCTCCGCTCCCGCTGGACGGAGCGCACCTTGCGCACCTGCTCCAGCTCTTCTTCCAGACGGTTGATGCGCTCCCGGATATGCCGCCGGTCAGATTCCAGCTTGGTCTCGCCGGGGCCACGGGTGCCGATGCCGCCGCCCTGCCGGGAAAGGCTCGTACCCATGCCGGACAGCCGGGGCAGCAGATATTTGTACTGCGCCAGCTCCACCTGAAGCCGGCCTTCCTTCGTCTTCGCCCGCTGGGCGAAAATGTCCAGAATCAGGGCGCTTCTGTCCAGAACGGGAAGCCCGATAATTTCCTCCAACGCCCGGATGTTGCCGGGAGAAAGCTCGTTGTCGAAAATGACCATGGTGGACTGGGTCGCTTCCGCCAGCATCCGCACCTCCTGCGCTTTTCCCTCGCCGATGAAGCTGTGGGAATCGGGGGTATGGCGGTTTTGCAGTACCTTGCCCGTGCAGAAGCCCCCTGCGGTCTCCAGGAGGTCTTCCAGCTCGTCCAGTGTGCTTTCGGTGGCAGTATCCTCCTCAGCGAAGCAGTCCGCGTTCAATCCAACCAGTACTGCCCGCTCCTGGGCTTGTTTATCAAATCTTTCTTCCATGTTACCTCCGCTTTTCTCCTAATGGGAAGCATCTCCCGTCCGGGCAACACTCCCCCTCATACTATTTCTTCTATTATACCACACATCCGCGCTGCGAACAACCACAAAAATACAAAAATCCCGCACTGCATCACGCAGTGCGGGATTTGCGGGTCTTACTTCAGGCCAAACCGCTTGTTGAACCGATCAACACGTCCACCGGTGTCAACCAGCTTCTGCTTGCCGGTATAGAAAGGGTGGCACTTGGAGCAGATCTCAACACGAATGTCCTTCTTGGTAGAACCAGTGGTAAAGACATTGCCGCACGCGCAGCGGATGGTGGTCTGTTCGTACTTGGGATGGATACCTTCCTTCATTTCGTTCACCTCTTTCTTATCAGTTAAAGGGCATAGTAGCCCCGGGCAATCTTTAATCGCCCGGATATCATATCATAAAGTGTCGGAGAATGCAAGCACTTTTTTCGATTTTTTCAAAAAATCGAAAAATCGTGGTGCGTCAGCGGTTTTTCCGATCAGAATGCCCAGTTGCCGCTGCGGAAAATGGGTACGACCCTGCCGTCCTCGCAGATGCCGTCGATGTTCATGCTGTCGCAGCCGATCATGAAGTCCTCGTGGATCATGGAATCATTGATGCCCAGCGCCCGGCACTCGTCCAGCGTCTTATTCTGGAAATCCTTGATGGTGTCGGCAAAGCCCATGCCCAGCGCCAGATGGCAGGCGGCATTCTCGTCGAACAGGGTGTTATAGAACAGGATGCCGCTCTCCGCAATGGGGCTGTGCTGGGGCACCAGCGCGCACTCGCCCAGATAGGACGCGCCTTCGTCCATGGCGATCATGGTCTTGAGCAGCTCTTCACCCTTCTCTGCCTTGACCTCCACGGCCTTGCCCCTTTCAAAGCGGACGGAGAAATTCTCGATGAGCTGCCCCTGATAGCTCAGGGGCTTGCTGGCATAGACGATGCCCTCGGCTTCGCCCCGCTTGGGAGAGATGAAGCATTCCTCCGTGGGGATGTTGGGGTTGAAGAAGATGCCCTGCAGGCTGGTGTCTCCGCCGCCCTTCCACTCGCCTTCGGGGATCATACCCACGGTCAGGTCGGTGCCGTTTTCGGCGGTGTAGTGCAGGCTGCGGATGTGCAGGCTGTTGAGATAAGCGCAGCGGTCATGCAGGTCGGCGTTGTGCTCCTCCCACGCCTTCACAGGGTCGTCGGTCACACGGGAGGTGAACAGAATGGCCTCCCACAGCTTCTCCATGGCGGTGCCGGTGCGCATTCCGGGGAAGACCTTCTTCGCCCACGCCGCGCCGGGGACGGCGGCAATGCACCACTGATCCTTGTTTTCCAGCTGGTCGCTGTAGGGCTTCACGATGGGATAGCGCAGCTGACGGGACTTGGCCAGCTTCGCCATGTTGATGCCCTTCAGGCCGTCGGGGTCTTCGGACATCAGGTGGATGCGGCAGGGGATCACGTCCACATAGTGCTGCAGTCTGGCTTTCTGCCACTCGGGCACCTCGCCCAGCGTCTTGACGGACTGGTGGCGCACATGGAGCTTCTGCAGAGGCTGGTAGTTCCACTCCACCGTGACCTTCTTCGCCTTGGCCTTATAGGCTTCCTCCACGACCATCTGGACGAATTCCGGCTGGTCGAGATCGGCGTAAATCAGCACCTCCTGCCCCTTCTGGACATTGACGCCGCTGCGGACGATCAGGCGGGCATATTCTCTTAAAACCGTTTTCTTCATAAAATGTGTCTCCTTTTCCTTGAAATTCCGGGAAAGCCAAACTTGACGGCTTCCCAAAAATTTCCCAGACTTTCGCTATAGTAGCAGATTTCCCCCAAAAGGTCAATGCCTGTTGCAATCCATTCAAAAATCGTTTATAATCACGTCAAATCCATTCTCCAGTTTTTACCGGGACGCGCCGCATTATGCACATTCCCGGGCTGGTCATCAAGAGAGGTATCCTTATGCTTACAAAAGAAGAATTTCAGCAGAAGATTCAGGAGGGCGTCCACATTCTGGACGGCGCCACCGGCTCCAACCTCCGCGCCGCCGGAATGCCCAAGGACTGCTGCACCGAGCAGTGGGTGCTGGAAAACCCGGAACCTCTGGTCACGCTCCAGCGCGCCTACGCCGCCGCGGGCAGCCAGATCATTTACGCCCCCACCTTTCAGGCGCAGCCCATCGCCCTGAAAACCGTTGGCATGGACGCCCAAACGGAGAAGATCAACGAAGCGCTGGTTGCTCTGTCCCGCTCCGCCGCCCCCGGATGCCTCATTGCGGGCGACCTGACCACGCTGGCCGTTTACTGCGAGAGCTGGAATCCGGACTGCTTCGACCTGCTGGTGGAGAATTACCGCCGCCAGATCCGGGGTCTGATCGACGGCGGGGCCGATCTGCTCATCGGCGAGACCCTGCTTTACGCGCAGGAGGCAGAGGCCATTCTCACCGCCGCCGAGCTGGAAGGCGCGGGAGCCGCCATGTACACCTTCACCATGCAGTCGGACGGGGCTCTGTTCTCCGGGGCGGACGGCGGAAAGGTGCTGCGCGATCTGGAAGCGGCTGGCGCGGCCGCCGTTGGCTTCAACTGCGTGGCGGCGGACGTGCTGACACCCCATCTGGTGTCAAAGCTTCGCCGCAGTGTGAAGATTCCCCTGATCTGCAAGCCCAATGCAGGCATTCCTACCATCAACGATCAGGGTACCGCCGTATACGCCCAGACACCGGAAGAATTCGCCGGAATCATGCGTCAGTGCCGGGACAACGGTGCCGCATTGCTGGGCGGCTGCTGCGGCACGACCCCGGCGTTCATCGCGGCTCTTACGAAATCGCTGTAGATTTGGTGCGTTTTCCCCTCCATTTTCGTTTCCCTTCGCCGGAAACTCTTAAGATTTTCCAAAAAGCGGGCGTTTCGCCCGCTTTTCTTATTGCCAAGCCCGGTGAGGTTTGTTATAATTACATTGTTATGAAAAACAGAATTCATCTCTATGTCAGCCGCAAAAACGCGCTGACCTGGCTGATGGCGCTGTGCATGGTCTGCTCGGCAGTGGCCCGCATTGCGCTCTCCGGTTTGAAAGGGTCCGGAGACGCGCATTTCGTGTGGAGCCAAATCGTTCTGCCAATCGCGGCGGCCTTGCTGTACGCGCTCATCGCCCTCCTGTCCGGAAAAGAACAGTTCTATAAGACCGCCATTCCCGTCTGGCTCATGGCTCTGTACGCGGGCCTGACCTTCTCCGTCGGCGTTTCCAGTCGATTGATGGCATTTCTGTTCTGGGTCGCGGTGATCTTCTTTGCCTTCCTCTACACGGACATCACCGCCGGACGCCGCAAGCACGCCGTGCTGCTGTTGTTTCCCATTCTGTGCTGCCCGCTGCTGTTCCTAATGTATTGCTACCGGGCGTTCCTGCTTCAACACGATTATTACGCGGGCGGCAAGTGTCTGCCGGACTTTCTCATGGTTCTGGGAATGCTGATCCTTCTTTTCGGCATCCGGGTGCATCCGGTGGACGAGTACCACCCCACATGGGGCGACCGCACCGACGGACGCCGTCTGCGCACCCTGCCTCCCATGGCGCAGGTTTCCCCCTACATCATGGTCACCCGGAACGGCTCGACAAACTTCTTTGAGGAATCTCTGGAGATCAGCCACATTGACCGCTACATCCGCCGCAAGCGCCGGGAGGGTCTGACCAGCTTCGGCATCACCCATGTCCTGCTGGCGGCCTACTGCCGAGGCGTGTGCCGCTATCCCGGCCTGAACCGGTTCCTCGCTGGGCAAAAGGTCTATACGCATGGCGACGACATTCAGTATTGCATGACCGTCAAAAAGGAAATGACCGCCGACTCCCCGGACACCATCGTCAAGGTGCACTTGAATCCCCATGACACCGCCGACGATGTCTACCGCAAGCTGCAATCCGCCGTGGAGAACGTCAAAAACACGCCTCTGGATTCCAGCTTTGACAACACGGCGGGTGCGCTCACGCTGATTCCCGGTGTGTTCCTGAAATTCACGGTGTGGCTGCTGAAAACGCTGGACTATTTCGGGATGCTGCCCAAATTCCTGCTGGAGGTCAGCCCCTTCCACGGCAGCCTGTTCTTCACCTCCATGGGAAGTTTGGGCATCCCGCCCATTTACCACCACCTGTATGACTTCGGCAACCTGCCGGTGTTCGGTGCCTTCGGCATGAAGCGTCGGGCGGTAGAGGTGCAGGAGGACGGCTCCGTGGTGGAGAAAAAGTATGTAGACATCAAGTTCACCATGGACGAGCGGATCGTGGACGGCTTCTACTATGCCGCATTCTTTAAGCATTACCGCCGCATTCTCGCCCACCCCGAAATTCTGGACAACCCGCCCGAGGAAGTGCTGAGCGACATTGACTGACATGAAAGAGCAGATTCTCTCGTTCCTTCCCCCGGAATATCCGTGGAAAGATCGGCTTTTCGTATTTCCCGAGCTGGATTCCACCAATAATCGACTGAAAGTGCTTGCTTCTCAGGGCGCTCCCCACGGCACCGTCCTGATCGCCGACCGCCAGACCGGCGGCCGGGGACGGATGGGACGGTCGTTTCTGTCCCCGCCGGGGGTGGGAATTTATATGAGCATCCTTCTGCGTCCAGAGTGTGCGCCTCAGGAGCTGATGCACCTGACCTGCGCCGTCGCAGCCGCCATGTGCCGGGCGGTGGAATGCGCCGCCGGGCTTCGCTCCGGAATCAAGTGGACGAACGACCTCGTCTGGGGAAAGCAGAAATTCGCCGGAATCCTCACGGAAATGGGGCTGAACGCCGCCGGAGGCGTTGATTGGGCGATCGTAGGCATCGGCGTCAACTGCTGCCAGAAAGCGGAGGATTTTCCCCCGGAGATTCGGGACAGAGCCTGCTCCCTCGCCATGGCGGCAGGTCGGGAAATTGACCGCTGCCGGGTCGCCGCCGCCATGATGGAGGCACTGTGGGAAATGGACGCCTCCCTGTTCACCGGCAAGAAGGACATGCTCCGGTTCTACCGGGAAAACTGCGTCACCATCGGCAAAGAAATTTCCGTGGTGGGCGCGGGAGAAGTCCGCCACGGGCGGGCGCTGGACGTTGACGACGAAGGCGCGCTGGTGGTGGAATTTCCCGGTTCCCATGTGGAAGCCGTCAACGCCGGGGAGGTCAGTATCCGGGGAATGTATGGGTATATCTGACAAAACGCTGCCATTGTTTTCAATTTATTCCCAATTTACGTATTGCTTTTTTTAACGACATTGGTTATACTTGGAGTGTAAAAATCACAGCGCTGCAGGTCTGCGCCGCTGTCCAAAAAATTCTGGAGGTCATTTCCATGAAAGCATTCAATGTAATCGTAAAAGTCCTGGCCGCTCTGGCTGCCGTTGCCGGTGCCGTCTACGTTGTTGCTACCTACGGCGATCAGATTGTCGCATGGGCGAAGAAGATTTTCGCTTCCCTGCCCAAGTGCCCCTGCTGCAAGGAAGATCCGAAGGCCGTCGAAGAGACTGCCGCTGAGGAAGCGCCTGCCGAAGAGCCCGCAGAGGAAGTTCCCGCCGAAGCTCCCGCAGAGGAAGCTCCTGCCGAAGAGCCTGCCGCCGAGGTTGCCGCGAACGAGCCCGTTGCCGAAGAGGCCGACTTCGCCGAGTAATTTCATTTTATACGCAAAAATCCCGGAAAGCAACGGCTTTCCGGGATTTTTTCTTTCACTATTTCAGTTCCACCAGAACGCAGCTTCCCTCGCCGCGGATCGTGTGGTACATGTTGTCCTCCACAACGGGCAAGTCCATTTCCCGCAAATCCACATCCGGATTCCACACAACGTTCCGCATGCCATAGTAGCAGTAAAACCCATATTGGGTCAGGTCGTCTCCCCCGCTGAAGGTGCCGGGGATGAGACGGTTCAGCATCTGGTAGTTTTGCGGCATGTTCCGCAGAACCGGCGCGTTTCCGATGGAGCCGGACAGCTGCACCGTCACCGGCGTATCGGATTGGAACGCTTCCATTTCCTGCAAATCCGAAATCACCAGCTGGGTGCGGAAATCCGTGTAATCCTTCTGAACGCTCAGGGCGTTTCCGTAGGTGAAGGCGAACACGAAGAAAATCCAGCTGAGAACTACCGCCGGTATCTTAAGGGAGAAACGCTTCTTCCCTTCCGCCGCCGTCATGCCGAACACGGTAAGCAGCACGCCGAAACCGTACATCGCCCGGGGTGCGAACACCGTGGCGGCCAGTGCGGGATACAGTCCAAAGCACATCAGCCCCATCAGGACAAGCGCCGCGGCAGTCATGGCGATGGCCGGAACTGTCTTCCGCCGGGAATCCAAAACCACGCGAACGCAGAAAGCGATCACCGCCAGCACCGCCGCAATCAGCCAGAAGGGCTTGAAATCCGACAGAACCAGAGAATAGTAACTCCGCAGATTTTCCAAAAAGTGGGCAATCAGCTCCCCCGCCGGGGGCAGAGCGTTGCCCACGTAGCTGGTGTCGGCGGGAATCATGATAACCAGCTTGAAGAAGATCAATCCCAGCGCATACCCCGCCGCAGATTTCAGGCAGAAAAGCCCGACCTCCCGGATGGATTCCCCACGGTTCCACATCCGCAGTGCCAGTGCGACCACCAGCATGGGGAAAATCCCCGCCGCCGCCTGATAGCTGGTGCATACCGCCAGAATCCCCAGCCCGGACGCAAGCACATACGCCGCAGTATTCCGGTTCCGGCACAGCAGCGGCACCACCGCCGCCAGCACGGAAAGCGCCATATACGGCGCGTCAAACCGAAAGCTGACACAGCCGAGGAAATAGGGATTCAGCCCCAGAATCGACAGCACCGCCAGTTCCCAGCCGGAAAATGTCGTCCGTTCATAGACAATATACCCCATGAGTATCCCGGACACCGCCATGATGAGCATGGCAAGGATCTGGGGCAGCGGCGCGGCGTCCGCCAGATAATCGCCTCCATGCACCAGCGTTGCAAGTGCCGTCGAGAGATACCGGCTGAAATAGCCCCACTGCTTGTACCCCAGCGCCGCCCGGGGGGAATCGTCCATATAGTAGAAATTCGCCCGAAGAATGGCGCTGATGCCCACCGCGAAAACGGCAAACAGAATCAGCAGCGCCTTTCCCATGGGGATGCCGGTTTCCCCGGAACGAAGGGTTTCCGCTTTCGTCCTGCGGTAGTCCTCCTGACCGGCGGAGATATAATAGGAGATCACGCACCCCGCCACGCGCTGCATTTTCTGGGAATCGACCCAGTTGTGGTAGAAGTTCACCGCCAGCGCGCCGTTGAACGCAAGGCTCAGAGCCATGTGTACGGGATTGGAAAGCAGCGCCCGCACCCTCTGCCGGGAGACGGGCAGCCGCCACACCGCGGCGCACAGCAGCACCGCCGCCACGCCGCACCACACAAAGCCCGGCACCCACGCCGGGACGATCAGCAGCAGAAACGCGGCGCCGGAAAGCATCAGCAGTCCCTTTTCCGGGAAAAATCGTTTTTCTTTCATGTCGTTAGTCCTTTCCCCTACCCTTGGGGACTTTGGGAAGCTCTGACCGTCCGCAAGAGGTTCAGAGCTTCCCCCATAAATCACGCCGTCAGAATCTCCACCAGCATCCGGACGCACTTCTCCATGTCCTCGGTGGGGATGAACTCAAAGCGTCCATGGTAGTTTTCGCCGCCGGTACACAGATTGGGACAGGGCAGCCCTTCGTAGGACAGCCGCGCGCCGTCGGTGCCGCCGCGAATGGGCACTTCCACCGGGTTCATACCCGCCGCAGCCATGGCCTTTTTCGCCCGCTCCACCACGTACATACACGGCTCAATGCACTTCTTCATGTTATAGTAGCTGTCCTTGAGGGTCAGCTCCAGCGTTCCCGCGCCGTACTTGCGGTTGATAAAGTCCGCGGCAGCGGTCATGACCGCTTTCTTTTCCTCGAACTTCTCCATGTCGTGGTCGCGGATGATATAGTGCAGCTCGGAACGCTCCACCTCGCCCTTCATGCCCAGCAGATGGAAGAAGCCCTCATAGCCCTCCGTCAGCTCCGGACGCTGCCCAACGGGGAGCAGACTCTGGAATTCCATGGCGATCAGCTGGGAATTCACCATCTTCCCCTTGGCAGAACCGGGGTGGATATTCAGTCCATGGACAACAACCTTTGCCCCCGCGGCGTTGAAGTTCTCATATTCGATCTCGCCCACGGGGCCGCCGTCGGCGGTGTAGGCAAAGTCCGCGCCGAAGCCCTTCACGTCGAACCGGTCAGCGCCCCGGCCGATCTCCTCATCAGGGGTAAAGCCGATCTTCAATGTGGCATGCCTGCCGCCCATGGCGAGCAGCTGCTGCGCCGCCGTCATGATCTCCGCCACGCCTGCCTTATCGTCCGCGCCCAGCAGAGTCGTGCCGTCCGTGACGATCAGGTGCTTGCCTGCGTGGTTTTTCAGGTACGGATAGTCCGCTTCCCGCAGAAAAATGCCCTTTTCCTCGTTCAGGCAGACATCCCCGCCGTCATAGGCCACGACCTTGGCCTTGATATTCGCGCCGGGAGCATCCGGCGCGGTGTCCATGTGGGCGATCAGACCAATGGTGGGAAGCTCGGGGTCGCCGGGGACGGTGCCGTAAACATAGCCGTTTTCGTCCATTCTCGCGTCCGCAATGCCCATGGCGTGCATTTCCTCCACCAGCGCGGCGGCCAGCGCCTTCTGTTTTTCCGTGGAGGGGCAGGTGTCGGATTCCTCGTCCGACTGGGTGTCAAAGGTCACATAGCGCAAAAAGCGCTCTACAACAGATTCCATGTGGTTCTCCTTCCAATCAAGGTAAAAATAGTATGCCCAAAGGAAAAGAGCCGCCGCCTACTGTGGCGGCGGCTCCTTGCTAAAAAACTTACTTGGCAGCGTTGACCAGCGCGGCGGTGTCCTGCGCGATCATCAGCTCTTCGTTGGTGGGGATGACCCAAACGGTGACCTTGGAGTCATCGGCGGAAATGATGGCTTCCTTGCCCCGGGTGTTGTTCTTCTCGGGATCCAGCTTGACGCCCAGGAATTCCAGGCCCTCGCAGATGCGCGCACGCATGGAAGCGGAGTTCTCGCCCACGCCGGCGGTGAACACCAGGCAATCCAGTCCGCCCAGAGCGGCGGCGTAGGAGCCGATGTACTTGCGGACTTCGTAGGCAAACTTGTCCAGCGCCAGAGCGCAGTTCTCGTTGCCTTCCTCAGCGCCGTTCTCGATGTCGCGGAAGTCGGAGGACACACCGGACAGCGCCAGCACACCGGACTTCTTGTTCAGCATGTTCAGGCACTCGTCAGCGCTCATGCCGTACTTGTTCATGACGAACTGCACGACGGCGGGGTCGATATCGCCGGAACGGGTACCCATGGGAACACCGGCCAATGGGGTCAGACCCATGGAGGTATCCTGACACTTGCCGTCCTTCACGGCGGACAGAGAGGAACCGTTGCCCAGATGGCAGTTCACCAGCTTGATGTCCTTGCGGCCCATCAGCTCGATGGCGCGCTTGGTGACATACTTGTGGGAGGTGCCATGGAAGCCGTAGCGGCGGATGGAGTCATTCTCGTAGTACTCAGTGGGAATGGCGTAGCGGTAAGCCTTGGGGGGCATGGTCATGTGGAAAGCGGTATCGAACACGGCGACCTGGGGGGTCTTGGGCATGACCGCCTGGCAGGCGCGGATGCCCATCAGGTTGGCAGGGTTGTGCAGAGGGCCGAGGGGAATGCACTTTTCGATGGCGGCGATGACCTCGTCGTTGATGATGCAGGAGTCGAAGAACTCCATGCCGCCGTGCAGGACGCGATGGCCGACGGCATCGATCTCGTCGGTGGACTTGATCACGCCGTCCACGGGATCGACCAGAATGGCCAGAACCGCCTGAATGGCCTCGGAGTGGGTGGGCATGGGGATATCCTTCACGATCTTCTTGCCGTTGGCGTTGTGGGTCAGACGGCCGTCGATGTAGATACGCTCACACAGGCCCTTGGCAGACACGGCGCCGGTCTCGGGATCCATCAGCTGATACTTCAGGCTGGAGGAGCCGGCATTGATAATCAGTACATTCATTGGGGAAAGCCTCCTAAATAAATATTTTCTTTTTGGTCAGTTTGTGATATGATAGCCATAGTCGTTGCTATTATAGTGCATTTATCCTGAATTCTCAAGCCCTCAAGGGAATTTTTTCAAAAAAAGGAGGGAGAATTTTGAAAACCGTTGGTATCGTTGCCGAATATAACCCCTTTCATGCAGGCCACCGCAAGCAGTTCGACCGGGTCAAGGCGGAGTTTGGCGGGGAAACCGCCATTGTGTGCGCCATGAGCGGCAATTACGTCCAGCGGGGCGCGCCCGCCGTCATGGATAAAACCCTCCGGGCAAAGGCCGCCGTCGCCTGCGGCGCCGACCTTGTGGTGGAGCTGCCAACCACCGTGAGCCTGTCCTCCGCCGAGGGGTTCGCCGCGGGAGGCGTCGGCATTCTGTCCAAACTATGCGATACCCTTTGCTTCGGCGCGGAAACCGGCGAAGCAGAGCTTCTGATGGAGACCGCCCGGGCGCTGCTTTCGGAGGACTTTTCTCCCCTGCTCCGCCGGGAACTGGACGGCGGCAAATCCTTCCCCGCCGCCCGCGCCGAGGCTCTCGCGCAGATGGGACTGTCCGGGGAAATTCTGCGCCGCCCTAACGACATTCTGGCTGTGGAGTATTGTAAGGCCATTCTTGCCCAGCGCTCCCCCATGGTTCCCTTTCCCATCCGGCGGGAGGGGTGCTATCACGACCGGACGCCCGACCGGGAAAATCCCTCCGCCACGGCGGTACGACGTCTCATGCTGGAGGGCGGAGCATGGTATCCATTCGTCCCGGAACCTGCCCGGGCGATTTTTGAAAACGCGCCCCTGCATAGCCTTGCCGCCGGAGAACGGGCGGTACTCGCCCGGCTGCGCACCATGACCGACAGGGAATTTGAAGCCCTGCCCTACAGTGGGGAGGGTCTGTGGCGCAAATTCATGCACGCCAGCCGCCGGGAAGCCACATTGGAGGACATCCTCACCAGTGTCAAATCCAAGCGCTACACCCGCACCCGCCTTGACCGGATGATGATGTGCGCATACCTCGGCATTACGGCGGAAATACTCGCCGCACCCGCCCCCTATGTCCGGGTGCTGGCCTTCAACGAAAAAGGCCGCGCCATTTTAAGCGCGGTCAAAAAAAGTGGTTTTTTCCGAAACGCCGGAGAAACCGTCCCCCACCCCTATCAGTCGCTGGAACAGCGCTGGGGCGACCTGTACGGACTGTTCGCTCTAAGGCAGCCGGAAGCCCCCGGCGCAGAGCAGCGCCGGAGAATTGTATTTGCGTCGCACTAACGCCTCGGTCCGTGTTGACATTCCCCGTTTTTCATGATATTGTATCCGGAAAATACCCAAAAGGAGAAAAATCCGCAAAAATGTCGTTAAAATTTCCAAAATTGAAAACAACCAACTGTATCGTCGCTTTCCTCAGCTCTGCGCTGCAAGCCTTTGGCATGTACAATATCCACGCCCTGTCCGGCGTGACCGAGGGCGGCGTACTTGGCGCTACGCTGCTGTTTGACCACTGGTTTGGGCTTTCCCCTGCCGTCAGCAGCTTCGTTCTGAACATCGCCTGCTACGTTCTGGGGTGGAGAACGCTGGGCAAGTCCTTCATCGCCTACTCCGCCATCGCCGCCTGCGGCTATTCCGCCAGCTATGCCATCTGCGAGCTGTTCCCGCCCCTGTGGCCGGGTATCGCGAGCCTTCCCCTTCTGGCCTCCGTGGTGGGCGCATTGTTTATCGGTGTCGGCGCCGGACTTTGCGTCCGGGCGGGCGGCGCCACCACCGGTGACGACGCCCTTGCCATGAGCCTTTCCCATCTGACAAAAATCCCCATTCAGTGGATTTATCTGACCAGCGACCTGATCGTGCTGGGGCTTTCCCTGACCTACATTCCCGTGCGGCGCATCGGCTATTCCCTGCTGACGGTCATTCTGTCGGGGCAGCTGATCGGTCTGATGCAGAGGATCAAAGGCCGCCCGGAAGCCGCTTAATTAACCCTTCAGGCCTCTGGACTGCCTGTCCATGTCCTCTACCACGATGTCGTAGATCTCACCCAGCGACGCGCAGTATTCCAGCACCTTCCATGGCTCGTTTGTATGGAAATGGATTTTGATCAAATCCTCATCGCCCACTGCCAGCAGACAGTCGCCCCTAAAATGCTCCACAAAGTAGTCGTTGATGGCGTCTTCATCCAGATCATGCCCCTCAATGAGCAGCTGGGTGTCATAGCGAAATTCGGTCATAATTATGTCTCCTTTGCTTTCATAAATGTAAGCAAATTATAGCACATCTCCCCCGTGATGGGAAGTGGCTTTTTACGGCGGCCGAGTGCCAGTCCTTACAGCTCCGCAAATTCGTAACGGTAGGTCACACTGCCATTGTCATAGGAAAACACAATTTGGCCGTTCGCAAGAACCTCCTTCCGGAATTTCTCAAAATCCCTGCCATGCTTTTGCCGGACATAATCAGCCGGGTCATTGAGTTCCGCTTCCTCAAAGAATGTCTGTGGTCTGGACGAGCCTGCACAGGCATTGTAAAGCTTTGCTACGATTTCATACTCTTTCATAATGTCCTCCTTACAGCAAATAGATTGGAATCCTGCGTGCTTCTCAAGTATATCACAGATTCTCTCAAAATCATGCAGAAAAATTAATTCATCGGGATTTTGACCATTTCTCAGAGCTTGTTTTTTGTTCATACTGAACTCCAATTAAAATCTTAAAAAAAGATT
>JABLTL010091428.1_pt1 | contig 18626 bp, 16 predicted proteins | sample 7160151 | NCBI WGS metagenome assembly JABLTL01 (sample SAMN14651223, study PRJNA627086) | human gut metagenome | isolation source: feces | host: Homo sapiens
AGGCAGGCTTTCGCCTGTCAAGACTTTTTAACGCAGGATGCGTGAAATTTTGCCGAAAAGATGCGTTGTTAGGCTTAGTGTCAACACGACCTAAATCATAAGAAAGCTCCTGCGCAAAGTGGGGGCTTTTTGCTATGCAAGAAAACTTCAAATTCATATAACATAAAAAGCCCCGACTTACTGGTCGGGGCTTAGATATTCGATTGTATAAAACGACTTTCATCGTTTCGCTAAATTGTCCTTTGGACTCACCCTTTCGGTTTAAAGAATAAATCTGTACCTCAATACTTTCATATTATCACATTCTTTCGGAAAGTAATCAAGTCAAGCAAAATTCTCCATTGGTATCACCTTAGTTACTGTAATATGTATTGCGGATCTTTCAAGACCCACCAGAATCATCGTGTTATGCAACATGATTTCTCATTGGAATCAACCTCTAACTAAATTTTATCGATTTATCGAAAGACTTAACGTCGAAATTTCAGATAATCCTGTATCTAAATTTAGTAAGTCATGAAGCCGCTTCCATACAGCTAAACGTCCGCTTATATAATCAAACCTTAAATTTTTGAAACTTCAATCATTGGAACAAGCTACTGCTTATATTCCCTCTTTTTTTAATTTGATCACTCAGCAAGCCCGCCGGCTTCACGCTGCTGTTCTGTAGTTCCTTCCATCGGACTCACTCACCTTTCCGCGTATAATCATTTACATTGAGCTTAATGCTCAGTCCAAGTAAATTCAGCTCCGGGATTCTGTTCCCTTTTGTTGATTATATATTACCACACCTTCTCGTGAAAGTCAATAGTATTTTTCAAGTTTTTGATGATTTTTGTCCACTTTCAGCAGTAGTTACAAATCAAAGTCAATTGTATTGTGCAATTTAACAAAGCAAGTATTCCGCCATTCATTTCCGCTTGCAAATTCTCCGATTATAGTGTATAATTAGTATATTATATGGCTGTTTGCCGGATTGGAGTTTTTTATGTCAGAAATGAACGAGTACACCCCTGAACTTTTTGAACTTATAGATGAGGACGGAAACAAAAAGCAGTTCGAGCTTATTGATGCTGCTGAAATTGACGGCGAAGAATACTTCGCTATGATCCCGGCTATCGAAGATGATGATTTTCTCAATTCCGACTGCGAAATGGTTATCCTCAAGTCTTCATTCGACGGCGAAGAAGAGTTCCTTGCATCGATTGATGACGATGATGAATATGAAAAGGTCGCAGGCTTTTTCCTCCAGAGACTTCAGGACGCAATAGATTCGGACAATTACGACGACTTTGACGAGGAATAAATCTGTAACGATTTTTTCATAAATTTATATAAAAATATACTTGACTTTTTCAGTCATCTTGTGATATAATATAATCAACAAATAAATATTCTGCCTTGTTCGTGTTTATATGGTTTTTATAATCCAACACTTCTAATTAGGGAATTCGGCTCCGGCTGTGGATTGCAGACCTCCTGCTTGCAGATGAAGGGAGCGTGAAGCAATCGGGCGTTTACCCACCTGCTTCGTGCGGGTTTTATTCGCTATATTAACGGCAAGGCGGATTTTTTATGTAAATGAAAACGGTTTCCAAAAGGAAACCGTTATTTTTATGTTTAAATTTCAGCCTCTACTGCCCTGCCCTCTTTAAGGCTTGCCTGACAGTCAAGATATCGCTGATTTTTGCTGCCGCGGAATCTCACTTCATAGCTTTTCTGAGCGAGAATAAAAGGTCCGTCGATCAAATAATCCGTAACGGAAAGAAGCTCGCCCCAGCCATTCTGAGAGCGGTCGGCATAGAGCTGCTCAAACGTATAGCCGGTATAGGTTATAACGTCCATGCCGAGTTCTTTTATCTGCCTGCCGAGATGTGCAAGAGCCTGCGCCTGTGCAAAAGGCTCTCCACCGCTGAACGTTACTCCGTCCAGAAGCGGATTGCTCTTTATCTTTTCAAGCAGTTCGTCTGTATCAGTCACCGTTCCGCCTGAAAAATCATGCGTCTGCGGATTGTGACAGCCGGGACAGCCGTGCGGACAGCCCTGTGTAAACACAGTAAATCTTATTCCGGGGCCGTCAACGATAGAATCATTGACGGTTCCGGCTATTCTGAGTTCCATTATATCACCTTGATCAAACTTGATGCTTAACGCGGTCGTGCTCCTCTGCACGCTTGCCGTTGTTGAATCGGTCGAGTGTTCCTACAAGGTAGCCTGTGATTCGGCGAATCCTGTCAAAAGCAACATTGTCTGTATGCTCTTTTCGTCCGCAGCAAGGGCAGGTATCTCCGATAATGCCTGTGTATCCACAGCAGGGGTCGCGGTCAACAGGGTGGTTGATAGCGCCGTAGCCTATGCCCGACTCCTTCATGCAGCGTACGATTTTCTCGAATGCGTTGAGATTTTCAAGCGGATCTCCGTCAAGCTCAATGTAACTGATGTGTCCTGCATTTGTAAGCTCATGATACGGAGCCTCGATCCTGATCTTTTCAAATGCGCTGATAGGATAATAAACGGGGACATGGAAAGAGTTCGTATAGTATTCGCGGTCTGTAACTCCTTCTATTACGCCGTATTTCTTTGCGTCCATTCTGACAAAACGTCCCGAGAGTCCCTCTGCCGGAGTTGCAAGAAGTGAGAAATTAAGACCTGTTCTCTTAGCTTCTTCGTCAAGCCTCTTTCTCATAGCTCCGACGATCTCAAGACCGAGTTCACGAGCCTCCTCGCTTTCACCGTGATGTGCTCCGATAAGAGCCTTGAGGGTTTCAGCAAGACCGATAAATCCTACAGAGAGAGTTCCGTGTTTGAGAACTTCTTCGACCGTATCATCGGGCGAGAGCTTGTCCGAGTCTATCCAGATGCCCTGACCCATGAGGAACGGATAGTTTCTCACGCGCTTCTGAGCCTGGATCTTAAAGCGGTGCATGAGCTGGTCGATCGCGAGATCCATCATAGCGTCGAGCGACTCAAAGAATGCGCCGACATTGTGGTCTGCCTTTATAGCGAGTCTCGGGAGATTTATAGATGTGAAGCTGAGATTTCCTCTGCCTGTTACTATCTCACGGGAAGGATCGTAGTTGTTGCCTATAACTCTTGTACGGCATCCCATATACGCGATCTCGGTGTCGGGATTGCCGGGCTTATAGTACTGTAGATTGTAAGGAGCGTCAATAAATGAGAAATTTGGGAAAAGTCTCTTTGCGGAAACTCTGCAAGCAAGCTTGAAAAGATCATAGTTCGGGTCTGTAGGATTGTAATTTATGCCGTCCTTGATCTTGAAGATGTGGATCGGGAAAATAGGAGTTTCTCCGTTACCGAGACCTGCCTCCTGTGCGAGAAGAACATTCTTTATTACCATTCTGCCCTCAGCAGATGTGTCTGTACCGTAGTTTATCGAACTGAACGGAGTCTGTGCACCTGCTCGGCTGTTCATGGTATTGAGGTTGTGGATAAGAGCCTCCATAGCCTGATAAGTTGCGCGGTCTGTCTCCTTGACAGCGTTCTTTACAGCAAAAGCCTGTATTTTTTCAGCAGTCTCCTTGTCGGTGTAGTTCTGGAGAAGTTCCAGTTCCTTATCCTGATAGCCGTTATCATTTGCAAGAACCGGCTTGAGGTCATACTTTTCAAGCATTTCTTCCTTTATTGATTTTACGATATCTGACTCGTTATCAGCTCCGCCAATAAGTGAAAGTGCTCTTGCGACATTTTGGAAATATCTTGCGGCATAGGTTTTCTTTACGCCATCTGCCATTGCATAATCAAATGTCGGAATGCTCTGACCGCCGTGCTGATCGTTCTGATTTGACTGTATCGCGATACAGGCAAGTGCGGAATAGCTTGAAATGTCATTGGGTTCTCTTAAAAAGCCGTGACCGGTCGAAAAGCCGTTTGTAAAGAGCTTTTTAAGATCTATCTGAGTGCAGGTCGTGGTGAGGGTATAGAAATCAAGGTCATGAATGTGGATATCGCCCTCGCGGTGAGCCTTTGCGTGCTTCGGGTCGAGAACATACATCTCATAATACTCCTTGGCGGAAACGCTTCCGTACTTGAGCATTGTACCCATTGCAGTATCGCCGTCGATATTTGCATTCTCGCGCTTGATATCGCTGTCCTTTGCTGAGCTGAAAGTAAGCTCGTTGAGAACGCACATAAGATTAGTTTTCATCTCACGTGAACGTGTGCGCTCATAACGATAAAGGATATATGCCTTTGCGGTCTTTGCATGACCTTTTTCAATAAGAGTCTTTTCTACGAGATCCTGTATCTCTTCAACAGTCGGGGTCTCTCCCGGATGTTCTTTCTCATATAGACTGCAAACCTCGACAGCCACTTCCATAGCGGTATTGAAATCAGTTCCGCCCTGAGTCTGAGCTGCTCTGAAAATAGCGTTTGCTATCTTTTCGATGTTAAAGGGAACCTTTCTGCCGTCCCTTTTTATAATGTGAATTATCATTGGTACCATACCTCCAGCTACTATATATTGTATCTCTCTTAATCTTTCGTCTATACTAGTATACTCCAAAAGGAAGGCAATGTCAATTGTACAATATAGCCTATCATAGCTGTTAGCTAAGATAGCTTTTTGACATTTTAATACATTTATCTATTAAAAAACGGGTTTTCAGCTATTCTTCGTCAGGGTGCTTTTTGATTAAATCATAAAACGCCCAACTACAATATATTGTAGTTGGGCATTTTTTATCATACAGTATGTGTGAGTATATATCCCGCGATAGTTTTATAGGCTTCGTCAGTAAATGTCCCCGTATCGGCAGACCAGTATTCAGCAGAAAGCGTTCCCTCTACCGACTTGAGCGCCGTATTGGTATCAATGCAGTTGACTCCGACTGTATTTGCCATATTCAAAAGCTTTGTGTTGTACTCGTTGATAAGCTCGTTGGTCACTGTGGTGGTATCGGCTGCGACTGGCGGCAACTGCATGACATAGATATTCATATCAGGCTTGTACGCATGAAGATTGCTCACAAGCGTAGTGTAATTAGAGATCATTTCGTCAACTGTTACAGTTCCGATATCGCTGCCAAGCATGATGTAAACATTTATCGGCTTTTTTATCTGCAAAGTTTCATATACAGTAACTGTACCGTAATTGGTCTCCACCTTGACTGTGTTGCAGCCGGACGCGCTGAGGCTGTCACTTCCGATAACGTCCTTGAAATCCGTTGCGCTGCCCATGCCGAGCAAAGTCGAATCGGTAACAAGGCAGCAATTATCAAAATATGATGTGTCAACTGCTGCGGATTGCGGAACGGGATTCAGCATAGCAGGAGCAGAATCCGTGCCGGATGTATTATCAGTATTCTCGTCTCCTGCGGCATTCTGCGATGTCTGCTCGGCTGACGTGGTTGCTTCCGTTGTTCCTTCGACCGACACTCCGCCGAATTCGTCATTGAAGAAATTGTCATTGAGATTCGCAGCCGCCATATAAAATCCAAAGCAGGCTGCGAACGAAAGTACGAATATCAGGATAAATCCGCCAATATTAAAGCGAACTTTCGGTCTGCCGCGTTTTTTATTTGAAATTCTCTGAACATTTTTTGTTTTAGCCATATTATCTCCAAACTCTATATTTAATGATTAATGAGCACCGTATTTTGATTCACGGTGCACGGACGTTATGCCTGTCGGCGATAAATATTATTATAACTCTTTTCAGCGATTTTTGCAAGACCTTTTCAGCATTTTGTTTATTTTTCTCCGGGCAGATCATAAAATTACGCGATCCGAGCCGAAACGTTCAGCAGGATTTTAAGCAGTTGATTTTTCCTTTAATATGTGGTAAAATCTAGGGAGTGTTGACACTAAGATAATATGCAGATTTTCGAGCATAAATTTTACGTAGACAAGGCAAAAAGTCGCAGCCAGGCTGTCGCCTGTCAAGACTTTTTAACGCAGGATGCGTGAAATTTTGCCGAAAAGATGCGTTGTTAGGCTTAGTGTCAACACGACCTATATTCATTATATCTCTGGAGTTTAGATTGTGTGTTAAAATAATAGCGAGGACACTGCGGCGACAAGTTAAAACTCTTCAAATATTACCCAATAATACCCATTTGTCGCTTTTTCAAGAAGTTATCACTTCTTTATACGCAAAAACTCCCGAAAAATCGGGAGTTTTTGGATTGGGATCTGTATTGTAACATAGATATGGAGCTTGTGACGGGACTCGAACCTGCGACCTGCTCATTACGAATGAGCTGCACTACCAACTGTGCTACACAAGCGCAATAATATTATACTATGTAACGGGAAAAATGTCAAGGGTTTTGAGAGAATAATTGTGTATGAGAGGGTGACAGCTCTCTCCGCCGCAGATTTTTTGACGGGAGAGAGCGCCCCTGCTGCACGAGTGAGAGATCTGCTAAAAGGACGTGCAGCTTATCCTATGAATACGGGTTTCAGGTAGCGGCGGAAGAATGTGAAGCCGACCTGCGTTTTTTGACAGTTCTTTTAACGATACCCTGAAGTCTCTCGCAGGTATCCTGAGGGAACGTGGTGATAAAAGTCACAGCCTGCTCGTGAGCCTCCTCGTGCGGAAGTCCCAGAAACTTGTGGAAGAACATATAGACTTCCGTGAAGCACGAGAAAATTTCGTCAATAGCCTTTCTGCCCTCGGGAGTAAGAGTCACGCTTGAGCAGAAGTCCTCATGGACGTAGCCGCGGCTCACAAGACCGCGCAGCATTTTGCTCACGCTTGGTCTTGAAACGCCGAGGTGGCGCGATATGGTTACACAGCGGACGTTCTCGCCGCTGTCAGCGATTTCTTTAATAGCGATAAGATATTTTATCTGTCCTGAACATGGTTTCATACAAATACTCCGTTCATGAATGGATTCAGCGCAAAGGCTATTTATTTGTCGGAATCAATGAGGTGCCAGTAGCCTTTGAGGTATACAGCTCCCGAAACAACGGTAAGGATAGTGGATATCCAGATAAGTATCGGGATAACAACGTTGTCAACAGCCTTAACGAGCGAATCTGACAGGCTGAGGCTGAAGTCGCCGCACAGGCTGAGCCAGAAAAGGATAGCTACAATGGCAACCATAGTGAAAGCGGTCTTGAGTTTGCCCCATATACCTGCGGCAACGACCACACCGCTGTCGGCGGCGAGAAGCCTCAGACCCGAAACCATGAATTCGCGCGCGGTAATGATTATCAGCGGAATTGCGCCCATATTGACATCGTTCAGATCGACAAAGACCGTGAGCGCGGCAATAACGAGCACCTTGTCGGCGAGGGGGTCGAGGAACTTGCCAAAGTTGGTGACAAGACCGCGTTTTCTTGCAATTTTGCCGTCGAGAGCGTCAGTAATGGAGGCTGCTGCGAATATAACGAGAGCCACCGCATAGTGGAACGGGAAGTCGATGTACATAAAAAGCAGGAAAAACGGGATAAGAATGACTCTCAGAAGTGTTAACTTATTTGGAAGATTCATTAGAAATCACCTCTCCAATCAAATCATAATCAAGAGTATCTGTAATTCTTATTTTGACGAAATCGCCTATTTCAAGCGGACTTTCCGATGAGAAAAAGACCTTTCCGTCAATATCGGGCGCGTCAAGAGGAGTTCTGCCGAACCAGCACTCACCGAACTTGTCAAAGCCCTCAACAACAGCTTCGAGTTCTTTTCCGAGGAGCTTTTCGTTGTTCTCGGCGCTTATGAGCATTTGCTGCTGCATGATGATATCTGCGCGGTGAGCGGCTGTCTCCTCGTCCACCTGATCGGGGAAATTATAAGCAGGCGTGCCCTCCTCACGGGAATATGCAAAGCAGCCGAGACGGTCAAAGCGGACGCGGTTCACGAACTCGGCAAGCTCGTTGAACTGTTCCTCAGTCTCGCCGGGGAATCCGGTAATGAGCGTGGTGCGGATAGTAACGCCCTTTATCTTCTCGCGGATCTTGGCGAACAGAGCCTCAAGCCTTTCGGTGTCGCCCCAGCGGTTCATGCGTTTGAGGATATCGCCGTTGCAGTGCTGTATTGGTATCTCAAGGTATTTTACGAGCTTATCCTCACGGGCGATAACGTCAAGCAGTTCGTCCGTGATCCTTTCGGGGTAGCAGTAGAGTGTGCGTATCCATTTGATACCGTCGATCTTGCAAAGTTCGGTAAGAAGTTCAGCAAGCTTTGGTTCTCCGTAGAGGTCTTTGCCGTAGAGAGCAGTATCCTGAGCTATCACTACAAGTTCGGTCACGCCGTTTTCAGCGAGGAAACGTGCCTCTTTGAGAACGTCCTCCATGGGAACGCTGCGGAATTTTCCTCGTATCATCGGTATAGCGCAGTAGGTACAGCAGTTTGAGCAGCCCTCGGCAATTTTGAGGTAAGTAAAGAACGGCAGGGTGGAAATTATCCTTTCGCCGCAAAGTTCCGCCTCCAGCTTGGGGGCAAAGTTCACATATCTTTCGTCCGCGAGAACGTGATCAAGAATATCGACAATGTCGCGCGTGTTGCCAATTCCCACAACGGCGTCAGCCTCGGGGAACTGCTCTGCGAACTCGTCCTTATAGCGTTCTGCGAGACATCCCGTTACGATGATCTTTTTCAGCGTACCGTCCTCTTTGAGCTTTCCCAGCTCAAGAATAGTCTCGATAGCCTCCTCTTTTGCGGACTTGATGAATCCGCAGGTATTAACGATCGCCACATCGGCGAGACCCGGCTCGGTGACGAGCTTGTATCCGTGACTTCTCAGCTTGTAGAGCATTCTCTCGGAATCGACCAGATTCTTAGAGCAGCCCAGCGAGACCATTCCAACCTTTATCGCCATCTGTCAGTTATCCTCCTCATAGTTGTTTTCAAAATATTCCTTTACCGCGCGGTTTATCTGCGTGAAATCATAGCCGTACCGCACGAGTGAATTTTTAACTTTTTCAATTGATCTTCTGTCGGAAGCGTCCGTGAGAAACCTTGCGTGTCTGCTTTCGAGCAGGTGCATCAGGTTTTCATCGAAAACCTCTCCGTATGGTTCAAGAGCGTCCTCCGCGGTAAAACGGTCGATACCCTTCTGCGTTATCTCGCGGAGAGCGCGCCTGTAGCCGAAATGCTTAACCTCGACGAGTTTTCTCGCCGCGCGTTCGGCATAGCGCCTGTCGTCAATGAAACCGTTTGAGGTAAGCTTTTTCATTACCTCGCCGCAGAGCCTTTCGCTCTTGTAAGTGCCGAGCAGCTTATTATACATTTCGGCGTAAGGGTAGTCGCGGTAGTCGAGCAGGAACAGCGCCCTCTGATAAGCCCGCCGGAAGTTTGAAGCCCATATGATCTTTCTCAGGGCGGCGGTATCGAGTTCGGTTCCGGCAAAAACCGAGTAATCGGCTATGATATCGGCGTGGAGATAAATTTTTCTCTCCTCGTCGATAACGACTTCGTAAGTAGTTCCCTTATATTTCTTGACGGAAGTTATCTTCATTATTCCTCAGCAGGTGTAAATTCTTCAAAATCCTCGTCGATATTTGCAAGAATATCAGTTTCGCTCTCGGGAGCGATCTGACTTTCGGAAGCACTGTCTGTTGACTCGGCAGCCTCGCCCTCGCCGTTCTTGGCGTTCTTCTTTTCCTTGCTCGGCTTTGTGTGCAACTCGTCCTTGCGCGCGAGTATCTGCTCCTCGATCTCCTTCATGAGAGCCTCGTCATTTTTGAGCAGCTCCTTGACGTTATCGCGTCCCTGTCCGAGTTTCTGATCCTTGTAGCTGAACCACGAGCCGCCCTTCTTGATGATGTCAAGATCGACCGCGAGGTCGAGGACCTCGCCCGTGCGCGATATTCCCGTGCCGTACATGAGGTCAAAGGTACATTCCTTGAAAGGCGGAGCGACCTTGTTCTTGACCACCTTGCACTTGGTGTTTGCACCGATTATATCGCTGCCCGACTTTATGACTTCGCCCTTGCGCACTTCGATCCTTACGGACGAGTAGAATTTGAGAGCGCGTCCGCCGGGGGTCGTTTCGGGATTGCCGTACATAACGCCGATCTTTTCGCGTATCTGGTTGATGAAGATAGCAACGCAGTTTGACTTCGAGATAGCCGCCGTGAGTTTCCTCATCGCCTGAGACATGAGTCTTGCGAGCTGACCTACATGGAGATCGCCCATTTCGCCGTCTATTTCGGCGCGTGTGGTCATAGCCGCGATAGAGTCGAGGACTATGACGTCGATAGCTCCCGAGCGGATAAGAGCCTCCGCGATCTCAAGAGCCTGTTCACCGCTGTCGGGCTGTGAGACGAGCAGTTCGTCAATGTTTACTCCGAGAGCCTGCGCGTAAACAGGGTCGAGAGCGTGCTCAACGTCAATGAATGCAGCCTCGCCGCCGAGTTTCTGAGCCTGAGCGATTATCGAGAGCGCGACTGTCGTCTTGCCCGAGCTTTCAGGGCCGTAGACCTCCACGATTCGTCCTCTCGGGACTCCGCCTATGCCCAGCGCCATATCAAGTGTCATCGAGCCTGTGGGAATGCAGTCAACGTTGAGCGTTTTTGTCTGACCCAGACGCATGATAGCGCCTGCGCCGTATTTTTTCTCTATCTGTTTCAGCGCGCCGTCAAGAGCCGTCTTTTTATCCTCTTTTGTCGTAGCTCTGACAACTGCGGCTTTTTTAGCAAGTTCTTTTTTAGCCATAGTTTTCCTCCAATGATCTTATCTGCTCACAGTGCTGTCCTTGTACCGCGGAGAGTTATCCGGCCGGCAGACAGCCCGTGCTGTTCTTAAAATCCCCGCGGTGTCTTTCCGCAGGTCGATATCGGCAAAGCCGTTTTTTCTCAGTATTTCTGCAACATCAGTATGCTGACCCATGCCGTACTCGTAGAATATTGCACCTTCGGGGGCGAGAGCGGCTTTCCACAGCTCCGTGACAGCGCGGTAGAATCCCAGACCGTCACTGCCGCCGAAAAGCGCGAGTGCAGGCTCGCAGGTAACTTCCTTTTGCAGCGTCCTCATATCCTCACCCGTAAGATACGGCGGATTGCTGACGATTATATCTATATTATCAAAGCTTTCGCGGCATTCGCGAGAGAGAACATTTCCCTTTACGATATTGATATCCGCGCCGTTGAGTTTTGCGTTTTCGCGCAGATATCCGAGCGCCTCGTCCGATATTTCCACAGCCGTGACATTCGCTTCGGGAATCTCTTTTTTGAGCGTTACCGCGATACAGCCGCTTCCCGAGCACAGGTCGGCTATCACAGGCGCGTCAAGCTTTTTTTCCCTGCAATAATCGAGAACGTGCTCGATAAGAGTTTCGGTGTCGGGGCGCGGTATGAGCACGCCTTCGCCCACCTTGAAGGGATAGCCGTAGAATTCCCACTCGCCGAGCAGGTACTGGAGCGGATAGCCGCCGCACCTGCGTTCTGTGAGCTGCATGATGCGCTCATGTATATCTGCGGAAACTTCCTCTTTCGGCTTCAGCAGCGGCGCTTTATCATGCATTATGTCCTGAAAAATGCACATCATATCGAACTGTGGATCGTCCGTCCCCGAATCCTCAAGGAGTTTCACACAGTTTATGAAAAGTTCCTGTCTTGTCATGTCATCACCACTTATCGTCAGCCTTGTCAGCAGGAATACACTCCCTGAGCGCGGCAATTGCCACCTCGATCATGCTGTCATCGGGTTCGCGCGTTGTTATCCTCTGCATTGCAAGTCCGGGAGCTGAAAGTATCCTCGTAAAGAGATTGTCGTTATTGCCCGCGAGCCTTATGCATTCGTAGGATATGCCCACAATAAGGGGAAGGAGAGCGAGCGAGGCAACGACTCTCTGCCATGTGACGGTGAACGGCACAAAGCACATAACGAAAATGCTTACAAAGAGTACGATAAAGATAAAGCTCGTTCCGCATCTCTTGTGGAAACGTGTCTGCTTTCGCACATTTTCAACAGTCAGCGGCAGTTCCGCCTCGTGACAGGCAATGGTCTTGTGTTCCGCGCCGTGGTACATATACTGCCGCCTGATGTCCTTGGTCAGGCTGATAAGGTACATATACAGCACGAAAATAGCTATCTTGACCAGACCCTCGACGATGGAGCGCAGGATACTCAGGCTCTTGACGGTCGGCATAAGTCCGACGAGGAATTTCGGCAGGAACACGAAAAGTCCCACCGCGAGCACGAGACCGAGCACTATGCCGACATACATTGATATCTGGTACATTACAGAGCCGCTTTCCTCTTTTTCCTCCTCGGTGAACTGCTTTTCCGCAGACTTCATCATGTACTTATAGCCCTTGATGAGCGACACGACGAAGTTGACACAGCCGCGCACAAGGGGAGTTTTTTTGTACCACGGCGCGTTTTTGCCGTTGTTTTCCTGCCACGTTTCAAGGTCTATCGAGCCGTCCGGCATTCTGCACGCCATTGCGCCCTTATCCGGCCCGAGCATCATTATGCCCTCTATCAGAGCCTGTCCGCCTATTTTTGATTTGAATTTCTCACCGCTTTTCGGAGCGGTGTTCTTTTTATTGCTCATTTGATACCTCGCAGAAGTTATTGTGTTTTGGTGGAGTCAACGGTCGGGAGAGTAATGGTCACGGTCGTTCCGAGGCCCTCGCCCTCGCTCGCGATATCCATGCTTCCGCCGTGCATTGTGACGATCTCGTCCGCAACGGCAAGACCGATACCCGAGCCGCGCCGTGTATGGTTAGCCTTGTAGAATTTGGTCTTGACCTTTGCAAGGTCGCTTTCCTTTATACCAACGCCCGTATCGGCAACGGAAACGATTATCTTTCCGTTTTCCTCAAAGGCTTTGATAGTGACGGTATCGCCTGCCGAGGAATACTTTACGGCGTTGTCGATAACGTTTATGAATACCTGACGTATGCGGTTTTTGTCGCCGAATACGATAGGGAGCATTTCCGGCTCGTTGTAGATTATCTCCTTGCTTTCGCGCCTTGCCTTGTCGCTGTAGATGAGCACAGCGTCGCCAAGCTCGGCAAGGATATCCATGTTTGCCATTTGCAGGGTGAAGTGACCGTTCTGCATTCGCGAAAAGTCGAGAAGTTCCTCGACCATTTGCGAGAGACGTTCAGTCTCGTTTACGATAACGCCGACGCCCTTTTTCATGGTCTCGGGACTGCCGCCGCCGTCTATCATGAGAGTCTCCGCCCAGCCCTTTATTGCGGTCAGGGGAGTTCTCAGCTCATGCGATACGGAGGAGATAAACTCATTTTTCATGGCTTCGGCATTTGAAAGTTCGTCAGCCATGTGATTTATCGCGGTGCACAGGTCGCCTATTTCGTCATTGCTGTTATTTTCGATCCTCACGGAGAAGTCGCCCATAGCGAATTTACGCGCAATTGAGCTTATCTGCCTTATCGGTCTGACGATCGAGCCTGCAAAGTACAGTCCCGTGATTATGATGATGAATATTATTACGGCGCATATGGTCATGACCGCAATGGTGTAGCTTTTTATCGTGTTGTCTATCTCCGTGAGGGAAGTGACCATTCTCACCGAGCTGAACTCGCTGTTCATTGAGGAGATAGGTGCCGAGACCGCGAGTATTTTCTCGCCGCTTGACAGCTTTCCTATGTATGAGGCTTCCGTGTCGGCTGACATAGCCTGTTCATAGTCCGGCATGACATCGACCGCGTCCGGAGTGAATCCCGATGAGGTGAGGACAACTCTGCCCTTTGAATTTATTGCCATAAGCTCGATCTTGTCCTTTTCGTTGAAGGTTTCGAGCATATTGCGCATTTCGGCAGAGAAATTCGCGGAACTGTCCTGCGAATGGACGGTGAGAACGCTTGTAACGGCGTTGAGTTTAGATATAAGGTACTGCTTTGCCGAGTTGTAGAAATAGGTCTGCACGGTGAATATGATAGCCATGTCGATGACCAGCAGCGCGAGTACGACAACGCCGAGGTTGTTGAATACCCAGCGCCTTGTGATACTTCTTTTAGCCATTACTGAGTATCATTCCATTTATAGCCGTAGCCCCATATAGTGATGATGTACTTGGGGCTTGAGGGTTCTTCCTCTATTTTCATGCGTATTCTTCTGATATTCACGTCAACTATCTTGTCATCGCCGTAGTAGCTCTCGCCCCAGATGTGGTTGAGAATGCTTGCGCGGTCGAGCGCGGTGTTCTTGTTGTTCATGAAAAATTCGAGTATCTGGTACTCGACCTGAGTAAGCTCGATAGGAGCGCCGTTTTTGGTGACAGTCCTGCTTTTGAGGTTGAGTACGAAAGGCCCTGATTCAATGACGGACTGCTTTTCGTTCTTGATAAAGCTCATGCAGACTCTGCGGTATATTGCGTCCACACGGGCGGTAAGCTCAGAGGGCGAAAAGGGCTTGGTGATATAGTCATCCGCACCTATCATAAGACCGCTTACCTTGTCCATTTCCTGCGTCCTTGCGGTGAGCATGATGATACCGATAGTCGAGCTTTTCTCGCGTATCTTCTTGCATACGGTAAAGCCGTCGATACCGGGCATCATGATATCGAGCAGAACAATGTCAAAGTTGCCGTGTTCCGATTCAAAAGTTTCAAGGGCAGCCTCGCCGCAGTTTACGTCCACAACGTCATAGCCTGCGCGTTTGAGGTTGATGACGACGAATTCGCGGATAGTGTCCTCATCTTCACATATAAGTATACGTTTCATAGTAATCATCTCCAGCAAAAGAATTGGCGTGTTGAGCGCCTGACCGTTATTGTCAGTCTGTCGGGAAGCGTATGCCCACGGCTGCGTCTCCTGCGGTGACGGAAAGGTTGTCATCATAGGCAGTCGAGACATTGGGCGGTATATAGGCGAGATAAGCCGAGTCGCCCTTGGTTCTGAGGAGTATGTAGCCGCTTGAGATACGGTCGTCTCTTGAGGGCGAGTCCTTGGTGCAGCATATGCGCATGAGTTCTCTGCCCGTCTTGCCGCTCCTGTATTCGCAGAAAACGATCTCATCGTTGACCGAATCGCGCTTTACGGTAACTCTGTCCTGCCATTTTTCGGGGAAAATGAAAATATATCCGTCATTTACGCTGTAGTAGGACGAGTATTTCTGTTTCAGTTCGTTGTTTTCGTTCAGACAGAGCCAGTTGGTGAGTTTAAGCTGTTCACTCTCGGAGACTTCCTCGTATCCGGGCGAGATAGTCTGTACGGGGATCTCGGGGATACCGTCGCTGTCAACATCGAGCGAAGCACAGCCTGACGGACGGACTGTGGAGAGCGATTCCTCGGGCGTTTCAAAGACCTTGCCCAGACCCGAGCTGTCCATGTAGATGATGTCGGTCTGGATAAGACCCGTGCCCGACACCGCGTCAATATAGAGACCTGTCTTTCCGCCGCCTATCGCGCCGTAGCTGAGACTGTCGAATTCGGTAAAGCTTCCGCTCAGCTCGCGGCTGTACTTGTGGTAGATACCCACATCATCAAGCTTGTATGCCTCAGCCTGAGCAGGCGCTCCTGCCACAGAGCCGGAGAGCAGAAGAAATTCGTTTTCGTCATCGCTGTCGAGGTCGGTGACATCAAAGAACGAGTATGCCGATGAGAAAGTCTGTTCAATAGTGCCGTCCGCGTAGACGTACATCGAGACATTTTTCTCGGAGCGGTTGATGAGACTGCTGCCGATAATGAGATTTATCCGACCGTTTGAGCCGAGTTTCGATATCATGACCTTCTCTATCTCCGCACCGTCAGCCGGAGTATCGCACACCGAGCGCCACTTGTCCCCGTCACGGTCGAGAATATTGATCCTGAGAGTATTTTCCTCAAGCGCAAGGCTCGATTTTTCGTAAAAGACCACAGCCTCGTTGCCGCCGTCGCCGTCAATATCCTCGACTATAAAAGCGGAGAGATACTTGCCCGATTTCGGGTATTTAAGGCTGATGGAAGTTCCTGCCGCGTCGGTAAGGGCATTGTATATCTGCTCCTGCTCAACGCTGAGCTTTGGCGGAGCCATGAGTGTATCAATGCTCGTGCCGAGGCTGCAGCCTGCCGATGTGAGCATTATTGAGGCAGCCGCAGCCGCCGACAGTAGCTTAAAGGGTCTCATAGCGGACTTTTACTTTCTTTCGTTTAGTTTGATGTATTCCTTTTCCTTTGCGATAGCCTTGTATGCCGGACGGATAATTCTGCTTCCGGTAAGCTTTTCCTCCATTCTGTGAGCAGCCCAGCCCGAGATACGCGCTACGGCAAAAAGCGGAGTGAAAAGCTCGTCCGGAATACCGAGCATTCTGTATACAAGACCCGAGTACATATCCACATTCGCGCACATAGTCTTGGTGCTGCCCTTGACCATGCGGAATATTTCGGGTGTAAGGCGTTCGATAGTTTCAAGGAGATGGAATTCAGCTTCGATCTCCTTGCCCTTTGCAAGCTCGAAAGCTTTCTTTTTGAGTATTACTGCACGGGGGTCGGAAATGGTGTATACAGCGTGTCCCATACCGTAGATAAGACCCGAATGGTCGTTTGTTTCCTTGAGAATGGTTCTGCGCATATAGTCGGCAACTTCGCCCTCGTCCTCCCAGTTCTTGATGTTCGCCTTGAAATTGTCGAGCATCTGGATGACCTGAAGGTTTGCGCCGCCGTGACGCGGGCCTTTGAGCGAGCAGATAGCCGAGGAGTATGTAGAGTAGGGGTCTGTGCCCGAGGACGTGAGAACGCGGGTGGTGAAAGTGGAATTGTTTCCGCCGCCGTGCTCAGCCTGAAGCATGAGGAGACGGTCGAGCATCTGAGCCTCCTCCTTGGTGTACTGTCTGTCGGGGCGCAGTAGCGAGAGAATACACTGAGCGGTGTTTTCGTCATAGTTTACGGGGTGCATTATCATGCTCTGATTGTCAAAAACACGTCTCTTGACCTGATAAGCCGCCGCCATGATAACGGGGAGCTTTGCGATAAGGCTCATTGCTATCCTCATCTCGTTCTCCAGTCCCTTCTTTTCACAGTCGGGGTCGTATGAATAGAGCGCAAGAATAGATCTTGAGAGCTTGTTCATGATATTTTTTGAGGGAGCTTTGAGTATCATATCTTCAACGAAATCGCGCGGAAGATCGCGGTTTTCGGAGATAGTGTCGTTGAACCATTTAAGCTCTGTCGGTGTCGGGAGATGTCCGAAAAGAAGAAGGAACGATGTTTCTTCGTAGCCATAGCGATCCTCTTCCTCGACATTTTCAACGATGTCGGTAATGCTGTAGCCTCTGTAGATGAGCTGACCCGGGATAGGTTCGAGTTCGCCCTCGTTGAGAAGATAGCCGTGAACGTTGCAGATGTTGGTAATACCGGCTTTTACACCTGTACCGTCGCTGTTGCGGAGACCGCGCTTTATATGGTACTTTTCGTAGAGCGCGGGGTCAATTGCGGAATTTTTGGCAAGCTTTCCGCATAAATCTTTAATATTGGCATCAACAGTTAATGTAGGCAATGTTATCGTCCTCCTTGAGAATATTCACACTTTATTATACACCCAAATTAATATTATGTCAATTGAAATCATGGCTGTGCCGCAGATTTTGCGGTAAGGGTCTGCAAAGAAAGGAATTTGAACATGAAAAGATATCTCAGTACGGTCATTATTCTTGCGGCTGCGGTCGGACTGCTGCCTGCGATCCCCGTTTGTCTGGGCGGAAAAAGCGCCGAAAGCTCTCATGCGGCGGAAAAGCCTGAGCAGTCCGCTGAGGATACGTCAGAAGGAGCAGAAGAAAGCACCGACTCCGAGCCGGAAGCAGAGGAAACTGCCGGATACGAATACAGCGGCGAGCCTTACAAGGTGCTGGACGTGTCAACGGGCGAGGTGCTGGAAGTGCCCGAGCGCGATTACGTTATAGGTGCGGTCTGCGCGGAAATGCCGGCATCATTCAGCGAGGAGGCTCTCAAGGCGCAGGCGGTCGCAGCCCATACCTATGCCGAGCGGCAGAGAATGCGCGAGCGTCAGAGCCCCACCGCAGAGCTTAACGGCGCAGACTTCTCCAATGATACCTCAAAGTATCAGGGCTATTTTACGCAGGAGCAGGCAAAGCAGTATTTCGGCGACAGCTTTGACGAGAGCTATGCCAGGATAAGCGCCGCCGCAGACGAGGTTTTGCCGTATCTGATAACATACAATGACGAGCCTATCATATCGGCATTCCACTCAATGTCGTCCGGCAGGACTGAAAGCGCCGAAAATGCGTGGGGAGCGTCCGTTGACTATCTTGTTCCCGTTGACAGCAGCTATGATGTTTACGCTCCCAAGTACATGGAGGACGTGCGCTATGAGAAAGATGTGCTCAGGAACAAACTTGAGACTGCTTTTGAGGGCGTGACTCTCGGTGACGACATGACCTCGTGGCTCAGTATCGGGCAGGTCTCCGACTCGGGAACAGTTCTCACAGCAACAGTCGGCGATAAGACCGTCAGCGGCAATGATGTGCGGACTGCGCTTTCACTGCGCTCCCCCTGCTTTGAGGTGAAGTTTGACGGCGACGCGGCAATCATCACCACCAAGGGTTACGGTCACGGCGTGGGTATGAGCCAGTATGGTGCAAACGCAATGGCTTCACAGGGAAGTACATGGCAGGATATCCTCTCGCATTATTATCCTGCCTGCGAGATAGTCAGTCTTTACTGATATTAGGTCGTGTTGACACTAAGCCTAACAACGCATCTTTTCGGCAAAATTTCACGCATCCTGCGTTAAAAAGTCTTGACAGGCGACA
>JABLTL010065780.1_pt1 | contig 18617 bp, 21 predicted proteins | sample 7160151 | NCBI WGS metagenome assembly JABLTL01 (sample SAMN14651223, study PRJNA627086) | human gut metagenome | isolation source: feces | host: Homo sapiens
CATATAAAGATTTAGAATTTGATAAAATAAATAAAATAAAAAATTTGAAATATCAATTGAAGAATTATAAATCTAAAGCCTTAGAAAACAATATGCTAAAAATAAAAACATCAATGGACTTTTTTGAAGAAATAATTAAAAATAATAACATTAATAAATATTTTTTGGAGAAACTAATTGATGTAATATGGATTTATAATGATAAAACAATACAGTTTGATTTAGAAGTAGAAATAAATAAAATGCTATAAATTAAAAAATGTGTAAATATCGATAAAAAACGTCTGAAAAATGTGTAAAATATATTGAATTTATTGAAAAAAGCGTGTAAATAATTAACATATATGATATAATATACATAGGAGATGATATATATGTATAGAAAGATAATAAAGAATTTAATAGAATGGAAAAAGGATATTAATAGAAAACCATTGATATTAAGAGGTGCAAGACAAGTAGGAAAGACATATATAATAAAACAATTTGGCAAAGAAAACTATGAAGGCATTGCATATTTTAATTTTGACCATGATATTCAATTATATGATATGTTTGAACATACCAAAGACCCCAAAAGGATATTAGAACAGTTATCTTTTGTTTATGGAAAAGCAATTATACCAGAAAAGACTTTAATTGTATTTGATGAAATACAAGAATGTCCAAATGCATTAAATGCACTAAAATATTTTGAAGAAGAGGCAAAAGAATATCATATAATTAGTGCAGGTTCATTGTTGGGAATCCGCTTATCTCATACTTCATTTCCAGTAGGAAAAGTTGATTTTTTAGACATGTATCCAATGACTTTTTCTGAATTTTTAGAAGCTGATGGCTGTAAGAACTTAGTAGACTATATGGAGTCTATTAAGAATATAGAAAATATACCTGAAATATTTTATGATAGATTAGAAGAAAAATTAAAAGCGTATTTTATAATAGGCGGTATGCCAGAAGCTGTAGCTTCATGGGTGGAGTATAAAGATATGGAAAAAGTGAATAAAATTCAATCAAATATTTTAGAAGCCTATGAAAGTGACTTTTCTAAACATACAAGTAATATAGAGGCTAATCGAATCTCTATAATTTGGAATAGTATACCCTCTCAAATTTCAAAAGAAAATAAAAAGTTTTTATATAAAGTTGCTAAAAAAGGTGCTAGAGCAAGAGAATATGAAGGGGCAGTAAATTGGTTAAAAGATGCGAATATTTTAAATAAAATATATAATGTAAATAAACCAGCAATGCCTTTAATTGCATATAATGACTTAGCATCATTTAAACTTTATTTAAATGATGTTGGATTATTAAGAAGAAAAACTAATTTAGACAGTAAAATTATTGTGGAAGGAAATAGACTTTTTCAAGAATTTAAAGGAGCATTAACAGAAAACTATGTATTACAAACTTTAGTTGCATTAGGGTTGAACCCATATTATTTTACTTTTGACAATAGATATGAAATTGATTTTATAATTCAGTATAAAAATGAAATTATTCCAATCGAGGTAAAATCAGGAAAAAGTATAAATAATACGAGTTTGAAAGTTTACAATGAAATATATAACCCAAAATGTAGAATTAGGTTTTCTATGAATAACTTAGCAAAAGATAATAATTTAATAAATATACCATTATTTATGATAGAATATTTAGATAAATTAATTGAGTTATAATATATTTCCCCATATTAAAAGACCATACCCCCGTATGTACTACAGAAATTATTGCATTTACTAAAGCACATACATATTTTTCAAAAATAAATACGGAATTATTAGGATTAAGTGTAGACAGTAATGCTTCACATTTAGCATGGATTTATGATATATATTGTAGAACAGGGATAAAAATATCATTTCCAATTATAGCAGATAGAAATGGCGAAATAGCTAGAAAATATGGAATGATTTCAAGCGATGTGAGTAATACTGAAACAGTTAGAAATGTATATGTTATAGATGATAAAGGAATAATTAGAACAATATTGATTTATCCAATGAATGTAGGCAGATTTATTCCCGAAATTATAAGAATAGTGCAAGCATTACAAATGTCTGATTGTGCAAATGGATCAATTGCAGCTAATTGGGTGCCTAATCAACCTGTAATTGTTCCAAGTCCAATAACTTATGAAAATTTAATTCAAAGAGAAAAGGAAATACAAAAAAATAATAATGGAATTAATTGGTATCTAAGTTTTAAAAAACCACCAGCAAATTGTGTAAAAGAAAATCCAGAAAAATAGATATTATGAATATAAAATAAAAAAAGATGCATAATAATAGTATGAACATATTTAAAGTTCAGATTATCAATCAATGGAGGTAACAAAATGGGTGGAAGTCAAAAAATACATTGTACAGTAGAAAGTTGTAAACATCATTTGAGTGATGAGAATTTATGTAAATTACAATCTATACATGTGGAACCAGCAAAAAACTGTAAAACTGAAAAATGTGATGAATCTCTATGCTCTAGCTATGATTATGAGGAGGTATAAATTCCTTCTCATTTTTTGTATAAGAACAAATCTACGGAAAAAGCAAAAAATATTGACATAATATAGAGGTTTATATATAATATGAAAGACACTAAAAGTGATTTATCCTTGTAATAGTTATAGAGGGATTAAATAATTACTTATAGTTAGGAGGCAAACTTATGATAAAAAGAGAAGAAAATCCAGAATATGTTAATTCATTTTTGGACTATAGTACTACAATATTAAATAAATCACCTAATAGTATAAAAGAATATAATTATGACTTAGCAATGTTTTTGAAATTTATAAAAATACGTTTTAATTTAACAAATGAAACAGATTATTCTAAAATTATTATCAAGGATATTTCTATTGATACTATTAAAAAAATTCAATTAGAAGATATTCATGCATTTATAAGCTATTTGGCTATAGATTTAAGAAGTAAATCTGCAACAAGAGCAAGAAAGGTATCAACAATAAGAATTTTTTTCAAATATCTTTCTCAAAAAGCCAATTTATTAGATATTAATCCTGCTCAAAATTTAGAAACTCCTAAATCAGATAAAAGATTGCCTAAATATTTAAATTTAGATCAAAGTAAACATTTATTAGAAGTTACAGGAAATGAGGAACAGAGAAATTCAAGCAGAAACTATGCTATTATTACTTTATTTTTAAATTGTGGCTTGCGTTTATCTGAATTAGTAAATATAGATATTAAAGACATAGATTTTAGTGAATGTAAATTAAATGTAATAGGTAAAGGAAATAAAGAAAGAACAATTTATTTAAATAAATCATGTATAAAAGCACTTAAAAATTATTTAGATGAAAGACCTAAAGAAGGGGTAAAAGTAGATAAATTTAATTCTCATAAAGCATTATTTTTAAGTGAGCGTAGAGAGCGAATTAGTCGTAGAACGGTGCAATATATTGTAAACAAAGAACTGCAAAAAGCACGGATTAGATACTAGTAAATATTCTGTACATAAATTACGTCATACTGCTGCAACATTAATGTATCAGTATGGACAAGTAGATATAAGAGCATTACAAGTTTTATTAGGGCATGAAAGCATATCAACAACTGAGATTTATACACATGTGAATAATGATCAAGTACGTGAGGCAATAGAAAAAAATCCATTATCTAATATATAATATAATTAAATTTATAAAAAATACTAGACATACTTTTTAAGTTTGTGGTATCATATTAAGGAACATAAGAAGAATTTTATTACTTATATGGAGGTAAAATAGAAATGATTGTAAATTCAAAAAAAATTACAGGAATAGTAATACTATTAATTTTAATAATTATTACTTCAACTAGAGTTCTTGCTGCTAATACAAGTAATAACTCAAGCAATAATGCAACAAACAATTCAAGCAATAATAGTTCATCTAATAATACAACAAATTCTGATTCAAGTGATGATGAAAATAGTAGTGATGCAGAAGATTCAGATGATAGTACAGCAGATGATACAGAAGAAGCTGACAATCAGAATGATACAAACACTAATAATACTTCTTCTTCAGCAGCAAAACCAACTACAACAATAACTAATAATTCATCTTCTAATAGTAACTTAGGATTATCTAATATTTTGTGTATAATACTAATATCAATAGGTGTTTTGTTAATATTATTAGCTATTGCAATTTTAATAAGATTAGGAAAATAAATAAAAAAACAAAAATTTTTAGGGTTTTAGTTTATGGGACTAAAATCTTTTTTCTATTTTTTACATGTATAATAATTTGTCTTTTTTCAATAATAATAATGAGAATATATTTGATTATTTTCATTATTTGATAAGGAGGAATTTTATCATGTCAAAAAGATTTTTTATATCATTATCAATTGCAATTTCAGTTATTTTTTCTTTTTCAATATGTTTGGCCACAGATGGTATGACAGATGCACCAGATAAAATGAAAAACACTGTTAATAAAACAGAAGAAGCTGTAAAAAATACAATGAATGATGCTGGTAATGCAGTAAAAGATTCTACACGAAAAACAGAAGAATCTATGAATGATATTGGAAGCAAAATGATGAATAATACTAATAATTATAATGCTACAAGAACATCTACAACTGGAGATACAACATTAATGGGACTAAATGCTACTGCATGGACTTGGTTAATATTAGGAATTGCAGGTATTGCTATTATTGCTGTTGTATGGTATTATTCAGCACAATTAACTTCTGAGAATGATTCTAATAACAGAGATTAGGGTGACTTATATAGCCACTCTTTTTTAATTTTTTTCTATTTTATTATCAATCAAACTGTGTTATAATATTCAAAAAGTCAAAGTAAGAAGGAGAATTTTTAAATATGAATGTAAAATTAATAGCTAAAAATCCAACTGCATATCATAATTACTTTATAGAGGATAAATTAGAAACAGGAATTGTACTTTACGGTACAGAGATTAAATCAATAAGAGCTGGTAAAGCTAATTTAAAAGATAGTTATGTAACTATAAAAAATGGAGAAGTATATATTATAGGATTACATATAAGTCCATATGAACATGGCAATATCTTTAATAAAAATCCTTTAAGAGATAGAAAACTTTTATTAAATAGACGTGAGATAAATAAATTAATAGGTTTGACTAAACAAAAAGGATATGCATTAATACCTATCAGCATATATTTTAAAGGGAACTTTGTAAAAGTAGAATTAGGTATAGGAAAAGGAAAAAAATTATATGATAAAAGACAAGAAATGGCAAAAAAGGATGCTCAAAAACAAATTAATATAAATTTGAAAAATAAACAATATTAATTGTATAAGAAGGTGAATATATGTTTAAAAAGAAAAAAGTAGAAAAACAGGAAGAACTTCCAAAGGCGATGCTTAAAATGCAACAAGAAAAGCAAGAGAGAGAAGAAGGCAATGAAAAGCCAGTAGAAATGGAAAATATAAAAAGACCAAAAAGTAAGCATAATAAAACTAACAACAAAAAGATAACAGTAAAAAGAATTATAATTATATTAATAGTTATTATGTGTATAATTGTAGCCATAATGCTTGGTATTTCATGTTATAAATGGAAAACAATGGCAAAAGATATGTTTACAAATAAAAATTCAATAGTTGTAGATACTGATGGAAAACAAATTGCTGAATTAGGTAGTGAACGAAAAAAAATAAAAGTTGATTCAGATAAAATGCCAGAAAAGTTAAAAGATGCTTATGTATCTATAGAAGATGAAAGATTTTATAAACATCATGGAGTAGATATAAAGAGAACAACATCAGCAATTTTTTCTTATGTTTTCCATGCTGGAAATTCATCTTATGGAGGAAGTACTATTACACAACAGTTAGTTAAAAATATAACTGGAGACAATACAGATTCTGTAACAAGAAAGATTAAAGAATGGTGGAAAGCATATCAACTAGAATGGTATTTTTCAAAAGATGATATATTAGATATGTATTTAAATGTTATATATGTAGGTCCTAATATATATGGAGTAGGTGCAGGAAGCGAATATTATTTTAATAAAGATGTACAAAAATTATCAATAGCAGAGTCAGCATTTTTGGCTGGAATAAATAACTCACCTAATTCTTATAATCCATTTGACAAAGAAACAGATAATACAGAAAAAATAAACAAGAGAACAAAGACAGTATTATCAAAAATGAAAGAGTTGAAGTATATTAGTGAAGATGAATATAATGGGGCAATTTCAGAAGTGGAAAATGGTTTACACTTTAATAAGGGAAATGTTAATTCTGGAGATGGAGTATATTCTTATCATACTGACACATTAATAACAGAAGTAATAAAAGACATTGCTAATGAAAAAAAGATAAATGAAACATTTGCAAGTAATTACACATATTTATCAGGCTTAACAATAAAAAGTACACAAAATTCAACAATTCAAAAAGAAGTGGAAAATGAATTTAACAAAAAACAATATAGTATAAAATCGAAACAGAGTGGAGAAACAGCACAAGCTGCAATGGTGATAATAGACCATACAACAGGTAGAGTAGTGGCAACAGTAGGTGGTTTAGGAGAAAAAAATACTGCAAGAGGATTAAATAGAGCAACTCAAAGTACAAGACAAACAGGTTCATCTATTAAACCTTTAGCTGTTTTAATTCCTGGTATAGATAAAAAAATATTTACAGCATCTACAATATATTCAGATGTTGAAAAGACTTTTAATGGAAATTACAGCCCTAAAAATTATGATGGATATTTAGGAGAAACTACAGTAAGGAGAGCTGTAGAATCATCACAAAACATACCTTTTGTGGAAATGATGCAACAAATAACACCAAAAGTGGCTATACAATATTTAGAGAATATGGGAATTACTACACTTACAAAAAATGATGAAAGTTTGACATTATCTCTTGGCGGTTTGGAAAAAGGAATTACTCCATTAGAGATGGCAGCAGCTTATGCAACAATTGCAAATAATGGAACTTATATAGAACCAACTTTTTATACAGAAGTAATTAATAAATCAGGAAAAGTTGTTGCAAAGGCAAAACCTAAAACTAAAAAGGTCATTTCAGAACAAGTAGCTTATATAGTAAAAGAAATATTAACACAACCAGTAAAAGGAAATAATGGAACTGCTAAATATTGTTCCATTTCAGGTATGGATGTTGCTGCTAAGACAGGAACTACAGATGATAATTATGATAGATGGTTATGTGGATTTACTCCATACTATACAGCAGCTACATGGTTTGGATATGATAAAAACGAGACAATATATTTTAATAAGCAAAATCCTGCAGGAATAATATGGGCAAATGTAATGAAAAAAGTTAATTCTGGTTTAAATAAGACTAAGTTTAAACAGCCTGCATGGATTCAAGTAGCTACTATATGTAGTGAAACAGGAATGGTTGCTAATAGTGGATGTACTAATACAATTGAAGAGTATTTTCTGATTGGAACTAAACCTGGAAATTGTACTAAACATTCTGGTAAAAAAATAACACAGACAGAAAATAAAAATAATCAGCAAGAAGAGGAAAATCAAAATGTATTTAATAATGATTTAACTTTAGAACCAGAAATAGAAACAGAAGCTCCAAAAAATAATAATAAAAAGGAAAATAAAACTAATACAAATAATAATGTAACAAATACAGAAAAAAATAATACAAATACATCTACTAAGAATAATACAAATATAACTCAAAATACAACAGAAACTACTAATACAAATTCGTCAACTAAGAATAATACAAATTCTGGTAATGTTTCTAATAGTAATCATACAAAAACAAATAATAATGTAGTAAATAATACATCTAATTCTACTAATAGTGAAATAATGGAAAATGAAGAATAACTGTAAAAATTGTACTGACCTCTCATTATAAAGACTTTATAAAAAAAAAGTGATATAAATGTTATGGTAAAAAATATTATAGAGAGGTTAAAGATGAGTAAAAAATTATACAAAACAATAAAAATAACAGATTTAAAAGATATGTTAAACAAAACGAAAGAATTATACAAAGATAAAACAGCTTATAAAATCAAAAATCAAGATGGTAATTATACAGTTATTTCACATGATGAAATTAGAGATATGGTCGATTATTTAGGAACATCATTAGTAGATATGGGGTTGAAAAATAAAAGAATTGCAATAATCGGTGAAAACCGTTATGAATGGGAAATAGCTTATTTATCTATAGTATGTGGAACAGGTATTGTTGTACCATTAGATAAAGCTCTGCCAAAAAAAGAATTAGAATCTTTAATTCAAAGGTCAGAGGTAGAAGCTATTTTCTTTTCGGCTAAATTTGAAAATACATTAAAAGAAATCAAGCAAAATGGTAATAATAAGTTGAAATATTTGATTTCAATGGACAAAGAAAAAACAAATAAATCAGTTTATTTACAAAAAGAATTAATAGATAGTGGCAAAAAACTATTAGAAAAAGGAAATACAGAATTTACAAAAGCTAAAATAAATCCGGAAGAAATGAGTATAATGTTATTCACATCTGGAACAACTTCTAAATCCAAAGTGGTAAAGTTATCTCATAAAAATATATGTACTAACTTAATGGATTTAGGAAGTATTTTAGATGTTACATCAGAGGATATTTTGCTGTCTGTATTACCAATACATCATGTTTTTGAGTGTACAGTAGGCTTTTTGTTTTCTCTTTATAAAGGAGCACAAACTGTATTTTGTGATGGACTTAAACATATTGTAGAAAATTTAAATGAATATAATGCAACTGTTATGGCATCTGTTCCAGGTATTTATGAGACTATTTATAGTATGATGATACGTGAACTAAAAAAGCAAGGAAAACTATCAGAAGTATTAGAAAATAAAGAAAAATATAAGAATTATCCATTAACAGAAAAGAAAAAATTATTTAAAGAAGTACATGATTTATTAGGCGGAAATATTAAATTATTTATTAGTGGAGCGGCAGCATTAAATCCAGAAATAGAAACTAATTATCGCGATTTTGGTTTTAATATTGTTCAAGGATATGGATTAACTGAAACATCTCCTGTAGTAGCTGTTGGTACAAACGCGGAATATAAAACAGGGTCTATCGGTAAAGCTGTTCCAAGTGTAGAAGTAAGATTAGAAAATGTGAATTCTGAAGGAATAGGGGAATTAGTAGTAAAAGGACCAAGTGTAGCAATAGGATATTATAATGATGAAGAAGCTAATAAAAAAGCTTATGATGGAGAATGGTTTCATACAGGAGATTTAGCCCAAATAGATGAAGAAGGATATATTTTTATTTGTGGTAGGAAAAAAAGTGTAATAGTACTAAGAAATGGGAAAAACATTTTTCCAGAAGAAATGGAAAGTTTAATAAATCAAATTGATGGAGTTAAAGAATCTTTCATATTTGGAAAACAACAATCAGCAGATAAAAATGATGTAAAAATAAATGTAGAAATAGTATTTGATAGAACAATGATAAATGAAAAATATCAAGCAATTACTGATAATGAAATATACCAAGCATTATCAAAAAAAATAAAACAAATCAATGGAACTCTACCAAGATATAAAGCTATTAGAGGAGTAATATTATCAGAACAGCCATTAATAAAAACAACAACAAATAAAATAAAAAGACAGGAGAATTTAGATGCAATTAACAAATTTAAAAACACATTTATTGGGTAAGCATTATGAATTTTATAAAGAAATAGACTCTACTCAAAATGAAATTTGGAGAAGAATAAATGAAAATAATATAAAAAATGGAACTGTTATTTCTGCAGGTATTCAGACTCAAGGTAAAGGAACTCATGGACGTATTTGGCATACAGATGAGCCTAATAATGTAGCGTTTTCTATGTATATAGAAACAAATTGCAATATAAATTGTTTAGACGGAATAACAGTTGAATTTGCTGATAGTATAACAAATATAATGAGAGAAAAATATAATATATATTTAGACGTAAAAAAGCCAAATGATTTAATGTACAATGGAAAAAAAGTAGGTGGAATCTTAACAGAAAGTAAAGTGAATTTGGAGAAAGTTAAATTTTTGATTATAGGAATAGGAATTAATACAAATAAACAAAACTTTACTCAAGATATAGAAAATATTGCAACATCTATAAAAAAAGAATTTGGCACAGAAATAGAGGAAGAAGAATTAATAACAGAAATTTGTAATGAATTTGAAAAGATAATTATGAAAAAAATAAAATTACAAAATGATAATAAATAATTGATAGAAAGAAGTTGAATGAAATATGAAAATAGGATTTTTATTTCCAGGACAAGGAACGCAAAGTGTAGGAATGGGATTAGATTTATATCAACAATTTAGTGAAGCGAAAAATATTTATCATAAAGTATCTGAAATAACTGGAATTGATATTAAACAAATTTCTTTTAATGGACCAGAAGAGGTTTTAAATAAAACGCAAAATACCCAGCTGGCTGTACTTACTGAAAGTTTAGCGATTTTAGAAATTTTAAAAAAGAATAATATTAATGCTCAAATGTCAGCAGGGCTTAGCTTAGGGGAATATACAGCATTAATAGAAGATAATATTTTGGATTTTGAAACAGGAGTAAAACTTGTACAAAAAAGAGGAGAAATTATGCAAAACAAAGTACCTGAAGGAAATTGGAAAATGTTAGCTATTATGGGCTTAGATGAAAATAAAATATCAGAAATTTGTGAGCAAGTTTCAAAAAAATATTTTGTAGCTATGGCAAATTATAATACTATGGGGCAAATAGTAGTTGCAGGTGAAGAAAATGGAATAACAAGTGTGAGTGAATTAGCCAAAGAAAATGGGGCAAGAAAAGTAACAATCTTAAATACTGCAGGACCATTTCATACAATAAAATTAAAAGAGTGTGCGAAAGCTTTAAAAGAAACATTAGACAATATAAATGTAAATAACAAAAATTCTAAAGTAATAAAAAATTTAGATGGTACTTTGTACAATGTGAATGATGATATAAAAGAAGTTTTAGCTAAACATATAATGAATCCTGTTAGATTTACATCTTGTTTAAACACAATGTATGATAATGGTATAGACACATTTATAGAAATCGGACCAGGAAAAACTTTGAGTGGATTTGTAAAAAGAATGAAATTTCAAAATCCAATAAATATTTTGAATATTAATAATTGTGCAAGTTTAGAAAAAACGATAAAAGAGGTGAAAGAAAATGGATAAAGTTGCTTTTGTTACAGGTGCTACAAGAGGAATAGGAAAAGAAATAGCCATTACATTGGCTCAAAATGGATATAATTTAGCAATTAACTATAGAAATAAAAATATGGATTTAGAAGAAACTATAGAACAAATAAAAAAATACAATGTAGAATGTTTGCCAGTAAAAGGTGATATATCTAATTTTGAAGATTGTGGAATAATGATAAATGAGATTATAAAAAAATTTCAAAAAATTGATGTTTTAGTAAATAATGCAGGTATAACAAAAGATGGATTACTTATGAGAATGAAAAAGGAAGATTTTGAACAAGTAATTAATGTTAATTTAGTAGGAACTTTTCAAATAACGAAACAAGTTTTACCATATATGTTAAAACAACGTAATGGAAGAATAATAAATTTATCTTCTGTTGTGGGAATTACTGGTAATGCAGGGCAAACAAACTATAGTGCTTCAAAAGCAGGCATCATAGGATTTACAAAAAGTCTAGCCAAAGAAGTTGCAAGTAGGAATATACTAGTTAATGCTGTAGCTCCAGGTTTTATTGAAACACAAATGACAGGTGTCTTAAAAGATGATATAAAAGAACAAATTAATAAAACAATACCACTAAGAAGAATGGGGAAAACGCAAGATGTAGCAAATGTAGTAAAATTTTTAGCATCTGAAGATAGTTCATATATTACAGGACAAGTAATTCAAGTTGATGGTGGAATGGTTATGTAAAGGAGAATGAAAAATGTATAAAAGAGTAGTAATAACAGGCTTGGGAGCAATCACGCCAATAGGAAATACAGTAGAAGAAATGTGGGAAAGTATTAAAAATAAAGTATGTGGAATAGATGAAATTAAATTAGTAGATAATAGTAAATTTAAGACAAAATTAGATGCAGAAGTAAAAAATTATAATCCATTAGATTATTTTGAAGCTAAACAAGCTAAAAGACTAGATAGATGTTCACAATTTGCTATTATAGCAGCAAAAGAAGCTTTTGATATGAGTGGTATAACAAAGGAAAATACAGATTTTGATAAAGTAGGTATATTTGTAAGTTCAGGTATTGGAGGATTACAAACAATGCAAGAACAATGTACAGTAAATTGTCAAAAAGGACCTCATAGAGTTTCACCATTTTTTATTCCAATGGCAATAGCTAATATGCCAGCAGGAAATATTGCCATAGAATTAGGGATAAAAGGAGAATCTATTTCTATTGTAACTGCATGTGCATCTTCTACTCATGCTATAGGTGAAGCATATAAAACCATTAAATTAGGTGAAGAAGATGTGATTTTGGCAGGTGGAACAGAAGCACCAATTTGTGAGGTTGGAATTGCAGGATTTGAAAACATGAAAGCATTATCTAATTCAACTGATAAAAACAGAGCTAGTATTCCTTTTGACAAAGAAAGAAATGGATTTGTTATGGGAGAAGGTGCAGGAATGTTAGTTTTAGAAGAATATCAACATGCTAAAAATAGAGGTGCGAAGATTTATGGTGAAATAATTGGATTTGGAGCCACTACAGATGCATATCATATTACCTCACCTTGTCCAAATGGCGAAGGTGGAGCAAAAGCAATGAAAAGAGCAATAGAAAACGCCAATATAGAACCGAAAGAAATAGATTATATTAATGCACACGGTACATCTACACACTTAAACGATTTAACTGAGACAATGGCAATAAAGCAGGCATTAGGAGAAAGTTCTAAAAATGTAATGGTAAGTTCAACTAAAGGAAATACAGGACATTTATTAGGAGCTGCAGGAGCAATAGAAGCAATTATAAGTGTTAAATCATTAGAAAATCAAATTATACCACCTACTATAGGATATAAAGAAAAAGATGAAGAGTGTGATTTAGATATTGTGCCAAATGAAATTAGAAAAGCAGAGATAAATATAGCAATGTCAAATTCATTAGGATTTGGTGGACATAATGCTTCGATTGCTCTTAAAAAATGGGAGGAAGAATAAATGGAATATGAAAATATAAAGAACTTAATAAAAGATGTAGGTGAATCTAATCTTTCAAGTATAAATATAGATTTTCCTGATGGTACAAAAATTAGTATGCAAAAAAGTGATGAAAAAGAAATTAAAATCATAGAAAAAAATGAAAAAGAAGTTGAAGAAACATCCAAAAAAGAAACAGGAAATATTATAACATCTTCATTAGTAGGGACATTTTATATAAAACCTTCACCTTCATCAAATCCTTATGTAGAAATAGGAAGTAAAGTAAATAAGGGAGATACATTATGTATAATAGAAGCAATGAAATTAATGAATGAAATTGAGTCTGAGTATACAGGTACTATCAAAGAAATATATGTAAAAGATGGAGAGCCAGTAGAATATGGAAGCAAATTATTTAGAATTGAATAATTATGTGATTTAGGAGGAAAATATGCTAAGTAAAGAAGAAATTAAACAAATCATTCCACAAAGAGAGCCATTTTTGATGATTGACAAAGTAGAGGAATATATTCCTGGAGAAATGGCTACAGCTTATAAATATGTAAAAGAAGATGAATGGTATTTTAAAGGACACTTTCCAGGAAATCCTATTATGCCAGGAGTATTAATTGTTGAATCTTTAGCACAAACAGGAGCAGTTTCAATCTTATCTTTACCAGAGAATAAAAATAAAAATGCATTATTTGGTGGGATTGATAAAATGAAATTTAAAAAACAGGTAGTTCCGGGAGATAAATTAAAATTAGAAGTGAAAATAATAAAGAAAAAAGGACCTATTGGAATAGGTGAAGGAATAGCAACAGTAGACGGTAAAATTGCTGCTAAAGGTGAATTTACATTTGCAGTAGTATAATTATAAACAGGTTTATAGGTAAAACCTTCATAAAAACCTAAATACTATACAAGGAAAGATATAAAAAATGAATAAAATATTAATTGCTAATCGTGGAGAGATTGCAGTTAGAATTATTAGAGCTTGCAGAGAAATGAATATAAAAACAGTAGCAGTATATTCAGAAATAGATAAGGACTCATTACATACTAAACTTGCTGATGAAGCTATTTGTATAGGTCCAGGAAATCCAAAAGATAGTTATTTAAATATAAAAAATATAATAGAAGCTGCTAATATAACAAATGCAGATAGTATACATCCTCGGATTTGGTTTTTTATCTGAAAATGCAGAATTTGCAAAAATATGTGAAGAATCTAATATTAATTTTATTGGGCCAAAATCTAATGTAATAAATTTATTGGGAAATAAATCTAATAGTAAAGAATTAATGAAAAAAGAGGGTATTCCAGTTATACCAGGTTCAGATGGAAGTGTCAAAGATCTAAAAGAGGCAATTTTGATAGCTGAACAAATAGGTTATCCTGTTTTGTTAAAAGCTTCAGCAGGTGGCGGAGGAAAAGGCATAAGAATTGTAAATGGTTTTGAAGAATTAGAACAAAATTATAATATAGTAAAGCAAGAAGCGAAAAATTCCTTCAATGATGATGAAATTTATATAGAAAAATATATTAAAAACCCGAGACATGTTGAAATTCAAATTTTAGCAGATGAACATGGCAATATTGTTCATTTAGGTGAAAGAGATTGTTCAGTCCAAAGAAACCATCAAAAAATAATAGAAGAGACTCCATCAACTATAATAGATGAACGATTAAGAAATAAAATGGGAAATGCATCTATAAAAGCTGCTAAGGCTGCAGGATATACAAGCTGTGGGACCGTTGAATATTTAGTTGATAATGATAAGAATTTCTATTTTATGGAGATGAATACAAGAATACAAGTAGAACACCCAATTACTGAAGTTAGAACAGGAATAGATATAGTAAAAGAACAAATTAAAATTGCAAATGGAGAAAGACTAAGGTGGAAACAAAAAGATATAGAATTTAGGGGAAATGTAATTGAGTGTAGAATTAATGCAGAAAATCCAAAAAAGAATTTTATGCCATCTCCAGGTACTATTAAGGAAATCAATTTACCAGGAGGAAATGGGATTCGAGTAGATACTGCAATATATAATGGATATACAATTCCAAGTAATTATGATTCGATGATTGCAAAAATTATTACATATGGTGTAAATAGAAATGAAGCATTAAGTAAAATGAAAAGAGCATTAGAAGAAACAGTAATTGATGGAATAGATACCAATATAGACTTTTTATTGAAGATTATAAAGAATCCTAATTTTATCAGAGGAGAATTTGATACATCTTTTATAGAAAAAGAAATGCTAGTAGGAGATGAAAAATAATGATAGTTGATAAAATAAAAAAAAGACAATCCAACCCAGCAATACATAAGAAATCAAAGATTGATATTCCAGTAGGTAAGTGGATAAAATGTGATAAATGTAAAGAAATCTTATATAAAGAAACATTAAGGGAAAATTTAAGTATATGCCCTAATTGTGGACATTATTTTAGAATGCATATTGGAAGAAGAATAGATTTGATATTAGATAAAGGAACATACAAAAAATTTGACTTGTTCATTGATACAGTTAATCCATTAAATTTAGAAGATTATCCTAAAAAATTAAAAATATTAAGAGAAAAAGTCGGATTAGAAGAAGCAGTAGCTTGTGGAACGGGTAAAATAAAAGGAGAAGAAGTTGTTATTTGCATTATGGATAGTGCTTTTTTGATGGGAAGTATGGGCGCCGTAGTTGGAGAAAAAATAACATATTCAATTGAACAAGCAATAAAAAGAAATTTACCAATTATAATTTTTTCTGTTTCTGGAGGTGCGAGAATGCAAGAAGGGATTATATCACTTATGCAGATGGCGAAAACAACGTCAGCACTTAGAAAACTAGATGAAGCAGGATTATTATATATATCAGTATTAACAGATCCAACCTATGGAGGTGTAACAGCTTCATTTGCAAGTTTAGGAGATATTATTTTAGCTGAACCAGGAGCCATGATTGGATTTGCGGGACAAAGAGTTATAGAACAAACAATAGGAGAAAAATTGCCACAAGGATTCCAGACAGCAGAATTTCAATTAGAGCATGGATTCATAGATAAAATTGTAGAAAGAAAAGACTTGAAAGAAATGTTATACAAATTAATAAAATTACATCAATAATATATAAAAATGGAACCATGGAAAGGAGCAAAAATGAATACAAAAAATACTATTTCTGCATGGGAAAAAGTAGAAATTGCCAGAGATTCAAAAAGAAAAACAGCACTAGAATATATTGATAATATCTTTGATGAATTTATTGAATTACATGGAGATAGAAATTTTTCAGATGACAAAGCTATGGTATGTGGATTGGCAAGAATAGATAATCAAAATTTTACAATAATTGCAGAACAAAAGGGAAGAAACACCAAGGAAAATATGGAAAGAAATTTTGGAATGCCAAACCCTGAGAGTTATCGAAAAGCCATTAGATTTATGAAGCAAGCAGAAAAATTTAAAAGACCAGTAATAACTTTTATTGATACAAAAGGAGCTTATCCAGGAATTGGTGCAGAAGAAAGAGGTCAAGGAGAAGCTATTGCTAAAAGCATGTTTGAAATGAGTAAATTAAAAGTTCCTGTTATTTCTATTGTTGTAGGAGAAGGTTCTTCAGGGGGAGCTTTAGCCATAGGAGTAGCGAACAAAGTATTTATGATGGAAAATGCAATATATTCTATTCTATCTCCAGAAGGCTATAGTAGTATTTTATGGAAAGATTCCAGTAGATATAAAGAAGCTGCGGAGAAAATGAGATTAACAGCAGAAGATTTATTAGACTTAAAAGTTATTGACAAAATAATAGAAGAACCTGTAAAATATTCTAAAAAAGACTTTGAGAAAATAAATAAAGAAATACGCAAAGAAATTCTAAATGAAATAGAAAGAATGAATAAAATGTCTAAAGAAGAAATTACAGAAGAAAGATACAAAAAATTCCGTAATATAATGGGATTTAAGGAGGTATAAAATGTTATTAGAAAATAAAAAAATACTAATTATGGGAATTAGAAATAAATGGAGTATATCTTATGGCATAGCAAAATCAGCATACCAAAATGGTGCCAAATTAATTTTTACTTATGTTGGAGAAGATAATAAAGAAAGAATAGAAAAATTAATTTCAGAGTTCCAAGGAAGTAAAGCTTATGTGCTAAATGATGCTTCAGATGATACACTTGTAAAAGAAGTATTTACTAAGATTAAAAAAGAGAATGGTAAGATAGATGGAATAGTTCATGCTATTGCACATGCTAATACAGAAGATTTACATCAAGACTTTATATATACAAGTAAAGAAGGGTATAGTCATGCTGTAGATGTAAGTGCATATTCATTTGTATTATCTGCAAGAATGTCAAAAGAAGTTGACATGCTAAATGACAATGCAAACTTGATTACATTAACATATCATGGATCAACTAAAGTTATAGATGGTTATAATGTTATGGGAGTAGCTAAGGCAGCATTAGAAACAAGTGTAAAATATTTAGCAGAAAATCTTGGAAAAGAAGGGAAACGAGTTAATGCTATATCAGCAGGACCTATAAAAACATTATCAGCTAAAGGAATTAAAGATTTTTCTTCAATTTTAACTGTAGTAGAAGAAAAAGCTCCTTTACATAGAAATGTTACAACAATGCAAATTGGGAATGTTGCTACATTTTTATTAAGTGAAATGTCAGACGCTATTACGGGTCAAATTATTTATGCTGACAGTGGATATAGTATTATGGGTGTTTAATATATATATAATAATTAATTTTAAGATTGGAAAATAAAAAAATGGATGTAATATTAAAGAAAAAGAGAGATTCTAATATAGAAATATTAAGAATATTAGCAATGTGCTTGATTGTATATCATCATTTAGTACTTAATATGGATTTAATCGCTGGAAATACTATTAGTAAAACGATAATTTTTGGTGTCATAGGAGAATTTGGTGGAAAAATAGGTGTAGCAATATATGTATTAATTACAGGTTATTTTAGTGTTGTAAAAAAATTTAGTTCCAAAAAATTCTTTAAGTTATGGTTTCAAATTTTTTGTTATTCAGTAGGATTTATGATATTTTTTAGAATAACAGGAATTGAAAAATTAAATAAAGTAGATACTATAAAAACTTTTTTTCCACTAGCATATAACCAATACTGGTTTATTACTGCATATTTATACTTATTGTTATTTTCACCATTTATTAATAAACTCTTAAATAATTTAACACAAATAAATCATAAAAAATTATTAATAATATTAACAATATTTTTAGTGATTATGCCTACAATATTTTATTCTGAGGGTATGATTGGAAGTACAGCAACTCCAATAGGAATAATATTATTTGTATATATATATTGTATAGGTGCATATATAAAATTATATGGAATAAAAATGTTTGAAAACAAAAGATTAATCAATATTATATTTATTTTATTA
>JABLTL010059444.1_pt1 | contig 18595 bp, 15 predicted proteins | sample 7160151 | NCBI WGS metagenome assembly JABLTL01 (sample SAMN14651223, study PRJNA627086) | human gut metagenome | isolation source: feces | host: Homo sapiens
ATACGAAATCTTTAAAAAACATTTTTATTTACAACAAAGCCCAAACTTTCACAAGCTCGGGCTTTGTTTTTCCGCAAAAAAGTATATCTTTGCAGAAAACTTCTTTAAGTATGGCAAATAAAATCTGAAACTCGGCACGAATTGAGCTTTTTTCCTAACTCTTTCGATGATTATGTGCCAAAAGACAGCAAAGTTCGTATGGGGGATCGTATTGTTCGCAGTATGGACATCAACCCTCTCATGGATAAGTACAGGAAAAGACATGGAAAGCAATCCAAGTGCGTCACCGCAGACTCAGGATACGGATCAGAGGAGAACTATGAGTACATGGAGATGGAAGAGATGGTGGGATATGTAAAGTACAACTGGTTTCACAAGGAACAGCATAAACCTTTCAAGGAAGATGTCTTTAACCAAGCAAATTTCTACTACAATAAAGACGAAGACTATTACGTCTGTCCCATGGGACAACACATAAATCCTTACGGACAACGGCAAACGAAAAGTGACTCAAGCTATGCGTCCGTCATATCATTATATAGAGCGCAGCGATGTGAAGGCTGTCCACTTGGGGGGCTTTGCAAGAAAGCCAAGGGTAACAGAACCATATATGTCAACCATAAGTTGAATGCGTATAAAAAGGAAGCATTTTTGCTGCTGACGTCTGAGGAAGGTATGAAACACAGGAGTCAGAGACCGATAGAGCCAGAAGCTGCGTTTGGACAGATGAAGGCAGACATGCATTACAAGCGATTCAGGCATTTCGGAAAGGACAAAGTTTACATGGACATAGGGTTGTTCGGTATAGGATTCAATTTGAAGAAACATTTGGGGATAAAACGATAAAACTCAATTTGGGCAGTTTTACCGTATGGAACAATTATGCCCTTTTGTGAGCTTTTGGGCTTTTTCGTTATCGATAAAACAAAAAAAGTAAAGTTTCTATACAATATAATAAGATTCCCCTTGTAAAGAAAGACTACGATTCAACTAAAATATACAGAAAAACACACAAAAAGGGTGCGTCACAGACTTATGACACACCCTCTTTAAGACCATGTGCCATATCAAAGCCATTTCCTATGATAACGAGTCGATTCATTTTCGCCCATTCTTAGTTTTATGCCACACCACCATATCTTTGACTAACATAGTTGTAAATGGTATCTCGGTAGTAGTTTATACTTTCTTCGCTATAACTCTCTGGAAGTTCTTGCCACAAAACATCACGTATGGTAATGATAAGAGTAGCACGAGTCGTTGGCTTATCAAATGGATGATCCATACCAGCCAACTGTTCCTTTATTGTGGCAAGCAACTCTATGGCTACATCCTTCAGCTTCTTGATTTCTGTCTTTGACAGATTGTCTTTCAATAGGAGGTCGTAGAGCGAGAGCTCTTCATCACTCTTGAATTCTTCTCGTACATAACGCTTCTCTTCTTCGCTGAGAGATTGAGACAGATGCATCAACTCCTCGAAGGTCTTCTCTATCGTTGCGCGATTCTGCTCCTGGTTATACGCTTGAATAATCTCCTGATACTTTTCGTAAAAGTTAATTCTGGATGGATTCTCTGCTAATAGTCGAGCCAGACGTTCCTGAAGTAAGTCTGGAATGTCTCTTAGTACGAGAGTCTTGTCTTCACACTTGGCAAACTCTCTTCGCAATAAATCGAAGTCGATACCGCTGATGTCAAATCTACGTCCACCACCATCAGCAACCATCATAGCATTGGAATCTATTTCAAGATGCTCATTGACAATATCATTGATTGCTACACTCAGGTCTGTGATGTCCGCGTGCTTACGCTTTTTCTGCAATTCCTTGTAGATGGCTTCCAGAGCATCTTTCTTTTTCGCATGTCTTCAGTTATATCTTCACGATCGAGATATTTCCAAAGTTTGAGCAAGGTAGTCGCAAATGTGCAGAACGACTTACGGGTTTCAATCTTATCACAAAGCTGGTTTGCTGCCTTCTTCAGAAGTGACAGTCTCTCAAATGACATTGCATCAATGAGTTCCTGCAATTCAAAACCTTTATCATGCAGAAATGTTTCCGCTGTCGCTATGATTTCCCAAACATTCTTTATCAGTTCTTCCTTGTTGACTGTCGGGTCGTTGCCGCCGTCTCCGCCGTCAGGATTAGCTGTATAGTCAGCCAGAGCTTGACGGAGTGCTTTCACAATACCTCTATATAGTCAATTACAAGACCATTCGACTTTCCTTCTGCCACACGGTTAGCACGGGCAATGGTCTGCATCAAGGTGTGCGCCTTCATTGGCTTGTCAATATAAAGGCATGACAAAGTCTTCACGTCAAAACCTGTCAGCCACATGGCACAGACAAAGACCACCCGCAATTTGCTGTCGGCATCTTTGAACTCCTTGTCCAGTTCCCTTTTTTCCATCTTCTCTCGATGTGGAGTGATGTCAAGTCGCCATTTCTTAAATGTCTGTATCTCGTTCTGCTCCTGCGATACCACCACCGCCATTTCCGTTTCTTCCATCCATTGCAGTTTACGCTTCATCTCCAGAACTTCCTGTTGCCATGGATCTTGCTCAATACGTTTGCGTAGAGCCTTTATCACTTTTTGCCAATACTCCTGCACGTAGTTATACATGCGGACGCAAGTTACCTTGTTGAAGCTTACCATCATAGCCTTACCGCTTGTCCACAAGTCGCTATAGTGACGCACAAAGTCCTGTGCCACTACCCGCAGTCGTTTCTCGGCGGTCAGCAAATGCACCTCCTGTGCAAACTCACGCTCCAGTTTAGCTTGCTGTGAAGGATTCAAGTCCTCTTCATCCAATCTGGCGGCAATCTCGGCATTGATTTCCGGATTCTTCAGCTCTTGAAGTTTCTCACCTCGATTCTCATAGTAGAGAGGCACAGTTGCCTTATCCTCCACGGCACGTTTGAAGTCATACACAGATACATACTGTCCAAAGGTGCGAGCCGTGATATTATCGTCTCGCAACAAAGGCGTACCGGTGAAGCCGATACGGTTTGCTGTTGGCAATATGTGCATGAGGTTGTCGGCAAAAACACCATTCTGTGTACGGTGGGCTTCGTCACTCATCACGATGAAGTCATGATCGGGATAGATAGGTTCTGCGTCAGCCTTGTTGAACTTCTGTATCAGCGAAAAGATGAACGAAGGATTGCCTGTCAGCTTCTGTCGAAGGTCATCACCGCTATGAGCGATGAACTGCTTGGCTTTCAATCCGCCCAACAGTCCGCAATTCTCGAAGGTGTCACTTATCTGTTTGTTCTATTCATCGCGATCGGTCAGCACCACAATCGTTGGTGAGCCTTCAAACTTACGCCTTATCTTCTGAGCCAGGAATACCATCGAATAGCTCTTGCCAAAGCCTTGGGTGTGCCAAAACACGCCCAGTTTGCCCTTCATTTCCTCACGATGGCGATACATCTCCACAGCCTGATTCACACCAAGGTACTGATGGTTGCGTGCCAGAATCTTGACGGTAGAGCCTCCGCTATGGTCGAAGAGAATGAAGTTTTCAAGCAAATCCAGCAGATTCTCTTTTTTACAGATACCACGCAGCATCGTTGGCAGCTCGATGTTGCCATGATCCAACTCCGTCAGTCGTTTCCACTCATGGAAGAACTCCCACTTGGCACCCACCGTACCCACACGGCTTTCCATGCCATTGCTCAGCATAATCATGGCATTGTGGTGGAAGAGGTGCGGAATGGTATCAAGGTAGTCGCGATAGTTGTCGGTATAGGCATTCTGTATGTCCTGGTCGTGATTCTTCAGTTCGATGAAGATGAGCGGAAGACCATTCACGAAGCACAGCACATCAGCTCTGCGCTTGTGGATAGCACCCTTTATCCAAAGTTCCCTTACGGCAATAAACTCGTTGTTATCCACATTGGCAAAGTCCACAACCTTGGCACGCACCAGCTCCGTCTCACCATTAGGTTTCAGACGAGTGACAGGCACCCCGTCACGAAGATACTGGTACTTCTCCTCGTTGATCTGCATCAGCGTCTGCGAGCTCATGTAGCTGGTCATGCGCTCGATAGCTTCTGTCAACTGCTTGTCGGTCATCCAATGGTTGAGACGTTTCAATGCCAGGCGAAGATGCCGTGTCAGCACAACCTCGCTCTGAATCTTGCGTCCCAGAGTGCCTTGTTCGCCAAGTACCTCATTGTCGAAAGCATATACAGACTTCCATCCAAGCTCTTTCTCCAAGAGTTCGGCTGTGCTACGCTGTATCAATTGGTCTTCGCTATAATCCTTTGCCATAATTATAAATATTTACTCCTTTAATATAGGGACCGGTATTGCTATTTTATAGAATAGTGCAAGTCCTCCTACACTCTTCGAACATAGTTTCTTTAATGAAATATTGAGGAACGGGTTATTTTTCTCCCCACCTTCCTCTGGATAGATAATAACACAAGGTACATTTGGCAATGGCGCCTCTTCCGAAACATCTTCATATCCCAAGTATTTCAATATCTTCAAGTCTCTGCTATAACCGCTCAACTGCCTTACAACATCAGTGTCAAGCTTTTGATTCTCATATTTCGGAATATACTTTGTATCGAGAATCGCTTTGAAACCCTGCGAATGATAAAGGAAATCAGGTTTTCCTGTCAGGCTACTATACTGATATGTGATTTTGTTCTGATATGCTTCATAGAGCAATCCATATACATAATGCTCATAGAGCAATGACATATCCAAAACAAAAGGAACGACTTGCTCCTCGGTGGCAGAAACCTTGTTTATGCTGTAGTCAAAATGACGAAGAATCAGTTTTGCCAATCTTATAGCCTCAGCATATTCCTTGAACAACTTGTGGGCTTTTATCTGGCTTACCTCTTTCAGGTTTACCTCGTCGCTCACATTCTCGAACAAAGCAAGACTTTTCCTTATTGCGAGGTTAATATTGTCGTACGATCTATGACCATCTCCAATGTTCTGCATCATTCTCCTTACGAAGAGTAATGCTTTTTTCAAAAGTCGATTTTCTGGAATATCAGCAGAATACTCATCATACTCGCAATATATACGATCATATCGTTTCTGCAAGATGTTGTTTCTTTCATTTTTAAGTATGGCGATGTATCCTTTGACCTTTTTCAAGTTCTCGCTGTGATGAACATAACCTCGTTTCAGAGTCTTTATTCTTCCAATCACTCCAAGGAAATGGAGCATAATAAGCGGGCTTAACACGCCTTTGAGTGATGGAGCATTGATTGAAGGCTTATCATAGTCGATTGAATAGATTTTAGAGAATGACTCCAAAGCCAAGTTGGAAGAAAAACAAGTCATGAACATTCCAAGAAAGTCAATGTTTTCCATTCCTCGTTTTGCTGTCACTATTAAAGCTTCTTCATTGTCAACCCATTCTGCTCCAATTTTATACGACGCAAAGTATCCCCATTCATCACTATTCAATGAACGGGTCCAAGAAACCAACGAGAGCTTATCATATTTCTCGTGGCGTTCTACCTTCAACGGTTCGTGTTCTCGGAGCTTATGCATTTCTGTTATTATATGATGTCCTCGCTTTCTGTAGTTTCGCTTTTCATTTCAAACGGCTGAAGATTTTTCCAAGTATCAAACGCCTTTTTCTTCTCGTCGTTCTTCACATTGAGAATACCGTCGTTTATGTACTCTGTGATGAGAGGCAACACCTCGTACTCTACCTTTGCCGACAGTTCTTTTTCATTCTTTGCCATGAAGTAACTATGACCCACCATAAGGTCATCAATATCCATGTCGCCAGACAAACGATTTGGATTCTCAATGAATTTCTTTATATCTTTGAATAGTGTAACAGCCTTATTCTTCAAATCCTCATCACCAAGTGCATCATAATGTTTCTCAACTACAGACACATTCGATTTCAATGTTACAAAAGCAAACCTTCTACGCAAAGCATAGTCGAGAGTACCTGTACTTCGGTCGGTAGTATTCATTGTACCGATGATGTAGAGATTGCTTGGCACTACAAAATCATCGGTTTCTTCATCATCGAAATTCTTAGAGTATGGTAATTTTACAGTTATAGGGTGAATTGTATTCTCGCCAACTCGTTTATCAGATTCAAGTAGAGTTATCAATTCCCCGAAGATTTTGGACACATTTCCTCGATTTATCTCATCTATAATGAGAACATAGTTCTTCGCCTCTGTCTTTTCCACATTGCTCTTAGTCTCTTTGTTTTTCTCTGAGAACTTCTTTATCTCTTCATAAAGAGGATAATAATAGATAGCATTTCCATGGAATTTTGACTGGCTATCATAAGCTGGTTTTATATCTAAATAACTTTTTATATTACCTGATAAAAAATCAGCATAGTCACGAACAAACATTCTCTTTGATAGAGATTGTGTAGAACCATTTTCTCCTTGTCCAATAAGAATACTGTTAATCTTTCCACGTGATCTTGAGATACCACGCATCTTCATTTTGCTCTTAGGGTGTAACATGATAGCAGCATCCTCACCATTATCAGCCAACTTTGCCAGTTCTTGTTCTATAAATAGACAATAACTGTCAAAGAGTTCTTCGTAGTTTACTTGTTGAATTGTTTCGGTCGAAGATTGTCTAAGATTTTCCAAAGCATCATTGCATATCTGCTTGAAAATTCCATCATCTACGCGATACTCTATGCCAATCACATTCCCATCTTTATCCTTAACAGGAAATGGTTTTAGGCCTTCTACAAAGTCTTCATATTCCATTGATTGATGGAACGTACAAAATGCAATCTGGTGTTTCTTACGCAACTCCTCATATCGTTCCATCACAGCCTTGTGGTTAGTTAAATCAACATCTGTCACACCGATTACCGATAGTGCAATGGCTGCTGTATTATAGGTTTTTCCTGTACCAGGAGCACCTTGAAGGATGATATTCTTTTTCTGCTGAAGAAGAGTTGCATGTTTGCTGATATCGTTGAGCATAGTTTTATCTGATTCTGATAAAGTCATTGTTTTCTCCATTTCTTCCACCCATTGTCCATACTTGGGAATAATAGTTGGTATACTTAATGCTGAAGCAGGCCAGCGTCCAAGGTGAGTCCACCTGATTTTTCGTACATTGCAGAAATCGTCACGTTCTTCGTCATAGAAATAATCTGAAGTTACGACTCCTCGACCAAGAATTTCGCTCAGACCTTTTCTAGCATATACGACATCGCCTACTTGAAGTTCACGGCACATATACCACAGTGTACTGACATCGTTTTTTCTGTAACTATCTTTGCCGTTTGGATACGCTTTCTTGAGTGCAGCATCAATAGAATTTTTATCCTCGTATTGAGTAAGATTTCCCACCTCGTCCCAACCGACAAGCATTACTCCCTCTGATTTACACTCTTCCCAATGATCGCAAGATTCTCCTGGAGCAAAAACCCAATACCTGCGTGAATTAATATTTGAGTGCGCTAGAACATCCTCTATCTTCATGCCATTTGGAATCCAATACTTCTTGTTGGCAGACGCTTCCTCATACTTTGATAACTCAGTTTGCATAAGGGCATCAAGTCTCTCATCGGCCACTTTCTGATAGTACAGATTGATTCTTTTATCGGTATCAGTGCCATCACCATGATTTTCATCGTGCTTATCTTTGGTGTTATTTAAGTAGCCCACGAATCTGCTTGGAGCAAAACAAATATGACCGTCAATTACCTCAACAACCATATTTTTGCCTCGCTTCAATTTATCAACAGCCCATTGCTTGTAGTCTTCACCGCTCTCGCCATGAAGATATGAGTACAAGGTTTCGATGTTCGAAATGATGTCCTCACGTTTTTCTATGTAATCTGTTCTTTCCATCGGAAATTTAAACTGTAAATTCTTCATTCATCAGCCTTGGGAGTAAGTGACCACGGCTTCCGTCATTTGCTTGTCCATCATCCATGGATTCTGACGTTTCAAAGCCATGTGAAGATGACGTGTCAGTACAACCTCGCACTGTGTCTTGCGTCCAAGTGTACCTTGTTCACCAAGTACCTCATTGTCGAAAGCATACACAGACTTCCAGCCAAGCTCTTTTTCCAAGAGTTCGGCTGTCGATTTTTGTATCAGTTGGTCTTCGCTGTAGTCGTGTGGCATGATTGATGGTTTTAATGAGATTATTACTTCGTGATCATAGTCGGCAGCATTGTATGTTTTCACCGACGCTCGAAATAAAACTCTTGATTACCTTCTTTAATGCAAAGGATATTATAATCATTCGAAATTGCAAGAGATTTAGCATCATTCTCTGTATAATTGATATTGTTGCCATTTATGGCATCATCTTTTTTATTGTAGTCATTGTCACACCAGAAGATTTGATTTTGATTAAGTACACAGCTCTCATTTCCTTGATGAGAGAGGTACAGAGAACCTTCTTCTTGTTTTATTATAAAAGAATGGACTCCTAATGTGAAACTCACGTCTGTTTTGATCCAACTAATCTCTTTTTTATCGTCCAAAAGTCGCATGATAAGACGATCAACATCAGAATATGGGTTACACTCGAAGAAAGACGCATCTTTAAGAGATCGTGACCATGCTGCATTGACATAGACACGATGCCGAAGTTTTTCATCTTCATAAATTGCTTGAGCATAGATTTTTCCGTCATTCTTAGAATAGACCTTATTCTTGCAGATAGCATTCGCATATCCTTTTCGGTCTAAGTAATCGCCTATGCATTCTGCCCCGCAATTCTTCTTGTGTTGACATTGACGACCATTACAATCGTACTCAGGATCGTTGTTTTGTTTCTTCCCTTTTACTTTTTTGTATGCAGAATTACGAAACTCAGTATTGCAACGTTCAAAATACAGCAACAGCCATTCTTCGAAACTGTATGCGGAAAAAGCTTTATGTAATGATGAAATATTGTTGCTTATTAATTCTTTGGTGCGTTTATGTATAGAATGATTAGGGTCATCTGTATCGTCAAGATCATAGACAGCCCATGCTTCTGAATATTTTTTGTTTTTAATCCAGAGATACGCTTCACGTACATATTTAGCTGGTGCTTGTTTGTACAAGTCGTAATTGGCATCGATATCATGCTCAGTTTCAGAGAGAGTAACATATAAAGGTGTCTTCTTTGCCTTTTCGTTATTCTCTAAAGCCAATTTTTTCATTCGTCTGTTCTGATTTGCACGCACTTCTTTTGCTGCTAGTTTATCTTCCGGACTAGGAATGACCTTGATGTCATCAAATCTGTTTTGAACTTTATTTACAAGAAATTCAAAATAGGGATATTCAGTTTCAGTTCCCTCACAAATGATGACTAAGTTGTTGTTGTTAAACGATTTCTTAGCCATACCTATCTATTCTTTAGTTTCTGTGAAAATGCTTTCAATGTCTTGTGTGTGTGGTATGGCACCAAACCTTCCTGCCCGATACCATTCCTCGTATGGAGGACAGATTTTAACTTCGTCAACCTCATCATAGAAGTCCTGTACAGAGAAGAGTTCAGACACACCATCTTTCTTCTCTGCAAACCATACTTGATCAGCACGCATCAAGTTATCCTGCAACAGACCTGTATCATGGGTTGTGATCAACAATTGGGCATTATTAGGATTTGAAACAGGATTATTAAACAATTTGACTAATAGCTGAAAAATACGGGGGTGCATGGCTATATTAATCTCATCGTAAGCGAGAAAACTACCACGTTCAAGAACATCTAAAACTCGAGCACCAACGCCAAACAATACTTGTGTACCTGCTGATTCTGCGGCAATACTCAAATCTTGTTGGTTACCTTCCAATGTTTTATGAAACATTTTAATTTCCCACGTATTGTCATTTATAAAGCGTTGCTTAACTTTTTCGTCTATGCCAGAGGGAAATTGTACCTTACTGAAGTCGTGTTTTATTATCTTGACATTATCAATACCGAAATCTGATATCTTTATCAAACGAATTAAACGTTGAGACAATATGCTTTCATCGTTTTTCAGTATTTCTTCTGCATTTTTCTTGTTGATTTCGGAAAGACTGATTTCATTACCAACAGGAAAAGTCTGTGATGAGGTTAATGCCCTATATACTGATTGTATTATAGGATTAGCCTCAAGACCTAATTTAGATAAGACAAGATGATTCTTTAGGAATGATTTCCCATTGAATTCTGATAACTCCCCAAAGAACGACACTTTATCGTCGATACGTGAGAAGTATGTTATATCCCGAGAAGAACAGATAAGGCTTTCTTCCACAAATTGTTCTTCAGTATAAGATACATTATAATGATAGATTTCTTTATCTGCCACAAACTCAATACTCAAAGATATTGGACTTGTTGCGGTTTGAGTAGAAAGTAAAAATGGCTCATAACGTATTGTGGCACTAGGATCAAGTTCTCTTGATGACCGAATATAAGAAATAAGTGCAAACATGGCCCAGATAATATTGCTCTTTCCCGAGGCATTAGCACCATAGATTACAGCAGAATTGAGAAGACGAATTGTTTCGCCATTCGACAACTCCACTTCGTGATAGTTTTCTGAACGAAATTCGCTGTTTAAAGCACGAAAAGAAAACTCCACTTCGTCCTTGTAAGACTTGAAGTTCTTAGCTTTGAATGAAATAATATTTGCCATATATTGTATAAATTTTTGATCTTTAATTGTTTTTTTATATTTCTATCTCGCCGCTCATCAGTTTTGGAAGCAAGCAGTCACGAGCTTCGGTGAGGAGACGGATTTGATTTCTAATACTCGATACTTTCTTAATAGTAGGTGTAACTAAATTAGTAAACTTTTGTATAACCCCAAAAGGAGGTAAGTTGAAGCTGTATGCTTTCAGAACTGCCATTCTTATTCCTTTTTGAGCTGCACCATGAGCATTTGATTGACAATAATTTTGCATATCAGGACTTAATAGCATTAAATATAGAAATTCTTTTGTCACTATGTCATTCACTCTCAAGGTGAATACGGACTCGCTTACATTCCTATTGTTTGTTAGTATATCTACGAGAGTGACTCTACCGATAGTTCCAATGCCAGAAAATAGAATATCACCTATTTTTAGATCTGAACGTTTGTTGATTTTCTCTAATGCTTCATTATCTACTCTATCGCACCTATCATCAAGGAGCAATGTATTGTCAGCCATGTTTTTATAGTAACATAATAATTACTTCCTTTGCCCAATACAAAATTCTTTCGCGGATTAAGTCCTGTAGTGACTTTACAGGTCACATCATCTATCGTTTTCTTCTCCCACCTCTCAGGCACACCATCGACAATCTTGGTGTTTTCGTGTCCGGGGAAATGGAGGTCAACGAACCATTCCTTATAGAGTCTCTGTGCCGCTTCCTCCAATAGCTTTATCTGCTTCTGATAGTTCTCTATCAAAGAGTCGTAGCGGGAGAGGATGGTAGCAATGCGAAGTTGGATTTCCATTGGTGGTAAATCTACCGCCATATTAAGCAAGTCGTTATTTGCAAGACTTGCTCTGGTTGTCATGGTTGAGAATGCCATGAACTGACCACGAAACTTAGGTGTACGTAAATAGTAACCAATGTAGCGTGGGTTAACCCTATCTGTTATTGGACGAAGTCTTTTGGTGAAACCATTATATGTCGCGTTTGGATAATCTCTCAGTGCAACAGAACTCATTCCAAGTTCATCCATTGTTTCGCTTGTACGAGTAATGAAGACATCACCTGCTTTTATCGAACATGATTCACGTTCTTTATCAGTCGTTTGTACAAGAGATTCTAACTGCTTAGGCAAGAACCAATTGTTAAATACGTCGGAAAAAGTAAGGAATGGAAAACCTGTACCAAAGAACTGCCTTCCCTTGGATAAACCATTGTGAACTTCATAAAGTTCCTCTAACTTCACTTTCTTCCACTCACTCATACCTCATCCTCCTTTCTTCCATTTCCCCATTTATCTTTTGCAACTTCAAGGGACTTTTGTATCTGTTGTACGAGGACATCGCGTGGAGGTAATTCTGTCATATACTGAGCTACCTTTATTCCTGATTTGTCGAGTTGGAGAAGTTCAATCTGTTCCTCACTACCTTCAGTACAAAGTAAAAGACCAAGTGGTGTTTCTTCCCCTGGCTCCATTTCATTCTGTTCAAGCCAACGTAAATAGAGCTCCATCTGACCTTTGTATTGAGCTTTGAAACGACCGAGTTTCAAATCAATGGCAATAAGGCGATGTAGTTTGCGGTGATAGAATAGCAGGTCAAGATAGAAATCCTCTCCATCAATAATCATTCGCTTTTGACGCTCAGCAAAGCAGAATCCATTTCCAAGTTCAAGAATGAACTGTTCCAGATGTGCTACAAGACTATCTTCCAAGTCCTTCTCGCTATACAAGCCTTTCAACCCAGTAAATTCAAGGAAATAAGGGCTTTTAAATACTACATCAGGAGAAACAACTTTATTATCTCTAACATTGGCAAGTTCCTGTTTTACAACTTCCTCAGGCTTTGAAGACAATGCAGTACGCTCGTATAGCATTCCATCAATTTCTTTGCGAAGCTGACGAACGCTCCATCTATTGGCTGATGCCAGCGTGAAATAATAATCACGTTGCAGTTCGTCTTTCAATGGCAGTAGCTCCACGAAATGCGACCATGATAATTGTCGCGACGCTGTCGAGACAATCTGAGAATCAGGGAAAAGGGTTGCGAACTGCATATGACGATACAGGCTTTTTACGTCAAAGCCTTTGTGTCCGTAGATATTCCGTAATTGTCGTGACACTGTCGCGACAATCTGCTTTCCATAATCAGCTCGTTCATTTCCAAGCACGTCGCGGTTAATTCGCTCGCCAATATGCCAGTACATCATGGTTAGCTCATAGTTGGCTGTAGATGCCACATGAATTCGCGCTTCGTCAATGATTTGGCGGAGGTCATTCATCAAATTTCCAACTACTGTACCCATTGCTGAAATATCGGTTGCCCCTATTGGTTTTATCTCGTTTGCCATGATTTACTTCGTGTTAAGAGTTTCCCATTCCTTCATTATCTCACTCATTAGCACATTGGCTTCTTTGTTGAGAGAGGCGAGTTCGGTATGGATTTCATTCATACGCTCATGGAAGTCAACGCCATCGTCCTCGACTTCGGCAACACCCACGTATGCACCGGGGGTAAGCGAGTAGTTCTTTTCCTCTATCTCCTGAATAGTGGCAATCTTGCAAAGACCAAGCACATCCTGATATTCGCCTTCAAGACCGAACTTTGAAGTGAGCCAAATGGCTTCGTTTACCATATCTTTGGCTTCAAGAGTAACAGCAAGTTCCGCCTCATTGGAGGTAATGACAGTCTTCAGTTCATCCTTCTCCTTTTTCCCTTTTGTCTTTTTGAGGGCATCTTGTTGGTCTTTGATATACTTTTTGTACATCGCCTCCTCGGAGTTGAGCACACCAAGGGCTTTTTCGAAAGTCATGTCACGATCTTGCCAAGAACAAGAATCATGCCTCTCGGCATGTTCGCTAAGTGCATTCCAATACTCATTGATAAGCGACTTATACTTGTCCTGTTCTCCACGATACAGATGGACAATAGCTTGCAAGTTTTTCAATTGCCATTCAGACCATTCATTAAGAGTACTGTCAACAACGGTATAATAGTTGCGGGCATCGATGAAAAGTATACGATTCTTATTCTCTAAACACTTTGCCTTATCAAAGAACCACAGCGAGCAAGGGAGCGAGAGTGTGTAGAAGAAGTTGTTACCCACACTCACCATAACATCCACATCGCCTGTCAAAACAAGTTTTTCACGGATGTCACGATCCTTATTGGCACTATCCGTTGCCGATGATGCCATAACGAATCCTGCACGACCATGGTCATTGAGGTAGGCATAGAAATATGAAATCCAGAGATAGTTGGCATTACCAATCTCTTTTGTCTTAGCATTAACACCAGGCAAGCCGAATGGCAGACGACCAGCAGCAGATGCTGATTCCGACTTTACTTTATCAACATTGAATGGAGGATTCGCCATCACGTAGTCACACTTTCCTGCAAGGTTGTGTGCATCATGATAGAAGGAGTTAGCCTCATCGCCAGAGACAATCCTGCCATTCAAACCGTGTACTGCCATGTTCATCAGACAGAGTTGGGCATTGTATTCCACCTTTTCCTGACCGTAGAAGGTCATCTGTGTATTGGCATTCATACCACCAGCATTCACAAAGTCACCAGTTTGAACGAACATACCTCCCGAACCACAAGCAGGATCAAGCATTACACCCTGTTCTGGCTCCAGTACATTTACGAGCATCTTTACCAAAGATTTAGGAGTAAAGAACACGCCATCGTCTGATGCTACAGCCTTGGCAAACTTACTGAGGAAGTACTCATAAATACGACCTATAACATCGCCACCGATTTCGTCGAGTGTCTTGTTGTTAAAGATACGAAGGAGTTCACGCAGCAGCTCATCACTGAACATAGTGTATGATTTAGGCAGAATACCTGTCAACTGTTCGCTTTGTTCTTCGACCAGAGCCATAGCGCGATTGACAGCCTCGCCCAAAGGTTGGTCATCCGACAGATTTACCAGATAGTCAAACTGAGCCTCACGAGGAAGGTAGAGAGCACTTTTAGCAGCAAAGTCACTTGGTTCAACAGGCATTACGCGACCACCACGACTTGGACGATTCTTCAGCAATTCAGCTTCAACCATCTTGAAGCGACTATATGCGTATCTTAGAAACAGCAATGCCAATACCGGCATACAGTATTGGCTCGATGTAAGTTTACTTCCTGCACGAAGCAGGTCTGCCGACTCCCAAAGGTCAGCTTCCAGTTTGCGAATATTTATCTTTACAGTCATTTGCTTCAATTATAAAGGTTGTTCATTACTTACAAGGTCGCTCATTTTAACCTGTAGGATTTCTGCAATCTTTTTGATTGTCTCTAATGAAGGCTGTGCTTTGTTGGTACACCACTTACTAATAGTTGCAGGGTCTTTTCCCATTTGCTCTGCTAACCATTTTGCTGTTTTGTGCTGTTCAACAAGCACCACTTTCAATCTGTTGAGGTCTTTATTTGCCATTATACAAAATTTAATGCAGCAAAAATACTAATTTTTCATGTAAAACGTGCAAGAACAAACAAAAATATGACAAAATGCGGCAATTTTCTTTGCTTTTTAGTTCAATTGAGACTAAAAATCACGAAATTGACACCAATATTTGTGAGATTGAAAGCCATAGCTAGAATCAAGACTATGACTTGTCGCAAACCTTATCCTCCATTTAAGTACCAAGTTTGAATATCGAAGCGTGTAAGCAATTCACTATAATCATCCCACAATCACCAATATGGTACATTATCTAAAATCGCTTTCAGAAATGTTTCTATTTTGTTACCCAATTAATTGTAATATCTATGTATCTATCTTATAATCAATGCTAAAATGTAATATTATGGGATAAAAGCCTAATACCCCACCCATCTATCGATATGGTGGGAACTGACCAGATAAAATGGCAAGCAATGGCCATGATTCCCCACTTGTATTAGGACAGCGATAGCAAACCAACATCATCTGTTTTTGTATCAACACACAAATGACGGACTTGAAAAAAGTGTCACAGTATAATAATTCCCACATTTAAAATTCTTACAACTCTAAAGTCGGTTATGGTTTATAATCAAAGACCTCTTGTAAATAAAGCCGATTGGCAATAGGCTAAATGCTTATCACCAATCGGTTATGTTTTGAGAATATTGCATAAGATTATGCAATTTCTTTTCTCTGACACATCACCCCTGTCCCAAAATCAAGTACCCATTTGTTCTTGAGCATAAAGCTGGATGACAACATGCCAGAAACAGGCATAAGGTCATTACCTTCTGTATCCTTTCCATTATATGCTGACAATTGCTGATGACTTGGACCTTGTCGTTTTGCGTGTATAGTTTAGGAGATTCTGGCGTTCCACCCAAACTGATGATGCTCAACGTAAGATCAAACAATGCTGTTTTCAACGTGTCTGCAGTAAAACAGGTTACAGTTCCATCGTCACCCAAATGTTTCGCACAGATTCCAGCATCATCCATCAAATGCTTGGTGATGACCGTATCATTTGCTCCTGAATCAGCCTCCATTAGATACTCCTTGTCACCATAGACAAGTCCCACTACAGGAATGTTGTATTGCTTCAATCCGTATGATATCGGGAAGAAAAACGCATATTCCTCAGGATTGCCTTCAATAGTTCCTTCTGAAACATGTGATGTTTCCGTTTCATAGTCAAGCACGATGTTGTTGTTCCTCAGAAACTCATGACCAATGATGCCGATAAATGGGCCATTGAACATTTGGCTAAAGTCCATTTCCTTGTTGACATAGAAAGTGTCAGAGAACACGCCATTACCTATGTGAAATGACAGCGAATACCCTTGACATTCCATGCTTTTGTCTTGGACAGAATATATCTTCATCTTTTTACCTTCAATAGCAGCACTATCATCAAGGTGTGGGAGAACAGACTTATTCAGGATGCAGTTTACAGACCCTGTATCTATTATAATGAATCCAATATAAATCTTGCCATCCTTTCCCTTTAATGCTGCTTTGATAATTGGAAACTTCGTTTCTTCAATGTTTATTAGTTTTGCTGTAAAATTCTTCATGTTCCTATTTATTAGTTTGAGAAGAGCCTCCCATCATTCCTCGATGGGTTGTTCTTCATTGAACTCCTTCTTCTTTATTCGGCGAATCAGGTAAGCAATTGCCTTTGGCGCTTTCTCGCGGCACACCTTCAGTTGGGCAAGGAACTCCTCTTCCGTGGCATCAGAGTTGAAGAGATTCACCAATTCGCAGTTGTTGTCTGATTGTTTGTCAAGATGCAATCCATGACTCTGCATCAATGTTCGCAAGGCAAGGATGCCAAGGTCGTACTTTGGTCGTGCCTCCACCAGCTTACGCATGAGGTCAAGCCCCGGATCTCCAATGTGCAACTCGTTGAGCATTGCTATCATGAAGAGAACCTTTGCGTCAGGTGTTGCCATATCGAACACATTCGCCAACTGACAGTTCGTTTCGTCAGCTTCTGTGTAGCGTTCAAGCTTTGCCAATGCACGTGACTTGATGTACAGAGCCTCTGCACATTGATGTCCTTCCAACACCTCTCCAATAAGAGCCAACGCCTCCTCATACTTCTGAGCGTAAAGACTCAGCAAGGCTGCAATGAACTTCGGAGCCCAATGGCTTGAACGGTGAAGACTTTCTGGCACATCCTCTATGGCTCCATAAAGGTGCTCGTCACACACCAAAATGTCCAGAAATCGCTTTGCTTGCTGCATCGCCTCCTTGAAGTCGCTATCCTCAGCCTTCTTTGCTACAAGCATCAAGTACTGTTTAGCAGCCTCATCATAGTCGTTCTGCTTAATCGCACCATAGACAGCCTTGCCACTCTCAATCTCGTTGTCAATCTGCTGTTCGTTGTTGTACTCGCTTGCGTAAGTGAGCACTTCACGACTTGTATGGGCATACTGAGGGATGACGTTCTTCGAGAGGTAAAGACCATCCAAAGTACGCACACGGCTGAGTGCCACGTAGAGCTGCCCTGCAGCAAACATGCCTCGACTCAGGTCGAGCGAGAGCTTGTCGAAGGTCATGCCCTGGCTTTTGTGTACCGTTATTGCCCATGCCAACTTCAGAGGGTACTGAGTGAAGGTACCTGTCTGTTCCTTCTTCATCTTGCGCTCTTCCTTGTTGTAGTCGTAGCTGTACGATTCCCATGAGCAGCAAGGCACAACGTACGTTTCACCATTGTTGAGTGTGACGCTAATTTCGTCCTTGGTGAGCTTGGTCACCTTTCCGAGCGTACCATTTGCCCATCGCTTCTGCTGGTCGTTGCGTGTGAACATTACCTGAGCACCGACCTTCAGACGAAGCTTCAACTCCACGGGGAAACGCTTCTCCTCAAAGTTGCCGTCAACTGTACCTTCGTACACGAACTCCTCTGCTTCAATCTCTTCCAGTCGCTGAATGTTGATCTTGTCAGCAGTCTTATTGATGGAAGCCAGGGTGATGACCGCGCCATCTTTATCGCTTGGCGTGTGTACACGACCATTTAGGTGCATGATATCCTCTGGTGTCACCTTGTTCATGCGCACGTTTTCCAAGATGTGAAGGAAGTGCTCATCATCCTGACGGTACACCTTCTGGAACTCGATCTTCACGAGTCGCATGCGTTTGATGACATCCGACTTGTAGAAGAAAAAGTCGTCAGTGTGGTACAGATCCTTCAGCAGGTCTTTCTCTGGTCCTTGCTTCACCACAGGAGGCAACTGGAACATGTCACCAACGAAGATCATCTGCTTGCCTCCGAATTGCATGTTGTTCCTGAGAGCCTTGAGCATGGTGTAGTCAATGGTATCCATCACGTCACATCTCACCATCGACACCTCATCGATGATGATGGTATCTGCATGGAGGAGGGTGAGGATTCTTGCCTCGTTCATCTTTCCGCAGGTGCCAGGAGTGCAAACCTCCATCGGAAGACCGAAAAAAGAGTGGATAGTGTCACCACCGGCAAGGATGGCTGCCACACCTGTTGGCGCAAGGGTGATGAACTGCTTTCCAACCAACTTCTGCAC
>JABLTL010108353.1_pt1 | contig 18591 bp, 20 predicted proteins | sample 7160151 | NCBI WGS metagenome assembly JABLTL01 (sample SAMN14651223, study PRJNA627086) | human gut metagenome | isolation source: feces | host: Homo sapiens
CATTCCAATATGTTTCTATTATTTCACGCATCCTTTGTTTGATAAGTTATGCGTATTTACATTTACATTCCAATATGTTTCTATTATTTCTATCAAGTGATAAAGAAAGATAAAGCTCGTAAAAAATTTACATTCCAATATGTTTCTATTATTTCGGGTTCGAATCCCATATGGCACATTAAGCTGGTGTGTATTTACATTCCAATATGTTTCTATTATTTCTTACTTACAGAATCCAGACGAGTTCCCTGTTTATATATTTACATTCCAATATGTTTCTATTATTTCTTTTCACTCCTTAATTTTTTGTAATATTTTGAAAAAATTTACATTCCAATATGTTTCTATTATTTCTACCATTCTGCACAGTACTATCGGCATACATTGTTAATTTACATTCCAATATGTTTCTATTATTTCAATCCATTTTGAGATTTCCATGCTTTCGCTTTCATTATTTACATTCCAATATGTTTCTATTATTTCATACCGGCCAGGGTAACCGGGATGCTTTCAGGGCAGAATTTACATTCCAATATGTTTCTATTATTTCCTTGGCGAGGGAAGCACAGAAAGCATCCAAAAAGCCTATTTACATTCCAATATGTTTCTATTATTTCGTGTAAAGGAAACGGTTGCCCGGAAGAACTATATAGTATTTACATTCCAATATGTTTCTATTATTTCCCGTCCAATGTAGCCCTTTATAATTCCACTACTATTCTACCATCTTTTGTCGACCCTGTCATTATCTTCTGTTTTTTCAAGAAAATCTTCTCTTTCTTTCCTAAACCCTGCATTTTTCCTGCAAAGCGTCAATTGTCGACTCCCCATCTTTTTTACCTTATCACAGGTCGACAATTTTCTTTCTATATGAGTTCTCCATCTGTTTCCAATTCTTCTTGCATAATAAGCCCCATGCCTTTTCCTGTTTCAAACTCAAACTCATATTTGTATGTTGCCCTATGGATATCCATAACTTTTCGTTTTCTTCCATTGCCAATTATTTTTTTATCAACTTTTTCAGGGAATTTTTGATAAATTGGCAGACTGAGTGTTAAGTCCTGGAGTTTTGATTTTATTAGACTTCTCGTTTCTCTTCCAATGTTTGGTTTACTCAAAAATTCTATTCCTACATCAAATACTTCTTTTTTTTCTTGATAAATTCGTTCAGGAACAATCGTAATACTGTTAATATTTCTTACTTCTGCTTCTTTTGCCGGATATTCCGTAGGATGAATATTCTTAAAGAGTTTTAAATATTCTTTTATTTCTCGAAAATATTGTGTTCCTTCAATTTCTTCAATGTTATACACTTTATTCATATAATCTGTTTTCATCTTTTCAGTAAATGGCTTACCCTTATGGGCTTCCAAATGTTTTTTCAGACATTCTAGTGCCCGCTCATATAAATCATTTTCGTATACACTGTTTTTTCCAACCCCATTTTCACTAGCATATACATGAATATTTGCTTCTGATGGACAATATCTTCCTTTTCGATTACATCTTCCCATTCGCTGTAAGAGACTATCTGCTGTAGACATTTCTGTGTATAAAACATCAAAATCTATATCCAGACTTGCTTCTACTATTTGCGTTGTAATCCAGACACCTGTTTTATCCGATTCTGAAAACTCCATAATATTTTTTTCCAGCAGCGCTCTGTCTCGTCTTAAATATCTTGAATGAAGAAGCCATACATTTTCACCTTTTAATTCCTTATAAAGTCGTTGTGCCTCTAAAACAGTATTACAAATGACTAATACTTTTTTATGTTTTCCCTGTTCCAAGATTTCATTATACACACTCTTATCAATTTTAGAATCATGAATTTTTACTCTGTGTCTGGAGTTAATTTCTTTCTCCTCTACATCTGATGTAAATTCTTCAAAAGAGTATTCTAGCCCACATTCTTTCATGAAATGCTGAAGAACTGGTGAAAATGTAGCTGTGATAATGGCAAATTTTCCACCCATTTTTTGAATTATTGATAATCCATAGACAATCGTCGCAATAACTCGTGGTTCATACGCCTGTATTTCATCTATAATTAGTTTTGAATATTTTAATGTTGCCGCAAATATTTCCGTTCCAAGTGCCCGATAAACAAATTTAAATAACTGGTCTACCGTGCATACAGTCAACGGCTGTGACAGCATTTTCGCACGGTCATATTTTTCGCAGATTCCGGCTTCTTCCTGTTTGTATTCTTTCAAATATTTTGCCATGCTGTCTGAATGAAGCAATGCTACATCTTCATAAGAGTATTTTTCTTTTACTCGATTATAAATCGCATTCGATGAAACCTTTAACGGAAGAGTATAAAATCCTTTTTCTCCGTTCAGCCAAAGTAAAGCTGCCTCTGTCTTTCCGGAACCAGTAGGGGCTACCACAACCAAACTCTCATCTTTATGTTCCATCATGAATTGCTGTGCTGGTTTCAGTTCATATTGCTCTAAACATTTTTCTATACTTTTCTTTAATTTCTGTTCCTGCAAATCTACCGCTATTTCTGCCTCTTCATAACCTGCACTTACGGTATAATCAAATTTATTCAGCATACCTTTTATAAGCAGATATTCATTCCAGATTTTTGACCAATTTTCATACTGATATTCCACCACTTTACTGCTGTAAAGGTTGTTCCGAAATAAGAGTTTATAGATATTGCTACAGTACAATTTGCTAATATCTTTATTTAAATATTCGCTTACCTGCTGCATATAATATTTTCTTCCATATTCTCTGATTTTCTCTCCATCGTAATCATCTTCCCTGTCGTGATGATAATAAATGGCTGTAATAAATGGACTAAAATCTTCTTCTGAAAACTCTTCTGATAATTTTAAAAACTCGCTTTTTGAAAGCGTAACTGCACTTAAAAATCCATGCGGAATCTGCTCTAGCTTTCTGCTGTCTAACTTTGTTTCTTCATCCACTTCCGGATTGAACATCAGTGCTTGAAATAGAAGATTCGCTTTTCCCCAATCGTGCCTTTTACATGCTTCTAAAATCAACAGTTTTTCTTTGTCTGAAAAATATGCTCCATACTGCTTAAAAAATGTTTCCGCACATCTGACAATTTCTTCTTCATGTTCTTTTAAAGTTTTTTGTTTTTCTTCTAAATCTTTACCTAAATCGTCTATCGTATGATTTATAATATTTATCTCTGTCTCATCAAGTTCATCTTGAAGTTTTTCCTTAATCTTATCTAAATCTTCTTTTAACTTGTCTTTTTCTCCTTGAGATAACTGCCTTTTTTTTGATTTTGCATAATATTCCATAGTTCCACTCTTTTCTGGAACAGCACTATTTTCAATAGTACTGTTCCTTAAATGATTAATATAAAACTATTGCTGCATCTTTTTCATGTTCTGCATCTTTACTTTTTTTATTTCCATCTTTTTCATTTTCTGCTTCTCTAATTTCTGCATAATTGTCCGTATATGCGCCTGTTTCTAACGTAGTCCCTTTTGGACAATAATATGCTTTCACTCTTCCCCCTTCTTTTTTCCAGCGTCGAAGTCCCTGTTTTGTAATTTCATATTCACGGGTCAAGTTATATACTGTCATTTGTTTATTTGGAAGTTCAATTTTATCCTCACTGTTTTTCCATTCCCATTCTACCGGTATATACATATCCCGTTTTAAATCTACTTCGTCCTCTCGATGAATTTCTACAATATCAACTCGTTCAATATCCAGTAAATCTTCATAACGACCCAATGACAAATATTGAGGTGGATTTTTTAATGCATGATAGACTGTCATAAAATCTTCTTCATTTGGAACAATATGAATCACCAAATGATTCTCACAAATGAGTTCCACATTTGCGATTCCCTTAAACGCTCCATATTTTGTTCCATTATCTTCAATGCAGATATTATGTCTGCCTTCCTCAAATTTTGCTCCTGCTGAAAAAGCATATCTCGTATAAAGTTCCGAAATCATTCCGCTGTTTGTTCCTTGAATACAAAGTTTCATCGGATGAAATTCTGTATAACCGCATGCAGCATGAATCATTCCAAGAACAGTCGAATATGGAGGTAATGGAAATGTCTCTTTTATGATAAAACTACTTGGTTTTCTATAATTCACAAGATTTTGAAAACACTGTAATCTAATTGCTCTCTCCATAGTAACTATCCACTTCTTTCTTTAAATGTTTGAATACAGTTCCCACAGATTCCGCTTTTAACTCTGCTTTGATTTCAATTTCATTACCGAAAATTCCAGATGTAATTCCAACAACTGTGTTTTCTTCTATCTCATTGTCCTCAATCAATTCTAATAATGTTTCCACATTAATTTTATTACCCTCTAATTTAATTCTGTTCTCAAAGAATGGATTCTTTCTTTGATATCTTCCGCCAATAATAAATAATGGGCTTAAGTTTTCTCTTCTGCCTTTAATATCTCTATATAAATAATGCAGAGAATCTAACAATACTTTTATTCGTTCTGCTTTTTCCTGACTTGGAATATCAATCTCTCCGTCTACTCCCACTCTGTCCAAATCAATTGACACGGTATACGCATAATAGGAACGATGAATTTCACTCTGTGCGATTCCATTTTCCAGATTTTGTCTTACAGCAAGACCTGCATTTGTAAGAAATTCCAAATTTCCCTGAAACGGTTCTAACGCAATTGCATTACTCAATCTTACAACCGCACTTCTGGTCGTTGCTCCACCTTTGTTATCAGCATCTTTCCCCTTTTCTTTTCCTTCACTCTTTGATGTTGTTTTCATATAACCAAACAAGTCAATTTCCGGATAATCTTCAATCGTAGCCGACGGCGCAAATTGGACTACCCCACTCTTGCCATCGACCGGTGTATTATCCCACTCTGCCTGCTGTACAATGTTGTAACGCAATGCCTGTCTGGAAATATAAGAATATTGCCAATCATTCCCTCTTGTCATTTTCTTTAAAGAAGAAACGTTTCCAATTCCTTCTCCATAGTTTGCACTTTCTGCTAAAAAAACCATTGTAATTGTAAATCCATCTCTCTTCATTTAGTTTTCCTCCTTTTTGCCCTCATAACAGCCATCTAATCCAATTATAAATGCATATCCATAATCTCTGAATTTTCCCTTATCCTCCAACACTTCTACCATACCTGTCGGTATTAAAAGTTCTGGTCCGTTCTCATTCTTTCTTGAACCATAAGAGTTATATAATCTTAATACAATATCCAAAAACCTCCACACATTATTTACATACAAAGCATTTAATAATTGATATACTGTTCCTCTTAAACAATCTCCAGAACTTGTTCCCTTAGCCTGCATAATTACTTTTCTTAAATCTGCTCCGCTTTTTTTCATAATTCCACAGTTCATAATAATCTCCTTTCTTTTTTCATTTTTATCTACTATTCCATACCACAACTGGATTTCGTAAATACAATTAACATAAAAACTGAAAGACTCATTTTCAATACTTTCTCTTAATAATCGATTTAATAGCTGATACTGATTACGCTGTTGAAACAAATTTGCTATCACCGCTTCATGTACATTCAAAAATTCATTTTTAACTTTTGCATTTGGAGATTTTGCAAGCCATTGTAATGCTGTCGCTACACTTGGTCTACTTATTGTTTTTAGCATACGTTTATTTACAATACTTAGAAAATACTTATCTTCCGCCTTTATTCCACGTAAAATTACTTGTATATTAGAAAATCCCTGCAGTTTTTCTTTCAATAAAATATTAATGGACTCTGCAAACCACGCAGAATATCTTTCATTTTCCTTTTTTTCACCATCCATACTGGATTTTCTTGATTTTGAATTTGCATCTATCAAGGCATTAATATTGTTATTTATATTTACAAACACAAATTTATTTGCAAACAAGCGGAATCCTAATGGACTCAATGCATAAACAAAAGCACAGGCAGGACAAAGAAACGCATCCGCTTTACAATTCCAAAAAGCAGAACGTTTTCTTGTAAAATCATCTCCTATTTCATTCATAAATGCGATAGAAACCTTTTCTTTTGTATTCATTGGCTCACCACAGTCTATGCATAAATCTTTTGCTTTTTTATGGTCCGCTTTCAAATAACTCCGAAATGGTTCTGAAAAATCTTTTTCAAATAGTTCCCACATATCTTTTTTTGCATTTGCCCGCAGTAAAAAACATTTTCCATCCCAAAAGCGATTGATATACGTATACACTACACTTTTCATAATAAAAGTTTCCTTACATTTTGGCTGTTTGAGAAATTCCTTTAATTCGCTCAAACGCTTCTGAAGTTCTTCTACTGGCAGTTTATCACTCAACTTTTCTTTCTTTAATTTTAAATAAACATCTGGTGCTTCAATCTTATCTTTGATGTTTTCAAACCCAGCCTGATAACTATTCGAAAGCAGTTTATCATTGATAAATTTTAAATCTTCTTTCTCTGCTTTTTCTGGACTCCACTTTCCCAGAGTAATTTTCCCCGAGCATCGGTCTATTCTGTCTATTACTCCCTGATACACCGTAGACAAACCAAAACATTCAACAAATGCCTTAAAAGCCATATCCGTCCACTTTGCATCTTCTGCGAATTTACGATTAAGCCATAATCCCTGTGCATCTTCTGTGATTCCATAATCCACATCTCTTCGAGCACCTGCTGTTTCCAACAGGTACTTCATCCCTACAATTCCTGCGTTCTTCAAAAAATCGCCCATTGTAATTACATAGCGTTCCACCAAACCATCCCCTTTCTGAATTAAGAAAATTTAGAATAAAACAGAAAATTTTCCATGTGCCTCACTTCGTCTGCTTCCCAGTCCTGCTGCATATAATAAATTTAACAGTTCCGGATTTCCAGTTAACTTATAAATTCCTATGCTTTGATCCGTATAACGTGACATTACTTTTGAAACCACCTTCTTCCCTTTTAACGGAGTAATAGAAAAATTGCTGATATCCATATTAATATTCAGCTTTTCTAAAAACACTCTTAAATTTTCCTTCACCATAGAAGGAAACTCTGCATCTTCACAAGTATAATAAATATCTGTGTTATCCTCTGAATTGTGTTTTCTCACAATCAAAGAACTCTGCATTTTTATAATAATTTCAGTATCTTTAATTTCTTGAAGATTTTGCGCTTTTATTGCTACTAATTTCATAGAATTTTTATTCATCGGGTGTGATTTATTCTTCATCAAACTAAATGCATTATAAAACTTTAACAGCTCCGCCATATTCGCATCCGAAAACGATATAAAAAATTTATTTCCCCTTATTCGGATTGTTTCAGTTCCAAATCTGGCTTCTGGTAAAAAAAACGACCAACTGTAGGTTTTGATTACAGATTTCTTTTTCGTATAAAGCTCCTCAAACCACTCGGATGAATAATTTTTGACAGAAGCTTTGAAAAAACTCAAACCTGTACGGTCCATTTCCAATGGAAGTTCTGGATTTTCAACTTCAAACTCTAGATTTAATTCGGTCATAGTTGTTTTCCTCTTTTCTTTTTTCCGAAAGGACTATTATTTTTTTCTTCATAATATCACTAGGTTTGTAAAAAGTCAATAATTCACTCAAAACAATACAATCTTATAGGATTAAAAAATGAGTGATTAAAAAAGACTTTCTTTTTTTTATTTTTTCGGTTACAATATATGTGTTACATTTTGGAATGTAAATATAAGTTTGTATTGATTCATATTTTAAAATAGTCCCATATTGGAATGTACAAAAAAAGGATTGCATTTTGTAAATTGAATGCAATCTTTTCTTTCTTCAATGCATTAAGCTTTTTACACCATATCAAAATCCGTGTGCCTCTTTTTTAGGAGACACACGGATTTTTTTACTCTTTTTTTGACATTACCATTTGACTTTTTGGTATTACCAGTGGTAGAATACATAAAAAATAAAGGAACCTCATATCCTATATGCTGTCTGCGACATATACCATACGATATTCCCTTATCATTTATAAAACAGCAAAACATAGATAGGAGACTTTTTAGAATGTTTGAACAACAATTTATTAACTTCATGGAAAAATTTGACTCTGTACCTTTTACAATCAAAACACAAGATCACACCTATCAAATTGGAAAAGGAGAGCCTACATTTTCTGTTTTCTTTCACAAAGTGCCAAGCATGTCTGATTTGCTTACCAGCACTTCTATTGCCTTAGGCGAAGCGTATATGAACGGTGATATTGAAATCGAGGGTGATTTATATAATGCCCTAAATATGTTCTTAGGTCAGCTTGGAAAATTTTCAACTGACTCTAAAAAATTAAAACGCCTTATTTTTCCTTCTCTTTCTAAAAAAACACAAAAAGAAGAAGTTTCTTCCCACTACGATATCGGAAATGACTTTTATAAATTATGGCTCGACGACACTTTGAGTTATTCCTGTGGATATTTTTCCAAAGATACAGATACTTTATACGATGCGCAGTGCAACAAAGTTGACCGAATTTTGGAGAAATTATATTTAAAAGAAGGAATGACGCTCTGTGATATTGGATGTGGATGGGGCTTCTTATTAATTGAAGCCGCCAAAAAATACCATGTTCACGGTGTGGGAATCACATTGAGCCAGGAACAAAAGAAAAAATTTGAGGAACGAATTCATGAAGAACATTTAGAAAATCTGCTGGAAGTTCATTTACTTGACTATCGTGATCTTCCAAAATCTAAAAGAAAATTTGACCGAATTGTCAGCGTCGGTATGCTGGAACACGTTGGACGTGGCAACTACGAAGAATTTATGTCCTGTGTAAAAAGTGTTTTAAAACCGGGCGGATTATTCCTTCTCCACTATATCAGTGCCCTGCAGGAACATCCTGGAGATGCATGGATCAAAAAATACATTTTCCCGGGCGGAGTTATTCCAAGTCTTCGTGAAATTATTCAGATTGCCGGTGACATGCGTTTTTATACAATTGATGTAGAAAGTCTCCGCAGACACTATAATAAGACGCTTCTTGAATGGAATAAAAACTTCCAGGCTCATAGAGCAGAAGTTGTAGAAATGTTCGATGAAAAATTTGCCCGTATGTGGGAATTGTATTTATGCGCCTGCGCTGCTACTTTCCAAAATGGCATTATTGATTTGAGCCAGATTTTATTTACCAATGATGTGAATAATGATTTGCCAATGACAAGATGGTATTAAATTTTCAAAAAATCCCTAAAGAGAAATGCTATTCTTTCTCTTCAGGGATTTCTTTTTACTTAAAAAACACAGCATCATCATAGGTGATATCATATATGGTATCAATTAATTTATTATTTTAATTGCACTATTTATTTATATTTCACAGCCGTTCCATAAGCAATCACTTCTGCTGCTCCAGCCATAACCTGTGAAGAACCATATTTCACACCGATAACCGCATCGGCATCCATCTCTTTTGCTTCATCCACCATACGCTTCGTTGCAATCTGTCTTGCTTCGTTGAGCATTTCCGTATAACCTACGATTTCTCCACCGACAAGAGTTTTCATTCCTGCCATAAAATCTCTTCCCACATTTTTTGTCTGTACAACCGTTCCTTTTACGATTCCCAGCGCTTCAAATTCCACTCCCGGAATATATTCAATACTTAGAAGCTTCATCTTCTTCTCCTCCTTCAATCTCTTTCATTCTGCCTGCAAGTGCAATCCAAAGTCCAATTATCAATGCCACAGGTATTGCAATTAAAAATACCAGAAGCCCAAATGGTATTGGGTCCTGCGAATTTCCCCACAGCATAAATCCAATGGTAAGTGCCATAAGTACAGTCATAACCACTGCCCCAATGATTGCACCTTTTCTTTTTTTCTTATGAACATCCATTTTGTTTACGCTCATAAACTTTGCACCCTCTTTCTCCATCTGCTCAATTTCTTCCAGACATTCTTCCGCATTCAGAGTTTCCAAAGATTGATGTTCCGAGATGAGGCGTTCACAGATATCCTGCATTTTCGTAAGTCCTTCTTTGCGATATTCCAGTTCTTTTAAATGCCGTTCAAGGCAAATCTGCAGGCTTTTCTTCTTTTCAAAAAGAGCTTTCATTTCTTCAATAGAGAGATCCATTTTCCGAAATAACTTAATTTCCTGAAGTCTGGCAATATCTTCTTTGTGATATTCCCGATATCCGTTTTCTGCACGTTCCACATCAAGAAGTCCCTGTGATTCATAAAAACGAATATTCTTTTTTGTAATCCCTACCAGTTCTTCCACCTGTTTGATTTTCATTTTTATTCCGTCCCTTCTCTTCCGACATTTTTTGAAAATCTGTCTGCGTTGTTTCTTTGTCTGTACCTTGTTTATACGACTTCCATAAGGTGGAAGGTCAAGTATTTTTTGAGAAAATTTTGAAAAATAAAACATTCCAGTCAGCGTACACTTAGAAATCTATGCGGTTTCACATTTTACTTCACACTTTTTTACTTCTCATAATTGCAAAAATAGAACTAAGCAGAAGTAACATCGGATAAAACAATTTCGGCATAATCTGAAATGCAGAAATTTCTCCACCCAGTTCATTTACCGCTGAAATTGCTACCAGCATCTGCGCACCGTAAGGAATGACTCCCTGAAAAATACAGGAAAACGTATCCAGAATCGAAGCTGTCTTTCTTGGAGTAATTCCATATTCCTCTGCCATCTCTTTTGCGATTGGATTTGCCATAACAATCGCTACGGTATTATTTGCCGTTGCAATATCCATCGTTCCAACCAAAAGTCCCATTCCAATCTGACCGCCTTTTTTTCCTCGGAAAATTTTATGAATCCAGCTAAGCAGAGCATCAAATCCGCCATATTCTCGAATTAACGCACACATTGCAGCCACTAAAATCGCTACCATGCAGGTTTCAAACATTCCGGATACTCCAGAACCCATGTTGGTAAGTAAATCAACCGGCGTCGTATGTCCGCCTATCAGCATAATAAATGCCCCGGAAACAATACCTGTCAAAAGCACGACAAATACATTAATTCCAATAATTCCTCCAATTAATACCAGTACATAAGGCAATACCTGAACCAGATGATAAGACTGGCTGACATGCCCCTGAATTTCTGTCTGAAAAGATAAAACCAAAATCAAAATCAGTGTTGCTACTGCTGCCGGAAATGCAATCCAGAAATTTTCACGGAATTTATCTTTCATTTCACAGCCCTGTCCATTACAGGCGGCAATCGTTGTATCGGAAATAAATGAAAGATTGTCTCCAAACATTGCTCCTCCCATAACGGACGCCACACAAAATGCCAGATTAAATCCTGACGCCTGCGAAACTGCTGCCGCAATCGGAGTCAACAAAGTAATCGTTCCAACCGAAGTTCCCATTGCCACTGATACAAAACAGGCAACTACAAATAATACGGCTACTGAGAACCTTGCCGGAATCAGACTCAACATAAAATATGCCACACTCTCCGCACTGCTTCTTCCGACAACACCGACAAAAGAACCTGCTGCCAGAAAAATCAAAAGCATCGTGATAATATTTTTATCTCCGACTCCCTGTGCCATAACTTCCAGTTTCTTATCAAAACTCAACTCCCGATTTTGCAGACATGCTACAAGAATTGCAGCAAGAAATGCAACTACAATCGGCACATTATAAAATCCCATTGGAATTTTCATCACATATTCAAATGAAATTCCAAGACCGAGATATAATACAAGAAATACACCGATTGGCAATAACGCAATTCCTTTTCCTTTTTTCATCCAACTTCTCCTTCTTGATTTTAATATAATTTTATTCTAACATACCATACTTCAAACTACCATTCCTATCTTTAACTAAAAAAATAAAATCGCAAATGTTTTTAATATGACTTTAAGCGAATTTCTTGATTTTCCTGAGCTTAATAATTACTCTATTGAGGATGAAGATGATATAGAATAAGGGGTTATCTCATTAATCGAAAAATTAATGAAACAACCCCTTTTTATTCTATTTAAACATATAGTTCTACCGCTTTGGCTGATACCGCATATTTGATACATTATAGACCGTTACAAATGCTTTTGGGTCTTGATGACTGATATAACTCATCAATTTCTGATATTCTGTTTTATCCACAATGGTAATAATCTCATTTCGTTTTTTCATGTTATAAGCACCGGTTGCTTCATAAATGGTTGCTCCACTATGTAAATCTTCGATGATGAATTTACGCAGTTCTTCTTCTTTTTCTGTAATGACACAGACACGCCGTTTAATATTATAGTCAAAAATAAAATGGTCCAATACAATTCCATTAAAATAAGTTCCAAGAATACTTAAAACTACCGTCTTTTTGTCATACACTAATGCTGCCGAAAGTGCCACACACATTCCAGAAAGCGACATTGCCTTTCCAAGTTCCATATTCAAATACTTATTCATAATCTTTGCCACAATGTCAAGCCCGCCAGAAGAAGCATTTCTATTAAAAAGAATACTGAGTCCTACGCTGACTACTAAAATATAGCAAAGCACATCTAATTCCTGACTGTTTGTCAATGATTTAAAATTCGGTGCAATTTTTTCAAACAAACCAATAAATAATGGTAACATAATACTAGTATATATTGTCTTCGCACCAAATTCTCGTCCACAGGTAAAAAATCCAATAATCAGAAGTACCACATTTAAAATCATCGTAATGGCAGATAACGGTAATGGCACAAAATTAGATAACACAATACCAAGACCCGAAATACTACTTACAGACGTATGACTTGGCACTAAAAAGAAATAAACTGCCGCTCCAATAATTGCTACAGCCCAAGTCAGAATTATCACTTCTTTTAGAATGTCTGCGTAATTTAACTGTTTTTTCATAACCCTACTCTCCTGCTTTTTTTCTCCGATATTTTGTTGGAGTCATCTTATAATATTTTTTAAACATCTTACAAAAATATTATACATTATCAAATCCACTACATTCCGAAATCACTGCTATTTTCTTTTCCGTCGTAACAAGTAATTTTGCAGCCTCCTGCAGACGATATCGAAGCAGATAGTGGATTGGCGTATCATTCAGATATCTCCGAAACAGATTGAGCGCGGTACTTTTACTAACCATTCCATGATTTGAGATGTCTTCCAGCGAAATCTTCTCCTTATAATTTTCATGGATGTACTGCATCATCATCTGCAGACGCACCTGCGTTGAATCCAAAGTTTTCCCTCTTTGTTCCAGATATTTTTCTTCTATATTTAAGTACATAAGATGCCACAATTTCTCAGTCTAAAAAGTATTAAATTCCATGTTCTTTTTCATCTTTATTATCACAATTATCACAGGGACAGAATTTTTGCTACAAAAACTGTGCTTTATCTTCATCCCTAAAATATCTAATTATCTTAAGCCATTATTATACAATAAACTCTGCTATATTCCAACTACAACAGCTTCAAAAAAAAGAAAAACCCATAGAACAAAAATTCTACAGGTTTTCCAAATTTATACAAAATCTATTTTTCTACTCCCTACTGCTTTCTCTCTTCTCTCTGCACCTGAACGTCTGATACTTGCAAAAATCGAACCGGAAATATTATGCCATACGCTGAAAATTGCTCCCGGAAGTGTTGCCAGTGGATTTCCTGCAAAATTTGCAGCAGCAAGTGACACTGCAAGTCCACTGTTCTGCATTCCCACTTCAATTGCAATCGCAGTTGTCCTGGAATATTCCACATGAAAAATCTTTGCGACAAGAAGTCCAAGCATCATTCCAAAGAAATTATGAATTGCCACTACAACAAGTACAAGCACTCCACAACTTAAAATTTTCTCTGCATTTACCGCTACGATTCCTCCAATAATCATTACAATAGCGATAACAGAAATAAGCGGCATAACATCAGACACCTTATCTACATGCTCCCCTGCAAGACTTCTCAGTAAAATTCCAAGCAATACCGGCACAAGAATAACTTTAATCACGGACAATACCATTGCCCAGAAAGAAACTTCTACCCATGCTCCTGCCAGTACATAGACCAGAAATGGTGTCATAAGCGGTGCTGCCAGAGTGGACACAATCGTCATTCCCACAGAAAGTGCCACATCTCCCCCTGCAATATAGGTAATGACATTGCTTGCTGTTCCGCCCGGGCAGCAGCCCACCAAAATTACTCCCAATGCCAAATCTGCCGGAAGATGCATCACTTTGCAAAGCACCCATGCAGCCAATGGCATAATTGTATACTGCGCTACCGCACCAATAATCACTTCTTTTGGTCTGGAAAATACCACTTTGAAATCATTCATCCGTATCGTAAGACCCATTCCAAACATAATGACGCCTAAAAATACTGATGTATAATTTGTCATCCATGCAAATCCATCCCGCCAGAAAAATGCAAGGCAGGAAAATGCAATAATAATAATTCCAATATATCTGGATGCAAAACTACTGACTTTTCCGATTTTATTTAAAATATTTTTCATGCATTATACCTCGTAGCTGAAGTTGTCAATCAATCTGGTTTTTCCAATATATACTGCCATTGCTACGAGTACATTTTTGTCAATTTTTTCTACCGGCTGCATTGTCAGTGCATCTACAACAGAAACATAGTCAATTTTTGAAAGTGGTTCTGCTTCGATTACTGCACGCATTTTTCCAAGAAGTTCTTCTGCCATCATTCCTGTCTGAATGATTTCCTGTCCTGCTTTTACTGCTCTCGACAGGCAAAGAGCTGCTTTTCTTTCCTCTTTACTTAAATAAGTATTTCTGGAAGATTTCGCAAGTCCGTCCTCTTCACGGATGATCGGGCAGCCCACAATTTCAATGTCAAAATTTAAATCTTCTACCATTTTACGGATAATTGCCAGCTGCTGTGCATCTTTCTGTCCGAAATATGCCTTGTCCGGTGCTACGATATGAAATAACTTAGACACAACCGTGCAAACACCTTTAAAATGAATCGGTCTGGTTTTTCCACAAAGGGTTTCAGATAATGTATCGATACTTACAAAAGCATGCGGGTCATGGTACATTTCTGATGGTTCCGGACAGAAAATCATATCTGCACCAAGGCTTTCACAGAGTTTGCTGTCACGCTCAAAATCTCTTGGATATGCCTCTAAATCTTCTGTCGGTCCAAACTGGGTTGGATTTACAAAATCTGATACAACTACGATATCATTTTCTTCTCTGCATTTTTTAATCAGACTTGCATGCCCCTCATGAAGAAATCCCATTGTCGGAACAAGTCCCACAGTCTTTCCTTCTTTTTTCCATGCTTTAATTTGTTTTCTTGTTTCTTCTATTGTTTTTGTTACCTGCATCGTTTGCTCCTCTTTCTTCAGTTACATTCCACTGATGTCCTGATTTTATAAACTCAGAGATAGCCTCTTTTCTGAAATTCACTTTCCTCTTACTTGCAATATTGTTAATCCTATTGCTTCGCCTGACTTCTCAGCCTTACTCTTCCATGTCTTTTAATAAGCCATGTTTCTCATAATTGGTTATTCTACTGATTTTATTCTCTTCATTTACAAATACAACTGCAGGTTTATGTGTACGTGCCTCTTCCGGCTCATACTGTGCATATGCCATGATAATAATCTTATCACCTGTACTTACACATCTTGCTGCTGCTCCATTCAGACAGATCATACCGCTCCCGCGTTCCCCGCTTATGGTGTATGTCTCGAATCTGCTGCCATTATTTACATCTACAATCTGGACTTTCTCATATTCCAGTATGTTTGCAGCTTCAAGCAACTCTTCATCCACAGTAATGCTTCCTACATAGTCCAGTTCCGCCTGAACCACGGTTGCTCTGTGGATTTTTCCTTTTAACATTTCTATTGTCATCTTATATAATCCTTTCCATAAGGAAATAAAAAAAGCATTTAAAGACGCACTCCGACCCTAAACACTTCTGATTGATTTCCTGTATATCCGAGTCCTGTTTTTCTTAAATACACAATACAGGCTCTTATCTTTTTATACTTTTGACGTTTACATCATAAATTATAAATTCTATATAAGATTCCAGTGATTTCAGCCAGAGTATAGTTTTGAGTTCAAATACTATCTCTGGCGTTATTATCACATTTAAAGATTTGTTTGTCAAGATTTTTAACTTCTTTATATATGTTTTTGCAGATAATGCAGAATTCATAGTATTGTGTTTATTCTTCATTTTCACATATATTATATGAACGATATCGCCATCTGGCATCTGTATTCCATCTGGATTTCAATAAATAAAAAATTTTGCATTTTCAATTTATCATTTACTTTTCATGTGCATTAATTTTTATTTGGTACGCAAGAAGTATTGACTTTATAGACCAATTAGTCTATTTTATGAATAACTATAGTAAAAATATTCTTGGAGGGATATATGACGAAAGCTATCACTAATTATGATAAAACCAAAATTTCTATGGCACATGTTTTTCTGCAATATGATCAGGTTACAATGATACATAAATATTCATTGAATCACAATTCTCACTGGTTATATATTACTTTTATTAGCCGTACCTATCGTATTAACCGAAAAACGGGAAGTGTTCAGTGGTCAGATAATGATTTTGAGACAGTTCATGAAGCCAATCATAATGAAGTAATGACCATCTATGATGTTTTATGTTATTCAAAGGATAGATGCCATCTGTCACATGAATTTGTAAATATAAACAGTCTTTCCTCTGTCCGAACAGGAAATCTTTCACAGAACAGCGGATTTTTTCAGAATACCTCTGAATTTTTTAACGGAAAAACTGTTGAATTGCGTAATGCCTGTATAGCACTTTCCGGAAAGGAACTGGAAAAAGGAGATGTTGCTTTTAAATTGAATCTTTTTCCTTTTTTGCCAATTATCATTCGTTTCTGGGAGGCTGATGATGAGTTCCCGGCAAGTCTTCAAATTCTTGCAGACAGGAATACTTTAGATTACATGCATTATGAAACGCTTATGTTTGCACTTACACATCTGTTTTCCAGACTGAAGGAGGAAATGCAAAATGAAGAAAGGTGAGGAATCCAGACAACGTCTGATTGAATGTGCTGCTAAATTATTTTGGAAAAATGGATATTCTGCCACTGGAATCAGCGAAATTCTCAGACAAACCGACCTTCCAAAAGGATCTTTTTATTTTTATTTCAAAAGCAAGGATGACCTGGCAACAGCGGTAACGGAATACTATCAAAAAATCTTACTGGAACAATTTCAAAACAGTTCTCAGAAAAATAACTGGAAAAGTTTTATTGAAGAAATTTTTGATTTTTTATCTGAAAGGACAAATGGACACACATTTGCAGGCTGCCCGTATGCGGTAATGGGAATGGAAACAGCACTTAGCAAGCCAGCACTCGCATGTGTATTTATGGAAGGACTAAAAAAAATCGAGCAGATTTTTCAGGAAGTATTGTTATACTCCGGATTGCCTCCAGAGCATGCAAAGATTCTTTCTCAGCGCATGCTTTCTATCTATCAGGGATATCTTCTTATTGGACGAATCAGTGACAATACTTCTTGTTTGAAAAATGCAAGAAAAAATATGATTGAAATGTACTGGGAATACCGGTCATATCATGGAATTTGAAAGGAACTTATATGAGTACAGTAATTCTTTCCTGCACTACCCTTCTGGAATATGTACAACAGGCTCAGAAGACCTGCTATACGGACTTTCCCATCATTGAATTAAATCGGCAATACCACATAGAACCCTCAAAAATGAAAGAACACATTCTTCAGACCCTCTCCAGTTTGCCATCAGATGTGGATACTGTTCTTGTAGCTATGGGTTTCTGTGGCGGATCATGGCAGGATGTGTCTTGCTCTAAAACTCTGGTGATCCCAAGAGTTGCTGACTGTGTTGCGCTTGCACTAACCACACCGGAACAATATGCCCCGGATCTGAAAGAACCAGGTCATATGTACCTGTTTGGAAATGGAGAAAATGGATTTTCCATTCAGGCCATTTATGAAAGTCTTCTAAAAGAATATGATAAAGAAATGGCAGATATTGTCTTCAACATGTATTTTGAGAATTATTACCATCTGGATATTATCGACAATGGTCTGTACGACTGTTATGATCTGGATTATGTGGAACGTGCACAGGCAGATGCCGACAGGATTCATGCTAAATTGGATTTTGTACCCGGAAGTAATATTCTTCTGGAAAAGCTGGTATCTGGACACTGGGATAATCAGTTTTTGATTGTTCAGCCGAATATGACAATCACTCAGGGAACATTTTTTGATTGCTGAAATGGAAAAATTCATGAAAAGCAACAGACTTTTACGAACATTGCAAAAAACAATTTCTGAAGATGAAATCGGTGAAAGGTGATTCTGTCATACTGTCTTTCCCCCTTACATTACAATCTGGGAATATCCTTGAACGAGATGAACTTTTAATACAGAAATTTTCCAATCACAGACAGATATACGAAAATTTTCAGTTTCTTCCCATACCTGCCTGTTTTTAATTTATTCGCTATTCTTTACAGCCTTATTTTAAACTTTTTACACAACAGAAAAACCCCAGAAACACAAGGTTTCTGGGGTATCTTACGTTTGGACACAACGTTATCTTGCGATAACAAATCTATATTCAGATTGTATTACTCGATGATTGTAGCAACACG
>JABLTL010089216.1_pt1 | contig 18558 bp, 15 predicted proteins | sample 7160151 | NCBI WGS metagenome assembly JABLTL01 (sample SAMN14651223, study PRJNA627086) | human gut metagenome | isolation source: feces | host: Homo sapiens
ATACAGCTTTGCCGGCTGGTATTGGGACGCAGAATTAACGCAGCCGGTTACCGAAAAGGTTTTTCCGGCCCAAAATGCGGTGCTGTACGCCAAGTGGAACGACGGCGCTTTGTATTACGATTATGAAAACAAATTGGCAGAGTTTGCAATCTCCGGTGCCGAGCTGGAGGTAACAAACGAAAAATACAACTCCGGAGGCCACGCTTTAAAGGGTACGGTTACCGGCGGAAATATTTGGATGGGGCTAACGCCAAAAGGCGATACGGTTTACGACTTAACCCCCGGCAAGCGCTACCAGGTAAGCTTTGAGTTGTTTATTGAAACCGGATTAAACGGTGTTTTGGGTGCGGTTACAACCGGGAATAACGGCCTTTGGCAGTTGGATAATAACAAAATTCCTGCGCCGTATTCCTGCGGTATTTCGGCCGCCGGAAAAGCCGAGTGGCAAACCGTTACCGGTGAATTTACAGTGAAAGAAAATTGCAGGCTGCTGCACCTTTACACCTGGCTGCCTGTTGGAACGGTATTTTACTTAGATAACCTAAAAATAAAAGAGGTACAGCCCAAGGCGCAGTTAACGGTAGAATATAAAGATGAAACCGTACGCCTGACGGATTTAGAAGGCAATGATTTAAACGCTGAGGTAACGGTACAGCAAAGCCTGCAGTTTAAAGCGCTTTGCGCCAACGGGGTAACCCCGGTTGTTAAGGCTGGCAGTGCAACCCTAACGGCAGATGAGAACGGCGTTTACAGCTACGAGGTTGGCGAGAGCAACTTTACCCTAACTGTTTCGGGCAGCGGCATGACGGCCGCGCAAAACCACGCGGTAGGCGTTGGCCTGAACGGCGAGGACCTTACCACCTACAACGCCGAGGTGTTTAGCGCGCCCCTTTGGCAGGGCAGCACCAGCTACCAGGAAGCCGCCATGTTCTTTAACACCATTGACGGCCAGCAGTGCTTTGAAAAATCGCTGGCCTACCCTATTGACGATGTGGTTTCGGTTCGCAGCGCAAACTTAAAAACCTACTACATTAAAGGGGTAGATTATAAAATAGAAAACGGCAAGCTGATTTGGCTGGAAAACGGCAAAATGCCCATTTACCAAAGCGCTTTAGCCGTGCCGCGTAACGCCGATGACGCTTACGACGACCCCACTTTAGCTGACCACGGCAATGTAAAGCAGGCCGATTGGTATTATATTGACGACGAAAAAGGGCTGTATTTAATGTGGGACGGTTACCATGAAAACAGCACGGTTTATGTAACCTACACCCACAGCAAAACCTGGGCCGATTTAGGGCAGCAGGGTTACACGCCAACAGTGCCCGAGGCACAGGGCAACAAGCTTGGCAGCCTTTACAGTAAGCTTGCAAGCGGCAGCAATATTAATGTGCTGGTTTACGGTGATTCTACTGCAACCGGAGCGGCCTCCAGCGGCGCGCAAATGAATTACGATTTGTTTGACCGCGATGGTAAAGTTCAACCCCGCAGTGCCGGCACCCGCATAAACGCCCCAACCTTTTTTGAGCAGGCAACGGCCAAAATGGTTCAGGAATACGGCATTGGCAACCCCGTTACCTATTACAACATTGCGCTGGGCGGAACCGGCTCCGGCTGGGGAAAAACCGAACTGCAAAACCGTGTGGATTTAATGAATGCCTACTACGGCAAAACGGTTGTGCCGGATGTAATTTATGTTAAATACACCGCAAACGACGAAGGCGCGGGCACCAACGAAGAAACCCTGGCAGCCTACAAAGCTAACATGAGCGGTATTGTAAGCCAGTTTAAAAAGCTGTACCCCAATGCGTCTATTGTGCTGGTTTCCGGAAAGGTTAACAACAAAAAATCTGCTGTGTACAGCAACTTAGAGTATTTACTGCAAATGGAAAACGCGTTGGTCGAAATTGCCGCCGAAAATGCGGACTGCATTGTGGCGCGCGGCAGCTCGCAGTTTGTGCAGTTGGTAAAGTCTAAGGATGTGGAAGATTACCTTTCCAACAATATTAACCACGCAAACGATTTTTGGGCCAAAACAATGGGTCAGGTTATTGCCGCCAGTATGTCTAAAACCGTGCAGCCGGGCGATGTAAACGGCGATGACGCGGCAGATTTAAAGGATGTACTGCTGCTAACCCGCTATGCCCTTGGCAGCGAGGTTGAGCTAAACGCCCGCATGGCCGATGTAAATAGCGACGGCAGTATTGATTTAAAAGACGCCGTTTATTTGGCGCAGCACCTGGCCGGCTGGAAAGACCGGCCGCTGCACACCGTTACCGGCACCTTTACGGCGGTAGCCGAGCAGGGCACCAACGCCGGATATGTAAAAGCGGCGGGCAGCGCCTTTACGGCAGTGGCCTTTCACGGCAACGAATTTTTGGGCTGGTTTAACGAGTCCGGCGAGCTGCAAAGCAAAAATTCAACTGTTTCGCAAAAGGATATGATTGGGAACTTGACCGCCAGGTTTAAGGATAACAACCTGTTGAGTGAAATTGGCGGCGGTTATGAGGTTCATTCCGCCCCTAAGGTATATAACGGCAGCAAGGGGGAGGAAGTCCCCACCGACAAGCCCGGCTTTTATTCCAGCACGGTGTTTTATTCTATGCTGAACGGTGTTGCCTACAGCGGCGCAAAAAGCTTTGCATTAATGACGCGTTGGCAAAACCCCTTAATTAGCGTTCCTGGGCTGGAAAAGAACACCCAATACGCCGTTTCTTTTAAAGTAAAGCTAAACACCTTAGAGGGGGGTGCTAGGTTTGAGGGCATGCGCGTTGCCCCCACCAGCATTAAAAAATTTGGTGACGCCGCAAACTGTGGCATTGGCGGGTTTGAAACCACTATTGCCGGTGACACCGATTGGCACGAGGTTACCTTTAATTTTAATACGGGCGACCTTACCGCAGTAAATTTAACCTTTTTCTATGTAGCCGCAGATAAGGACGACAACAACAACGCATTGAATATTGACGAACTAACCATGTGGAAATTACCGAACCAGGAAAGCTACAAGCAATACAGCGTAACCGCCGCGGCCGAAAACGGGCTGGCTTACACCAATTTAATTTCGGGCGGTACGGCGGTGCAAAGCGGCAGCAGCGTTATTTTTACCTGCTCCCCGAAAAACCGCGACGCCGAATTTTTAGGCTGGTTTAATAACGCCGGCGAAAAGGTAAGCAGCGCCAAGGTGTTTACGGTAGATTCGGTAAAACAAGATTACAATTTAACCGCAAAATTTACCGTTGGCACCGTGCCCAAGGACCTTGAAAACACCGCGGCAATTACTAAAGCTTTGCAGGAGGACGGCTATTACGCCCCGCTGTTTGAAAAAGCCATTGCCAACACCGGCAACCGGGCGCTTTTAGCCAAAATGGTGCAAAAGGCCAAAAACGGCGAGGACCTAACGGTAGTGGGGCTTGGCGGCTCTATTACGCAGGGCGCCGGCGTTGGCTGGAGCGAGGACCAGCATTACACCCGCTACATTAACCGGGTGGGGGCGTACCTGCAAAAGCAGTTCCCCAACATTAAGGTAAATGTAATAAATGCCGGCATTGGCGCAACCTCCTCCCTTTTAGGTAAAAGCCGAATGCAGGCGCAGGTGTTAAGCCACAACCCGGACCTGGTAATTGTAGATTTTACAACGAACGACGGGAGCGACGACGAACGGTACAATTACAGCTACGAGGCCATAATCCGCACCCTGCTGGAGCAGCAGGTGGCAACGGTGGCGGTAATGTTCGGGCCGGTAAAATCGACCGAGTACAACAACGGCGTTTATATTAAAAGCGGCAACTGCGTAAATGTGCACCTGCCGATTTTGCAGTATTACGATGTACCGGTAATAAACTACTACGACGCCACCTGGGATTATTTAGACAGCAACGGTGACGGGCAAAACACCGCCGAGGATATTGCCCAATGGACGGCGTTGGAGTACGATTACATTCACCCGAATTTTGCCGGGCATCTGCTTTCGGCAAACGCTATTGGCTATTACCTGCAAACGGTAATAGACGGGGTAGACCAAATAGATAAAACCGTACCGCAGGTGCCGCAGGCGCTGTTCCGCAAGGCAACTGCCAGCTATTTAAACTACACCATGTACACAACCGAGAATATTGGCGGGCTAATAACCAAAACCGAAAAGGTTAAAACGGGGGTTTACGGAAATGTAGACGCCAACACGATTACCGATTGGAAACCGTGGCTGATTGAAAAGGGCGGTTATATTGAGCTAACGCTGAATTCGCTTGAAAGCCTGACCCTAATGCATGTAACCGGGGCGGCCACCGTTAAGAACATTAACGGCAAAGAGGGCGAAAACATAACCCTTAGCGAGAACAGCAGCGTACGCGTAACGCTACACGGGCAGGGCATTTTATCTGACTCTACCAGCGGCAGCGGCGGTGTACTAAACTGGGCCTCCGGCACTTACACCGAAAGTGTAACCGGGCCGATCACCCTGCGTATTGAGTGCCTTTCCGGCACCTACTGCCTAACAAGCATTTTAATTAGCCAGTAAAAACCAAATAAAAAACACAGCCGCCGCAGGCTTGCCTGCGGCGGCTGTGTTTATAAATTTATTTAAAAATAGCTTACCTTAACCCGTTTGCCCATTTGCTTTAAGCAGGCGGTTAGCTGCTCTACCAAATTCATTTTAATGTTAAAATTAATGGGCAGGTCGGGGTTTTGGTGCGCGGGGTTTACAGCGCGGCCAACATAAAAATTAATATCGGTGGCGTCCTCAAACAACAGGCGGCAAATTAGGGAGGCACCGTCGTGCCGGTAGCCCCACTCCTCGTAAAGCTTGTTGGTGCCTAAGGCGTCTTTGGCGTATTCAATAACCTTGTTAATGGTAATAACGCCCTCGGTTACCAGGTCAACCCCCTCAATTTCGGCAATGGGGGGAACATCGCTTTGCACAAAGTTAAGGCTGGCCTTAACCGGCTTGCCCAAGTATTTTGCGGCAATAGAGGCGGTAGTGCCGCCGCAAACAATGTGCTTGCCCTCTTTCGAGAAAAACAGTGACATCATGCGGTCACAGTCATCCCGGTTGCGGGGCGGGCCAAACAAAAGGTTCATGGGCTCCCGCTTTCTTACGCGAATCACGCAGGCGGTAGCGTCGTCCCCCGGTTGGTTGCCGTATAGCTTGTTGCATTCATCTACCAGCATGGTAGAAAGGGTTTTGGCGGTGTAACCCTGCGGGGCAACGCTTACCATAAAGTCGGCAATATCCTCCCGCCGCCAGCCAAAGTTGTAGGCAATGCCAATGCCGGCGTGGGGGCAGCCGTCACTCATGGCAATAAAAATATCGTTCTCCTGCAAGGGAATGGTGGCTTTGTAAATTTTTTTGCCGCCAATGTTCAGTTCGCTTTGCGGGTATTGGTACAGTTCAAAATTGCGAATCATAATCACATGCGGATTATCGTACTGAATAATTTCGGCGGTGGCGTTGTGAATTAAGTGGATAATGGTAAAGGTGGAGTAGGCCACCCCGCGCACCGAGCAAATCGGCAGGGTTGCGGCAATGGTTTCCACACACTCCTCCAGCTTTAGGCCCTCGGCCATCATGGTGGAAATAATTTTAGAGGTAAGGGTAGAAAGAATACTGGCCTTTACGCCGCTGCCAAGGCCGTCGGCCAACACAATAACGGTAGAATCCTCACCCTGCTCTATAATATCAACATGGTCGCCGCACAGCTGCTCGCCGGCGTGATTAATGCTTTTCCAGCCAATATCGGCACAAAGGTTATTCATCGCTAATAGACTCCTTTAATTTAGAAAGGGCAATTTTGGTTTCGGCGGCCGTTTCCCCTAACAGGGAGGCAATTTCCTGCACAATGCGCATTTGCTTGTCTACCACCTTGTCGGCAATTTCAACCGTTTGTCGGCTAATGCTCTCCTTGCGCTCGCGCACATTTTCCTCCTCGGTTACATCGCGCATAATGCAAATTAACAGGCGGTATTCCTTATCGTAAATAATGGTTTGCTCAACATACTTTTCGTACTCGGCCAAATAAACCCGCCGGTCGTGAATGTTGCGGCCATTTTGCAGCACCGTCATAAAGGGCTTGGGGTCTAAAATGCGCACAACGCCGTCCCCCAACACTACCGAGGGGGAGCGCAAATTTAAAATTTTAAGGGCGGCTTTGTTAATTTGCTGCACCTCCAGCTTTTCGTTTAGCAAAATCAGCCCGTTTGGCGTGTTGCGAACAATATTGTCGGAAAAGCTTTCGGCCTTGTCTTTTAAATACGGCAGGCACATAGAAATTTCGGCCTTGCCCTGGTAAATGGCAACGGCCTTTTCGCGGCAGGTGTTGTACCCGCAGGAGCCGCAGTTTAATTCGTCTGCCGGCTTTAGTTTGCCCATTTTATGTAAAATATCCTCAATCTCCGCTTCGGTGGGCGGCTGCAGCTTGCGCTCAATTACCGTAAAGGTTTTGTGCAGGGCGGTGCGGTCGGGCTGGGTAACTTCAAAATCCTTTTTGCCGGCAAAGCGCGCAACGGCCATATAATCTTGCACCGGCAGGCGGTGGAATTTTTCCATAACCGGGCCGCCAACGCAGCTGCCAACGCAGGCCGACATTTCTATAAAGCAGTGGTGAATTTTTCCGCCGGCAATATCTTTTAAAGCGGCAATGCAGTTTTCAACTCCGTCTATGGCCAGGTAGGTGTAGTCCGGGTGGTCTAACTGCATGGTTTTTAAAATGCCGCCCGTGGTGGGAAAAAATCGGGCGCGGCTGTGTTCGTTGCTGTCCAGCTCCGCCTTTAGGGTTACCCCCTCGGCTTTTAGCCAGGCGGTTAGCTCGTCAAAGGTTAAAACCGCGTCTACTAAGCCTTCGTAATATTGGGCTTCGTCTTTTTTTGCAACGCAGGGGCCAATAAAAACAGTTTTGGCGTTTTTGTAGCGGGTTTTAATATCTTTACAATGGGCCTGCATGGGCGAAAGCACATCGGCCAGGCAGGGCAGCATGGCCGGGAAGTGCTTTTGAATCAGCAAATTAACCGAGTGGCAGCAGGAGGAGATGATAACATCTCTGGTTTGTTCAGCTACCATTTTTTCGTATGCGGTTTTAACAATGGTGGCGCCAATGGCGGTTTCCTCCACATCAAAAAAGCCAAGCTGCTTTAAGGCCGCGCGCATGGCGCCAATGCCAACGCCCTCGTAATTCGCAATAAACGAGGGGGCCAGGCTAACAATAACCGGGTCGCCGCTTTGCAGCAGCACCTTAACCTTTTCGGTCTCGTCGGTAATTTGTTTGGCGTTTTGGGGGCAAACCACAAAGCACTGGCCGCACAAAATGCATTCGTTGCCAATAATGTAGGCTTGGTTGCCCGAAAAGCGAATAGATTTAACCGGGCAGTGCCGAATACATTTGTAGCAGTTTTTGCAGTTCGATTTTTTTAAGGTTAGGCAATCCATTTGGGTTACTTCCTTTCCGCCGCTAAGGGCTGTAATACCTTTTCTTTAAAAAAGCTTTCAAAACCGGCAACGGTAACGCCGGGGTAAACGGTGTCGTCTACCGTAACGGTAACGCCCTCCCGGTTGCATTTGCCGGCGCAAAAGCTGCCGGCCAGGGTTACAAGGGGCTCCAGCCCGTTTTCGGCAATTGCTTTTTGAAAAAGCGCGACCAACTGCTCGGCGCCGTTTAGGTGGCAGGCCGAGCCAACACAAATTTGAATTAGCATTGTTATTCATTTTCCTCCCGTAAAATGTACTTTTTAAAAAACGGCTCGGCAGTTTTGGGGGTAACCGAGTAAAATTCATTGTCTAGCGTAACGCAAACGCCCTCGCGGCAACGGCCCATGCAAAAGGTGCCTGCCAGCTCAACGCTGTCGTCTAACCCGTGCTGCGCTATAAGCTGCTGAAATTGCTCTACCACCTCGCGGGAGCCTTTAATGTGGCAGGAGGAGCCAATACAAACGGTCAACTTCATTGCAAATCCCCTTTCGCAGAATTTAAAAAATCAGTTAAAAACGCGCGGCCGGTTGGCGTAGCCCGGTAAAGCCGGGCGGCGGCAACGGCCGGCAGCAGGTTGGTAATTTGCTGCGGCTGCAAGCTGCTTTGGCTGCAAAGCAGGTTTAGGTAGCTTTTAGCCAACGCGGGGCTGCCGGCCTTTAAAAACCAAAGGTAGGTTACGGCGGCGTCAACCTCGGGGCAGCCAGCGGCAGCCCGCGCCCAGTTTAAAATGTAAAGCTCCCCGCCGGGGGTAATCATAATATTTTCGGGGGTTAGGTTGCCGTGGCAAAGTGTTTGCTTTTGGGGCAGGGCCAAAAGCTGCGTTTTAAATTCGGCAATGCACCCGGCCGGCAGGCCGCTGCGTTGAACACCCTGCAGCAGCTGCCCCAAAAGGCCCGGCAGGGCGGGGTTAAAGTTTGCCCAAATTTGGTTGGCAGCCGCCGCCAACTGCTGCAGCAGGGCGTTGGCGTTTTGGGGCTGCTCGGCCAGTAAGCGGCTAAGCGTTTTACCCTTTAGGTAGCTGCTAACAATTGCCCACTTTTGGTTTATTTGGCAAACCTTTAAAACCGGCGGCACCGGCAGGCCGGCCTTGGCGGCAAGGGCTTGGGCGTAAGCCTCAAACAGCGCCCGCTCGCCGGTTAGCTCGGTGTTAAAAACCTTTAAGCAGCGGTCGGAATCCCGGTAAACGGTTTGGTGGTTGCTAACGGCAATAATTCGGTCTAAGTTCGTGTGGATCCCCCCAAAAAAAGCACCAAAGGCAGGCTTAAAAAATTGCGGTGCTTTTACTGTGCGGTACGGCTTTTTGGCGTACCCGTTACCCTTATTTTAACACAGTTTAAGGGGCACTGCAACCTCTTTATTTTTTTGCTAAAATTTTCAAAATATTTCCCCCAAAAGCTATTGCATAATGGGTTCGTTCGTGTTAAAATATAGGCCATAGATTACAACTGGTTTTGCAACTTATTTTAAAATGAACGAGGGTTAGATTTATGAAAATTTTAATCGTTGGCATTGGCAAAACGGGCGCAACCCTGGCGCGCACCCTAACAAACGAGGGGCACGATGTTACGATTATGGATTCGGACGCTACGCGGGTTGGTGAAATTTGCGATAATAACGATGTGATGGGCTTTGTGGGCGACGGCATGAATTACGCCGCCCTGCGGGAGGCCGGCATTGCCGAGGCCGATGTATTAATTGCCGTTACCGGGTCGGACGAGCAGAATTTGCTTTGCTGCCTGTTTGCTAAAAAGTCCGGCCGCTGCGCAACCATTGCGCGGGTGCGTAACCCGCTGTATTTATCCGAAACTGCGTTTATTCGCGAGCAGATTGGCCTTTCTATGATCATTAACCCCGAATACGCCGCCGCCACCGAAATTTCGCGGCTGCTGCGCTTTCCCTCGGCCATTGATATTAACTCTTTTTCTAAGGGCAAGGTAGAAATGCTAACCTTTAAAATTCGCGAAAATTCGCAGCTGGCCGGCAAAAATTTAAACTTTGTTCGTACTAAAATTGAGCCTGATGTGCTGTTTTGCTGCGTGCAGCGTGGTGGGAGCTGCCATATTCCCGACGGTAACTTTACCCTGCAGGCTGGGGATAAAGCCTCCATTATTATTGCCCCGAAAAAAACGCACAGCTTTTTTAAAAAAATTGGAGTAGATACCCACGGCGCGCACGATGTTATGATTGTTGGCGGTGGGCGGCTGGCTTACTACCTTTCTAAACAGCTGTTAGAGCTGGGCATTACGGTGCGGCTTATTGAGCTGGACCAGGCCCGCTGCGACGAGCTGGCCGAAAAGCTGCCCCACGCGTTAATTATTCACGGCGACGGGTCGGATAAAAATTTGCTGCTGGAGGAGGGGCTGGCCGAAACCGACGCCTTTGTTGCCCTAACCGGGTTTGACGAGGAAAACATTTTGCTTTCGCTTTACGCCAAAGAGGTTGCCAACGCCAAGGTGGTTACCAAGGTAGACCGTATCTCCTTTGACAGTTTAATTTCTAAACTGAATTTAGACAGCGTTATTTACCCGTGCGACATTACCGCCGAGTACATTTTGCAGTATGTGCGTACCAAGCAAAACGCCATGGGCAATAATGTAGAAAACCTTTACAAGCTGCTGGGTGACAGGGTAGAGGCTTTAGAGTTTAAAATAGGCGAAAATGCGCCGATTGTTGGCATTGAGCTGCAAAAAATGAATTTGAAAAAGGATTTAATTATTTGCGGCATTATGCACGAGGGAAAATTTATTTTGCCCGGCGGCGAAAGCACCGTTAGCGTGGGGGACAGCATTATTGTTGTTACCGCGCAAAAGCAGCTGAATGATGTTGCGGATATTTTGAGGTAACGGGCTTATGAATTTTTCTATTATACTTTACATTATTGGGTATGTGCTGCGCATAGAGGGCATTTTAATGCTGCTGCCGGCCGGGGTTGGCCTGTTTTACGGCGAGCGGCAGGCCTATGCCTTTTTCATTTGTGCGGCCGTTAGCCTGGCGGTTGGCTTTTTGTGCAGCCTTAAAAGCCCTAAAAATCAGGTGTTTTACGCCAAAGAGGGCTTTGTGGTTGTGCCTGCCGCGTGGATTATTGCCAGCCTGGCCGGGTGCGCCCCGTTTGTCATAAATAAAGATATTCCCCGTTTTGTAGACGCGTTTTTTGAAACCGTTTCGGGCTTTACAACAACCGGTTCCAGCGTACTGAGCAATGTGGAGGCTTTAGCCCACTGTTCGCTGTTTTGGCGCAGTTTTACGCACTGGATCGGTGGCATGGGCATTTTGGTTTTTATTTTGGCCATTATGCCGCTTACCGGCGGCGCAACCATGCACCTTATGCGGGCGGAAAGTCCCGGCCCGCAGGTGGGCAAAATGGTGCCCAAAATTCGTTATACCTCAATTATTCTTTATGTTATTTACACCGCAATGACGCTGCTGCAAATTGTAATTTTGCTGTGTGGTGGTATGCATTGGTTTGATGCTGTTACTCTTTCGTTCGGCTCGGCCGGTACGGGCGGCTTTGTAGTTAAAAATACCGGATTAGCGTCTTATTCGCCGTTTTGCCAGTATGTAATTGCGGTGTTTATGATTGCGTTTGGCTTGAACTTTAATGTGTACTATTTGGCGGTTCGCCGCCACTTTAGGCGGGCCCTTAGGGTAGAGGAGGCCTGGTGGTACATTGCCATTGTGGCTTTTTCTACCGGAGCTATTACTTTAAACATTTTCCACATTTTTCCAACGCTGGAGGAATCTTTTCGCCAGGCACTGTTTCAGGTGGGTTCTTTAATTACAACCACCGGCTATTCAACCTGCGATTATAATGTGCTGTTTCCGGCCTTTTCCCACCACGTTTTGTTTATGCTTATGCTGATTGGCGCGTGTGCCGGCAGTACGGGCGGCGGCATTAAGGTTTCAAGAGTTATGATCATGGTAAAATCGGTTCGGGACGAGATTTCCCGTATTATTCACCCGCGCGCCGTAAAAAAAGTGCGGCTGGAGGGCAAGGTGGTAGAGCACGGGGTTATGCGCTCGGTAAACACCTTTATGTTGGGGTACTTGGCGGTGCTATGCCTTTCGGTTATTTTAATTTCGCTGAATAATTTTGATATGACAACCAACATTACCTCGGTTGTTGCCACCTTAAACAATATTGGTCCCGGCTTTGGAAAGGTGGGGCCGGCGGGGAATTTCGGTGCGTTTTCAGATTTTTCTAAGTTTGTTTTTTGCTTTGATATGCTGGCCGGGAGGTTAGAAATTTTGCCCGTATTAGTGCTTTTATACCCCGGCACCTGGCGCCGTGCCGTACAGGGGGGGTTCAGTGGCAAAAACAAATTTTAATGCTTTAAAAAATATTCTTGGCTCGGTTGCCTTTGGGCGGCCGGGCCGTTTTTCTGCTTTTTTAATCCCTGCCAACTAAAAATCCGTAAATATCATTTGCCAAAAAGGCCATAAAGCAAACCAAAGCCGCGGCGTATTGCAATTTCAACTCATCGGCCGGGCTACAAAGCCGAAAGAAAACAACCCTTGTTAGCCGCGTAGGCCATTGAAAAAATAACGCTTTTTTAACGCAACGGCATTGCGCGGCAAAGCGGATGAAGCATTTTTTGTTGACACCGGTTTAAAAATGTAGTAAAATGAGAAAAGTTTGGCTGCCCGTTTGCAGAAGCCTTAAGGGCAATTAAAATTATTGGAGCGTATTTATGAAAAAACAAACCGTTACCGTAACTCTTGCCGCTTCACTTAGCTTTTGTCTGGTTTTTTGTGCCGGATGTGCCAAAAACGGCAAAACCGCCGCTGTTAGCAGTACAGAAACCCAATTGTCGGAAGGCAGCAGTGCGGCAGAAAACTCTTTAGAAAGCACCGCAGCGCCAAGCTCGGCCGAGGTTATTACCTCCTCACTTACCGCCGAGGACGCCGCCGAAACCGTTTTATCGCGTGCGGCAAGGAGCGCCAAGGTAAGCAAAGCCGCAAAGCCGGCCGCCAAGGTGCGTACGGTTGCCCCGGCAGCTGCAATTTCTAACACCCACAAGCAAAGTAATAATTTAGATATTGACCATAATGTTTTTATGGACGCGTTGGAGTACACCGGATACAACCTGAAAAAGCACCGGGCCGACGGCAATATGTGGAAGTACATTTACGCGGCCGACAAGCGCGGCATGGGTTACCTTTCACCCATTAGCTACGGCGGGGCCAGCAGCGGGTACGAGGTTACCGGCGGTAAGCCGGATGTTGCGGCCATGGCCAAAAAAGGCGGGCTGGTTTGTGCCTCTTATGTAACTTATGTTTACTTTAATTATTTGCCCAATGTGGCCGGCATTAGCACCAGCATGTTAGACAAACCCGCTAAACCCATTAACGCGAACGACTGGAAAATTGCGGCCGGCAAGTGGGTACAAAAGGGGTATTCCAGGTACATTCCGTTTACCGCTAAAATTCTGCCCTCTAAATACACGGTTTTTCAATGCGCTCAAACGGTTCCAATTGGCTCGGTTTTGATTTTTGCCGACGCTAAAAAAGCTGCGAATAATGGAACGCATGTAGCCATTTACGGCGGTTTTAAAAACGGCTACAATTGGGTGTACCATGTTGGCAACGCCAATGGGCCGGAGTTTTGCGCTATTGAGCGCATGGGCTTTGGGCCGGATCCGCAGCGCCTCATTCAAATTATTACGCCGCCAAGCGTGGCGCAATACGCCGCCAGCTTAGAGGTAACGGTTTTGGATGACGCCGGTACCGCCCTAAGCGGTGTTCGGCTTACTGCTAAAAATCACAAAAACGGTAAAAGCTATTCCTTGGGCGTAACCAACCAAAGCGGCCAGGCAACCGCAAAAGATTTGCCATTTGGCCAGTACACGGTTACCCAAACGATTTTGGGCGGGTACACCGGGCAAAGCAGCTACACTGTAACGCTTACCGGCAAGGGCAACGCAAAGGGCAGCTTAAAAATTGTGAACACCCGTAAAATGGGGGCTATTACGGTTGCGGTAACCAACAAAAACGGCTTGCCGTTAGCCGGTGCCGTTTTTGCCGTGTTAAACAGCCAGGGTAAAGAGGTTGCCCGCCTTGGCCCAACCGGGGCCGACGGGAAAGCAACCTTAACCGGCAGCAAAAGCGTTCCGCTTTATTTTGGCAGCTACACGGTAAAGCAATGTACCGCGCCAAAGGGTTACCTTTTAAACGAAAAGGCTTTTGCCGTAACTTTAAGCGAGGCCAACAGCAAAGCAACCCTTAGTTTGCAAAATGTCGCCGATCTAACCGGGCCGGAAACCTCAAGCAAGGCAACCGCCGCTGAAAGGGCAGAATAACCCTGAAAATATGAAAGGTTTAAAATAAGCACCCTAAAAGTTTAGAAAGCACCCCAAAGGTTCAGGATTTTTGGGGTGCTTATTTTTTGGTGCCTTATTCACTGCTTTTTTGCAAACTTATCCGGCAGAGGACATCTCCAACCATCCGTTGCCGTCCATCTTGGCGTCGTACCGAGCCTTGATCCGTTTGGCTAATTCTTTCTGTAGCATATCTGTTTTCTCTTTTTTTGAGGGTAATACACAAGGCAGATAGATTTTTGCTTTCTATCTGCCTTGTGTATCGGATATTTGCTTTTCGGGAGTTTCAGTCTATCCACAAAGGGAAAACGGCGATTTTTCATCTGTGTTTCGGTACAGAGAAAAATCACCGCTTGGGTAGCAAAAAAGCCCGATATATTCGGGCTTTTCGCAGGAGACATCTTTTTTGTCTCCACGTTATGGCAAATGACTCTAATTTAGATAGAAACCCGTTAAGGGGGTGCAATTACGGTTTAGAGGGGGTGCAGTTCTCGATTTTAGGGGGTGCAACCACAGCTTTAGGGGGTGCAATACATTCTTGTGTTGCCCTTCAATTACCATGCAGGTGCAGGAGAGTGTTATTTTTCGTGGGAGCTGTCGTAGATTGCACGGATGTCCTTCGGCAACTCATCGGGAATCATGGCGGCGAGTTTTTCCTCATTTCCGTCCCGGATTGCCTGTTCATAGTACCAGCATTTGAATTTCAGCATATCCAGAGTGCGATTCATGCGCGCGATCTCCGCTTCCATGTGGGCTTTCCGTTCCTCAAACATGGCCTTGCGCTGGGGATAGGTGGACGAACCCTCAGAGCACCAGTCCATGAACTGCCGGATGTCCTTGATCTCCATACCGGCCTTTTTCAAACACTCAATCACTCGGAGTGCCTCAATCTCCTGCTCACTGAACTTACGGATACCGGATACCCGTTCCATGTTCGGGAAAAGTCCCTGTTTATCATAATAGCGCAGTGTAGAGATGGGCATTCCGAACATCTCCGCCACCTGTCCGATTGAATACATAAAAATTCCTCCGAAAATTTTCAAAAAATATCTTGACCTGAAGTTAGGTTTAGGTGTTATCATTATAATAACACAAAAGAAACCGAAGTGCAAGGAGTGTTTCATAATGAGTAAAAAAGTGTTGATTCTTTCTTCAAGCCCCCGCAAGGACGGCAACTCCGAAACGCTGGCGGCAGCGTTTGCCAAGGGTGTACGGGAGGCGGTCCATCAGGTAGAAACTGTGTATCTGCGAGAAAAGCAGGTTGGCTTCTGCAAGGGCTGCCTCGCCTGCCTGAAGCTGGGGCACTGCGTCATCCAAGACGATGCCGTGGAAATTGCCGCCAAAATGCACGATGCAAATGTGCTGGTGTTCGCAACACCCGTCTACTATTACTGCGTCAGCGGTCAGCTCAAGACTATGCTGGATCGTGCCAACCCATTGTTCGATACGGACTACGCCTTTACGAAAGCCTACTTGCTGGCAACAGCGGCAGAGGACGCACTGGAAACCTTTGCGGGCACAGAAAAAGCTGTGCAGGGTTGGGTAGACTGCTTCCCCCGCTGTGCGCTGGCCGGCACAGTGTTTGCAGGCGGCGTAAACGGCGTGGGAGAGATCGCAGGTCATGCTGTACTGGAGCAAGCCTATCAGATGGGCAAGGAGGTGTGAGCCATGGCAATCAAACAAACGGCAGGCAGAGATGCTTTGGGGGAATTTGCTCCCAAATTTGCGGAATTGAATGATGATGTACTGTTTGGGCAGGTGTGGAGCCGGGAAGACAAGCTTTCTCTGCGGGATCGCAGCATTGTAACAGTGGTGGCGCTGATGGCGCAGGGACTGACGGATTCGTCCTTTCAGTACCATCTGACAACCGCAAAGAACAACGGCGTGACGAAAACGGAAATTGCGGAGATCCTGACCCACGCGGCATTTTATGCGGGCTGCCCAAGGCGTGGGCGGCCTTCCGTATGGCAAAGGAGGTTTGGGCGGAGGACAATGCCGCCGATGCAAAAGCCAAGTATCAGAATGAAATGGTTTTTCCTATCGGCACACCCAATGATGCCTTTGCAAAATATTTTATCGGCCAAAGTTATCTCGCACCGCTTTCTACACAACAGGTCGGTATTTACAATGTGACCTTTGAACCCGGTTGCCGTAACAATTGGCACATTCATCACGCCAAAAGCGGCGGCGGACAGATCCTCGTCTGTGTGGCTGGTCGAGGTTACTATCAGGAATGGGGCAAACCGGCGCAGGAGCTGCGCCCCGGCGATGTGGTAAATATTCCTGTTGGTGTAAAGCACTGGCACGGCGCTGCACCGGACAGCTGGTTCTCTCATCTGGCGGTAGAGGTTCCGGGGGATGAAACCTCCAATGAATGGTTGGAAGCCGTGGACAACACAGTATATTTTAAGGCAACAGGCAAGGAGGTTTGAATATGGAAAAACTGAATCTGACACAGGAATGGGACAAGGTGTTCCCGAAAAGTGACAAGGTAGACCACAAAAAGGTGACCTTTCACAACCGCTACGGCATCACATTGGCGGCGGATATGTATACGCCGAAGAACACAGAGGGCAAGCTGCCCGCCATTGCCGTCAGCGGTCCGTTCGGTGCGGTAAAGGAGCAGTCCTCCGGTCTGTACGCACAGAAAATGGCGGAGCTTGGCTTCTTGATGATTGCCTTCGACCCGTCCTATACCGGCGAGAGCGGCGGTACACCCCGCTATGTCGCTTCGCCGGACATCAACACCGAGGATTTCTGCGCAGCGGTAGACTTCCTCTCCATGCAGGAGAACGTTGACCCGGAGCGCATCGGTATCATCGGTATCTGCGGCTGGGGCGGTATGGCGATCAATGCCGCCGCCATTGACACCCGCATTAAAGCGACCGCTGCTATGACCATGTACGACATGACTCGTGTGACTGCCAACGGCTACTTTGACAGCGAGGATTCTGAACAGGCACGCTTTGAGAAGCGAAAAGCAATGAATGCACAGCGCACCGAGGATTATAAAAACGGCAGCTATGCGCTGGCGGGTGGCGTAGTTGATCCACTGCCGGAGGATGCGCCGCAGTTTGTGAAGGACTATTATGCCTACTACAAAACGCCACGTGGCTATCACCCTCGCAGCCTAAACTCCAACGGTGGTTGGAACGTGACATCCTCGCTGTCATTCCTGAATATGCCGATCCTGCAATACAGCAGCGAGATCCGCTCCGCCGTACTGCTGGTGCACGGAGAGAAAGCGCACTCCCGCTATTTCAGCGAGACGGCTTACAGCAAGCTGACCGGGGACAACAAGGAATTGCTCATTATCCCTAGTGCAAACCACACCGACCTTTACGATCAGATGGACGTGATCCCATTTGAGAAGCTAAAAGCGTTCTTTATGAAGGCCCTAAAACCTTGAGAAACATACGCGTTGTTCGATGAAGAAAGTTTATCGCGCACAATGAAACCTATATCATAATGTTTTCTGTTGATTTTTAGTGATTACAACGGCGCAGAAAGTCTGTACAACCATAAAACTCACAAAACCCCGCCGCAGAATTGCACTGCAGCGGGGTGCTATATGTGCTGAAACAGCCGAAAACCCTTATTCCAAGTAATTTTTGGCATAGAAAAAACGCCGTAATTTTGATAGAAATCCGTTAAGGGGGCAGTTCCGGTTCAGAGGGGGGCAGTTCTCGATTTGAGGGGGTATAAATTCGCGTTGTTTAGTATATCAAATGCAGCAATCTTTCCATTTTACCATCCCATTCTCTGCTGGAATCGGCGCACTCTTTCAGTTCGATTTCGATTTCAGCATTTATCGGCAGTTTTTTCTTATAGCGGATGGTATGCTCAAGGCTTGCCCAGAAGTCCATCGCGATTGTACGGAGTTGTATCTCCACCGGCACATGGATCTCTTTTTCTGCAAAGAATACCGGCAACCGGATCGTCCGGTGCAGACTACGATAGCCATTTGGCTTAGGGTGTGAAACATAGTCTTTCTCTGTGATAATTTCAATGTCAGACTGATCTTTTCAGCACTTTGCCCAAAAGAACACATCCTCCTCGAAAGAGCAGATTACCCGTACACCGGCAACATCCATGATATTTGTCTGCATGGTTGGAAAATCCAGAGGAAGTCTGCGCGTGTTCATCCAAACGGCGGATGCGGGCAGCGGCAGAAGCACCGCCCGCCACACCGCCTACGATCACAACTTTCATTTTGCGCCCTCTACCATTGCGGCAATCTCCGACTTAGGCCGATAGCCCACCGATTTGGCAACGGCCTTTCCATCCTTGAACACAACCAACATTGGGATGCTGGATACCTGAAAACGCATTGCCAGCTCCATTTGCTCGTCCACATTGACCTTGCCCACCTTGAGCGTACCGCTTTTTTCTTCGGCAAGCTCATGCAGTATGGGAGAGAGCATTTTGCACGGTCCGCACCAGTCGGCGTAGAAATCCAGCAAAACGGGTTGGTCGGAACGCAGGACCTCTTTTTCAAAATTCGCAGCAGTAATTTTCAGTTCAGTCATGAGAAAGACTCCTTTCTGTTATCCTTAATTATTCTTTGTTTTTCAGCTTGCAAATGCCCTGCGTCATGGTTCCCATTGGGCAAAACGCACACCATGTGCGGGGCTTGTAGAGCACCATAACGATCAGACCCAGCAGCAGAGAGGTCAGCATGAGGCTATAAAAGCCGAAGCTGAACTGCGCCACCCAATCAGCGACTGTACCGGCTGTATAAGTCCAGCCCCAAGGCACACGGAATGTCCAGAACAGCTTAATGGC
>JABLTL010054571.1_pt1 | contig 18526 bp, 10 predicted proteins | sample 7160151 | NCBI WGS metagenome assembly JABLTL01 (sample SAMN14651223, study PRJNA627086) | human gut metagenome | isolation source: feces | host: Homo sapiens
CGCCTTATGAAAGATTCTGCTATGCTGGACAAGATGTATGAACAGAACCTGAATTATTTTAAAGAACTTACCATGTATATCCTTGCCGGAAAAAAGAAACTGGAAGAAACCAGAAACGGAAAGCTTGCAGAAATGAAAAATAAGGCAGCTCTGAGCGGGCTTCCCGAAGACGCGCAGGCAGCCAGAGACCTGGATGAGAAATGTAGCAGATTTGAAAAGAAACTGCATGATCTGGAACTTACCCGTACGATTGCCATGCAGACAGCGCCTCAGATCCGGCTGATCCAGAATAATGATACGGTAATGGTTGAGAAAATACAGACAACGATCGTAAACACAATTCCATTATGGAAAAGTCAGATGGTGCTTGCTCTGGGAATTGCTCACTCTGCAGAAGCGGCACAGGCACAGAGACAGGTAACAGATATTACCAATGAACTTCTCAGAAAGAATGCAGAGACACTTCATATGGCAACGGTTGAGACAGCGAAAGAATCAGAGCGTGGAATAGTTGACCTTGAAACACTCCAGAAGACAAATGCAGATTTGATCCAGACTCTGGATGATGTGATGCGGATCCAGATGGAAGGCCGTCAGAAGAGACAGGCAGCAGAGATGGAAATGCACCGCATGGAAGAAGAACTGAAGAGAAAACTTCTGGAAATCAGATAACTGTTCAGCAGTAATTTATGGAATTGCTATAAATGAGAGAAGAGGAAAATTATGTACAGAGATCATACAAAAGTGATTCAGATCGGAGACAGAAAGATTGGCGGCGGCAACCCGATTTTAATCCAGTCCATGACAAATACAAAAACTGAAGATGTAGAACAGACAGTAGCTCAGATCCTGGCACTGGAGCAGGCTGGCTGTGATATTATCCGTTGTGCAGTACCGACTATGGAAGCTGCAAAAGCACTGAAGGAAATCAAAAAACAGATCCATATACCACTTGTGGCAGATATCCATTTTGATTATCGTCTTGCTATTGCAGCCATGGAAAACGGTGCAGATAAGATCCGGATCAATCCCGGAAATATCGGCAGTACAGAGCGAATCAAAGCAGTGGTTGATGTGGCAAAGGAGCGAGGAATACCCATTCGTGTTGGTGTAAACAGCGGTTCTCTTGAGAAAGAACTTGTGGAGAAATATCATGGGGTCACTGCAGAGGGGCTGGTGGAGAGTGCGCTGGATAAACTTCATATCATCGAAGACCTGGGATATGACAATCTGGTGATCAGCATCAAATCTTCGGATGTCCTTATGTGTGCAAAGGCTCATGAACTGATCGCGGAGAAGACGAATTATCCACTTCATGTAGGAATCACAGAAGCTGGAACTCTTTATTCCGGAAACATTAAATCTGCTATCGGACTGGGGATCATCCTGAATCAGGGAATCGGTGATACCATTCGTGTCTCTCTTACAGGAGCACCTTTAGAAGAGATTAAATCCGCAAAACGTATCCTGAAAACTCTGGGGCTTCGCAAAGGTGGCATAGAAGTTGTGTCATGTCCAACCTGTGGACGCACACAGATCGATCTGATTGGTCTTGCAAATAAGGTAGAAACCATGGTGCAGGATATCCCGCTTGATATTAAAGTAGCAGTTATGGGCTGTGTGGTAAACGGACCCGGAGAAGCAAAAGAGGCAGATATCGGAATTGCAGGCGGAGTTGGTGTGGGACTTCTGATCAAACATGGTGAAATCATAAAGAAAGTTCCGGAAGATCAGCTTCTGGATACTTTGCGGGAGGAACTTCTGAACTGGAAGTAACATTTGGAACGAAGACTTCCTGTCAGATCAACGAGGAGATTTTATTTTGGAAAAAGACTTTTTTGACGTATTTCCCAGCTTAAAAGTGAAGAAAGAACTGGAAGAACTGCTGGACATGGTTTTTGTGACCAGAGTGTCCTGCAATCCTTCCAGAACTCATATATGGGTGTATATAAAAAGTGAACGCTGGATTCATAAGAAGCATATCTTTGAACTGGAAGAACAGATAGAGAGACAGCTTTTTGCAGGACTGAATGTAACAGTTACAGTTATTGAGAAATTCCGCCTTTCCGGTCAGTACAATCCTCAGAACTTTCTGGAAACTTACAGATCCAGCATGGAACTGGAACTGCGCAGCTACAATATGCTGGAATACAATATGTTCAGACAGGCGCAGATTTTTTTTCCCGGAGAAAATGATCTTCATATGATCCTTCCTGATTCTGTAATAGCCAGAGAAAAGAGCGGGATCCTGATCGAATATCTGCAAAAGGTTTTCTGCGAAAGATGCGGAATGGACTTAAAGGTGGAACTTGAGTTCAGGGAGACGCAGGAAAGTAAGTACCGTAAGAATGCAGCAGTGCAGATCGCTCAGGAAGTGGAAAATGTAATCCGTCATGCGAAATTAAACAGTAAGAATGAAGAGCCGGCTCAGTCTGAAGAAGCAGGAACAGCAGAGAAGAAAGCAGAGAAAAAGACTGATAAGGGACAGCAGGAAAAGAAGGACAAAAAAGCTGCATTTGCAGACCGCAAAGACAACAGGAAGGGAGATTTCCGGGGTGGATTCAGAAGGGACAGCAATCCGGATGTTATCTATGGAAGAGATTTTGAAGGAGAGCCTGTTGCACTTGAGACGATTACCGGTGAGATGGGTGAGGTGATCGTCCGCGGACAGGTTATGGAGGTAGAAGCCAGAGAAATCCGTAACGAAAAAACCATTCTTATCTTCCCGATCACAGACTTTACGGACAGTATTGTTGTGAAGATGTTTTTGCGCAATGAACAGGTGCCGGAAGTGACAGAACATGTAAAGAAGGGGGCTTTTCTGAAGTTTCGCGGTGTGACAACAGTAGACCGTTTTGACAGTGAACTGACTATTGCATCCATAGCCGGGATTAAGAAAATTGCCAATTTTACAACTGCCAGAGTAGATACCAGCCCACAGAAAAGAGTAGAGCTTCACTGTCATACAAAGATGAGCGATATGGATGGGGTTACGGATGCCAAATCTCTGGTGAAACGTGCTTATGAGTGGGGACATCCTGCCATTGCCATTACAGACCATGGGGTTGTACAGGCGTTTCCGGAGGCAAATCACTGTTTCGATGCCTGGGGCGGATGTGTGCCGAAGGATTCTGATTTTAAGGTTCTTTATGGAATGGAAGGCTATCTGGTAGATGATTTAAAAGGTATGGTGACCAATGGAAAAGGTCAGAAGCTGAACGGTAGATTTGTGGTCTTTGATATTGAGACAACAGGTTTTTCTTCGCTGACCTGTCAGATCATAGAGATTGGCGCCGTACTGGTAGAAAATGGTGAGATTACGGACCGTTTTTCCACATTTGTAAATCCAAAGGTACCGATCCCTTTTCGCATTGAACAGCTGACCAGTATCAATGACAGTATGGTCATGGATGCCCCGACTATCGAAGAAGTGCTTCCGAAATTCCTTGAATTCAGCAAGGATGCGGTTATGGTTGCACACAATGCGGACTTTGATATGGGATTTATTATGAAAAACTGTGACAGACTGGGAATCGCACATGATTTTACTTATGTAGATACGGTCGGTATGGCCCGTTTCCTGCTTCCTGCATTGAACAGATTTAAGCTGGATACGGTAGCAAAAGCAGTTGGGGTTTCACTGGAAAATCATCACCGGGCAGTAGATGATGCCGCATGTACTGCAGAGATTTTTGTGAAGTTTGTAAAGATGCTGGAAGAGCGTGATATCCGGGATGTGGATATGCTGAATGAGCAGGGAGCTGTTTCTGTAAATACTATCAGGAAACTGCCGACCTACCATGTGATCATTTTTGCCAGAAATGAGACAGGGCGCATTAATCTGTATAAATTAGTGAGTCAGTCGCACCTGAAGTATTATCACAGACGTCCACGTGTTCCCAAAAGTGTGCTGGAGCAGTACAGAGACGGACTTCTGGTGGGAAGTGCCTGTGAAGCAGGGGAACTGTATCAGGCAATTCTGAGAAATGCACCGGATACTGAGATAGCCAGACTGGTAAATTTCTATGATTACCTGGAGATCCAGCCTGTTGGAAATAACAGATTTATGATAGCAGATGATAAGCATGATATGATCAGTTCCGAAGAAGACCTGAAGGAGATAAACAGGAAGATCGTTAAGCTTGGAGAGCAGTTTAAGAAACCGGTAGTTGCAACCTGTGATGTGCATTTCATGGATCCACAGGATGAGATTTACAGAAGGATCATTATGGCCGGAAACGGATTCTCAGATGCAGATGAGCAGGCACCGTTGTATTTACGTACCACAGAGGAAATGCTGGAAGAATTTGCCTATCTGGGAAGCGAGAAAGCAGAAGAAGTTGTCATTACAAATACAAATAAGATCGCAGATATGATTGAGAAGATATCACCTATTCATCCGGACAAATTCCCGCCGGTCATTGAGAATTCCGACCAGGATCTGAAGAATATCTGTTTTACAAAAGCGCATGAAATGTATGGAGATCCATTGCCGGAGATTGTGGAAAGCAGGCTTGACAGGGAACTGAATTCAATCATTTCCAATGGGTATGCCGTAATGTATATCATTGCACAGAAGCTTGTATGGAAGTCAAATGAAGATGGTTATCTGGTAGGTTCGCGAGGTTCTGTAGGATCTTCTCTGGCAGCTACAATGTCCGGTATCACAGAGGTAAATCCTCTGCCGCCGCATTATCTCTGTCCTAATCCGGACTGCAAATACAGTGATTTTGATTCACCGGAAGTAAAGCAGTATGCAGGTATGGCGGGGTGTGATATGCCGGATAAGATCTGTCCGAAATGTGGAACCAGGATGAAAAAAGAAGGGTTTGACATTCCTTTTGAGACATTCCTTGGATTCAAGGGAGATAAGGAACCGGATATTGACCTTAACTTTTCAGGAGAGTATCAGGCTAATGCACACAGATATACAGAGGTTATTTTTGGTAAGGGGCAGACATTCAAGGCAGGGACTATCGGTACGCTTGCGGAGAAAACTGCATTTGGTTATGTGAAGAATTATTTTGAAGAGCGTGGTGTGCATAAACGTTACTGTGAGATCAACCGCATCGTACAGGGATGTACAGGCGTGCGGCGTACAACAGGACAGCATCCGGGAGGCATTATCGTACTTCCTGTAGGTGAGGAGATTGAGAAATTTACTCCTGTCCAGCACCCTGCGAATGATGTGAACAGTGACATTATCACCACACATTTTGATTACCATTCTATTGACGGAAACCTGCTGAAGCTTGATATACTTGGACACGATGATCCCACTATGATCCGAATGCTGGAGGATTTAACGGGAATCAGTGCCAGGGATGTTCCCCTGGATCAGAGGGATGTCATGTCATTGTTTGCAAGTACAAAGGCTTTGAAAATTGAACCGGAAGATATTGGCGGATGTAAGCTCGGATGTCTGGGAATCCCGGAATTTGGTACAGATTTCGCCATGCAGATGCTTATTGACACCAAGCCGAAATACTTCTCTGACCTGATCCGTATTGCAGGGCTTTCTCATGGTACGGATGTATGGCTGGGTAATGCCCAGGTGTTGATCCAGGAGGGTAAGGCAACCATTTCCACAGCTATCTGTACCCGAGACGATATTATGATCTACCTTATCGGAAAAGGAGTGGAAAGTGGCCTTGCGTTTACGATCATGGAGAGCGTCCGTAAGGGAAAAGGTCTTCGTGATGAGTGGATCGAGACCATGAAAGAGCATGGAGTTCCGGACTGGTATATCTGGTCCTGTAAACTGATCAAGTATATGTTTCCGAAGGCTCATGCAGCTGCATATGTTATGATGGCGTACAGAATTGCGTGGTATAAGGTGTTTCAGCCACTGGCATACTATGCGGCATATTTTAGTATCCGCGCCACAGCGTTCTCCTATGAGCTGATGTGTATGGGAAAGGAACGCCTGGAGTATTATATGGCAGAAATTCGCAAAAAAGGTGATTCAGCATCTAAAAAAGAACTGGATACCCTGAAGGATATGCGTATTGTACAGGAAATGTACGCACGTGGATTTGAATTTGTACCGATTGATCTTTATACTGCCAAGGCACAGAGATTTCAGATCGTGGATGGGAAACTGATGCCGTCACTTGCAACTATTGACGGACTGGGAGATAAGGCGGCAGATGCAGTGGTTGATGCTGCAAAACAGGGAAAATTCTTGTCAAAAGACGACTTCCGCGACAGAACAAAGGTCAGCAAAACGGTTATTGATCTGATGGATGATCTGAAATTATTCGGAGATATCCCGCAGTCGAACCAGATGTCATTATTTGACTTTACAGGATGAGCATAAATTCTGTGACCGCAAAGTGTGTTGCAGGGCATGGTGCAGACAGCAACATAAAATGCCCTGACATCATAATATATGATAACAGGAGATGGATATGAAGAAAGACGAACTTAGATATTTACAGAGACTTGCAGAAATTTATCCTACAATCGGAAAGGCATCTACGGAGATTATCAATCTTCAGTCAATCCTGAATCTGCCGAAGGGAACGGAACACTTTATGTCAGACCTTCATGGGGAGTATCAGGCGTTTTCACATGTGCTCAGAAATGGTTCCGGTGCAGTGAGGAAGAAGATTGATGATGTGTTTGGACATACATTAAGTAACAATGATAAGCGTTCTCTGGCAACTCTGATCTATTATCCGAAAGAGAAGATGGATCTTGTCAAAGATACGGAAGAAGATATGGAAAACTGGTATAAGATCACGCTCTACCGTCTTATTGAAATCTGTAAGACAACAGCCTCCAAATATACCAGGTCCAAAGTACGAAAAGCTCTTCCCACAGATTATGCCTATGTGATCGAAGAACTGATCACAGAGAAAGCGGAAGTTCTCGATAAAGAGGCATATTATGATTCCATTGTAAATACGATCATTGAGATCGGCAGTGCGGAGAATTTTATCATTGCGCTTGCAGAACTGATCCAGCGTCTGGTCGTGGATCATTTACATATTCTGGGGGATATTTATGACAGAGGTCCTGCTCCACATTTCATTATGGATCGCCTGATGCAGTATCACTCCCTGGATATTCAGTGGGGAAACCATGATGTTGTCTGGATGGGTGCGGCAGCAGGACAGAAAGCCTGTATTGCAACAGTGGTAAGAAACAGTATCCGTTACGGAAATCTGGATATTCTTGAGGATGGATACGGAATCAATATGCTTCCTCTGGCGACCTTTGTGATGGAGGCGTATAAGGATGATCCCTGCGAGATTTTTGCTATGAAAGGTGCTTTCAATTATAATGTTCTTGAGGAAGAACTGGGCAAAAAAATGCACAAGGCTATTGCTGTGATTCAGTTTAAATTAGAAGGTAAACTGGTGCGCAGACATAAAGAATTCCAGATGGAAGACAGAGCACTTCTTCATCGGATCAATCCGGAAAAAGGGACGATCACACTGCCTGACGGAAAAGAATATCCGCTTCGCGACAATAATTTTCCGACTATTGACTGGAAACATCCATACGAACTTACAGCCGGAGAAAAAGAAGTTATGGACAAACTGTCCTCTGCATTCAGAAACTGTGAAAAACTGCAAAACCACATCCGTCTCCTACTTGACAAAGGTGGGCTTTATACAGTATATAACGGAAATCTTCTGTTTCACGGAAGCATTCCTCTGAATGAAGACGGAACATTCCGGGAAGTACAGATTTATGGAAAAAGCTACAAGGGAAAAGAACTGTACGATGTACTGGAAACCTATGTGCGCAGAGCATTCTATTCTGTAGGAAAAGAAGAACAGAAGAAGGGCAGAGATATTATGTGGTATATCTGGGCAGCTCCGAATTCACCATTGTTTGGCAAGAGCAAGATGAGTACTTTTGAAAGATATTTCATAGAGGATCCTTCTACACATGAAGAGAAGAAGAATGCTTATTACCGCCTCTGGGAGAATGAAGAAGTGGTAGATAATATGCTTCGTGAATTTGGTCTGGATCCGGAAAAAGGGCATATCATCAATGGCCATGTTCCGGTACACCAGAGTGAAGGAGAAAGTCCTGTAAAATGTGATGGAAAGGTTATCGTGATTGACGGTGGTTTTTCCAAGCCATATCAGAAAGTAACGGGAATTGCCGGATATACGCTGATCTATAATTCCTATGGACTGAATCTTACTGCTCATGAACCGTTTACGTCCAAAGCAGATGCTGTGGCAAAAGAGACAGATATCGTATCAAACCGCGTGGCAGTCAGCTACATGTCCAGACGCCAGCTTGTGGGTGATACAGATACAGGTCATGCGCTGAAAGAGAGAATACAGGAATTGATCCAGCTGCTGGATGCATACAGAACAGGTATCATCAAGGAAAAGAAATAAGATTAAAACTCTTTACTTCTAAATTTTCATTCTATATAATGGGAGTGTTGTGTGATATAACTGTTTTTACAGCAATTTGGCAGGATAAGAACTGTTATAGTGAAGGAAAACGTTATGAAACGGGCTATAGTAATCTTTTTAAATGGATTATCGAAGAGGATTATGATAAAAGTTGCCTGAAGATGATGAACAAAAGGAGAATACGATAATGGGTGGAATTTTTGGAGTAGCATCAAAGTCCAGTTGCATTCTGGACCTTTTCTTCGGAATTGATTATCATTCCCATCTGGGAACACGCAGAGGCGGAATGGCAGTGTATGATAAGAAACGTGGTTTTGACCGCGTGATTCATAACATTGAAAATGCGCCGTTCAGGACCAAATTTGATGGTGACATTGGTGAGATGGAGGGAAATCTGGGAATCGGATGTATTTCAGATAATGAACCTCAGCCTCTTCTGGTGCGCTCTCATCTTGGCAACTTTGCAATTACCACAGTTGGAAAGATCAATAACATGGATGAACTGATTGCCAACTGTTTTAAAAACGGATGCACTCATTTTCTGGAAATGAGTGGAGGAAGCGTAAATCCCACAGAAATGGTAGCTGCACTGATCAATCAGAAAGACAACATGATTGAGGGAATCCGTTATGCGCAGGAAGTGATAGAAGGTTCCATGACCATGCTGATCCTGACACCAAAGGGGATTCTGGCAGCACGTGACCGTCTGGGAAGGACTCCACTGATCGTGGGAAAGAAAGAAGATGCCTGTTGTGTATCTTTTGAAAGCTTTGCATACCTGAATCTTGGATATGAAGACCTGAAAGAACTGGGCCCCGGAGAAATTGTTGCAGTGACTCCGGACGGTGTGGAAACCCTGCAGAAACCAGGGGAAGAGATGCGAATCTGTTCTTTCCTCTGGGTATATTACGGATATCCTACTTCGGCATACGAGGGTGTGAATGTAGAAGAAATGCGTTATCATTGCGGTGATATGCTGGCCAGGAGAGACAGGGGAGAAGTAAATCCCGATATTGTAGCCGGTGTTCCGGATTCCGGTATTGCCCATGCAATCGGATATGCGAACCAGTCCGGTGTGCCTTTTGCCCGTCCGTTTATCAAATATACACCAACCTGGCCAAGATCATTTATGCCTACACAGCAGAGCCAGAGAAATCTTATCGCAAGAATGAAGCTGATTCCTGTACATCGTCTGATCAAGGATAAGAGTCTTCTGATGATTGATGATTCTATTGTACGTGGAACACAGTTAAGAGAAACAACGGAATTTCTTTACAGAAATGGTGCAAAGGAAGTACATATCCGTCCTGCGTGTCCGCCTTTACTTTATGGATGCAAATATCTGAATTTCTCACGTTCTAAATCGGAGATGGATCTGATCACAAGACGTGTGATCGCCAAACGCGAGGGAGAGAATGTCAGTGATAAAGTCCTGGCAGACTATGCAGATCCAAATTCAACAAATTATAAAGAAATGCTGGAAGAAATCCGTAAGGAGCTGAATTTCACATCACTGAAATTCCACAGACTTGATGATCTGAAAGCTTCCATTGGAATTTCACCATGTAAACTCTGTACCTATTGCTGGGATGGAAAAGAATAAGTAACGAACAAGAAACAGAAGAGGAGATGCAGATTTGTCGGTAACAAACAACGGGAAACAGAAACGGAATAAAAAGAAAAAAAGACTTATAAAACTTCTGATAATTGTAATTATCCTGTTTATCCTGCTTATGCTGGCAGGCACTCTGCTGCTTCAACACAGAAAGAATGTGGACAGAGAGCAGAGAAAAGCAGAAGCGATCGCGGCACTGGAAAGAGTTCCCACTGTAACACCGACACCTGCAGCTACGCCCACACCTACCCCAACACCGATTCCCACGGTAACGCCAACACCGGTTCTGGAACGGGCTTATGTTTTTAATCCGGAGGATTATCTGGGAACCTGGCGCAGTAAGAACGGCAGGGTTAAAATCAAAATTAAGAAACTCAGTCAGAAGTCGGTTACCTTTACTTATTCACAGACAAATAAGAAAAAGACAGCTACCTGCAAGGCAAAAGTAAAGAAATCCGTCGCAGGAAATGCAACCAGATTCTCGTTTACAGACTCGCTGGGAAATGTAGCAAAGGGTTATCTTACCTTTGATAATGGTCGTCTTTATGTGAATATTAAGACAAAAACAAAAGCGGAGGGTGCAAAAGTCCATCCTTCTGTGGATACTGTTATGATAAAAGAATAAAAGATACAAAAAATATAAAAGGATTCAGTAACATAAACAGTTACAGGAATCCTTTTATATTAAAAAAAGTGATTTTACTTATTTATTCATCTCTTTTTTATCAGTGCGTCCTACCAGATAATCAACACTTATATCGTAATAATTTGCCAGTCTGATAAGCATTTCAACCGGGATATTGCGTGAACCTGTCTCATAGTGAGAGTAGGAACGCTGGCTGATGTGAAGAATTTCGCTGAGCTGTTTCTGTGACATGTCAGCATCTGTACGTAAATCCTGAATACGCTGAAATTTCATATAGTTCACCTCTCTGTTTTGTAGTGTACTCCCAAACATGATCTGTGAAAAGCCTTCGCAGATTATGTACTGAAAAAAGTATAAAACAGAACAAAATGAACGGTTGCAAAACAGAGCAAAATGGTCTATTATAAAAATAATCTTTTTTCTAATCTGATTTCTGAAATAATTTCCAATACAAGTTAAGTGATGTAACTATTCAGTCGTCCGCTGTTTGGTGAGCATAAATATCGGGGGAGATTTATGCCGGAAGAAAGGAGTTTATATTTGTTTGCAAGTGTATTATCAGCTGCAATTTTTGGGGTGGAAGTATGCCCTGTGCAGGTAGAAGCTGATGTAAGTAACGGACTTCCTTCCTTTATCATGGTAGGATTTCCTTCTGCGCAGGTAAAGGAAGCGCAGGAACGGGTACGCACAGCACTCAAGAATAATGGTTATCAGTTTCCACCAAAGAGAATTACCGTCAATTTTGCTCCTGCAGACATGAAGAAAGAGGGAGCCGGTTTTGATGTACCGGTGGCAGCAGCAGTGTTGGCTGCTTTTGAGATGATCAGCCCTCAGGTTGTCAGCAGAGTTATGATGGCAGGGGAGATCGGTCTGGACGGAGAAATCCATGGGATATCCGGAATCCTGCCGATTGTGTTGTGTGCAAGAAGTTTGGGCAGTCGTTTTTGCGTAGTTCCCTATGAGAATCTGAAAGAAGGAAGACTGATCAGGGATGTGCCGGTAGCAGGAGTAAAAAATTTACGGGAACTGGTCGAGTGTCTTAAGAATCCGGAACCCTATCTGAAGAGGGAAATACAGGAAGAAATTCCTTCTATTATAAATACAGATATGGGAATGGATTTTTCAGACATTGAAGGACAGGAAGGGGCAAAAAGAGCGGCGGAAATTGCAGTAAGCGGATTTCACAATCTTCTCCTTATCGGACCTCCGGGAACGGGCAAAACCATGCTTGCCAGAAGACTGCCGACGATCATGCCTGGGCTTGGCTTTGAAGAAAAGCTGGAGCTTACCAGAATTTACAGTATTGCAGGACTTCTTTCAAGAGAACATCCTCTGATCGATGAGAGACCATTTCGCAGCCCTCATCATACAAGTACTCCGCAGGCAATTGCAGGAGGCGGGCGTAATCCCAGACCCGGCGAAATCACTCTTGCGCATAAAGGTGTACTCTTTCTGGATGAAATGCCGGAATTTTCCAGAGCAAGTCTGGAACTTCTGCGACAGCCCATGGAGGATAAAGTGATCCAGATAGCCAGAGCAAGCGGAACTTACAACTTTCCGGCGGATTTTATGTTATGTGCAGCGATGAATCCCTGTCCCTGCGGTTATTATCCGGATTTAAACAGATGCACCTGTACAGCAGGTGAGATCACACATTATATGGGAAAGATCAGTCGCCCTCTTCTGGACAGAATTGATATCAGCACTGAGGTACCGCCGGTTTCTTTTTCACAGCTTCACTGTGGAAGAAAGGGAGAAAATTCCGCTGCTATCAGAAAAAGAGTGGAAAAAGTACAGAAGATCCAGGAAGAACGGTATAAAGATGAGAAAATAAATTTTAACGGGCAGCTGAAGAGCAGTCTGATCGATAAATTTTGCCCTCTTACAGACAGCGCATCCCGACTTCTGGCAAGAGCCTTTGAAAAAATCGCATTCAGTGCCAGATCCTATCACAGGATCCTGAAGGTAGCCAGAACAATTGCGGATATGGAAGGGGAAGAAATGATTGCCGGTCATCATATCGGAGAAGCACTTTCGTACAGGGCATTTGACAAAGATTCTGTCATAAAATAAAGGTCAGTGAGGTATTTTATATGGAAAGAACTGATGTGAAAAATAATCATACAGAAGAATACAGTACAGGTCAGATACGATGTATTGAGAAATCAGATCCGGAATATCCTCAGATAATGAAGCAGTATTCCTCCATGCCGGCAAAGCTTTATGTAAAAGGCAGACTTCCTGATCCTAAGAGAAGAACGGTGGCAGTGATCGGTGCCAGAATGTGTAGTCCTTATGGAAGGATGCAGGCATTCCGGTATGCGAAAGCGTTAAGTGTAGCTGGAGTCCAGATTATCAGCGGTATGGCACTTGGCATTGATTCAGAAGGACATAAAGGCGCACTGGAAGGAAAGATGCCTACATTTGCGGTGCTTGGAAGTGGTGTTGATGTATGCTATCCGAAATCTAACAGAAAACTCTATGAGAGGATCTTATGGGAAAATGGTGGGATCATCAGTGAATGTCCACTGGGTTCAGGACCTGTTTCCTGGCATTTCCCGGCGCGAAACCGGATCATCAGTGCTTTGTCAGACGCGGTTCTGGTAGTGGAAGCAAAAGAAAACAGCGGTTCGCTGATCACTGCGGGATTTGCACTGGAACAGGGAAAGATGGTCTATGCGATTCCTGGGGCAGTGACAGATGAACTCAGCAGAGGCTGCCATAAGCTGATCTACGACGGCGCAGGGATTGCATACTGTCCGGAAATTATGCTGGAAGAACTTGGAATTTCGATGGAAAAAGTAACACAAAACGGTGAAAAAAACAACTTGGGACTTGCAAGAGATTTGAATATGGTGTATAGTTGTCTCGATTTACGACCAAAAAATCCCGACTACATTGTGAGAAAAACAGGCTTTTCCCCGGCACAGGTAAGCAACTGTCTTGTGGAACTGACACTGCGGGGGCTCATAAGAGAGAGCGGGAGACATTATTATGTAAAAGACAGTTGACGATTTATGATTATTGTGCTTCACGTTTCTGCGGCGCAGGGCGATTTTCATATGTAACAATATCGCTGTCAGGCAATGTGCCCGTTCAGGGACACTGTGAAGAATAACAGATTACGACTAGGAGAGGTAGCATGGCGAAATATCTGGTGATAGTAGAATCACCTGCAAAAGTGAAAACAATAAAGAAATTTCTCGGTGCGAATTACGATGTGGAAGCTTCTAACGGACATGTCCGTGATTTCCCGAAGAGTCAGTTCGGAATTGATGTTGAGCATGATTTTGAACCTAAATATATAACGATCAGAGGAAAGGGAGAACTGCTTGCAAAGCTTCGCAAGGCTGCAAAGAAAGCAGATAAGATTTATCTTGCAACTGACCCTGACCGCGAGGGAGAGGCAATTTCCTGGCATCTGATGCAGGCATTAAAAGAAGATCCGAAGAAGATGCACAGGATTACCTTTAACGAGATTACCAAGACAGCAGTAAAATCATCGATCAAACAGGCCAGAGACCTGGATATGGATCTGGTAGATGCACAGCAGGCAAGACGTATGCTTGACCGTATGGTAGGTTATACCATCAGCCCGCTTCTCTGGGCAAAAGTCAAGAGAGGCTTAAGTGCGGGGCGCGTACAGTCTGTTGCGCTTCGTATCATCTGTGACAGAGAAGATGAGATCAATGCGTTTATTCCGGAAGAATACTGGAGCCTGGAGGGAGATTTTCAGGTGAAGGGTGAGAAGAAACCGCTGCAGGCGAAGTTTTATGGAACAGATAAAAAGATGGATATCCACAGCAAAGAGGAAATGGATAAACTTCTGGCCTCTCTGAAAGATAAAGAATATGAGATCAATGAAGTAAAGAAAGGCGAGAGGATCAAGAATGCACCGCTTCCCTTTACTACAAGTACCTTACAGCAGGAAGCAGCCAAGACCTTAAACTTTTCCACACAGAAGACAATGCGTCTGGCACAGCAGCTGTATGAAGGAATTGATATCAAAGGAAATGGAACGGTAGGTGTGATCTCTTATCTGCGTACAGATTCTACCCGAATCTCAGAGGAAGCAGATGCTGCTGCAAGAGAATATATCACTGCTCAGTACGGAGAGGATTATGTTTCAAAGTCTGAGAAAGCTGTGAAAAAGGGACAGAAGATCCAGGATGCTCACGAAGCGATCCGTCCTACAGACATCAGCCGTACACCGGCTGTACTGAAGGAATCTCTTTCAAGAGATCAGTTCAGACTGTATCAGCTTATCTGGAGACGTTTTGCGGCCAGCAGAATGGCTCCTGCAAAATACGAAACAACATCTGTAAAGATTGGTGCAGACCAGTATATTTTTACAGTCTCTGCCTCCAAGATCATATTTGACGGATTTATGTCTGTATACACAGATGAAGAGGACCAGAAAAAAGGAAATGTTCTGAATCAGAGTCTTGAAAGAGGAATGAAGCTTAGTCTTAAGGAACTGAAACCAGAACAGCATTTCACGCAGCCGCCTGCACATTATACAGAGGCATCTCTGGTCAAGACTATGGAAGAACTGGGGATCGGACGTCCAAGTACCTATGCGCCGACGATCACAACGATCATCAGCCGCCGTTATGTTGCAAAAGAACAGAAGAACCTGTATGTTACAGAGTTGGGGGAAGTTGTCAATAATATTATGAAACAGGCTTTCCCGAGTATTGTAGATGTAAACTTCACTGCGACTATGGAAGGGCTTCTGGACTGTGTGGCAGCAGGAACTGTAAAGTGGAAGACAGTAGTAAGCAACTTCTATCCGGATCTGAAGAAGGATGTAGATGCTGCAGAGGAAGAACTTGAAAAGGTTGATATTCAGGATGAAGTGACAGATGTGATCTGCGAAAACTGTGGCAGACATATGGTGATCAAATATGGTCCTCATGGACGATTCCTTGCATGTCCGGGATTTCCGGAATGCAAAAATACCAAACCATATTTTGAGAAGATCGGGGTGGCATGTCCGAAATGTGGAAAAGAGATTGTGCTTAAGAAAACCAAAAAAGGACGTAAGTACTACGGATGTGAGGATAATCCGGATTGTGATTTCATGTCCTGGCAGAAACCATCAGCAAAGAAATGCCCGAAATGTGGAAGCTATATGGTGGAAAAGGGGAATAAGCTTGTCTGCAGCCAGGAGACATGTGGATATGTAGAGGCAAAGGACGAGAAAGAATAATAACGGATTGTAAATGTTATAAATGGGACTGTTGCAGCAGTTGAAAATGAATTTCATTAATGCAACAGTTCCGTTTTTTGTCTTACAGTCAGTGACTTTCTGACTTTTTGTCTTCAATCCTTTGAATTTTTGATGATGATATTTATTGAATAATATTATAAAAGGAATCTATTTTCAGAAAAGCAAAAATAAATAAAAAAATAGTAAAATTTGTCTTGTAATTTGACTTTAAAACGTGTAAAATCAAAGTATCAGTAATGTTAATGACCATGTGTGTCTGAATCTTCCTTGCGAGCAAAAGAAAGTGACTGCTCATTTATGAAATAATGACAGAAAGATTTCGGATATGTACAGGGTGAAAGGAGGACAATATGAGTGTTCAGCTGCTGGATAGAACAAGAAAAATTAATAAACTTCTGCATAACAGCAGTTCCAGCAAAGTGGTATTTAATGACATCTGTCAGGTTCTGATGGAGACACTGAGTTCCAACATTCTGGTTCTCAGTAAAAAAGGAAAGGTTCTGGGTGTCAGTTTATGCCCGGGAGTAGAGGAGATCACTGAACTGATCGAGGACAAGGTTGGCGGATATGTAGATTCCCTGTTAAACGAGAGATTTCTGGGTGTCCTGTCAACAAAAGAGAATGTAAATCTTCAGACACTGGGATTTGAACATGTATCAAGCAGTTATCAGGGAATCATTAATCCGATAGATATTGCAGGGGAACGACTGGGTACTGTATTTATGTATCGTTATGAGAAACCATATGACATTGAAGATATTATTGTCAGTGAATATGGAACAACCGTTGTAGGGCTTGAGATGATGAGAGCGGTTCATGAAGAGAATGCTGAGGAGGACAGAAAGCAGCAGGTAGTGAAATCTGCGTTTAATACTTTATCTTTCTCCGAACTGGAGGCGATCATCCATATTTTTGATGAACTTGACGGAGATGAGGGAATCCTGGTTGCAAGTAAGATCGCAGACCGCGTGGGAATCACCAGATCTGTTATCGTAAACGCTTTGAGGAAGTTTGAAAGTGCCGGTGTGATCGAATCCAGATCTTCCGGTATGAAGGGAACCTACATTAAAGTGCTGAATGAAGTCATCTTTGATGAACTGGAAGAGATTAAAGCTCAGAGAAATAAGAAATCCTGATTCGTAAATAATGAATGCAAGAAGGCTGTCTGCTGTATGGTGGACGGTCTTTTTATTATGTTAAAGAAAATTACTCCGTAATATGCTTATAACATAATAAAGCTCTCCGGACTTGTTATGACAAAATTATTTGTAAATTAAGAAAACAAAAGAAAAAAAGAGTATATATGAGTAAAAAAGAGAATATAGATTGTTTTATAATGATAAAAGCACTTGCGAAATCGACTCATTTTCAATAATATAAGGACAGTGATTAGCACTCGAAGTAAATGAGTGCTAGCAAAAATCGGCAGGATCAGACAGAGTGCCGAAATAGTTACCGGATATTTTGCGATAACGGAAAGAGTACGGTAACAGGAAAGCTTTAGTTGGAGAATAAAGGAGGATATAGATCATGACATTAGTACCTTTAGGTGACAGAGTTGTATTAAAACAGGTTGAAGCAGAAGAAACAACAAAATCCGGAATCGTTCTTCCGGGACAGGCACAGGAGAAACCACAGCAGGCAGAAGTTGTAGCTGTAGGACCTGGCGGAGTTGTTGACGGCAAAGAAGTAAAAATGGAAGTAGCTGTAGGTGATAAAGTTATCTACTCCAAATATTCAGGAACAGAAGTAAAGATGGATGGCACAGAATACATTATCGTAAAACAGAATGATATTCTTGCAATTGTTAAATAAGCAATATCAAAATAGAAAACATAAATGAAGATACTTATAAGATAATATTTACAGGATGTAACATGAAATACCGGCTAAGTATCAGAAAGAATTCATAGAGATCAAAATTTGAATCAGGAGGTCATATTATCATGGCAAAAGAAATTAAATTCGGCGCAGAAGCCAGAGCAGCTCTTGAAGCTGGTGTAAATAAATTAGCTGATACAGTAAGAGTAACATTAGGACCGAAAGGAAGAAACGTAGTTCTTGACAAACCATACGGTGCTCCGCTTATCACAAACGACGGTGTTACAATCGCAAAAGAAATCGAACTGGAAGACGGATTTGAAAACATGGGCGCACAGCTGATCAAAGAAGTTGCTTCCAAAACAAACGATGTAGCAGGTGATGGTACAACAACAGCTACTGTTCTTGCACAGGCTATGGTTCACGAAGGAATGAGAAACCTGGCAGCAGGCGCTAACCCGATCATCCTCAGAAAAGGTATGAAGAAAGCTACAGATGTAGCTGTAGAAGCAATCAAGAACATGAGCCAGACGATCAACGGCAAAGAACAGATCGCTAATGTAGCGGCAATCTCTGCAGGAGATGAGAACGTAGGTAACATGGTAGCTGACGCGATGGAAAAAGTTTCCAAAGATGGTGTTATCACAGTAGAAGAATCCAAGACAATGCACACAGAACTTGACCTTGTAGAAGGTATGCAGTTCGATCGTGGATATGTATCCGCATATATGTCAACAGATATGGAAAAAATGGAAGCAAACCTGGAAGATCCATATATCCTGATCACAGACAAGAAGATCAGCAACATCCAGGAAATCCTTCCA
>JABLTL010092679.1_pt1 | contig 18490 bp, 18 predicted proteins | sample 7160151 | NCBI WGS metagenome assembly JABLTL01 (sample SAMN14651223, study PRJNA627086) | human gut metagenome | isolation source: feces | host: Homo sapiens
CAGCTCCGCAAAGGTCACAGCCGTTGATGGCGGTGTTCCGTTTCTCCGTACTCCTGTCAGAAGTTCCCGCTCCCAGCGGTAATAGGTGGATGCGTTGATTCCTTCTTGTCTGCACCACGCCCGCACTGACTGGCCGCTGCTGCGGCAGTCCTGTATTCGTGCTGCCCACTCCTGCAGCTTTACACGGTGTTTCAACTCTGCGCTTGTCATCCTGATACCTCCAATATGACAGTAACGGAACGTTGCAAAACGTTCCGTCACTATTGTCTCATGCCTGTCCATGCGCGGGGTGGTTTGACGGTTACAAATATTTTTTGTCGTGTGCTTGACATACGGGTGGCGCAGGTCATGGAAGCGCATGTCCGGCAGACCCGCTTTGTGTAAGATCGCTTTCATGTGCGTGTAGGCGCAGTTCGGAGACAGCGGCAGCTCCGGTCGGACAGGGTCTGGGAAGACCCATTGCGTGATCGCATTCTCTTTTCGGCGGCGCAGAATTTCCGCCGTGCTGCGGGGCAGGACGATGGTGCGTTCACCGCTGCGGGTCTTGGTCTTGCCCAGCATATCGACCCCCAGCTTTCGGCTATGAAGGGTGCGGCGCACTTGCAGGACGCCGTTCCGTGCGTCAAAGTCCTGCCACATGAGTCCGCAGATTTCGCCCCGCCGCAGGTCCGTGGTCAGCTCCACATAGAAGAAGTCACCCCATATCCTGTCTTCCCGCACGGCGTCCAGAAAGGTGTCCAGTTCTTTGTCGGTCAGGACACGTTTCGGCGCACGGCTTGCCTTTGGCACCGTTGCGCCCACGGTGGGATTCTTGGCGATGATATGTGCGTGGAGGGCGTCCTCCATCGCCTGGTGGAAGATGGCGTGGAGGCGGTTGATGGTGGTATCCGACAGGGCGGAACCAAACCTCGGATGCTCCCTGACCCGCCCGTTCTCTTTCAGCCTCCGATAGAGTTTCTGCACATCCTGCGATGTCACCAGCGACACCTGTTTGCCGCCGAAAATTACCAATAATTTGCTTAGATTTTGCAAAGAAAAACGCAGCAGTCCGGCTTTGGAAGCCGGACTGCTGCGTTTTGTTTCGATCAAAGCAGGCTCACATCTTGCCGCTCAGGGCGCGCTCGAGCCAGATGGTGGCGAACTCCATGGCCTCGGCCATGCTGCCCTTCTCCGTGGAGCGGACCACGCGGTCACGCGAGCGGAGATTGGGGTCGGTGAGCTGGAGCTGGATGGACACGCGCTTGGCGAGCTTGAGGTCCTTCACGTCCTCGGTGTCAAGCACCTGCATCATGATGATATACTTATCCGCCATCGAGCCGTAGTAGACCAGATTGTCCACGCGGCGCAGCGGATGACCGCGGTAAACGAGATTTTCAGCCATATTGAAACACTCCTCACTTTAATTCCGATTCCTGCTCATTCTACCATCGCCCGCGCCGCTTGTCAACCAAACGTCACAAAAGGTTATGTAAGATTTCGTGTATTCTGTTCGATAACAGGCGATGCGAATTCGACAGCGAATATGAACTCGGAGTACCTTTCCATTTCGCTTTCCTTCAGTCTCCGGTCGGATCTTCGGGATAAGGCGCAGTCCAAGAAAGTCCCTGAAGCACTTTCCAGTTGTCATCTTTGTTATCGATCACAAAATGGAAGTCTTCGTATCCATCGGCCGATATCGTTTTACCGTTAAAAGACAACAGGACCTCGTAAGTCTGGAAATCCGACACCGTTACAAGCTCAACCGGGATAGCATCGCTATACTTCGCAATAAGATCGACACGCTTGCTTGCAATATTTTCAGCGCTCTCGCCTTCTGTCAAGAAAAGATCGGCATAGGAAGTCCCCTCTTGTGCCGCGACAGCTTCCCAATACCCATACAGGATCTTTTCGTATTCCTCTTTATCAACAAACTCACCCGTCGACTTCACCCGATACCCCAAATCTCCATCTGCAGGCTCGATCTCCTTCAAGGTATATGAAACATTATCCCATGCGTTAGCTCCGAACTGCTCAACGACTAAATCATGCTGCCGCACTGCAATTGATGCACAGTACTCAGCCTTCTTTTTTTCCGCAGCAATATCATTTCCGGCCACCGGAAAAAGATAGCCGCTTTGCTCCGCCTCATCCAAATCGATCATGGATGATCCCACCGGCAAGGTCCCCATTCCCGGCGATTCGCATAGGAAATTCATATTTTCTCTTGCCGCCCGAGCGCTGCTCGCCTTTGACAGATAGTTAATATACGCACTGACAAGCGTATCCTTTTCCGTATAGACGTCGATGTCTTTGCTCTGCATGTAAGCAGCCAAAACACCGACTGCCAGCAAAACGCCTGCAATGCAGAGAAGAAAAGTCGGGCATCGCATGGTGCGTCCATTGCGTAATACAATTTTCTTCATTTCAATCCCTCCTCAAATCCGAAGAACTGTGCAAAATGCCCCGGGAGCCTTTTTTCGACCCTCGGGGTATTTCAAAACAGCGGAAAAATTTTTACTGGCTCAGGTAGCTGCGCAGGAGAACCTGCAGCAGCTCGTCGCGATCCAGCTTGCGGATCAGCGTGCGCGCCTGTCGGTGGTTGGTGATGTAGGTGGGGTCCTCCGAAAGGATGTAGCCCACGAGCTGGTTGATGGGGTTATAGCCCTTCTCCTCCAGCGCGGTGTACACGCTCGTCAGGATATGGTGGATCTCCTCGTCCTTTTCCTTCGCGGCGTTGAATTTGCGGGTATAGTCTTCCATTCGGTCTCCCCTCCTTCCACTTGCCAGTATACCCCAATTTTTTGCAAAGTAAAGGGGTTTTGGGCATCTGTAACAAAACCGTAATATGTTGCTGTAGTGCGGTAAAGCGAGCGTGAGTCTCGCTCCGTCGGGCCATGATGCAGCAGTATGGACGCCGACCGAACCAGGCTCCCACACGGCGAGGCGGCGCGGGTGCGCCGTCACAAGTATTTTGCGCAGCAAAATCCTGGCGCAGGGGCAATTCACTTGCTCCGGGCATGTTCGATCCCCCGGGGTTGAGCGGCCACAGGGAGCGGAACCCAAAAATAAGACCATCTGCCTTTGGCAGATGGTCTTATTTTTGGTGCGGGCATGGGGACTCGAACCCCAACGCCGTAAAGCACGAGAACCTAAATCTCGCATGTCTGCCAATTTCATCATGCCCGCATAGCAATGCTATTCTACCACAGCCCCGCGCAGGGAGCAAGCAGAAAATTGCAGTCCGCTTTTTGAAGGCTGCGGAGACGAGGAAACGGCGCATTTTTTGTCCTGCGTTTGCATAACGAACGGGAGACACACGGTGCAAACCCTGTGTCTCCCGTTTTTTGATTCGTTTCCGCCGGGCGGCTGCGCCGCCGTCCGGCGCGTCCTTTTTCAGACGTACTTCTGCGTCACGGTGTCGAACACGCCGCGGGTGGTCAGGCGCAGCGTCGGAATGACCGGCAGCGCCATGAACGAGAGCGTCATGAACGGATCGACGCCGCGGCTCACGCCGAGGGCGAACGCCTTTTCCTTGGCGTTTTCCAGCTCGCGGTTGACGTCCACGAGCGGCTCCTCGCTCATGATGCCCGCAATCTGGAGCCGGACCTCGCCGAGCACCTCGCCGTGGTCGAGCACGACGATGCCGCCGCCGAGCTCGACGACGCGGTTGGCTGCCGCCGCGATGTCCTCCTCGTTCGTGCCGACAACGATGATGTTGTGGCTGTCGTGCGAGATGGAGGTCGCCACCGCGCCGGACTTGAGGCCGTAGCCCTTGATGTAGCCGATGCCGATGTGGTGCGTGTTCTTATGGCGCTCGATGACCGCAATCTTGAGGATGTCGTTTTCCAGGTCGATCTTGTCGGCGTAGCCGGCGTCGGTCGTCACGATCTCGCCCGGGACCATGCCGAGCACGGCGCGCGGGCGGGTCTCGGTGAAATCGTCGGCGGTGAGGTGCGCGACGTGGAAGGTCTCGTGGGAGCGCTTGATGAGATGCGGGTCGATCTCGGGAGCCTCAAAGGGCGCGACCTCTTTGCCGTCGAACATGAGCTTGCCCTTCTTGTAGACCTCGAGAATATTGAAGTCGCGGAAGTTATCGATGATAACGAAGTCGGCGAGGAAGCCGGGCGCGATGGCGCCGCGGTTATTGAGCAGGAAGTAGCGGGCAGCATGGTGGCTCGCGCACTTGACGGCGATGATGGGGTCCACGCCCGCGGCGATGGCCTTCTTGATGATGTAGTCGATGTGACCCTTTTCCAGCAGATCGTTGGGGTGCTTGTCGTCCGTGCAGAACATACAGTAGGTGTAATACTGCGGGGTGAGCAGCGGCAGCAGCGCGTCAAGGTTGCGCGCCGCGGTGCCCTCGCGGATCATGATGTACTGGCCGCGCTCGAGCTTGGCGAGCGCGTCGCCCATATCGGAGCACTCGTGGTCGGAGTAGACGCCGGCGGCAACGTAGGCGTTGAGGTCGTTGCCGGAAAGGCCGGGAGCGTGGCCGTCGATCTTCTTGTGATGCGCCTGCGCCGCGACGATCTTCTCGAGCACCTGCTCGTCGGCATTGGCGACGCCGACATAGTTCATCATCTCGGCAAGTCCCTCGACGCGGTTGTGCTCGTAGAAGCTGTCGATGGCGCGGTAATCAAGGTTCGCACCGCTCTCATCGAGCGGGGTGGCGGGCACGCAGCTCGGCAGCATGAAGCGCACGTCGAGCGGCAGGTCCTCGGTGGCCTGGAGCATATACTCGATACCGTCGGTGCCCATGACGTTGGCGATCTCGTGCGGGTCGGTGATAACAGTCGTGGTACCGTGCGGAAGAACGGCCTTGGCGAACTCCTTCGGGCTGACGAGCGAGCTTTCCAGATGGATGTGCGCGTCCACAAAGCCGGGCAGCACGAGCTTGCCGCTCATGTCGACCTCGACCTCACCCTCGTAGTGGCCGCCCATGCCGGCGATCAGCCCCTCGGCTACCGCGATGTCGCCGCGGCTGAGCTGGTTGCAGAACACATTTACATAGGTCGCGTTCTTCAAAACGAGGTCGGCCTTCTGCCGTCCCGCCGCGACCTCTACCACATGGAGCTTTTTGTTGAGCTTGCGGTTGATCCTGCCCGCGTAGCTTTCCTTGTATGCCATCGCCATGATCCTCCTGTTCTCGCTTTATCATAATTTTTTCTAATGTTAGGCTTAAACACCTGTGATACCTGTTGCATGGAGTATACTACGATTTCCCGCGCTTGTCCATGCCTTTTTGCCGAAAAACGAAAGAAATTTGGGCAATGGGAAGAGACCGCACGGCAATTCTCGTGCCATGCGGTCCCTGATAAAAAACGCTCTTTTGTCAGCGCAGCTTCGCGCCCAGCTCGGCTTCGAGCAGCGCAAGGATGCTCTTCACATCCTCGTCGGCCTCCTCGCCGGTGAGGCTGCGGTCGTCCGCGCGCAGCGTCAGGCTGAACGCGACGGACTTGCTGCCCGGCGCGACGCCGATGCCGCGGTAAATGTCGAACAGCTCGACCTTCTTCAAAAGGCCCTTCGCCCCGCAGCGGATGCAGTCCTCCAGCGCGCCGACGGTGACACTCTCGGCGCACACCACGGCGATATCGCGTGTAACAGCAGGGAACTTCGGCAGCGGCTGGTAGACGGGAATACCGCCCCGCACGGAGTAGAGCGCGTCAAAGCGCAGCTCAGCGGCATAGATCTCCGCTTCCACGCCGTAGGTGGCCGCGACGAGCGGGTGGATCTGGCCAAACACACCCAGCTCGACATCGCCGGCATAGACCTTCGCGCAGCGGCCGGGGTGATAGGAGGCGTTGTCCGTGCAGGCCTCAAAGCGGACGTCCCTGATGCGGCAGGCGCGGAGAATGGCCTCGATGCCGCCCTTGAGCGTGAAGAAGTCCATCCCGTCGCCGTAAGCGCCGAGGGAGAGGATCTTCGGCTCGTCGGCCAGACCGTCCTCGCGGGGCAGGTAGATCTTGCCCAGCTCGTAGAGGCGCACGGCCTTGTTGCGGTAGTTGTAGTTGCGGGTGATGATCTCCAGCATGGAGGGGAGGATCGTCGTGCGCATGATGGAGGTGTCCTCGCCCAGCGGGTTGAGGATCTTCAGGCTTTTACGCAGCGGGGAGTCCTTCGGCATACGGATCTTATCGTAGTACGACGGGCTGATGAAGGAGTAGGTGATGATCTCGTCGTAGCCGAGCGTGCGGCAGGTCTCGCCGAGCGCGCGGTCAAAGAGCTGCTGCTCGCTGAAGCCGCCGCGCGTCGTCTCGCCGCGCATGAGCGTGCAGGGAATGTTGTTGTAGCCGTAGAAACGGGCGACCTCCTCGGCAATGTCGCTGTAATGCTCCACATCGCCGCGCCAGCTCGGCACAAGAATGTCGTCGCCGCTGAGCTCAAAGCCGAGAGAGAGAAGGATCTCGCGCATCAGGCTCTCGGGCAGGTCGGTGCCGAGCAGGGCATTGATCTTCTCCGGCTCAAGCTTCACGACCGTGGGAGCCTTGTCCTTGGCGATGACGTCCATCACGCCGTCCACGACCTCGCCGCAGCCGAGCAGCTCGACCAGCTCGCAGGCACGCTGCACAGCCTTCATGGTGTTCATCGGGTCAAGACCCTTTTCGTAGCGTGCGGAGGCGTCAGTACGCATCCCGAGGGCCGCCGCCGTGCGGCGGACGGACACGCCGTTGAAGTTCGCGCTCTCAAAGAGGACCATCGCCGTATCGCCGACGATCTCGCTGTTCGCGCCGCCCATCACGCCCGCGACGCACACGGGCTTGTGCTCGTCGCAGATGCAGAGCATATTCGGCGTGAGCTTGCGGTCGTTGCCGTCGAGGGTCTGAATGACCTCGCCCTCACGCGCGGTGCGGACGACAATCCTGCCGCCGTCCACGCAGGAGAATTCGAAGGCGTGCATCGGCTGGCCGTACTCGAGCATGACGTAGTTTGTAATGTCCACGATGTTGTTGATCGGACGCACGCCGGAGTTGCGCAGCCGCTCGCGCATCCACTTCGGAGAAGGCGCGATCTTGACGTTCTTCACCATGCGCGCGGTGTAGCGCGGGCAAAGCTCGCCGTCCTCGATCTCGATGTCGACCAGCTCCGCGATGCTGCCGCCGCAGCCCTTGACCTCGGGTGTGTGCAGCTTGAGAGGGCGGTGGAAGGTCGCGCTTGCCTCGCGGGCGAGGCCAATGACGGAAAGGCAGTCGGGACGGTTGGGCGTGATCTCGAACTCGACCACGCTGTCGTCATAGCCGATGACCTTCGCAATGTCGTCGCCGGGCTTCACATCATCCTCACGCAGGACGAAGATGCCGTCGGCGATGCAGTGCGGGAACTCGCGCTGCTCGGCGTGCAGGTCGGCAAGTGTGCAGATGGAGTCGGACTTGGTGTTGTAGGCCACCAGATCGCCCTCGTGCAGGTTGGAGCAGACGGTGTCGGGACAGGCGGTCGTGCCGCCGAGGTCGAGACAGGTATGGAATGTGCCGTCGCCCTGCGGCGCGCACTCGAGCACCTTCGCCGCCGCGACCGGTCCGAACACCTTGTCACCGGGCTTGATGTCGGCGGGGATGGAGGGCTTGGCGGGGTCGATGGGATGATAGTCGTTCAGAAGCGCCGCGGGCGTGATGACCGCGTAGGGGAAGTCGTGCTCGGCGGTCAGGCCCAGCTCCTTGAGCGAGCAGAGCATACCGTTGGACGGCACGCCGCGCAGCTTGCCCTTTTCGATCTTCACGCCGCCGGGCAGCACGGACTTGTGCAGCGCCGCGGGCACCAGATCGCCGACGTGGATGTTCCACGCGCCGGTGACGATCTGCACCGACTCCTCCCTGCCGATGTCGAGCTGGCAGACCCACATGTGGTCGCTGTCGGGGTGCTTTTCCATGGAGAGGATCTTGCCCGCGACCACGTTTTTGAGGCTCTCGTCCAGACGCTCGATGGTCTCGACCTTGGAGCCGGAGAGCGTCATTTCGTCGTTGAACTGCTTGTCGGTGATGTCGTGGAGGTCAACAAATTCGTTGAGCCAATTTCTGCTTAAATTCATTTTCTTCGCTCTCCTTTCTCAGAACTGCTCCAGGAACCGGACATCGTTTTCGAAGATCAGACGCAGGTCGCCGATCTTGAAGTGGCCAAGCGCCAGACGCTCCAGGCCCATGCCGAACGCCCAGCCGGAATACACGTTGGAGTCTATGCCGCAGCCCTCGAGCACCTTGGGATGCACCATGCCCGCGCCGAGGACCTCGATCCAGCCCTCGCCCTTGCAGGTCGGGCAGCCCGCGCCGTGGCACTTGTGGCACTGGATGTCCATCTCGCAGCTCGGCTCGGTGAACGGGAAGTGGTGCGGGCGGAAGCGCGTGACCGTGCCCTTGCCGTACAGCTCCTCCATGACGGCGTTGAGCGTACCCTTGAGGTCCGCCATCGTCACGCCCTTGTCGATGACCATGCCCTCGATCTGATGGAACATGGGGGAATGGGTGGCGTCCACCTCGTCCTTGCGGTACACGCGGCCCGGAGCAAGGATGCGGATGGGCAGAGAGCGCGTCTCCATCGCGTGGATCTGCATGGGAGAGGTCTGCGTGCGCAGCAGAATGGAGCTGTCCTCGGTGAAGTAGAACGTGTCCGTCCACTCGCGTGCGGGGTGTCCCTCGAGGCAGTTGAGCTTGGTGAAGTTGTAGTCGGCGGTCTCGACCTCGCGATCCTCCAGAATTTCAAAGCCCATGCCGACGAAGATATCCTTGATCTCGTCGAGCACCTGATACATCGGGTGCTTTTTGCCGATCTTCACGGCCTTGCCGGGGATGGTGACGTCCACCGCCTCGGCCTTGAGCTTCATCTCCAGCGCTTTTGCGGCCAGCTCCTTCGCGCGCGTCTCCACGCTCTCCTCGAGCTTGGCGCGCACCTCGTTGGCAAGCTGGCCGATGACCGGGCGCTCCTCCGCGCTGAGAGAGCCCATCTGCTTGAGGACAGCGGTCAGCTCGCCCTTCTTGCCGAGGTACTGCACGCGCAGCGCCTCAAGATCCTCCGCCTTCTCCGCGCCGCCGATGGCCTCAAGGGCTTTGGCGCGAATGGCTTCTAATTGCTGCTTCATATCATGTCTCCTTCTCTTGTGAAAGTTTTTGGCAAAAAAATAAAACCCCTCGTCCGCATGGGACGAAGAGCCTCTCCGTGGTACCACCCAAATTCGCGCAGACGGTCTGCGCGCACTCGCGACCCTTTAACGGCGGTCAGCCGTCCGCGCCTTTCCTCGCGGCCGCTCCCGGGCGAACCAAGCGACACTCCACAGACCGGCTTCCAGCCGCCGACCGGTCCTCTCTGCGCGAAGCAAGCTCGCTATTTTCCCGTTCTCTGCGTTTCTCTGACAGTTATTTATAGCACACGACGCGCAAAGTTTCAAGTGCTTTCGCACTTTTTCTTCACAGCTTTGTCCGAAATGTTTGCATTCCCGCGCGAAATGGCTTATAATGCACCATGCTTTACCTCATTTTTTCAGAAGAAGGTGGAAAGAAAAGAATGACTCCCTTTATGGAATGGAATCTGAACTGCCTGCGCGCCATCGCCGAGCTGCGCACTCCGCTGCTCGACACGCTCATGCAGGGCGTGACGGAGCTCGGCGGCGAGACGCTGTTCATGCTCTTTATGCTGGTGGTCTTCTGGTGCGTGGACAAAAACAAGGGCTATTTTCTCATGCTCCTGTGCTTCACCGGCACGGCGGTCAACCAGATGCTGAAGATCACGTTCTGCATCCCGCGGTCCTGGGTGCTCGACCCCTCGTTCGAGATCGTCGAGTCCGCCCGCGCGGGCGCGACGGGCTTCTCCTTCCCCTCGGGCCACACGCAGAACGCCGTCGCCGCCTACGGCGGGATGTTCTGCATCACGAAAAAACTTTGGGTGCGCGTGGTGTGCATGGCGCTGGCGCTGCTCATTCCCTTTTCGCGGCTGTATCTCGGCGTCCACACGCCGCTCGACGTCGGCGTATCGTTCGTGATCGGCTGGCTGCTGGTGCTGGCGTTCTATCCTCTGCTTGAGGAGATCGGCCACCGCGGCGAGGTGCTCGAGCGCATCTGGCTCATCCTGCTCGTACCGGCGGCGCTGTTCCTGCTTTATGCGCTTCGCGTCCGCGCGGGCGCGAGCGGCGACGCGGCCAACTTTGACCACGCGGTCAAAACGGCGTGGACGATGCTCGGCCTTGTGCTCGGCGCGATCGTTTCGGTGTTCGCCGACCGGCACTACACGCGCTTTGAAACGCAGGCCGTGTGGTGGGCGCAGATCCTCAAGGTCGTGCTCGGCCTTGCGCTGACGCTGGCCGTGCGCGTGGCCCTCAAGGCGCCGCTGACGACGGCCTTCGGCGCGAACAGCGTCGGCGACGGCATCCGTTATTTCGCCGTGGTGCTCATGGCGGGCACGCTCTGGCCGATGACCTTCGGCTGGTTCAGCCTGATGGGTCGAAAAAAGTGATTTACAGCCGAAGTAAGACGTGCTATACTTTACCCTGCAAGAAAGAAGAAAGGAGACTTTTTTCGTGAAAAAGCGGCTCTACCGTTCCAAAACGGATAAAAAGCTCTGCGGCGTCTGCGCCGGCGTGGCGGATTATTTCGGCATCGACCCCACCATCGTGCGCGTGATTTGGGCGCTGCTGGCGTTCTTTTACGGCACGAGCATCCTGCTCTATGTCATCATGGCCCTTGTCGTGCCGGAGCAGCCGGCCGGCGGCGGCGTGATCGACGTGGACAGCGAGGTCCGCGAGCCGAGCGAGAAGAAGGAAAAATACAAGGGTCCCGAGATCGACTGAGCGGGACGCCTCAAAATACCGGCCGCTGAGGCGGCTATTACAGGAAGAAACAGGAAGGAAGAACCACTATGATGACCTATCCCATGCACGTTGCGGGCCTCGTCCGCGATCTCCCCATCTGCAAGGTGACGGAGGACTTCTACATCGGCGCTTTCATCATGTTCGGCGACGCCGAGCTGACCGTCGCCTGCGCCCGCGACCTCCTCAAGCTGGCGGAGGAGCTGGACTACGACTATCTGCTCACTGCCGAGGCCAAGTCCATTCCCCTCATTCACGAGATGGCGCGTCAGAGCGGCGCGGAGAAGTATTTCATCGCGCGTAAGGGCCCCAAGGTCTATATGCCCGACCCCATCTCCGTGGAGGATCGCTCCATCACTACGCTCGGCGTACAGCAGCTCTTCCTCGGCCGCGACGACGCCGACCTCATCAAGGGTAAGAAAATTCTGATCGTGGACGACGTCATCTCCACCGGCGGCAGCCTGCACGCGATGGAGACGCTGGTCGCCAAGGCGGGCGGCACGGTCGCCGGACGCATGGCCGTCCTCGCCGAGGGCGACGCCAAGAACCGCGACGACATCAAGTTCCTCGCGCCGCTGCCGACCTTCAAGGCCGACGGCAGCGTCCGCTGAGCGCACAGCCAAACAGAGCAGGAGCGCCGCTCATTCGAGCGGCGCTCCTTTTATTTACTGTATTGCTCTCCGGCAGGCTTCGCCGCGGCTCAGATGCCGCAGCCGTTCCCGCCGCCCTCGGCCAGCAGGTCGGCGAGCGAAACGCTGTCGAGATAGTCGTTGATGAGCGTGTCGAGCTTCTCCCAGACGGGCAGCGAGAGACACTTGTCCGCGCGCGGGCAGGTGTTCTCCCCCTCCAGACAGGAAACGGGCGCAAGCGAGCCCTCCGTCAGCCGGACGATCTCGCCGACCGAATAATCCTTCAGCTCCCGGCTGAGGCGGTAGCCGCCGCCCTTGCCGCGCTGTCCCTCGACCAGTCCCGCGTGCGCGAGCACGGCGATGATGCTCTCTAAATATTTTTCGGAAATGCCCTGCCGCTGCGCGATCACCGGCAGCGGCATACACTCTCCCGGCTCGCCCTGCGCCAGCTCCAGCATGACGCGCAGCGCGTAGCGGCCCTTGGTGGAAATGAGCATAGCAAGACTTCCTTTCCTCTCGCGGTTTCTTTGCTACCGTTATAGCACAAATGCCGCCGCCGCGTCAAGCGCGGGATAAAATCCGCACTTGCCCTTGCGCCGCTTTTCGGTTATACTGAAAAAAATATGTCAAACGCAAGGAGGTCCCCGCCATGGGTATCTTTTCCAAGGGTAAGCCCGCCAAGTCCGAGGCGCCCGAATTCATCGAGGTCGGTCAGATCGTCAACACGCACGGCGTGAAGGGCGATGTGAAGGTGCAGCCGTGGGACGTGACGCCCGCGCAGCTCGCCGGCTTCAAGGCCCTCTATATGGACGGCACGCAGTTCCGCCCCATCGACCGCCGCATACAGGGCGACATGGTGCTCATGCACTTCCCCGGCTGGGACGATATGACCGCCGCAGAAACGCTGAAAACCAAGATCCTCTCCATCAAGCGCAGCGAGGTGCAGCTCAAAAAGGGCGAATTTCTCGATGCCGAGCTCATCGGGATGCAGGTCTATGAGGACTTCATCCACCGCTATGTCGGAACCGTCGAGGAGGTCCTCACCTACCCCGCGCACAAGCTCTACAAGGTCCGCGGGCCGGAGAAGTGCTACCTGATCCCCGCCGTGCAGGATATTTTCATTGTGGACATCGACGCGGAAAAGCGCGAAATATATGTCAAGATGATCGAGGGGTTGGAAACCAATGCGGATTGACATTCTCACCCTCTTTCCCGACGCGGTGGACGCGATGATGCACGCGAGCATCCTCGGCCGCGCGCAGGAGCGGGGCTATATCACCATCAGGACCCACCAGATCCGTAGCTTCACCACGAATAAGCAGATGCAAGTGGACGATTATCCCTACGGCGGCGGACGCGGCGCGGTGATGCAGGCCGATCCCCTCTACCGCTGCTGGGCGCACGTCTGCGAGGAGGCCGGCTCAAGAGGCCATACCATCTATCTCTCTCCCTGCGGGCGCACCTTCACGCAGAACGTCGCGCGCGAGCTGAAGGAGACCTATGACCACCTCATTCTCGTTTGCGGACACTACGAGGGCATCGACCAGCGCTTCATCGACGAGTGCGTGGACGAGGAGATCAGCATGGGCGATTTCGTCGTCACCGGCGGTGAGATCCCCGCGATGGCGCTCGCGGACGCCGTGTGCCGCATGGTGCCGGGCGTATTGCCGGACGAAGAGTGCTTCACGGAGGAATCTCACTGGAACGGTCTTTTGGAGTATCCCCAGTATTCCCGCCCCGACGAATGGCACGGACGCCGCGTGCCGGACGTGCTGCTCTCCGGCCACCACGGCAACGTGGAGAAGTGGCGGCGCAAGCAAAGTTACATCCGCACAATGCTGCGCCGTCCCGACCTTTGGGCGCAATTCGACGAGAGCGTATGCAAAACCAAGGGCGAGCGCAGGCTGCTCGCCGAGGCCAAGGCCGAGGCGGAGGCGCTGCGTACCGGCGCGGAGCCTTGTCCCTCTGAAGAGAAATAATCGAAAATGCGTCCCCGTACTGGCCCTGTTGACAAAGTACCGCAATAGCGATCGAAGAAGACCTGATGCCACAGCAGCATTTTCTGTGGAAACCGGAGGCAGCGTTGGACCTGTCCTTTGTGTACGATGAGACATCCGAGCTTTACAGCCGAAAGTTCGGCCGCCCGCCCATTGATCTGGTGGTCATCGTAAAATATCTGCCGGTGGGTTTCCTGTACGGCATTCCGTCAGAGCGGCGGATCGAACAGCGCATCCAGACGGATATTGCCTTACGCTGGTATCTCGGCCTCGGCCTTTTTGACCGGGCGCCGGATCACAGCATCGTCTCGCAGCTGAAGACGGGGTCAAGAATCATGTTGATCACAGCGCCCGCCAATGTGGAGATCATGGCGAACTTAGGATTGCCGTCTGCACGGATGATGGGATTCATGGCCTGCCCGAACATATAGAACGGGATGCCCAGGGTGATATAGAAGAAATACTCCTGCGAGTGATGGAAGGTCTCCTCATTCACCGTGCCGCCGAACATGGCGATGATAGTGTTTGCGAAAATGAGATATACCGTCGTTAAAACAAGACTGCTGACAACCGATAACACAACAGCGTTGCCCACGCTGCGCTTTGCTTTCTCCCTCTCATTTCTGCCCAACGCCATGCTGACAAAGGCACAACAGCCGTCGCCTACCATAACAGCGATAGCCAATGCTACGACGGTCAGCGGGAACACCACCGTATTGGCGGCGTTGCCGTAAGAGCCGAGGTAGCTGGCATTGGCGATGAAGATCTGATCAACGATGTTGTAAAGTGCGCCCACCAGCAGCGAGATGATGCAGGGGATGGCGTACTGCCGCATGAGCTTGCTCACACGCTCCGTCCCCAAGAACTGATTTCCGGCTTCCAAAAAATCACCTTTCTTTCAAAAAAATAAGAAATGCGTAAGTCCCAGAACATCCGGACTTACGCATTTCTGCTACACGATTTGATTATGAACTTTTCCCCATTTCCGTAAAAAGACGTGCGGCGTTTCTGCAACCGGATTTACGCAGAAACGCCACACGCTGTAGATTTATGATAGCGGATTTAGGCGGAGATTTCAAATGTTTTTCATGGCGCTTTCGCTAAATGGGCCTATTCCTTACCGCGCCGTTCTTTGTGCAGGTCTATGCAAAGGAAAACGGACACTGCCCATTCACCTATGCGTAAGAACTCCTCTCCCGTTCTCTTGCCTCAATAGTTTTCCGCGTGGATCTCGAAGTAGCTCTGGGGGTGATTGCAGGTTGGGCAGACCTCGGGGGCCTTCTCGCCCACTACGATGTGGCCACAGTTGCGGCACTCCCACACCTTGACCTCGCTCTTGGCAAAGACCTCCGCCATCTCCACATTGTGCAGCAGGGCGCGGTAGCGCTCCTCATGGTGCTTTTCAATGGCGGCGACCAGACGGAACCGCTGCGCCAGCTCGTGGAAGCCCTCCTCCTCGGCGGTCCTGGCAAAGCCCTCGTACATATCCGTCCACTCGTAGTTCTCGCCCTCAGCGGCCGCCAGCAGGTTCTCCGCTGTGTCGCCGATGCCGTTCAGCTCCTTGAACCAGAGCTTCGCGTGCTCCTTTTCGTTCTCTGCGGTTTTGAGGAACAGCGCCGCGATCTGCTCGTAGCCGTCCTTCTTGGCCTTGGCGGCGAAATAGGTGTACTTATTGCGCGCCTCGGATTCGCCGGCAAACGCCGCCACCAGGTTCTTTTCCGTCTGTGTGCCTTTGTACTGATTCTCTTTCATGAATCGTTCCTCCTCGTTCCAGCCGTTGCTTGGTATGGTCTTATTATACCCGCTTTCCCATGATTTTCTATGGCAAAAGTCACAGGTTGATTTTTTCCTCGCATCTGCCGCCGGTCCGTTCATCGGACCGGCGGCAGATACACAATATCAATCCTCACGTTCCACTTCGTGCTTGAGAATAGTGCCGGAGGCTGCGTCGATCTCGTAGTCATATTCCATATTGCCGGATTTGAACTCGATCTCGTAGACGAGCTTTCCGTCCTCATCGTCCAGCTCAACGTCCATGTCATACGCCTTGCTCTCGCTCACGCCCGCATGGTTCAGGGCGATGGATTTTGCCTTGGCGTAGCCGATATCCTGCACCGTTCCGGACGGCGCGGGCTTTTGACCAGAGGGCTTCGTCGTTTCATTCGATGCGGAAACGGCAGCCAATAAATCTTTCTGCCCGCTGAGCACCTTACCGGTGTAGGCATCCACCAGATACTCGAACTCGCCCCATGCCGTGTGCAGCTCCACCTCGTAGTGGGCGGGAGATTCGTCCAGTTCGGAATCGACCTCCGCTGTGACGGAGTCCAGCGCCGTTGTTCCGGCATACTGCTCCGCAGCATAGGCGGCGGCAGCTTTGCCGATCGGCATGGCGGGCGCGCCCGCCTCGGCGAGGTCCTTGAGCTCTTCGACCGAGAGCTTTGCCAGCGCGTCAAACTTCAGCGTTGCGTTGAGTGCAAGCACACGGTTCACCAGCGCCGCTTTTCCGGTGGAAATGTTGTTTTCCCGTGCCTGCTGTTCCCGCGCCGCGTCCTGCGTCAGCGTCTGCGTCAGGACGGCGGCCTTCGCCTCGCTGGTCTGCAGCACACCGTCCACGGCGCTGGTCAGCTCCCGCTGGAGCTTTTCCGCGCGGGCGGTATCCTTATCCTCCACCGAGATCATGATGGCGGAGGAAATGCTATTGAGGTAGCCGTTTCGCACAAGGCTGCCTACGATGGCATTTACTGCCACATCGAGCTTCGCGCCCTTGAGATCCGCGCCGTTGCCCATATCCGCAAGGATAGCTTTCGCGTCCTCGTTGAGCGGCGTGCAGACAAGGACCTTTTCACTTCGATTCACCTTCAGCTCGATGCTCGGGTTCACGTCCAGCGACACCACGGAGGCTACCGCGTTCGCCCGCTGGTAGAACAGCCCCCCGCCGCCGAGCAGCATCACCGCAAGGCAGGCGGCAATGAGCGATGTCCATTTTCTCTTCGTCGTTTTCTTTGTCGTCATGGGAATGACCGTTCCTTTCCGCTCTTCACAGCGGGAGAGAACGCCGTTCACATCGTTCGGCGCGGTCTTTTCGACCGCCGCGGCCAGACGCTGCTCCATTTTTTCGTTGGTCATTTGGCGTCGTCTCCTTCCAGATAAGCTCGCATTTTTTTCAATGCTCTGTGATATTTCGACAGGACGGTCGGAAGCGGCAGCTCCAGCAGCGCCGCGATCTCCCGGTGCTTCATACCCGTGACCGCGTGGAGCAGCACGATACGCCGTTCCGCGTCCGCAAGGCTTGCCAGCGCTTGCTGCAAAAGGGTGCGCTCATCGGCGTCCAGTCCACTCTCCTGCGCGGGAATGGCGTCCCATTCCTCCTCGCTGAGCGCGGCATGACGTTCCTCGCGCCGCAGGCGCATCAGGCACAGATTGCGGCAGACCGCCAGCAGCCAGCCCATCGGCGAACCGGTGGGGCGGTACTGCTCCGCGCAGTCCCACACCTGCACATAGACGTCCTGTGTGAGATCCTGCGCGTCGTGCGCGTTTTTAAGGTAGGAAAGCGCGAGACCGTACACCGCCGAGCGCGTGCGTTGATACAGCTCCGCGAGGGCTTCACGCTCACCGCCGGCAACGCGGAGGATCAACTGCTGCAGCTCGTGCCGATCCTCCGCCGGGGCGTATTCGGTTGTCATCAGCAAGCTGAGCATAGGCTTCCGTCTCCTGTCATTCATGTAATGCGCGGAAAGGACGATTTATTGCAGGGCAATTTAAATTTTTTAAAGAAGAATGCAATGGGGCTAGGCAAAGAAGTTCGTCCCCTTTTTACTGCGGAAACGGCAAAAAGCAAAGCCTACCGCAAGCAAGAACGGTAGGCTTTGGCACGCTATTACGTCCTGACTACTTTCGAACCCCCAGCTTAACTCATTGAAATCTCTGCGTATAAAGTTTTTCTTACAAATTACATTCTGCTTTTACATTTTCCTCATGCCATCCAGCCACACTCTGCTTTTCGTCCTCATATAAGGTACTGCTTACAACTCGTGCGTTAAGTGCAAGCATACCCTTCTGCGGTCGATCCGCATATACATATCTGTGTGCATGTCGTATAATCATTTCACGGAATAATCTGCTGTAAGCTGGAGAGTAATCTAAATCAGTAGACTTCCTTTTGACGCCTACTTCAGATATTAGAAGCATTTTAGGAGAAATGGGCATTATTATGATATCGCGTTTCCGCCCCCATCCCCCGTTAAAATCATAACCATGCTCGTTATTGCAATTCAAGCAAATCACAGGATCATCTGATGTTGGGAAAGAAATGCCATCAGCAGCATGAACAACTTGCCAGCGGAGCCGTTCTGATACTTTCAGATTTGATGTAAGCAGATGTTTTAAACCATGCAAGTAAAAGCCCCTGCCTATAACCGTTTTCATTTCAACTACGCTTTTCTCTCTGTCAAATGATATCTTAAGTGGAAGCGGGACCTCTTCTTCCCCCTCAACAATAATAGATTGATGTGACCCAGTTCTCTGAAGCTCACGTTTAGATGCTTTGTTCAGTCTTCCACAAGTTTTGGTCATCACATTGGGAAACACCTTTAAATTATGCTCGGTCAGTCGCAAATACGCGGCCGGCGTGCGCAGATACTGGGTGAAAACAAAGTGAGAGAGGATTTTCGTTTCCTCTTTTGAAAGCTTTTCATCGTTGACCAACTTATCGAATACTGGTTTTGCTGGTCGTTCGAACTCCTGATCAAACCAATGTTCAAAATCATCAAGCTCTTCATTGCCAACAGCCCTTGTGTAAAAGTCATTCCATACTGCGGTGTTTTTAATTGATTGCTGCGTCCAGTATGGAACATTTGCGTTGGACACCAGAATACTATAAGTTTGAATCGTCTTCCCATCAAGACTCCAGTTTTTCAAATAGAACCGTGGAATGTAGTGATTTCTGCGAGTTATATTTTGACTCATATCACCGTCACTCTTTTGTGCCTTTGATCCGCTTCTGGATATCCTCCACAGACGGTAACTGGCGTTCCAATTCTTCCGGGGCGTATTCGGTTGTCATCAGCAAGCTGAGCATAGGCTTCCGTCTCCTGTCATTC
>JABLTL010029517.1_pt1 | contig 18397 bp, 18 predicted proteins | sample 7160151 | NCBI WGS metagenome assembly JABLTL01 (sample SAMN14651223, study PRJNA627086) | human gut metagenome | isolation source: feces | host: Homo sapiens
ACAGGTTTTTATGAATTTGGTATTTTGTATAAGGCAAATAGAATGAATAAGATGAAAAGAGTACAAAATGAACGATTATACACTGGCATTTCTGCTTACAGTACTGGCCGGCCTCAGCATGCTGATCGGCAGCGGTATTACGGTACTGACGAAGCTTACAAATCAAAAATTCCTATCCGTCAGCCTGGGATTTTCCGCAGGCGTCATGATCTATCTATCCATGATGGAGATCCTGCCGGAAGCTCGAGAATATCTGGACAATGCCTCAGGAGAACTGAGGGGCGGTATCTTCACGCTGGCAGCCTTTTTCGGCGGCATCCTTTTAATGTGGTTTTTAGAAGCGGTCATCACTCCCCATGATCATGATCATGGTTGCGGATTTCATGGAAGCTCCCACGGACAATCCATACACGATCCTTCCAAACTGATGCGGATCGGTCAGCTCACCGCTATTGCTCTGGCTATCCACAATTTTCCGGAAGGCCTGACCACCTTTGTATCCGCACTGCAGGGAATGAAAATCGCAATCCCTGTCGTTGTTGCCATCATCATCCACAACATCCCTGCGGGGATTTCCATATCCTCACCCATCTATCACGCGACCGGATCCCGCATGAAGGCTATAAAATACTCCTTTTTATCCGGACTTGCAGAGCCTGCAGGCGCCCTCGCCGGCTGGCTGATCCTGGTACCGTTTATGAATGACTGGGTATTCGGGATTCTCTATGCAGGCATTGCCGGGGTCATGATTTTCATGTCCTTCGACGAGCTGCTTCCTTCCGCCAGAGAATACGGCAATCACAAATTTTCCATCTATGGCCTGGTGCTGGGCATGGCTGTCATGGCCATCAGCCTTCTGATGCTGTAACCTTATACAGCTGCCATGAGAATCACAGCACCCACGATCGTGCCGACAAGCCCGCAGGCTACCGGGATGAGATTTTTCTTTGCAAGTTCGCGCGGTGACACTCCGCATATTGCAGAGACCGGGATCACAGCCCAAGGGATCACAGTCCCGCCTCCTACCCAGATAATCACGATCTGCCCCAGCGAAGTCAGGATCTTGGCACATTCTCCTGAAACATGGTAGCTCTGTGCGATTTCTCCAATCACTGTCAACCCTGCGAATCCGGATCCATCCATACTGTAAAGGATCCCCGCCATAGACTGTACCACCGGCAGGCAAAGCTCCGGCACATGCAGTCCACTGACCAGCGCATGAACCAGATCACTTAAAATCCCGCTGACATCCTCTCCCAAGATCTGCTGTGCGGTCTCCTGATTTCCGATGGAGAAAAACGCGATGATGATAACGGCTGGAGCAAACATCTCCATTGCCGAGCCGAAACCCTTTGTCATAAATCCGATAAACTTTGATGCCGCCCGGGACATACCGAAAAACAGCAGACACAAAATCCCTGAAATCACCAGAACCGTTCCGGTAATCAGCGTCAAAGCATCATCCCCGCTCACATCACACGTCACTACAACGACAATATCAAACATCAGTAACAGTCCCATCACAAGAAAGAAGATTCTTCTTTTCTTTCCGGTCTCATCGCTTGAAATCATCCTGCACTCGTGCGAATTCTTTCCAGAGACAGTATCTTCCTTTTTCATATGACGTACATCCAGCTTCATCAGAAGAAAACTCATGCCGATGGTGATCACCGTCATCGTGATCCACAGCGGAACAAGGTACGGCATCAGATCGCTGCTGGTATACCCGGCACTTTCCGCTGCCACAGCCGGAACCCCCTGAATAAAAAAATCTCCGGAAAGAGCCGCCCCGTGGCCAAACAGATTCAAAGCCACCGCCATGTATATCGCCGGAAGCCCGGCCTTCTGCGCCAGCGGAATAAAAAATGCACCCATCAGTGCTACCGCCGGAGACGGCCAGATCAGGAGTGAAACAACGAACATGATAACGCCTGAAATCAGAAAAGTTCTCCCCGGCCCGGTTCTGATCCGATCCAGTGGCCGGGAAAGCGCCTGATCCACTCCACACTCTTTCATCGCCAGCGTCATCGTAAGAATCAAAGCGATCCCGATAAAAATATACAGAACTTCACTGAATCCGGCCACGATGGACGAACATAAGGCCTGAAACGCTGTTACCGGGCTGCCGGTATACACCAGAACAACCGCCAGTATCCCGGCAATACCCACCAGTACGATTTCACGTTTCCTCACCAGTGCGACAAAAATCAGAATCGAAAACAGCAGATAGATCCAGTGAACGGTTGTAAGTCCTAACACAGCGCCACCTTCCCTTCCGCCATTTCACGCAGCCTGCCGCGATCGATCTTATTGACCGCTGTATACGGCCACTCCCTGATATAAATCACCTGATCCGGCATCTTAAAAGAAGCGATCTCCTTTTCCTTTAAAAACTGACGCAGCTGCGTCAGCCCGATCCCGGAAAGAGCTTCCGGAAGACAGATGCAAATTCTCTGTCCCAGCTTCTCATCATCCGCCGGAACAACACATACCTGCTGGATCTGCGGATGATCCAGCAGATACTCTTCCAGCTCGGATGGCATGATCTTTTCGCCCAGACGATTGATCTGCTCACGGATCCTGCCCAGGATCTGAAGCCGTCCTGTATCCGGATCGATCCGGCCCTTATCACCGGTCCGGTAAAATCCATCCTCCGTAAACGCTACACTGCTCATAACAGGATTTTCATAGTACTCCCAGACAACAGATGGACCTCGAGCCAGTATTTCTCCTGCCTCTCCTGCCGGAACCTCCTGCTCCTCTTCATCTACGATTTTCATGATATCGCCCGGCGAAACCGGAATTCCCTGCGTGCCGATCATGATCTCATATGGATCTTCCGGTCTTGTCGCAGAAACAAATCCCTCGCTCATACCATAAATCTGCTGCACCTTACATCCCAGTTTCTCTACCGCCAGCTCCGCAAGCTGCGGCGGACACATCGCTCCACCGATCTGGATCATCTGTAAAGAAGAGAGGTCATTTTCCATGAGGTCCTGCAGACTTATGCAGGCGCGAAGAAGGGACGGCACAAGAGCCATCGTCGTCACCTCGTGCATTTCGATACAGTTCAGGATCTCATCTGCACTTCCATTCCGGCACAAGACGGTTTTTGCCCCTGCAAACAAAGAGCCCAACAGCCCGGGGCCGCACAGATTCCAGCAGTGTGTCACAGGCATGGCGATCAGACTCACGCTGTTTTCATCCATCCCGCAGGAAAGAGCGCAGTATTTCTGCAGATGCAGATAGTCCGCATGCGGACGGGCAATCAGCTTCGGGATTCCTGTAGAGCCTCCAGAAAGCACAAGGATCGCAGTATCCCGGCTGCAAGGCTTCTCATAAAGCTCCTCATCAAGCTCCCATTGAGAGAAATCCATCTGCTCCAGACGCTCAGCCGGAATCACCTTTTCAATACACGGATTCTCCTTCTGCAAAACCGCCGCCTCTGCCAGATGATCCACTCCGTGATACGTTTCAATCACAATGAATCCCTTCGGCTGCGCTGTCTTTACAATACCGGAAAGCTCACGCATACCGTGAGACGGCATTGCAAGCACCGGTATCACCCCGATCTTAAACATCGCAAAGCACATCACGGCAAATCCGATGCAGTTCACGTGCTGAATCACGATCCGTTCTCCCTTCACGAACCCCTCATGCAGCATCCAGGCAGCCATCTGATCTGATCGAAGATCCAGCTCCTGGTAAGAGATTTCCTCCTGTTCATCGATCAGCGCGATCCGCTCCCCGTATTTCTCCGCACAGTTTTTTAGTTTCGATCCGTGAGTGCTATGCTCCCAGAGACCTTTCTTTTCATATTCATGACAAAACTTTTCATATAATTCCTGATTCAAAGTTCCTCCTTTCCGGCATCAGACAGCAGGCTCCGCCTGAATTGCACGAACCATCCCGCCAAACGTCTGATGTTCAAAAAACGTCTCGATTCTCAGCTTGCGACCGATCTGCTTTTCGATCATGATGTTCAGAAGTCCTAACAGAAGGGAGTCTCCACCTGCTTCAAAAAAATTCGTTTCCGCTTCAATATCGAGAGAATCATCGGCATTCAATACCTTTCGCCAGATTTCACGCAGCTGTTCCGCAACATCCGACCTGTTTTTTCTCCGCAGGATCGATGTGATTTTCTCCATATCCTCGATCAGAGTAAAGTGATTTCCTTCAATGGTATGCTGGATAAATTCCTTCCTGCAGCATCGTTTCCAGCAGTTCCCGTTCTGTCCTGCTATGCGGTCATCGCCCCCACAGATCACCGTGATACGGCTATCCAGGCAATAGGGGCTGCTGCACGCTTTACAGTAACGGAGCATCAAAGCCTCATCCTCGCTGTAGCTGCGAAAGAAATCATTGGCAAACGATACTATATAGTCCAGCAGCTTCTCCTCGCCGTCCTCCAGTTTCTCCAGATTCAGATCCGCCTCTGTAATGTCCGATATCTGTTTTTCCGCATCGTACTTCTGAAAAAGAGCTTCCATATATTTCTCGCAGAGCTGCTCCATTACCACCGTATTCGCAGTAAGATACGCCGGAAAAAAACGACTCAGCATATCCTTCAGATCCTGACGATGCTCCTTTCTGCTCAGCAGCGGTGTGACAGAAATCTCCTCAAAAGGAGCTGATGTTCCACAAAGATAAAGATCCTCCGGCAGACATTTTCCTTCCTCCGCCAGAATCCTGCAGATCTCGTATGCCAGGATCCCGCCATAGCAATATCCGAAAATGCCATACGATCTGCCATTTGCCTGCTCACAGACCTGCCTTGCCATTCCCTCTGCGATTTCCTCCAGAGAAGATGCCCGCTCCATCTCCCTGAGCCGTCCCCGACCCGGGATCTCCAGCGGGATGATCGTAAATTCATCCTTCAGCAGCTTCTGCCATCCCATATACATCAGTGATGAAGTGCCGCCTCCCGGGATACAGAATAAAATCTCCATATCATGCCTCCATGTTTTCCAGGATCCGGTCTGTTACAAGATTCACCGATACGGGTTCGACCAGATCGAATCTGCTCTGCATATCGACTCCGTACTCTTCTTCAACAGCAACCAGAAGATCCACGATCATAATGCTGGTCGTTCCCAGATCCTCTACCAGAAATGCATTTTCATCAATGCTCTGCGGATCTATATTTAAAAGTTCCGCCAGCCGTTCCTTAATAAAGGTTTTTATTTCTTCTTTTCCTGCTTTTTTCATACATGTCTCCTATCTTTTATAAATCTGTACTGTATTTCCGGGATCATCCAGCATTTCATCCGTAATCTGCCGCCTTCTGATTTCGCCCTTTGCCGTAACCGGAAGCACGGATTTCGTCAGGACAGCCCTCTGAGGGCGCTGATAGACCGGCAGTGTCCCCACGATTTCTGTAATGCATCGCAGAAGCTGCTCCCGGTTTTCCCCGCCTCGCAGCTGCACAACAAGTACCGGTTCACTGTTGCATTCGATTATGCCATACAGGAGCCCGAAGCCTGTCAGAGCTTCAAAACTCTGTTCCAGCTCCTCGATATAAATATTTTCTCCCGATGCATTGACGATCAGGTTTTTACAACGACCTACAAACGTAAGCCGGCTCTCTTCTTTGCAGAAAATATCTCCCGTCCGGTAATATCCATCTCCTTCCGGCTCCCACGGGATCAGATCTCCGCCCTGGATATATCCGCTGAACAACGCATCACTTTTCAGCAGAAGCTCTCCGGTTCCGTTTTTCAGCCGCTGTCCATCCTCCGTGCAGATCTCCGCTTCATACCACGGATAAACATACCCTTCCGAATCCATGTTTTCCACGCTCATAAAATGCATCGTGCAGCATCCCGTCTCCGTCATCCCGAAGCCCAGAGAAAACCCGATTCCTGCTTCCAGAAAACTCCTTCTAAGCCCCGGATCGGCATACGTTCCTCCCGTAAGACAGAACTTCAGATTTTCCCCGGCAAGCTGTCCGATGGAATCCGCAGAAACCTCTCCGTATCTGCTCCGCAGGAGATTGAGAACAGTCTGCCAGAACATAGGCACACTCATACAGCCCCACACCTGCGCCGATGCCATGGTACCCAAAATCGTAGTGATGGCATCATTCTTAGGAAAGAGGATCCGAAAACCATAGCCCATTAAAATCAAAGGGCAGAGACAGCCAAAGATATGATGCATCGGCAGAATGCTCATCACCCGTTCTCCCTGCGGATCTTTTCCCGACAGAAGCTCTGTCATAAATGGTGTTTCCCGGAACCACTGCACGGTGCGCATCACCTGTCTGCAGACAGCCGCCCCTTCATATGCAATGATCCTGCCGGGTCCCGTCGTTCCTGACGTGGCAAATGCCAGATATCGTCCCCACTTTGCAGGTGCTTCCTTATCGGCGTTTTTCACCTTCTTCTGTTCCTGCAAAGCTTTCTGCTGCAGTTCTGCAGCAGAAAGACATTTCCAGTCAGCGTCTGCTCCCGGTCTGTCGGTTAACAGGATTTTAGCGTCTGCTTCCTGCAGAAGCTGTTTCCTGGGTTTCTCTCCCAGCTTCGGATCCACCAGCAGCACATCAAATCCTGCCTGAAGTGCCGCAAATACGGAGGCATACAGGATCGGAGAATTTTTTATCTGTACTGCCAGAAATCGTGTGCGGGATTTACCTGCAGTCATTTCTGCCTGTTCCTGCCTCAGAGAAAAAGCAAGACTGCTGACCAGCTCGCAGAAGCCGCGACAGTCAACCGATGTCTGCCCATCCTTTTGCATCACCTCGAACAGAATCCGTTCATCCTCCAAAAACAGAAACTCATAGAGCTGCTGAAATCCATTTTTCATCATATTTAACCTGTCTTCCATACTAGAACGTTACCGTCATCATAGCCTCGCTGATCCCGACACCTACGCTCATGCACAGCGTCTGCGTGTTCTCTTTGATCAGTCCCTCTTCCATGGCTACACTGGTTGCCACAGGAATATTGCTGGCTCCCATATTGCCGTATCGGTCAATGATACTTACCGTCTTTTTCAGGAATACATCTACATCGATCCCTGTCACGGCAGCATAGTTTTTTGCACCGTTTGTGATGAGCCACTTTGCCACCTGCGTCGGTATGAAACAGTCGATATCGCTTATTCTGCTTTCAAAAATTTTCTCAAAGTTAGGAATCAGTCCTGCAAACACTTCCTTCTGCTTGTCCACGATCTCCTTGGTCGTCCCCGGAATGAACATCTTGTCCGGATCCCGTGGGAACATGGTACCTCCGCCCCAGACAACGTTGTTGTTCCACATGTCCGTAAATGTGTGGAAATATGTCTTGTTGACGCCTCGCTCCGTATTTTCCCCTGCCTGCAGGATATAAGCGCCTCCTGCATCTCCCATGGACAATGTCACCGGAGCTTTTTCCATCAGCTCTTCTTTGGAATCAAAGCCTCTGCGGATCCACTTGGACAGAGCTTCGCCCGAGGTCACCAGGATCGTCTCCGCCTTTCCTGTTTTGATAAGGCTGTCTGCAAGATCCACACCGCTCATGAAGGCATTGCAGGCGTTTTTCACATCAAACACATAGGCGTTCCGTATGTCCAGCTTATCTGCCACCACATTGGCTGTCGCCGGCTCTGCAAAATCCTGTGTGATCGAGCAGAATAACACCGCATCGATATCCGACGGCTGCACACCGGCCTGCTCCATTGCTTTAAGGCTTGCTTTCATCGACAGATCCGAGCTGTATTCATCCTCTGCCGCATAGTATCTTGTTTCACAGCCGGTCAGCATTTTGCATAATCCGTAGCGCACACCGAATTTATCATATCCAGCCATTTCTTCCATTTCTTCTGTTGTGATTTTTCGCTCCGGCAGGTATCTGCCCACGCCTGTAACAAGTGCTTTTTTCATAGTTGTTCTCCTCATATTCTATCGTTTCTCTCTAGTGATACCGAAAATTTCATCATAGGTCTCCTGATCCCATCTGTCAGGATCCAGCCCTTTCTGGGACAGCAGCGCATAGCTGAGCCGATCGATGCCGAACGCACAGCAGGCACTGTAGCAATAGGAGTCCTCCGAGCTGCGGATATTATACGGTTTGGTGAAATGCGTTCTGTGGAAATTCACAGAGCCGCATGACGAAAACATATCGCTCCCCGGAAGGCAGACCTGAAATTCCTGCTTGGAATTCCCCAGGATCTGAAAAAGCTTCAGCTTCTTGTAATTGCTGGCGAAAAAGGAATCAGTCGCCGTAGAGATCCTGCAGTTCAATCCAAATACCCGGATCCACTCCAGCCACAGACGCTTTGCTTTTTTCACGCTTTCCTCACACTGCTCCGCCGTTCCCACAAACACGTACTCCTTCATGAAAAACTCATTGAGCCGTGCAAGCTCTTTTACATTACCCGCTTCATTGCGGAAGCATTTTCCGGAAACCAGATAGATCTCCGGCGTATCCGGTGAAATGATCTGGTTTTTCAGAAACTCATAGACCGGAACGCAGGCCGCATGACGAAGCACATTGACAGGAGTCTTCATATCGGTTCCCAGCGTCTCTTTCTCCACGCCTTTCTGCGCAAATCTGTCGATGACTTCAAGGTCGTTTTTCATCACCGACTGAAACATGATATGATGCGGAAACGATTCAAAATAGCCTCCGGTCTGATAGGAATCCAGCGGATACAACACCGGGAATTCATACTCCCTGATACCGGGAAACTGTTTGAACCCGTTCTCTTCGATCTTCCGGTCGAAATACCGGAAGACCTTCAGGAAGATATCGCTGTACGCGTATACTCCTTCCGTGATTTTCCTTATGATTCCCCGTGCAAGCAGTTCCTCAAAAATGTTTTCTGTATTCTGCATCGGAACGTCCGTGAAATCCTCCAGTATCGTCGGTTTTACATCTTTCTTGGCGAATTTCCCTTCACCGATCATGTTTTCAAGCCGCGTAAGGCTTGCCAGCACTTCTTCCTGATGAGCCTCGCTGCAAAGGATTTCCACACCATCTTCTCCCCGCCTGATCTCTTCAATATGCCTTGAGATATACGGGATCATATCCAGAAAAAAGTTTATATCGCCTGCCGGGATCTTCTCTGTTTTATACCACATACATACTCCTTTCTATTCTCTGTTTTTCAGAACCTCGGTATAGTCCATCCGATTCAGTCTCCGCTTCAGAAGAAGCATCGAAATTCCATATGCCGCCGCTGTGATCAATGCCAGCAGTCCGTAGATGCCTCCGCTGAATCCGGTATCGAATCCCAGATCGATATCGGTCACCAGATTCGGGTACATCTGATCGATCACCGGCTTTCCTAAAAAGACGGCACACAGGAAGGCTGCTGCTGTCAGGACCGTATTGATATGGATAAAGATCCTGTTGATTTCCTTCTGCCCGTATCCGAAGATCTGCATGATGGAGATCCCGAAGGAGGATTTTTCCATAGCCTGCTTCAGCAGCAGATACAAGACCGCCACGAAAACGATCACCGCTGCACACAACATGACGATCACCGTCAGCATCATGGAATCCATCAATGCATGTCCGGATTCTTCAATATCACTTTTACGTATCGTTGTCAGGATCGTCCCCAGATCATCGGACTCCTGTTCCTGCTCTGAAAAAACGACATTGTCATAATCGCTTTCCAGATCGTATACTGCCCTCATTTCATTCACCGGCAGGAATACAAACAGTCCCGCATCGTAAGGAACGATATTTTTCACGGTAAAGGAATGCTTCTCGCCATCCTCTTTATTATCGAGGGTGATTTTATCTCCCGTCTTCCACGCGAACTTGCGTGCCGCACAGTCAGATATCAGTATTTCATCTTCTTCGCAATCCACATCAAAATCGAAATAGCGGCTGCCCTCCTGTATTCCCAGGATCGTCACGTCCGTATCCTTTCCGGAGTACACATTAGAAGCCTGTGCTTTCTCGTAGACTCCTGTTTCCGCGTTCCCCTGAGGATCCTGCAGATCGTTGACGACATACATATAGTTCCATTTAACATGCCCGGTGGAGTTTTCTACATAATTGTTCATAGCCGCGTAAATCGTAAAGGCGAACATCATGATGCAGATCACATAAAACACGCCCAGGAACGTTAAAATATAAATAGCTTTTTCCCGCATCAGCTGCCGGATCCGATAAATCGAAATGAATTTCTTTTTTTTCAGTTTCAGCTTCGGCGTGCGGAGGCTCCGCTTTTTCCCGCGAATCAGATCCAGCGGCTTTTTTCGCAGCTTCCCGTGAAGCACCAGGAAGTTGATCAGGACTCCCAGAACAACCGGGAGCACCAGTCCGTACAGAATCGATACCGGGTAAAAATCATGCTGTATTTCCGGATAGGAATACGATGCTCCGCTGTTGGCAATAGATGCTCCACACAGAATACGCCCCAGCGCAAGCCCCGCGGCACCTCCTGCCGTCAGCACCAGACCCGGAAGCAGCAGATACTGCTGCATCACCTTTGCACGACCTACACCTAAGGCATACAGCGTACCGATGGCCACCCTGTCTCGGTTGATAGTGTGAACAGCAAACACCGCCAGGATAAACGCAAATAATACCGCCAGCATCCCACCCATCATAATGGATACGGATAATATCGTTTCATTATCAGCCTGGTAGGCGGTAATGCGCCCGTTGTCTTCTTTCGTTACAAAAGACAGGAGCTTCGTGCCCGTATCGTTTTTTACGAAATCCCGTATCTCATCATCGATGACATCACCGGTGATCCGGTATGCATACTGCAGGTGTTCTGCCTCATCTCCGCTCAGATCATCGCGGATCGCATCGTATGCCGCATCTGCTGCAAAGCATAATCCGAAGCTTTTGCTGTCCGAATTAAGATCTGTTATATTTTTCTTGATGGAAACGTAGTCCGGCACGGTGCCGATCCCGCAGATCTCATAACTGGTTCCGTGCCGCTCCAGTTTGTCGCCCAGCTTCAGATCATGGGCCTCAGCATAGCTTTTTTCCACCACCAGTTCCGAGTCCGAAGCCGCCTCATGCCCTGAAATCAGCTTCAGCTTATTGATCGCCTCCCGGTTCTGAAATACACGCAGTGTAGTGTCTTCCCGGTCACAATCCAGGTAGAACTGTTCCTGAACCTGCGTTCCCTTATCTTCAAGCTCATTCACTTCATCATCGCTCAGCTTCATCAGCGTTACAAACTCCCCTGATTCCACCTTGCAATCGTCAAAATACCTGTCCATCTGGTCGGAAATATTGCAGGAAGCCATCACATTTCCCACGACCATCATCAGCCCGATGGCCAGCACGAGAAATATGATTCCATATCGAACTTTATTCGCGCCTAAATCGCGAAACATTTTTCTGTAATACACTTATCTGACCCCCTCACTGCCGGTCCAGTCGATGTCCTCCGGCTTTTTCGGATGGTCATTCCTCTGATCCTGCACGATTTCTCCATCCACCAGACGCAGGATCCTGTCAGAAGTCTCACAGATCAGGTCGTTATGTGTCACGATCAGAATCGTGGTGCTGTATTTCTCGTTGATTTCCTTCAGGATGCACATGATGTCCTTCGTATTTGTGGAATCCAGTGCCCCGGTAGGCTCATCGCAAAGCAGGATCTTCGGATTTTTCACCAGTGCCCTTGCGATGGCGCATCTCTGCTGCTGTCCACCGGAAAGCTGAGATGGAAATTTATTTCTATGCTCCCAGATTCCCAGCTGTTTCATCAGTTCCTCCAGGTCAAGGGAATCACTGCTGAGATCCTCACAGACCTTGATGTTCTCATACGCGGTCAGGTTCGGAATCAGATTATAAAACTGAAAAATAAAGCCCAGATACTCTCTCCGATATTTAAGTTCCTGCCTGCTGCTTAATCCGCAGACCGGAGCACCATCCACTGTGATCATACCGCTGTCAGCTGTCTCAAGGCCTCCCAGTATATTCAGCAAGGTGGATTTGCCCGACCCGGAAGGTCCGACAATGGAGCAGAAGCAGCCCTTTTCCAGAGAGAAGGAAACATGTTTCAGCACCTGTGCCGCAGCCTCCTTCTCACCGTAAGTCTTATTAAGATTCTTTACATCGATCATTCTTTTTTCCTTTCATCGTTTCTACAATACCCTGTTGCACACCTTCATCAGCAGGCGCTCCTCCACATTTTTCCGGAACAGAGACGGAATCACTCCGATCGTGGTGTAACCCAGTCTGGCATAAAATTCGATTGCCCCCTCATTCCAGCTGCCTGCCGTCAAAAATATCCTGCTTTTGATTTTCTGGCCTTCACCATTGAGAGCATAGTACTCAAGATAGCGCATCAGCTCCCGTCCCACGCCGTTTCCCTTCATAGAGTCCGGGATAAAAATAAGATGCAGGTACGGGTACATGCCAAACGCCCCCTTCATCTGAAACCATAACATGCCGCAGATTTTTTCCTTTTCCCGCACCACCATGATCCTGTCTGAATTCTGACAGGCCGCCTGCATTTTTTCCAGCAGCGTTTTCTCCGTCGGATAATACTTCCGCCCCAGCTCAGAATCAAAGATCATAGCGGCAAGTTCTGCAAGGTCCTTTTCCTGAGCAGGCTGAGGAATCCATTTCCCCTCAAAGTCCGCTTCCTTCGCTCTCTGAAATTCCATACTTCTACCCTCTGCACCGCTCAATCATCGCAGCAATCGTTTTCGGGGAATTAAAATCCTCCAGCTGCAAAAGATCCGGTACCAGTTCCACGTCAAAAGCTTCTTCCAAAACAAGTAAAAGGTTGATCACATCAAAGGATTCCAGCAGGCCTTTTGCGATCAGCTGTGTATCCTCGCATACCTCTGCATTTTCCAGGCCTTCGATATGCTCCTTTAAAATTTCTATGATTTTCTGTTCCATGGTTTCTCCTTTCTTCTCTACAGTAACGCTGCATCAGATCAGCTGTGAAATCGTATATCCTCCATCAACGGCGAGGATCTGTCCCGTCACATAGCCGGCCTCTTCCGAAGACAGAAACAGCAGTGCTCCGTTAAGTTCCTCCTCAGTACCTGCTCTTCCCGCCGGCACTAAACGATTATAGGTTGCCAGTGATACGGGATCTTCAAATACCGCCGCTGTCATTTCCGTGCGAAACAGCCCCGGTGCGATGGCATTGACTGTGATTCCATACTTCATGTATGTAGCCGCCATGCCGATCGTCAGTCCATGAAGACCTCCTTTCGAAGCATTGTATCCATGGCGTGGTTTCATCTTGGATCCCACCAGCCCGTTTACCGATCCGATGTTGATGATCCTCCCGTATCCGCGCTCTTTCATATGAGGGATCACATGCTTTGAAAAATAATAGACCCCGCTCAGATTTGTCTGCAGCACATCATTCCACTGCCCGCTCTCAAGTTCCGCTACATCCCTGTCATCCGTTACGGCTGCAAAGCTGCAGAGGACATCGATCTTCCCAAAGGATCGTAAAGCATGCTTTACCGTCTCACGCACCTGCTCTTCCTCACGAACATCACATGCCACTGCTTCGACTCTGTAATCCTGTGCTGCCAGTTCTTCCCTGATTGCCTCCAGACGCTCAAACCTTCTTGCTGTGATCAATACCGCAGCCCCAGCCTTTGCATATGCATACACAGCTGCCTTTCCCAGTCCGGAAGATGCTCCCGTAATGACAACCGTCCTTCCTTTCAAATCAAACATTCCGCTTTCTCCCTTCTCTCTGCCTTAGGTTAGATCATACTAACTTGACAGAAAAAATATAGTTAGCTGTCGCTAACCAAAAAGAACTATTAAAGAATATCTCACTTTTTTCTTCCTGTCAATAGGATAATCCAGAAGGGAGCATATGAATAAATGCTCCGGAAAACCACCGGAGCATTGAAAAATAGCTGAAAACTCTGCCTTCTTTCTTGCCAGAAAAATTTTATAAAATTTTCTCGATCACCTTCCGATACGTTTTAAATGCTGCAGGCAAAGCAACGTCCTGATCCAGTTCTTTTCTGGAAACCCAGATCAGCTCCTTCACATCAGCATCAGGATCCAATGCTGCCTCTACATACCAGCACGTCATATGCCACTCCACATGAGAAAAAATATGCTTTGCATCCGTCTGTTTCTGCAGCTCTCCCAGCGTCCGCACACCCCAGGTCTGAAGCAGCTTCCCGGCCTCTGCACACCCCAGCATTCCCTCCTGCGACGGCAATTCCCAGAGTCCCGCCAGAAGCCCTTTTTCCGGGCGTTTCCGCAGTGCGATTTTTCCATCACAAACCAGTAAAAATACCGTACGCTGCTCTATTTTTCGCTTCTTTGCTTTTGTCTTGACCGGAAGGCTCTCCTCATCTCCCACAAGATGCGCTCTGCAAAGCTCCTGCAAAGGACATTCGTTACATTTCGGCGCTCCATTGGGCAGACATACAGTAGCACCCAGCTCCATCAGCGACTGATTAAAATCTCCGGTCCTCTCCGGCAGGATTTCCTTGATCTCCCCTTCGATCCGCCGCTTCACCTTTGCATCTAATATATTATCCCTGCGATACAGCACCCGGGAAATAACCCGGAGCACGTTTCCGTCCACTGCGGGAACAGGGATCTGAAACGCAATGGATCCGATAGCTCCCGCCGTATAATCACCGATCCCCGGAAGCTTTTTTAATGCCTCAAAGGATGCCGGGATCACACCACCGTGCTCCGCCATGACAGCCTGTGCTCCCCTTTGCAGATTACGCACTCTGTTGTAATAGCCCAGACCCTCCCATAGCTTCAGGAGCTGTTCTTCCGGCGCCTGTGCCAGATCCTCCACAGTCGGTAAAGCTTTCAAAAAACGCTCAAAATACGGCTTGACTGCTTCCACACGTGTCTGCTGCAGCATGATCTCCGACACCCATACACGGTACGGCCGGGGATCCTCTCTCCACGGCAGGACCCGGGCATTTTTATCGTACCACGTCAGCAGTTTTTCCGGGATCTGCTGCAAAATTTCTTCATCCGTCTCCTTCCACATATTGCTCTCGTTCACATCGTGCCTCCTAAAATATTATGTCCTCCCTACTATGACACAAATGACCAAAAACAGCAACTATCATCAAAAATTCCTCTTAAAATCCTTTGCAAAACGAAAAAAATACTTGCCGAAATTATGAAGCTGTACTATAATAATAATGTTCGCTGAGAACGGGATGTGGCTCAGCTTGGTAGAGCGTTGCGTTCGGGACGCAAAGGCCGCAGGTTCGAATCCTGTCATCCCGACCAGTATCAACAAAAAACCCATTGAAATTTCAACGTTTCAATGGGTTTTTTGTTGCTTGAGATTTTGCTGAATTTCATCTTATTTTGCCCTGTTTTACCTGTCTCGTTTCGGCAAAAGTTGTGAAAAAGTCGTGAAACTTTTTGGCAATATCTGTATTTAATATGACTTGGAGCATAAAAAAAGGCGGGATTTCTCCCGCCCATCGATATTATTTATTCAGATCTTCCAGATCATCGATTCGATGATTTGCCACCTTGATTCGCTCGCCTTCCAGCTTTGCCTTTTCTTCCAGTCGATACACCCGGTCAATCAGGTTATTGTGCTTATTCACCTTCTCTTCCAGTTGCCCGATCCGGTAGTTGGTCAGCCGAGCGGATGCGATCACACCGATTGCAGATCCCAGCAGGCCGCCGCCGGATGCGATCATTGCCACGATTACCTCTGTCGTCATGCCGCCCTCCTACGAAATATAGACTTTGCCAGATTTCCGGGCGCATACATAGCCCGATGGGATCTGCAACCAGATATTAGATCCGACGACCCGAACAGCCTTGCAGGTTACACGCGTGCCGGATTTCAGCACGGCAGAACTGGACGATGTACAATGTGCCCTGGCATTCGCCGTCAGTGCGCTGCGCTTTTTCTTTGCGTAGTTCGTCCCCGGGCCAGTGCGAACATTCATATTTGCCCGCAGGGTATACGTGGATCCTACCCGGTAACCAGACGATCCGCCGGACGAAGAACCGCCAGAAGATGGTGCGGAATAATTCGCCAGCCATGCTTCAGGGTTCTGCCATTTCCAGCTGGACAGGCTACGAACGCCGATGTGTAAATGTACCCCGGTGGATGTTCCTGTAGATCCTGCAAAGCCTACCTTGGTTCCACGGCTTACGGCCTGTCCCTGTTTTACAGAAATGCTGGACAGGTGGAAATATGCTACGCATACGCCATACCGTGCATATTTTACATACACATAGTTTCCGGCGGATTTGTCATGCCCGCGTTTATATACTACGCCGGATTCTAGGGCGTGAACGGCCACCTTGCCACAGCCATAATCCACACCGTAATGGAACTTCTTAGTTTTCTTGGTTGGATGGACTCTCCATCCATAACCCGATGTACGGCGATGGCTTGCACCGCCGAAAATGATTTTCAAAGTAGATTCTGTGCTCATTATTTTTCGCTCCCTTCCTCAACCGGATCCGCCTCAAAGTCTTCCGCTTTGGAGCCGTCCCCATTAGTGGCCGCCAGATCCTTTCCTTCCACATACTGCTTGAATACCTGATGCAGACCAGTGGATGCCGCGCCGGTGAACGCACCGATGATGATATTTTCCACGCTCATTCCTTCCAGCAACACATACACGATCGCACCGAGAATCACCATCACCAGCGGAATGATTTTGTTATCCGTTGGCAAAAACTTTTTCATCAACCATCCGACTACCAGACAGCCGACCAGCACATACACATTGATTGGAATCTGTGCGATGATTTCACTTAAATTAAACATTTTTCATACCTCACTTTCTGTACTAAAAAAACAGGGCGTATTCCCTGTTATAAACTGTTTATTTCCACTTACCAAATATATGAATTGTATAACCGAACGACCCCGCCTTTTGAGATCCAAGGGAGTCTAACTGTACTTTTTTAATTGCTGAATCCCATTTTGTTCCAGATTGATTTGGCGACATACCAAATCCGGTTTCAACTTGCGAATTGTAAAACATCCGTCCTTTACTAACCGAAAACGGAAGATTAACATCTACTGTGCAATGATACATGCCATTCCATGTTTGAACGTATCTGGCAGTAGCAGTACCGCAGCCATATAACTCACAATATCCAGATGCCCATTTCCTATAGAACCAAATTCCAGAGATTCCTTGTGATACTATATAATCAACCTTTGTTTTAGTACACAGCTTTTTTAAGATGGTGAATATTCTCATACACACCACCCCATTTTTTTTATCTGCCGTAAAGGATTAATTCGGCTGTGTAACCAGTTGGTTGTTTGGATACCGAAATGGCTGTTTTGCTTATATTCACATAAATTACGGAATTGTATGTCCCTACAAAATGTGTTTGAGCACTGCTTGTTAATGTTATTACGGGAATAAAAGTCTTGATACGAACTCCTCCGAAATATGTTATTAACAGCAATTCGTTGTATTTGTCCGCATTGTATGAAATGGTTCCAGAGCTTTCTGCGATCTTTACCCATTTCTTTGTTTGCTTTGAGGACTTTAGATTTTTTATATCTGCGAAGGCTTTCTTTAAGAGATTGTACATAATCTATGCACCCCTCTCTTAAAAACCTTGTTAAGCAGTACCCCCCCCGATAATATTATTAAGTGAATCGGGAATAATAGGATCGATGCCTATAATTCGTTTAATACCGTAAGATTTATTGGGTGCTCCAGGCGTGTTGACATTTACCCATCCCCAATCTAATTTACACGAATCTCCGTTCAAAGACATAAAAAATGCTGTAACACCCATCCATGATGGATAATTAGCGTTCACAGTGCCAGTAAATACAGTATCGCTACGTCTTATAGCAATACCACTAACCCCGCCCAAATCCAAGTCAACTTGAATGAGATTATATTTACTTATATCTTTTATAGTCTTGGTTCCGCTATCCCATGATGTACTAGAATCAAATAGTATTTTATTCTTCTTTTTGAAATAATCAAAAATAGCCTGTAGGCTGTTTCCGGCTTGCTTTAAAAGCAAATATATTTCTTGATCGTTCATACCGCTCCTTTCTCATGCGGTACGTTTCCAGAAGTATACGGTTATATATGGTTGAAGGTTGTTGTGAGCTTTGCTGCCGCCTTGATCACGTCCAGCTGGTTGTGCCTCATTTCCGTTATAAACGTTCCAACCTCTTGCTGATGATCCGTAGGCAGTTAATTTATCAGAGCTAAGATACTTAGCTGTATTTCCGCCCCATGCGGATCCTGTATTTGTGTACATATGACCCGGATGTGCGGGCATCTCCGATTCAGTTAATTTAACGGTTTTTTTACCGCCCGTTTTTTCAACAGCATCAAAGCTTGTATCAGAATCATCAACTCCAACCAAAGTTCTCCCATTAGCGAAACGTACCCATGTCTGATTCTTAAATAATTTGTTTGGATCATAGCTAGCATTAACCGTCGTAATGATATGACCCACTGGATAGATCCAGTCTATTAATCTAGCTACCACCCCCCAGCAAATTCATTAGT
>JABLTL010013339.1_pt1 | contig 18280 bp, 16 predicted proteins | sample 7160151 | NCBI WGS metagenome assembly JABLTL01 (sample SAMN14651223, study PRJNA627086) | human gut metagenome | isolation source: feces | host: Homo sapiens
AGAAAAATGTATTAAATCTAATAAGATATTATGTAGAAAATAACGATGAAAGTTTTAGAAATGAAGCTTATGAAATAGCAAAAGACTTTGACCAAAATGGAGATTATCAAGTTGCAGAATATATAACAGCATTGTTATCAGATGTTAATACTTTTGTACCTCAATCTTATAATTCTAATTTGGAATTTTTTACAAAAATGGAAGTTAGTAATTCTTCTTTGCCATTACCTGTAGAAATAAAGAATGATATTGTGGGTATAGTAAATGCTATAAGTAAAAATATAGGAGTTAATAAGTTTTTATTTGAAGGTGCACCAGGTACGGGAAAAACTGAAACTGTAAAACATATTGCCAGAATATTAAATAGAGAATTATATCAAGCAGAGTTTGATGCTATAATTGATAGTAAATTAGGACAGACATCAAAAAATATAAATGCGGTATTTGACGAAATAAATCATTTACCACATCCAGAAAAAATTATAATATTATTTGATGAAATTGATGCATTGGCATTAGATAGATTAAATAATAATGATTTAAGAGAGATGGGAAGAGCTACATCTACATTATTAAAAGAATTAGATAAATTAAATGAAAAAGTAGTATTTATAGCAACTACAAATTTATATAAATCATTTGATAAAGCTATCATAAGGCGATTTGATAAAATTATTAATTTTAACAGGTATTCACAAGACGATTTATTAGAAATTGCTGTATCAATTTTAAGTGAATATATAGAAAAATTTCCATCTGCAGTAAGAGATATAAAACTATTTAAAAAAATTATTAGCACTTTAGAGCCTATACCTTATCCGGGAGATTTGAAGAATTTAATACGCACAGCATTAGCTTTTAGTGATTCTAATAATCCATATGATTATTTAACAAGATTGTATGAAACTGCAAATAATGTTAATATTAAAGAAAGTATAAGAAAATTACAAGAGCAGAAATTTACAATTAGAGAAATTGAAAATTTGACAGGTATTCCTAAAAGTACAATTTCAAGGGGGTTAAATAATGAATAGTTTGATTCAATTAAAAGGGCAGTTAACTCCTAGAAGAAATCCATCACATGGTGGAGGTAGTAATTTAACTGCTAATACAGAAGTAAAAGTTGAAAAATTACAAAACATAATTAATGATCTTGAAGAATTGAAAGAATACTGGAAAGATAGAACTATGTTAATTAATGGTACATTAATTAATGTTGAATATAATAGGATAGTACCAAAAAGTAAAAGAATAAAAACAATATTATTTAAAAATTCTAGTGAAAATACAGCTGACTTGATAAAGGGAGCAAAATATGATGGTGATGAAAATAAACCATATCATGTTATTACATATTTTATACCATTAGAAAACTTATCAATAAATATAGAAAAGATTCAAACATGTGTAAATATTCTTAATGAAAAGTTTAATAATAAATTTAATAATGAAGATGAACAAAAAATAAGTTCAATGGATTTTTCAAAATATAATATATCAAAGACTACATTTATGGAAGTATTAACGGATTGCTCAATGGTAACAAAATTAACTTATCCAAAGTATGATAAAACACTAAATGAAAATCAGGCAATTACTTTATATGATGTAAATATAAAAACTAAAGAAATATTAGAAAAATTAGGAATAAAAGGAAGAGAGCTTAATATATTGGATGACAATACAGTAATTTTATATAAAGATGCATTGTCAATTCTAGTTAGACAAGCACCATATTTAATATCAATGGCTGTAGAAAATATAGCAGATTATGAATTGCCTAAAGAATATGAAGATGAAAACATATTAGAATTAGAGCAAATATCAAAAAATGTTGCTGAATTACCTGAACCAACTGATGAACCGTACATAGGTGTTTTAGATACAGCTTTTGACGAAAGAGTTTATTTTAGCAAATGGGTGGACTATGAACCAAGATATATGGATGATGGAGTAGATATAACAGAGGGAGATAAAGAACATGGAACAGCTGTTGATTCTATAATTGTAGATGGACCATCAATAAATACAAAACTTGATGACGGATGTGGTAGATTTAGAGTTAAACATTTTTGCATTGCACATCATGGACGAAATAATACTTTTTCAATAATGAGAAGAATTAAAGAAATAGTAGAGAATAATTTAGATATAAAAGTTTGGAACCTTTCTCTTGGATCAAATATAGAAATTGATAAAAATTTCATATCTCAAGAAGGAGCATTATTAGATTTTTTAGAAAATAAATATGATATTATTTTTGTTGTAGCTGGAACAAATCAGACTAGAGAATTAAAACAAGATAAAATCGGTTCACCAGCAGATTCTATAAATTCTTTAGTTGTTAATTCTGTAAAAAGAGATGGAGAAAAAGTTTCTTATGCTAGACGAGGAAAAGTATTGTCTTTTTTTAATAAGCCTGATATATGCTATTATGGTGGAGATGAAGGAGAAAGGATAAGAACTTGTATAGGTACAGGAGAAAAAATGAGTATGGGGACATCTTTCGCAGCACCATGGATTTCTAGAAAAATGGGCTATTTAATATATAAATTACAATTGTCAAGAGAAATAGCGAAAGCATTAATTATAGATTCTGCAACAGGATGGGAATCAGTTGATGATAAAAAGGCAGAGTATTATGGATTTGGAAGAGTACCAATTAGAATAGAAAATATTATTAATTCAGAAAGAGATGAGATAAAATTTTATATAGAGAGTGTATCTACAGATTATGATACATACACATATGGAATACCTGTTCCTCTAGATAAAGAAAAATGTCCATATATAGCTAAAGCTACTTTATGTTATTTTCCAAAATGCACCAGAAATCAAGGAGTAGATTATACTAATACAGAGTTAGACTTGTATTTTGGTAGAGTTATGCAAAATAAAAAGGGAAACATTACTATAAAGACTATAAACAATAATAAACAATCAGATGAAGAAGGAAGAGTATTCGAAGGTGATGCTAGAAAATACAATAGAAAGTGGGATAATGTTAAACATATTGTTGAAGAATACAAAGAAGCAGCCCGTCCAAAAAAAGTATATGAAAATGCATCTTGGGGATTAAGCGTCAAATCGAAAGACAGACTTGGAAAAGGTGACGGAAAAGGAATTAAATTTGGAGTAGTAATAACATTAAAAGAAATTAATGGAGTAAATCGATATGATGAGTTCATAAGACAATGCTCGTTTAAAGGATGGCTTGTTAATAAAATTGATGTTGAGAATAGATTGGAATTATATAATATAGCTGAGCAAGATATTGAATTTGACTAAAAGTAAAGTGAGAAATTAAATGATTTCTCACTTTTAAAATATTTAAAATTAAACAACACTAATAATTAGTTGTACACCATCGCAAAATCCATTCCTATAATACTTCTCATTCCAATAACAAATATAATCCATAAAATTCTTATCAAGTCTATCTAATTGATTTTTTACATATTTTTGATTTTGATTAGGAACATTCTTTAAAATGTTTTCAGCAATCTCATCAAAATAAATATAATGTTTTCTATCTTCTTTAGAAAGTGTGCCTAAAACCATTTCCTCTCTAAAACTTAACCAATCTCTTAAAATATCATCATTAACTTCTCTAAAATTATTCATATCTAAAACCTCCATAAAAATTAAAATTTTAATAGCAAAAAATTGCTTTTCAAAAACTCAGCAAATACTAATTTTGAATACGAACAGACGTACATTATGAGTTGGGAAAAAATTGGGTAATAAACCCTCAAAAAATGCCCTAAAAATGCACAAATGTTCTAGAAACCAAAATCAATAGATTTACTGAAATACCAACAAAAACTCTAATTTTCACAAAGGCACAAAAAGCCGTCAACCGGCCCTCATAACCCTCATCCCCTATACAGCCACCTCCTTTTATGATATAATACCCTCATAAAAAGGAGGCCCAACATGCAAATAACATACAAAGAATACACCCCAACCCCAGAGGAATTTAACAACCTCACAGAAGCGGTAGACTGGGGAACAAGAGAAAACAAAATAATAGAAGAAGCCTTAAAACACACCCTATACTCACTATGCGTATACGATGAAAACAAGCTAATAGGCTATGGAAGAATCATAGGAGACAAAACAATATTCCTATACATACAAGACATAATGGTAATTCCAGAATATCAAGGCAAAAAAATAGGAACAGGCATAATGAACAAACTAATAGAAAAAATAAATGAATACAAAAAAGTAAATCCAGAAATAAGAACATACTTAGGAGCAACAAAAGGAAAAGAAAGTTTCTACGAAAAATTTGGCTTTATTTCAAGACCAAATGAAGAACTAGGAGCAGGCATGGTCTTATATGACGAATAAAAAAGGAGAAAGGCTATTGCCTTTCTCCCGAGGTCATTACCACCGCTTCTTTTTCTCCAGACGCTCCTTAAGTTCCTTTGCGATTTCCCGGAGTTCCTGGTAGGTAAAGTCGCCGCCATACCATTCGTTCTTTTGCGCATGAATTTCCTTGGAAAGTTCCATTTCAGGAATCCCGAATTCCTTTGCTACCTCACGAATCATTTTGTTCTGATTGTGGTTGTTCGACATTTTTCCATCAGTAGGTAAGAAATCTTTGCGCGCCATAAGAAGACCTCCTAAAAAAATTTAAGACCACTGGTCTTAGAACAAAATATATTATAACACAAAGGTTTACATAAGTCAATACAAAGAAGAAAAAATATAAAAATAAAGAAAGGTGATCTCAATGAAAGCCATAGTAATTTCCGACATCCATGGAGATGTCGACCACTTAAAACAAATATTAGAAATATATAATAAGGAAGGTGCAAGCCGACTTCTAATCTTAGGCGACTTTTGTCGGATATTTTAGCACAATAAACGACGATGAAGTCGCAGACCTATTAAACAAATACTCAAAAGAAATATCAGCAGTAAGAGGAAACTGTGATAATGAAAGAATAGAGAACTTATTGCAATTTGCACTGCTAGACGTAAGGCACATCAACCTAAACGGAAAAGTTATAACACTAACACATGGTCATTTATATGACAAATATCACTTACCAGAATACTGTGGAGACATATTCCTAAGTGGTCACACACACTATGGAATGATAACAAAACAAGATGGCAAAATATTTGCAAATCCAGGTTCAATCTCAAGACCAAGAAACGGTTCAGAGCGCACATATCTACTTATAGACGAAAACAAAATCTACCTAAAAAATCTAGAAGGGCAAGTTCTAGTAGAAGAAAACATATAACAAGAGTCAACATAACATTGCACGAACCCATAATTTGTGCTATAATAAAACAGTAAAACTTTTAAGGAGGTATCGTACGTGCCAAATGACAAGAACGGTCGGAAAGAGCAAGGTAAAATACTTGCAACAATAATTATCCTAGCATTAGCAACAGTGTTTGCAATTAAAAAGGACTTAAAGTCAAATGAAAGTAGTCCTAAAGAAGATCCCAAGCCATATGTTCAGGCAGAAAGCAAACCAAAAGAAGATCCAAAGCAGAATGCAGAGGAACAAGAAAAGCCAACCGAAACAATTCAATCAGTTGAAGGAACTTTAGAGCTAACAATGATAGATGTTGGCCAAGCAGATTCCTTTTTCTTTGAACAAGGGGACAGCACAGCATTAATCGACTGTGGCACACGGTCCACAGGCAAAGACGTTGTTCAATACCTAAAAGATCAAGGCATAACCAAAATTGACTATGTGTTTGGAACACACCCACATGACGACCACATGGGTGGAATGTATGATGTAATTACAAACTTTGAAGTAGGCACAATAGTTCTGCCAGATGTTACAGACACAATAACCACAAACTGGTACTTAAAACTCATGAACGAGATAAGTACAGGCAATTACACAACCGAATATGCTGAAGTTGGAACAACTTATAACATTGGTGATGCAACCTTTGAAATAATTGGGCCAATTAATGCACCAACAGGAAACTTAAATAACTACTCAACTGTTATAAAAGTATCCTTTGGAGAAATGGATGTAATAATGACAGGCGATGCAGAAAAAGATGTTGAAGCAGATATTCTGCGGACAGGCATAGACCTAAATGCAGAAATCTTAAAAGTTGGGCATCACGGTAGTGATACTTCAACAAGCACAGCATTTTTAGATGCAATAAACCCGCAATATGCTTTAATTTCGGCAAAAGTTGGGAACAAATATAACCACCCAACAGCAGAAACAATGCAAAACTTAGAAGACAGAAACATTGAAGTCTACAGAACAGACGAATGTGGAACTGTAGTTGCAACTATAACAACAGATAGTGTTACATTCAGCACGTCCCCAGGTGACTACTTAAGTGGCCCCGAACTTGAAGAAAGGAGCAAGCAATGAAAAGCTATGCATCCATAGACAGGGTTGAAAACGAATGGGCAGTATGCGAAGTCGAGATGATTCCAGTAGAGGAAAGTAATGTATGCGACTTCTTCAGCAAAGAAACTGAAATGATTGATATTTCTCTTAACAAAATAATTGAATCAGTTGGAGAAATTCAAGAAGGAGACATTTTGGTAATTGAACATGATGGAGAAAATGCAAGCATCATCTACGAAAAAGATGATGAAGAAAAGCAAAAACGAATTGCACTTTTGCAAAAAATGATAGGATAGGTAAAGTGGTAGAAGCAAGACTTCTACCACTTTTTTATAAAAATAAATAAAACTTGTTCAAAAAATAAAACTTTATGATATAATATCATGTAGAAAAATATAAAACAAAAAGAAGAAAAAACGTTAAATAAAGAGGTAAAACAAGTGAGAAAAGAAAAACTCAAAATTTATATTGATAATTTAGAGCAAATAAACAAAGAACTAGAACCAAAGTTCCCACAAGAAAGTGAATTTACAGTAGACGAACTTCAAGAACCAAAATTAATTATCGAAAAAATCTATAATCATCTTAGTAGAACGGCAAAGGATATCCTAGATAAATATGATATAGATATAGAAACACTAAAAATAATTATGTGTGTTAAAGAGGATAAGGAAACTAGAGACACAATACTAGGACCAAAAGAGGGAAATGAGTTGTTGCAAAATATTATAGACATATATGGAGAAAATGCCTATGATATTATAAATTGCGATGGAAATAGTATGTCTAATATTAATGGAATTCTAGAAGGTGAGCCATCTGCAAAATATAAAGAGTTTTACCAAAATGCACTTGAAAGAAAATGTGAAAGTGCTAGAGATTTTAGAGAACTTACAAATATACTATTAGATACAAAACCAGAATTTATAAAACCAGAGATAGTAAGAAATTTCATAGCAAAACAAGAAGGAACAATTCCTTTTAATGAAATAGAAAGTTTTATAAGTGAAACACCAATCACAGCAATAGATGGACAAACAGTAAAAGACTTAATACAAAAAGCCAATTCAATAAGTTTAAGCGATGTAAATAATGAATGGTTTGAGAGAATGCAACCAGAATTATTTGATGAAGAATTTAGTAAAGAATTAATAGATAAAGCTGAAGAAGATAGTGTTAGCAAAATATTGAGATTAATGCCAAAAAAAGCAAAAACAAAAGAAATTTATGAATTAGCTATAGAAAAACAAAAAGATGCAATTTATGATTTACCAGAAGATAATGCTTTTCAACAAATGACAGATGAAGAATACCAAGAATGGTATGAAAAACAAGTAATGTCTATAATGAATAATAAAAGTAGTGAATACATAATGAACATGCTAAGAAATCTTAGCAAAAAACACATTACTCCAAACTTATGTAAAATCTGTGCAGAAGAAATTGTAAACATATCAAATGTAGAGAGCTTTTTAAAAATACTTCCAAAAGAAAGTAAAACCCAAGAAGTATACGAAATCTTGGTAAATAATGATATTAGAATGATAAAGACTATTCCACTAGAAAACATTAACCCTAATATCACTGATGAAGAATATGAAAAATGGGCAGAACAACTAATAATTAATAAAATAAAAACAGAAGAATATAGCGATTTAGTAATAGATAGCATACCAAGAGAAAGAATGAGTGAAAATATACTTTTCCAAATAAATGAATCTCTTTATAACTCACCAAATCGTGGCTGGGTAGAAAAACAACCAACAACTGGACTTTTGCCAATATATAAAAGAACAATGGAATTATATGATAAGCTTCTAGAACATAATATGAGTCTAGCAACTGAAGCACAGAACATTCCATATATAGATAAAGATATAGAACAAATACAAAGTGAACAGGAAAGAGAAGAATACAAAAAATGGAAAGCACAATTTTCGGAAGAACAAAAAGAAGAATATAGAAAATGGTATGTAAAAACAATGGAAGAACTTATAAAAAAACGCTACGAGAATGTTCTAAATGTTCCAAGAGAAATATGGACAGAAGAAATGTGGAAAAGCACATCTAATCTTGGAATAGTTCCTGTACCACAAAATGAAAAAGAAGCAAAAATTTTCGAAAAACTTGCTTTGAGAGTAATTAGTGGAATAGGAGAATTTGATAATACTGATAGATTTGAAGGTTTTCCAAAAGAATGCATTACAGAAAAGGTCTTATTAGAAGCAATAAAAAAACAACCACTATACTTAAACTATGCAGATAAAAATAAAGAAACATTTAAAAAATTAGCAGAAATAGGATATAAAAAAGAGCTTGAAGAACAAGAAAGAACAGAATTAACCAAACAAGAAATAGAGCTAATGAAAAAGTTTTCAGAAAAAAATGCAACACTATTTACAACTTTAAGGTTTAGTTCTTTAAAACCAGATATTGTAAATATTTTAGGAAAAGGCAACTTAGAAATAATTGTAAGATATCCCAACATACAAGCAAGACTAGAAACAATATCACATAGTAAAGAAGCTTTAAATGTTTTAAACTTTACAATACAATATTTAAAACAAGATAGTAAATATCTTGCACCACTAATACAAGAATTAGTAGAGTCTATAGATAAAGAAGGAAGTCACCATACTGAAAACAATATATATAAATCAATAATGGAACCAAATGAATTTTTAAAGCTGGTTTCAAGTAAAATACAGAATAATCAAGAGCCAATGACAGAATATGAAAAGACAATTATTTCATATTTAGTTTTAAACCCAGAAGAGGCAAACCAAATAACTAATTATTCTGATATAGAAAACTTTAATCAAAAGAAAAATATAGAACTAGATGGAATTATAGAAAATGAACAATCAACATTCATAGAAGTTAAAAATGCTTATCTTGAAAGAACATTAGGAATAAATTACGATAAAGCAGTTGAATTAACAAGAAAATATGGAAGTAATGTTCAAGAACTATTAGAAAAAATTCAAATGCAAGAACAAATTGCAGATAAGGATAGAGCAAAGATACAAGCCCTTGAGGCACTAGCAAAAATACAAGAAATAATTAAACAAGAAGATATTAAACAAATAAGAAACGAATACAGAGAAAAAAATGTAGAAGAAAGTAAAGCACAAATAATTGCTAGATACAAGCAAGCAATATCTCTCGAAACTACTATAAGGATGGCTTATACCCAAGATATGGTTCAAGAATTGAATAGTTCAAAAAATGAGAATTTTACAGAACAAATTCAATATACAGAAGACGGCCATGAATATGTAGTAAGAAAGATGAATGGACCATTTAGCAAAATGGTAAGTGTAATGGATGCTTATAAAACGAGTACAGCCGAAGGAGATATGTATGATAAGTGGAATACAACAAAAATGGCAGAAAGACATGCATTATGCTATAGTTATATAACAGAAGAAAATATAGGTACAGCACAAAGAGATAACACTAAAAAATTAATGATATCAATAAAAGACTTTAATGAACAGGCAATTGTTGCAATGGCACCATATGATATATGCTCAGACAATAATGAAATTGGAACATATGCAGGAAGACCAGAAAAATATTATACAGCAAAAAAATTGCCAGACTATACAAGAGGACTTTATTCTGAAGTAGATATAGAAATTCAAGACACATCTGAAGAAACAGGAGAATATAAAAAAATTCAACCTGCGAGTATAATTTGTTTTGAAGAAGTAGACCCTGAAAGCATACAAGCTGCAATTTCTCTAAGTGAAAAATCAGGAAGAAAAATTCCAATTGAATTAATAGACAGAAGAGAATTAGCAAAAGTACAGAGAGACCAGATAGATAAACTTCTAGAAAAATTTAAAACAAAAAAAACAATACAACCAGAACTCATAGAACAAATAATAACAAAATTTAACAATGTTAGAAATGCTCACTTCACATCTGATTTATTTCAGGAGTTAGTAGGCGAAGGAACTGGTAAATTTGCAAATCCAGATGCGATATTTAATAATGTACACCTAAATGAAATTCTTCATGATACAATAGAAACAGTAAAAAAACAAATACAAGAAGGCAATAGAGAAGAAGGATTAAAAGCATTAAAACAAATAAAACAAAGCATAAATGCAGAAAGAGAAAAATATGAATTGCTACCAAGCATATATGAAAAGCAAATGATGGCAGGTATTAGTTTAGATATAGACTATTCAATAGATGAAATTCAAAGACAATATGGCTCAAAGACTGAAATACAAGGAAAACCAAGCAAAAGCATTGAAATACTAGAACAATCTTCAAGCCTAGATAGTACTACATTCGAAGCAATTTTTAAAACAAAACAATATCCTGAGGAGCAAGGTAAGCAGCTATCTTTAGATGAAGCTAAAGCATATATAGATTTACAAGAAGTAAAAAAAGCTTTTTCAGAGATACAAGAAAAACGGATATTATAGCAAACATAAGAAATTTGGAGAAGAACACATTTCTAGAGTATTAATGTATTCAAATATGATTGCTAATTTAGAAGGTTTTGATGCACAAACAAAGAAAATAATTCTTGAAGCAAGTAAATACTATTCATGTGGAAGGCAGTTAGATGCTTACGAGGAACATGAAAAATATAGTGCAAAAATAGCTGGAGAAGATTTACAGGGGCAACTTCCAGACAATGAAATAAGACTAATACAAGCAACAATAGAAGCTGAGCAAATCAAAATAGAAATGTATAGGGACCGATATGGACAAACTAGATATAAAGAAGCTTCACAAGCAGTAGAAGAAAAAACGGAAGAATTAATGAGAAAATACCAAATAGATAGTATAGAAGTTCAAAAGGTAATGAAGATGGCAGAATGCATTAGAGATGCCGTAGCACTAGATACTACACAATTTGTTGAACGAGCAGAATATAATTCACCTAGTGAATTAAAATTCCGGTTTTAAAACACAATCAGCCCAAAAACTTATGCGGAATTAGCTATGGAATGCAAGATGAGTTATCACGAGGAAGACTATCAGAATTTTCCAAAATTGCAAAAGTGGAGTTTGATGATAAAGAAGTAATAGACCAAATTATGAAAGACTACTTTACAAAAATGGATATAAGCGGACCAAAAGAAACAGAAGATATATCAATAACTACTTCTCCAATAGTTAGAGAACTATATTTTAGAGATAAATTTAAAGAAATAGAAGATCCAGAAAAACTTGCCATGGAACTAGAGCAAGAAAGACAAGAAACAAAAAAACAACCTATTACAGAAAACTGTATGCAATCTGTAAGAAATATAGCAGTTACAAGGAAAGCAAGCGAAGTAAGAAAAGCAAGTCATGAAGTTAAAGAAGAATATGCTAAAATTGAAAATCTTGTTCAAGATAATGAAGAAGAAAAAGAATAGAAAAGGAGAATAAAATTGGTTACAAATGAGTTTGCTGAAGCATCAGCAGAATTAATTGAAATACTAAAATACATACCAAAAACGGAAGTTGAAAAGATACCTTTAAAACTAAGAGGCTTTTTTGAAGATGTTTCAAAACCAAACTATAATGTAAGAATTGACCCTCGAAAACCTTTAGAAGAGCAAGATTTAAAGGAAAAAACAAAAGATTTAATAACAGTCATATATAGAAACTATTGGTGCACAGAAGAAGAAAAGCAAATATTAGACAAACAATTACTTGAAAATGATAAAAAATATGAAGAGGAACTAAGGAAAAAATATGATCCAGATAAACTGTTTGAAAAAAACACAAAGGTGCAAGAAAATGAAGACACAAAAGAATTAATAAAATATGAAAAACATGGAATAATATACAAATTATTTAGTTGGATAAGGAGAATATTTAAAAAGTAAATACAAATGAAACTTCTAAAACTCAAAAAAAGTATTATAAGAGAAAGGTAAAAGGTGATTTATATGAAGAAATCCACAAAAATCATACTTGCAGTTTTAATTATAATTGCAATCATAATTGGCATAATGTTTTTAATTGACTTAAACAGAATGAAGCATAACAAACCAGTAATATTTAGCACATGGGGCAGAAAATATGTACCCACAACAAAAGTTAATACAAAGCTAAGTGTAGTAACATCATTAGAAGATGAAATAACATCAAACACAGCTTGGTGTGGTACGTTTAACTTAATTTGGAACGATTTAAAAAATGACCTAGCAAAACAAGATATCATTTTTTCTCCACAACCAAAGATGGTAGATAACTTAAATAAAGGAACATTTAACACATCATATTTATCAGAAGATAGTTATTACAAAGTTTATGGAACTCCAACACCAGAATTAAAAAAACAAATTGAAAAAGCTATTAAGGAAAAATTTAACGAAACAAGTAGCATTTTAGATGACTTTAATTGGGATGGAGCAACAGAAAAAGACTATTTTTTATATACAATGCTTAAAAAAGAATTCGAATTTCCAAAAGTATTTACAAACTTAGATAATGGAAATTTTGGAAAATACAAGAATGTAAAATACTTTGGAATTGATTCAAGTACAAAAAAGGATGTAAGAGAACAGGTAGAAGTATTGTATTACAACTCAGATAGCAATTTTGCAGTTAAGCTAAATACAAAACAAAATGATGAAGTAATAATTTCAAGAGGAAACACAGAAAACAATTTTGGTGATATATTTAAAGGTATAACTGAAAAATCAAGTAAATATGATGGAAGCAAATCATTTAATGAAACAGATAAATTAAAAATACCAAAAATTAGCTTCAACTTAAAACAAGAAATAACAGAAGTTGAAAACAAACCATATACTTTTTCAAATGGAGATATATACTACATTGAAAAAGCTCTACAAACAATTGAATTTGACTTAGATGAAAAGGGTGGTAGAATTAAAAGCGAAGCAGGAATGATGACTAATTTAAGTGCAGCAATGCCAGAAGAACCAAGAGACTTTATGGTAGATGACACATTCACAATATTCTTAAAAGAAAAGGGAAAAGACTTACCATACTTTGCAGCACAAATTTCAGATATATCACAAGTTCAAGAAGATGTAAAATAGAATTAGAAAAATAAGAGAAAGGTAAAAGGTGATTTATATGAAGAAATCCACAAAAATCATACTTGCAATCTTAATTATAGTCGCAATCGTAATAGGCATAATGTTTTTAATTGACTTAAACAGAATGAAACATAATAAACCAGTGTTATTTAGCACATGGGGAAGAAAGTATGCACCACCAGCAAAAGTTAATACAAAGCTAAGCGTAGTAACATCATTGGAAGATGAAATAACATCAAACACAGCTTGGTGTGGTACATTTAATTTAATCTGGAATGATTTAAAAAATGACTTGGCAAAAAAAGACATAGTTTTTAATCCTCAACCAACAGCAGTAGATAATTTAAACAAAGGAACATTTAACACATCATGCTTATCAGAAGATAGCTATTACAAAGTATATGGAAGTCCAACAATTGAACTAAAAAAACAAATTGAAAAAGCTATCAAAGAAAAATTCAATGAAACAAGCGATATCCTAGACGATTTTAGTTGGGAAGAAGAGGAAAGTGATAATTATTTCCTATATGTAATGTTAAAGAAAGAATTTGAATTTCCAAAAGTGTTCACAAAATTAGAAAATGGAGATTTTGGAAAATACAAGAATGTAAAATACTTTGGAATTGATTCAAGTACAGATGAAGACGTAAGAAACCAAGTAGAAGTATTATATTACAACTCAAGTAGCGATTTTGCAATAAAACTAAAAACAAAACAAAATGATGAAGTAATAATCTCAAGAGGAAACACAGAAAACAATTTTGGTGATATATTTAAAAGTATAACTCAAAATTCAGACAAATATAAAGGTAGCAAAAGATTTAATGAAAACGATAAACTAAAAATACCAAACATAAAATTCAACTTGAAAGAAGAAATCACAGAAGTTGAAAACAGACCATTCACATTTTCAAATGGAAAAGAGTACTGTATTGAAAAAGCACTACAAACAATACAATTTGAGCTAGACGAAAAAGGTGGAAAAATCAAAAGCGAAGCAGGTATAAGTTTAAAAGAAGCGGCAATAATGCCAACAGAAAAACCAAGAGATTTCTTAGTAGATGACACGTTTACAATATTCCTAAAAGAAGAAGGAAGAGACTTACCATACTTTGCAGCACAAATTTCAGATATATCTCAAGTTCAAGAAGACATACAATAAAATTAAATAAGCCCCAGTTGTAGCTGGGGCTTTAACTTTATTCCACACTCTTCAAACTCTCAATCATATCAATTTTCTTCAAAACGAAATGAATTATAAAATTAACAATAAACGAGAAGAAAATAGTAATTATACTAGAGTAAACATAGCTTATTGGCTTTATATTCCTCATAAATTTAAGCGTATCTATCTCTATGCTTGATATTATAGCAGAGGTTAAAAATGTTCCAAATACTAACCCTAAAGCCACACCAACTATAGTAAATATAATGTTTTCTTTATTTATATAATTATCAACCTCTTTATCATAAAAGCCTAAAACCTTAAGTGTTGCAATTTCTCTTTGTCGTTCTGCTATATTTATATTTGCTAGGTTGTATAACACTACAAAATCAAGCATTGCAGAGGCTACTATTAAAATTACTACTACATAATTCATTGTATTTAGCATATCGCTAACTGAATTCATAAGAGCACTGATTAGTGATACTGAGGCTACTCCGTCATAGCCTAAGATATCTTCAGATATCTTATTTTGCTCATCTTCGCTGATGTCTTTTGTATTAAAATATATAATGTCTGTTTGATATTGTTTCAAATTACTTTCATAAAATTCTTTAGACATATACACATAATGGCTAACATGGTTTTGTACAATGTTGTTTACTTTAAACTGATACTCATTATCATCTGCATCAACAAATGTTATACTATCTCCTGCAGATATTCCAAGCATTTCAGCAATTTTATCTGTTATAATTATTCCATCATTTTCAATACTAACATTTTCTCCTGTTTTAAAATCCATTAAATTATAAACTGTAGTATAGTTATCTAAATTTTCTGGAACAAAAACTGTTACATTGTAGTTTTTAGAACCGTTGCTAAGCTTTGCGGTCGTTGCACATACTGTTACATAGCTTTCTATATTTTCATTGTTTTGTAAGTATTCTTCAATTTCTGGTAAGTTATCAGTGTTTGAAAGTGTAATTGTTGCATCATATTTGAAAATTTCTTTAAATTCTGCATTAGGTATATCATCTACAGAATCTCTTATTCCAAAGCCAGTAAGCATAAGTCCTGTACAGCCTGCAATTCCTATAATTGTCATTAACGCTCTTTTCTTATATCTAAAAATATTTCTAGCAGTAACTTTATGGGAAAAATTAAATCTTTTCCAGATAAATGGTATTTTTTCAAGCAATATTTTCTTACCGCTTTTTTGGTGGTTTTGGTCTCATTAAAACTGATGGCATCTGTTTAAGTTCTTTTACTGCAACTAAAATTGTAGCACCACCAATACAAATAAACGAAATTATTGTTCCAAGTAAACCAATATCAAATCTGAAACTTGAGTAAAATTTTGGTATACTATAAATCATTGAATACATAATCCATACTATATTAGGTATTAAATATAAACCAACAATCATACCTAAAGCTCCACCTAAGATACATGCAAAAAGAGAATAGATGATATATTTTAAAATAATTTGAGTATTAGTATAACCAAGTGCTTTTAATGTTCCAATTTCTATTCTTTCTTCTTCAATCATTCTTGTCATTGATGTTAAGCTTATTAAAACAGCAACAAGATAGAAAATAACTGGGAACAATTTTGAAATATTAGACATTGTTTTTATTGCATCAAAAATGTTGTTGTATCCAGAGTTATCAAGCCTGTCTTGAATATACCATTTGCATTTTTCAATTTTAGAAATCTCATTTTTTGCATCATCAATTTTTGATTGGGCTTCATCTAATTTATCTTGAGCTTCTTGCTTTTTATCCTCGAATTCAGCTTTACTGCTAGATAATTTAGACTTTGCCTTTCTAATTTCAGCTTTGTTATTTGCTATTTCAGTTCTTGCTTGTTCAAACTTAGCTTCAGCTTCTTTTTGAGAAGCTTCTAATGCTTGTTTTTGCTTTAAAAGTTCAGCTTTTTGGGCTTCTTTTACAGCATCTTCTAAAGGAGCTGCTTCAAGCTGTTTTTCTGCATTTTCAATTTGCGCTTTAGTACTTGCAAATTGTGCATTTGCTTGCTCTATTTGAGTATTTAATTCTTTTTCACCATTTTGAATTTTTCTCTCAGATGATGCAATTTGATTTTCAGCATTTTTAATTTGGCTTTCTGCATCTTGTAATTCAGCTTCAACATCTTGCTGTTTATCATCAAATTCTTTTTGAGCATCATTAACTTTTTTAGTCGCTTCATCTACTAAAGACTGATATCTAGCATTTTCTCTGGTTTCTTTAATAGCTTCAATTTCGCTTGTTACAGAGTTTATAATAGATAAATATTCATCACTATTTGTAACAGTTTCTTTAGCGTCTTTTGCAGTTACATAAACGCCTGTGTAATAGTCCATATTAATTACATTTTTTGTGAAGATATAAAATGAAACTGTTCCATTACCAATATTTGTATTTCCTCTTTCACTGGATATATATATAGGTGTTTCTGCAATTCCTACAATTTCAAATTCTTTTTTTGTAAAAATTGGTTTGTCATCAGAATCTAAATCATTATTTTCTAATACTATTTTTTTACCAATGTATCTCTCTGCACCTTCTCCTGTACGAACAATAGCAGGATCTATTAAACATTCATTTTCATTTTCAATATTTCTCCCTGCAACTATAACTGGTGTATTAACATTTTCGTTATATTCAATTACCTTACAAATACTTTCTTTATCATCAATTTTAGATATGGAATCTTTTGTTTGAATTCCATAAGCGTTTTCAACTCCATCTAGAGCTTGTAAGGCTGTAATATCATCATCAGTTAACCCTAAAGTAGAGATAATATTTATATCATATAAATTGCTAGAATCTGCGTATTTATCTAAGCTATCTAGCATATCAGGGCTTGTAGCCACAAGACCTGCAAAAAAGCCAACTCCTAAAAATGCCATAACCAGTATAGAAATAAACCTTCTTCTTGTTTTATAAATTGATTTTAAATTATTCTTTAACAAAGATTTTTTTATCATTTTGCATACTCCTACCATTCTATTTTATCAATTGAAATTGGTTTTTCGTTTATAACAATTTTTTCAGAAGTACCATTTTTAAAGTGAATAACTTTATCAGCCATTGGCGCAATCGCAGTATTATGAGTAATTATAACAACAGTCATTTTTTCACGCCTGCAAGTATCTTGAAGTAATTTTAAAATTTGTTTACCAGTTTTATAATCTAATGCACCAGTTGGTTCATCACAAAGTAAAAGTTTAGGGTTTTTAGCAATAGCCCTTGCAATAGCAACTCTTTGTTGTTCGCCACCAGAAAGTTGTGAAGGAAAATTATCTTTTCTATCCTTTAAACCAACTTTATCCAAAATCTCATCAACATTTAAAGCATCTGAGCAAAGCTGAGTAGCAAGCTCAACGTTTTCTTTAGCCGTTAAATTTTGAACTAAATTATAAAATTGAAAAACAAACCCAATATCGTTTCTTCTATATTGAATTAATTGCTTATTTGTAAGAGAAGTAATTTCCTTCTCATTTACCAAAACAGACCCAGATGTTGCCCTATCCATACCACCCAAAATATTAAGAGTAGTAGTCTTCCCAGCCCCACTAGGACCAACAATAGCAACCAATTCGCCCTTATCAATACTAAAATTAGTATTATCCAAAGCCTTAATTACAACATCTCCCATTTTATATTCCTTAACAACATCTTTAAACTCAATGTAAGACATATAAAAAACCTACTTTCTTTAAACATAA
>JABLTL010187548.1_pt1 | contig 18269 bp, 18 predicted proteins | sample 7160151 | NCBI WGS metagenome assembly JABLTL01 (sample SAMN14651223, study PRJNA627086) | human gut metagenome | isolation source: feces | host: Homo sapiens
AGGTAACTATACATTTAACATATTAGAAAATTATAAAAAATTAGATATGAAATTTAGAATAACAAATGACGAAAAAGATTATATTATGCATATAGATAATTTCAAAACAGAAAATAATGTTTGTAAAATAGAATATAATTATACTAAAGACAAATTGAAACAACCAGCAACAATAAAAATAAATTTTATTATATTATTTTTTATAGTGATATTGATTATTCTTGTGACAGTTACAATCATTGTTAAAGTAAAAGTCGAAAATAATAAATATTAATTATATGCGAAATAGGAAAGAAGGTAAACTAGAAATGAAAAAAATAGCAATAATAGGAAGTGGTAGTTGGGGAGTAGCATTAGCAACACATCTAGCTAAATGCGGAAATAGTGTAAAATTATGGTCTTTTTCAGAAGAAGAAAAAGAAATAATTAATAAAGAAAAAAGATGTAAATTTCTACCAGGACTTCAATTACCAGATAATATAGAATGTTCAACAGATTTTGAGGATGTTATAAAAGATGCGGAGTTTATATTACATGTTACACCATCAAAATTTACAAGAGATACATTTAAACAATATAAACAATATGTTGGAACAAAACCAGTAATTATATGTTCAAAAGGTTTTGAAAAAGAAACATTAAAAACATTAGATGAAGTTATAAAAGAAGAAATGCCAACTGTAAGATTAGGAGTTTTATCAGGACCAAGCCATGCAGAAGAAGTATCAATAGCAATTCCAACAGTTCTAGTAGTCGCATCAAAAGAAGATCAAATATTAAAAATGGTTCAAGATACTTTTATGTGTACAGAAATGAGAATTTATACTTCAACAGATATAAAAGGAGTAGAATTAGGAGGAGCACTAAAAAATATTGTAGCATTTTGTGCAGGTGTTGCTAGTGGAATAGGATTAGGTGATAATACTTTAGCAGCATTAATAACAAGAGGACTAGGTGAACTTACAAGATTAGGAGTAACTTTAGGTGGAAAAAAAGATACTTTATATGGACTAAGTGGTTTAGGAGATTTAATTGTTACATGTTTAAGTGAACACAGCAGAAATAGAAAAGCTGGTAAACTTATAGGACAGGGAAAAACATTAGAAGAAACTAAAAAAGAAGTAGGAATGGTTATTGAAAGTATTGATAATATTGAGGTTGCTTATGAATTAGCACAAATACATGATGTACGTATGCCAATAGTAGAAACTGTATATAATGTTATTTATAACAATTTGGACCCAAAAGAAGCAGTTAATAATTTAATGACAAGAGCGAAAAAAAGTGAATAATATAGTAGTATAAAGGAAATAATAAATCATAATAGTTATATGATGAAAGGAATGTTGAAAATGGAATTTTTTGATAAATTAGGAAAAAAGGCATCAGAAGCATATAAAATAACTGCAGATAAAACAGGAAAAATCGCAAAAGAAACAAAATTAAAATTTAGAATAGGTGAACTAAAGAATAAAATAGATGAACAATATAAAGAAATTGGTAAAAAAGTATATGAAAAACATGTAAGAGAAGAGGAAATCAAAATCAATGAAGATTTAGCAGAATTTTGTGATAAAATTGATGAAATGACAAAAGAAATAAAAGATATAAATAATGAATGTTTAGAATTAAAAGACAAAAAACAATGTCCTAATTGTCTAAATGAAATAGAAAAAAGCATGAAATTTTGTCCAGAATGTGGTGCTGAACAAATAGAAGAACAAGAAAAACAAGAACCAATAGAAAGTGATATTGATAATTCGGATAACTCAGATGATTCAGATAATGAAAATCAAATAGAACCACAGAATGAAGAGGTAAAAGAAGAAACTGATAGTAATTTAGAGAAAACCACAGAAATAGAAGTTAATCCTGATACAGAAGATATAACAGAAACAGAAGTAGAAGATGCAGGAGAATCAATTATATAATTAATAAGGAAAAGTAAAAAATGAAATTAGTAATACAAAGAGTATCAGAAGCAGAAGTTGTAGTAGATAAACAAAAAATCAGTAAAATACGGAAAAGGTTTTTTAGTTTTAATAGGAATAACACATACAGACACTGAAAAAACTGCAGATTATTTAGTTAAAAAATTATGCAATTTACGAGTTTTTGAAGATAAAAATGATAAAATGAATTTATCATTAAAAGATGTAAATGGTGAAATATTAATCGTTTCTCAATTTACGTTATATGCAAATTGCAAAGAAGGTAATAGGCCATCTTTTATAGAAGCTGCTAGACCAGAAAAGGCAAATCCACTATATGAATATTTTTGTAACAAATGTAGAGAAAATAATATTCATGTAGAGACCGGTATTTTTGGAGCAGATATGAAAGTAAGTTTATTAAATGATGGACCAGTGACCATAATTATGGAAAAATAAATATAAAAGGTGCGAACATTAAAGTTTATAATAATGACTAATGTTCGCATTAAGCATATATTAATAAGGAAATCGTTCATATAAATATTTTATTATCAAATCACCATTATTTTCGTTTACTTGAACATAAACATTTTTATCAAGGCAAATCCACATATTTATAGAAAATTTATTAATATTATCAATATATACTCCCACAATTTCAGCTAATTCAATGGGATTATTATATTCTTTTTCCCATGAAAGCTTATCTGAAATATCTAGATTAGTATTATAAAATTTGCTTAAAAAATTATTTAATTCACCATTTATATCACTATATAAATTAACAGAAACATACATAATATTCACCATAATAATATTATGAAAAAAATTAAAATTTTTATACATAGAATAAATATGAAAAAAAAGTAAATACTAATAATAAAATATTATGGAGGGATTTTTTTGAGAAAGTTTAAAATAATAGCTTATGTATTATTAGTTTTTGCGATAATTGGAATAATATTAACTGTATATTCCAATGCTACACAACAAAATCAAGAAAGTACAAAAAATGAAAAAGTATTGGCAGAAATAAAATATTTAGATTCTAAATTAGTTGATTTATTTAATAATATGAACAACATTGAAACTAGAAATTATAGAATATATACAGATACTACAGAAGAATCAAAAAGCTCAGAAGTAACAGGGGAAGGTAATTCATCAAAACAAGGAGAGAACAGTAAGGGAAGTTCAGATTCACAATCTGATAAAGAAAAGGAAAATGGAAGTAGTTCAAATTTAGAAAGCCAAAAAAATGAAACAGTGGAAAATTATGAAATGACACAGGCAGGAATATTAACAAGTAGCAAAAATATTGATTGGAAGGCAAATAAAAATGAATTGGAATTGATATATACATCAATTCCAACAATAACATTAGATTTATACAAAATAAATATTGCACAAGACGATATATTAAATTTTAATAAGGAAATAGATAATTTAACTACAAGTGTGGAAACAGAAGATAAACAAAAAACATTAAATACTTTAGTAAAAGTATATGAATATATTCCTAAATTTGTTCAAAATGTAGATTGTGATATTACTTATAAAACTATAATAGAAACTAAATTTGATATATTTAAAGCATATTCTAATTTGGAAACAGATAATTGGAAAGAAATTAACAATAATATGACAAGTGCAGTAGAAAAATATACTACATTATTAACAAGTTCAGAAGTAAATAATAATAAGCAAGCAAGTGTAAATAAAGGATATGTAATGCTAAATGAGTTAAAAAATGTAGTTGATACAAAAGATAAAGATGTATTTTTAATAAAATATAAAAATTTATTAGAAGAAATAAATAATATGTAATCTTATTAAAATAGTTTATACACATAGATATTTTTGTATAAAAATACTACAATTGGTTACTAATATATATATGATACATTAAAATAGGTTTTTTGTATTGTTTTTTTACATGTAAAAAAAATTGTTTATTGCATGAAATATAAAGAAATATTATAATTTAAATGATAATTATACAAAGGAGGGATAATATATGTATTATGGAGCTGGAACTTATGAAGCATTTGCACGTCCAGAAAAACCAGAAGGAGTAGATAAAAAATCTGCTTATATAATTGGTACTGGTTTAGCAGGACTTTCAGCAGCATTTTATTTATTAAGAGATGGTCAAATGAAAGGAGAACATATCCATTTACTAGAAAAATTAGACTTAGCAGGTGGGTCATGTGATGGTAGGAAAGATATTACTAAAGGATTTTATATGCGTGGTGGTCGTGAAATGGACAATCATTTTGAATGTATGTGGGATATGTTTAGAAGTGTTCCTTCAATTGAAACACCAAATATATCTGTACTTGATGAATATTATTGGTTAAATAAACATGATCCAAATTATTCATTATGTAGAGCAACTATAAATTGTGGTGAGGATGCTCATACTGATAAATTATTTAAACTTGATAAAAAATCAGCTATGGCATTATCTCAATTGTTTATTACACCAGAAAAAGACCTAGAAAATAAAAAGATTTCTGATGTTTTACCTGAAGAATTTTGGGAGACAAATTTTTGGCTATACTGGCAAACAATGTTTGCTTTCCAAAAATGGTCATCAGCATTAGAAATGAAGAGATATTTATGTATATATGTTCATCTTATAGATGGTTTACCAGATTTTTCAGCATTAAGATTTACAAAATATAATCAATATGAATCAATGATTTTACCACTTACAAAATATTTGGAAAGTAATGGTGTAAAAATTGAGTATGGAATAGATGTTAAAAATGTCATATTTGAGTCTAAACAAAATAAAAAAGTAGCAACACAAATTGTATATGAAAACAATAATCAAGAAAAAACTATTGATTTAATAGAAGATGATTTAGTATTTATTACTAATGGGTGTTGTACAGATACTTCTTGTTATGGAGACCAAGATAATGCACCAGATTTATCAAAAATAAAAAATGGAAAAGGTGAATCATGGGATTTATGGAAAAATATAGCATCACAAGCTACTAATGGAGAGTTCGGAAATCCAGATAAATTCTGTAATCATGTAGATGAAACTAATTGGATGAGTGCGACTATAGAAGTAAGTGATGAAAATATAATAAATCATATTATAAATATTTGTAAGCGTGATCCTAGAAAAGGAAAAGTAACAACAGGAGGAATTGTAACAGTAAAAGATAGCAAAGAAAATTGGTATTTGTCATGGACTATTAATAGACAACCACAATTTAAGTCTCAAAATCCAGATAGTATTTTAGTATGGGTATATGCATTAAATACAAATAAAGTAGGGAATTTTATAAAAAAGCCAATAAAGTCATGTACAGGTAAAGAAGTATGTGAAGAATGGTTATATCATATTGGTATTCCAAATAATGAAATTGAAGAAAGTGCAGAAAAATGTAATACAACTACTTGCTATATGCCATATATAAATGCATTTTTCCAACCAAGAGAAGAAAAAGATAGACCACTTGTTGTACCAGAAGAATCAATTAATTTTGCTTTTATTGGACAATTTGCAGAAACTCCTAGAGATACAATATTTACTACTGAATATTCTATTCGTACTGGAATGGAAGCAGTATACACACTTTTAAATATAGATAGAGCTGTACCTGAAGTTTGGGGAAGTAAATATGATGTTAGAGAATTATTACGAGCCTGTTACTATGCTGTAGATAAAAAGCCAGTTGAAGAGCTTCCATTAACATTTGCTGAAAAACAACTTGTAAAAGTGTTAGAAAAGAAAGTTAAAGGAACAGACATAGAAATACTTTTGAAAGAAAGTGGATTATTTAAATAATAGTTACAATTTGCAGTTTATTTAATATGGCTATGAATTATAACAATAATAAAAAATATGAAATATTTATGTAATTATATTTATTTCATATTTTTTTTAATGTATAATATCTTATGGTGATGAATATGAGTAGTTTAACAACTAAAAAAGCAATAGCATATACTTTTAAAGATTTGTTGAAAGAAAAACCATTTAATAAAATAACAGTTAATGATATAGCAAAAAAATGTGATATAAATAGACAAACATTTTATTATCATTTTAAAGATATAAAAGATTTAGTTGAGTGGATTTGTATTGATGAAGTTGATAATATTTTAAAGAAAAAAGATGAATGTGATAGGTGGGAAGACAAATTTTTACTAGTATTCAAAATAATGAAAGAAGAAAAAATATTTGTGAAAAATATTTATAATTCTGTTTCAGTAGAAGTACTAAGAAATAATTTATATAGGTTGGTATATCCTATAATATATGATGAAATATTAGAAAAATCAAAAGGAAAAAGACTAAGGGAAGAAGATAAAAGATTTATAACAGATTTTTATAAATATGCATTTGTATCAATAGTTTTAAACTGGATTGATAATGGAATGCATGAAAATCCAGAGATAATAGTATTAAAAGTTAGTAATCTTATTACAGGTACAATTGACCATGCATGTATGTCTGTAAATAAAGAAAATAACTGTCAAAGAATTTGATATTGTAAAAATTAATCGTTAGAAAATTTTTAATTTTATAGATTTTTATTTATGCTTATGATATAATATGAAAAGAGTAAATTGAATAGTCGCTGGTAAATATCCGAAAGGAATTACGAGAGGAAAGTCCGGGCTCCATAAGAGCGTGATGCTAGATAACGTCTAGTGGGGGCGACCCTAAGGAAAGTGCAACAGAAAATAACCGCCATTTTGGTAAGGGTGAAAAGGCGAGGTAAGAGCTCACCAGCTGTATGGTGACATACGGTGTTTGTGTAAACCCCATCTGGAGCAACACCTAAATAAGAAGATTAAGCTAGCTCTGGCACCTTCTTGACTTGCGTGGCTTGAGATATATAGTGATATATATCCTAGATAAATGACTATTTTTAAAGACAGAACCCGGCTTACAGATTTACTCTTTTTTTATATATCGGGCAAGAACAAAGGGAGACAGTGTTGCTTTGTTCTATGTAAAAAATAAAGAGGTAAAAAATGAATGGAATAATAATAATAAATAAGCCATTGAATTGTACATCACATGATATAGTAGCCAAGATAAAAAAAATCTCAAAAAATAAAGTGGGGCATACAGGAACATTAGATCCATTAGCAACGGGAGTATTACCAATTTTAATAGGTAAAGGAACCTTGTGTTCAAAGTATTTGATAAATCATGATAAAACATATATTGCAACAGTTCAGTTAGGTATAAAAACAACAACAGCTGATTCAGAAGGAGAAGTTATAGAAAAAAAGAATATAAATAAAAAAATTTTAGATGAAGAATATATACAAAAAAAATTAGATACATTTTTAGGAAAACAAGAACAAGTTCCGCCAATGTATTCTGCTATAAAGGTTAATGGAAAAAAATTATATGAATATGCAAGAAAAAATCAAGAAATTAAAGTAGAGCCACGACAAATAGAAATATATGAAATAAGATTATTAAATTATGATACTAATACAGATGAAATAGAATTTGAAGTGAAATGTTCAAAAGGTACATATATAAGAAGCTTATGTGAAGATATAGCTCAAAGATTAGATACTGTTGGATATATGAAAAAATTAAATAGAGTTCAAGTAGGAGAATTTAATATTAAACAAGCTATATCTGTAGAAAATTTAAATGAAACAAAAATAGAAGAAAATTTAATTAGTATAGAGCAATTGTTTAATAATTCTGAAAAAATTGAATTAAACAATAAAAAATTGCAGTTATTTTTAAATGGAGTACAATTAACGAATTTTAATATAGATGGTCAATATAGAATATATAGTGACAAAAAATTTATAGGAATAGGAATTATAAAAAATCAGTTATTGAAAAGAGATATTGTAATATAAATAGAACCACCTTAATATACTTAGAAAGAAAGTATTCAAAGAGGTGGTTTTATGTATTATATTCAAGAAAATGACAAGCCTAGATTGATAGAAAGACTATTTGATATTGTAAAAGTAGAAGAAAATAAAATTATTATTCCTGCAGGAAAAAAACAATTAAAGAAAATAGATAAATATGTAAAAAAAACAATAAAAATATTGGACAAATCTAATAGTCAAAAAGTAGTTTTAAGTAAAAAAATTAAACAACAAGAAGTTTATATGAACTACTTAAATGCTCACAATTATATAATTGTAGATGGTAAATGGTTATTTAAAATGTTAGTATTTGAAGTAATAGAATATGTAATAGATAAGAAATTTAAAGAAAAAAAAGATGTGTCTATATCTATTTTAACTAATGATATCTCAGAAATGACAATATATATAATCAATAATTTAGCAAAAAAGTATAAAGATATGAAAGTAGTATCAAATCATATTGAAAAGTTAAAGAAAATAGAAGAAAAAGTTATGGAGAATGAAGGAATATTAATACATATCAGTAACAATAAAAGAAAAGTAATTTCAAATATAGACATAGTCTTAAATTTAGATTTTCCAACAGAGCTAATAAACAGATATAGAATAAATAATGAAGCTATAATTATAAATTTTAATGGAAATGTAAAAATAAAAGATAAAAGATTTAATGGATTAAATATTAATGATTATGAAATAGAATGGAAAAATGCGCCATTTGAAAAAGAGACAATTAATAAGTTTTTTATGAAAGATTTATATGAAACAGAGATTTATCAAAAACAGCCAATAGAAAAAACATTATTTCAAATAAAAAAAGATAAAATAAAAATTAAAGAATTGGTAGCAGTAAGAACAAAACTTTAATATTTCAATTAAATACTTTCATTTTTTTAAAAAATATAATATAATGTAATTGCTAATTTAAAAGTGGCAAGGAGGTAAAGAAATGCCAACCAATAATAGAAGAAATATGGATAAAACAAAGAAATATAAAATAGAGCAGGCAAAAAGAAAGAGAAAAGCCAATAGTCAAAAAAGAAAAAAACCTAATATATCTAAAAAGGAAGAAGAAACAAATAAAAAATCAAGAAATAGAAGCAAAAATAAAAAAATGAAATTTTCAGATAGACATCCTAAATTAGTTTTATTAACAAGAATAATTATATTATTAGTAGTATTATTATGTGTTATAGGAGCAGGGATTGGTGTAGGAATATTTTTTGGATTATTTGGTGATGATTTTGAAATAACAAAGGAAGAATTATCAATTGGGTCAGCTAATTCTGTAATAGTAGATTCAAATGGAGGAGTAATTGCAAATTTAAGTGGAGATGAAAAAAGAAAAATAGTATCATTAAATGATATGGCAGCGTATTTACCTAAAGCTTATGTAGCAATGGAAGATGAAAGATTTTATAAACATAGTGGTGTAGATTTAAAAAGAACAGCAGGAGCTATAATACATACAGTCATGGGAAATAGTTCGTATGGAGGAAGTACAATAACTCAACAATTAGTAAAAAATATAACTAAAGATGATGATAGAGCAGGAATTGCAGGAGTAAAAAGAAAAGTAAAAGAGTGGGCAAAAGCATATCAAGTAGAAAGAATGATTTCAAAAGATCAAATATTAGAATTATACTTGAATATACTATATGTTGGTGGAGAAGGAAATTTACATGGTGTAGAATTAGGAGCAGAATATTATTTTAATAAAAGTGCAAAAGATTTAACATTAGCCCAATGCGCATATATGGCTGGAATTAACAGTTCACCAAGTAGATATAATCCATTTGATGAAAGTAAAGATAATACAGAATTAATAAAAAAACAAACAAAAGTAGCTTTAAAGAAGATGAAAGAATTAAAATATATAGAAAGTGAAGAAGAATATGAAGCAGCAGTAGCAGAAGTGGATAATGGTTTAGCATTTCAAAAAGGTTCAATTTCTACAACATCAGCATATTCATATCATACAGAAGCTGTAATAGATCAAGTAATAAAACAAGTAATGCAAGAAAAACAATGGTCACAACAAATGGCTGAAAATTATGTATATGGAAGTGGACTTACAATATATTCAACAGTAGATTCTAATATACAATCACAAATGGAAGAAGAATTCAAGAAAAGTAAATATATAGTTGCAGGAAAAGCTAAAAATAAAAAAACAGGAGAAAAATTAAATGACCATTCACAATCTGCAATGGTAGTAATAGACTATAAAACTGGAAATGTAGTAGGAACAGTTGGAGGATTAGGAGAAAAAACTGAAACTAGGGGAATAAATAGAGCTACTCAGAGTGTGAGACAAACTGGATCTTCAATGAAACCATTAGCTGTTATAGCACCAGGATTAGAGGAAAAAATTATAACAGCAGCGACTGTGTATGATGATGCAGCAACTGATTTTGGAGGAGGATATAAACCAGAGAACTATAATGGATTTAAAGGTTTAATAAATATCAGAAAATTTATTTCTACTTCTCAAAATATTCCGGCATTAAAAATAATGAGAGAATTACAACCTGAAAAAGCAATTACATATTTAAATAAAATGGGATTAAGTAATATAAAAGAAAATGAAGATAATGATTTATCATTAGCATTAGGAGGAACTAGAAATGGTGCTACACCATTAGAAATGGCAGCAGCGTATGCAACAATAGCTAATAATGGAGTATATATTACACCAACATTTTTTACAAAAGTGGTTGACTCAAGTGGAAATACAGTAATGACTCCAAACCAGGAACAAACTAGAGTAATATCAGAGCAAAATGCATATATAGTAAAAACTATTATAGAAGAACCAGTAAAAGCAGGAGGAACAGCTACATATTGTGCTATTTCTGGTATGGATGTAGCTGCAAAAACAGGTACAACAGATGATAATTATGATAGATGGCTTTGCGGATTTACACCATATTATGCTGGTGCATGTTGGTATGGATATGATAATAATGAAACTGTTTCTTATCCTTATAGCGGAAATCCTGCAGGTTCAATATGGAGTGCAGTTATGTCAGCAATACATAAAGGATTATCAAGCGCAACATTTGAAAAACCAAGTGGAATAGTGGAACAAACAGTATGTAGAAAAACAGGAGGATTAGCATCAACGGGATGTTCAGATACATATAAAGAGATATTTACTCAAGATAATTTACCAGAAAAATGTCAAGGACATGGTAGTCAAACAATATGTACAATATCTAATAAAGTAGCAACACAGTATTGCTCACAATATGGAAAAGTTAGACAAAATTATTATGGTGCAGTAGTACCAAAAGAACAATTAGGTTTATGGACACCAATAAATGGTAAAAGTTCATCAGGAACAAAAATAAATGAAACTTGTACTATACATACTAAACCTAAAGAGGCAGAAAAAACAAACACAACAAATACAGTTACAAATGAAAACACAACAAAAAATAATACAACAGAAACAACAGGTGGCAATACAGCAACTGGAGGAGGTTCTTCAAATAATGGAAATACCGCTACAGATGCAGGAAGCACAGAAAATCCAGGAGGAGATACAACACCACCAAGTGAAAGTACAACAACACAATAATAGGAAAGGATAAGTTATGGATATATATTTATATAATACATTAACAAGAAAAAAAGATAAATTTGAACCAATAGATAAAAAAGAAGTAAAAATATATTCTTGCGGTCCAACAGTATATAAAGATGCAACAATAGGGAACATGAGAACAAACATATTTCAAGATGTATTAAAAAGAATGATGATATATAATGGATATAATGTAAAACATGTAATGAATATAACAGATGTAGGTCATTTAGTTTCAGATGGGGATGACGGAGAAGATAAAATGATAAAATCTGCAAAAGAGGAAAATAAAACCCCAAAAGAAATAGCAGAACATTATACAAAATTATTTTTTGATGATTTAAAAGATTTAAATATAAAAACTCCAGAAATTATATGTAAGGCAACAGAGTATATATCAGAAATGTTAGAATATGTTAAAAAATTAATAGAGAATGGATATGCTTATGAAACATCAACAGCAGTATACTTTGATGTTTCTAAGCTAGACCAATATCCTGTGTTATCTAATCATAAATTAGAAGAACAAAAAGCTGGAGCAAGAGTAGAAGTAGATTTAGAAAAGAAAAATCCGTATGATTTTGCATTATGGATTAAAGCACCAGAAAACCATTTGATGAAATGGGATAGTCCATGGGGACCAAGTTATCCTGGATGGCATATAGAATGTTCGGCTATGTCAAGAAAACATCTAGGAGAGCAATTTGATATACATACAGGAGGAATTGATTTAATACCAACACATCATGAAAACGAAATAGCTCAAAGCAAAGGAATATCTGGTAAAATACCAGCAAGATACTGGATTCATGGTGAATACCTATTAATAAATGGTGGAAAGATGTCTAAAAGTTTGGGAAATGTATATTTATTGAAAGATATTAAAGAAAAAGGATATGACCCACTAGTATATAGAATATTATGCTATACATGTAGTTATAGAAATAAATTAAACTTTACATGGGAAGGTATAGAAGCTGCTTCAAAAACATTAGAAAGATTGCGTAATGGATATAAATGTAATATAAATGGTACAGACATTTTAAATAATGAAGATTTACAAGAATTAGAGAGATTAGAAGAAGAATTTCATAAAGCAATTAATGATGATATGAATATGCCATTAGCAATGAGTTTTGTTTGGGAAGTGATAAAATTTAATAAAAAATCTCCTGAAGTAGCTAAAATATTATTAAAATTTGATTCAGTACTTGGTATAGAAATTGATAAAGAAAATACAGTAATAAATATACCTGTAGAAGTATTAAACTTAGCAAAAGATAGACAACAAGCAAGAAAGCAAAAAGATTGGACAGAATCAGATAGATTAAGAGATGAAATAAAAAAACTAGGATTTGAAATAAAAGATAGTAAAGAAGGTTTTGAATTAACAAAAATTTAAATAAAAAAGATAATCCCTCATTTGCACTGCAAATGAGGGAAAAAGGATTTTAAATTATCACTGTGTCTGAACTGTCACCTCCCATAATTGGTTAGATAATGTTTTAGAAAGAATTTTTCGACTCCATTGATGGTTGATTGTAATTTCTTTCCAAACATTTTTTTCTTTGTAACAAATTTGTAAATCAAATTTGTCTGCACTATCAAATGCATAAACAAAGAAACCTACCTTGGAAGGAGTGACATTATATCTCTCCTTAATTATGTCTTTAAGTTCATCTTTGATATATCCAAGGTATTCCGGATCAGATTCTTCAAGTTGCGTTATTTTTGCATCATCTTTCACCCGGTGAGGTGTGAGCTGATATTTATTGATGCCAATAAGTACAGTAATAACGATACAAGATAAAATAACGCTGACCATTAATAAGTATAAATTATTTTTTTTGATTTTCATAATGTGTATCCTCCTTGTGGTTGTGTAGAAAAGAAAAAGTTTCTTTTCTAAATAAAAATTTACTCTATACTTATTATACCACTTTTACATAAAAAGTTCAAATAATCTTTAGATTTCGTATTTTACTATAGGTTCTAAAGTATAAATTCATCATTATCTTTTAAAACAATAATATTTTTTATATTTAACTCATTTGATTTTTTACGTGTTGTATCATCCAGATGTGTTGCATAAAAAATACAATTAGAGTATTTTGTAGATAAATATTCTAAATTATTTATACCTAGATGTGATTTCTTTCCAATTATAGAATTGCAATCACATATTAAATGATTACATTTTTCTGCCATTTTCTCAACATTTTTACATAATCTAGAATCTCCAGTAAATCCGATATTTTGAATATTATCATTAAATATATATCCATAAGCATTTATTCCTTCTTCATGTTCTAACAATATTCTTTCTATTTTATATTTACCAATGCTAAATTTATCATTATGAATATACTGAAAATAACCATTGATTTTTTCTACTTTATTAGGAAATGCTAAATTTGTAATATTATATATTTTATCTTTTCCAGTGGTATCACAATATATATTAGAGGGTTCAGAATTGTCGAAAATTTTATTTAGTAAAATAAAAGGCATATCTAAGAAATGATCTCCATGAAAATGGGTAATTAGTATATGATTAACTTTACTTGGCTCTATTCCTGCATTTTTTAAAGTTTTACATGTACCATTCGGAACATCTATTAATATGTTATTATCAATTAAATAGCTTGCACTATTATATTTGGAAAATATATTTCCTGATCCTATTATATTTAATTTCATTTTTTTAATTTCTCCATGTGTATATGGGGAAGAGAAATTTAAGATGTTACTTGTAGTTTCTTTTTAAAAGAATTTGTTAGATTAAAAAATACAAGTTAAAAGATGTATAATGTATTTATAGGATTTTTATAATTAAAAATAATCTCAAGGTGCAACGGCACCTTGAGATTGAAAAAACTAAAAAATTAAAAAACTAAATTTCTTGAATAATATTTTCAGTTTTTGTCTGAATAAACTGAAAATTTCTAAAATTGTATTGGTGAGACAAACTTTTTTTAACCCCATCAATATTTTGATGAGTGGAAATGATTACAATTCTGTTTTTATCTAAGTTAGCATATTGTATAATATATGCTAAAATTTTTTCAGCATCAGCTGAATCAGAATTGTTTTTATCATCAAGTCCAGATGTACATTCATCTAGAACAATGACATCAATACTATCATCCAACCAATATAAAATTTTAGCAAGAATGAGTCTTTGCTTTTGACCATTTGAAAGGGATTGATTAAATTGCTTTTCTTTCATCCATTGCCAAACGTCAAAGCAGTTTGAATTTATTTCATTCCATAAAAACAAATTTTCTAAAATATCCTTCATTTTTAAAAGATTAGGATTTTGACTGCAACAAAATAGTTCTTCGAAGATAGAAAAACTACCTAATTTTAATGTTTCATCATAAAATAGAAACCTTGAAGTAGAAGGTATATCGACACTTTTTTCTAGTCGAATTCTTTCTGTCAACATTTTCATAAACGTTGATTTTCCACTTCCAGAAGGACCATAAAGAATGACTACCTCATTTTTATTTATACTTATTTTATTTTTTGATGTTAATGTGAAAGCTCTGTCATTCTGTGACTCTTCTACATATTTTATTGTGAAAGGATTAATTAGTATTTGATTAACTTGATAGTTATAATTTTTGTAAGATTCTTTATGATATACATCTAAAATTAATAACATATCTTTTTCTTCTTTTTCTAATACTATTAATCTTTTATTATATGCATTAAGAGTGTTAGCAATTTTTCTAATATTCCCCAATGCTGTTTCAACAATTATTAATATTGCAGCAATTTGAGTGATAGTAGCTAAATTAATAGTAGACCATTCAACTTGGGATAAATAAAATATTATAATTCCATATTGACTAAATGTTTCCAGTATGGAAATAAATAATCTAGAGAAATTTAGTTTCTTATGAAATTGATTAATATTGTGGTTGCTAGACATAAGTGTTTTCTGGAATTTTTCAATTCTCATATCCAAGTCACTTTTAACAATAACAGGAACTCTTAACAAATCATTAATTATAAGAGATTGTTCATTGTTATATTCTCTATCCTTTTCATAATATTCTTTTTCGTTAAAACTACTATACACAGAAGTTAAAAAAGAGATAAAGGAAAATATTAAAAGTAAAGGAATAAAGATAGTTTGCGAAATGGATGTATTGGTTAGTATAGATACAATTAACATAGCAATTACACTAATGATCTGAAAAACATCAAATGTGTGCTGGATTTTTTGTTGCCATAAAATTTTAAGATAATTTTTTATAGTATTTAATACTGATTCATTATTCATTATCTTATATAAATTATTAGATTCATCGTATTTTAATACTTTATTAAATGTTTTACCAATAATTTGACTAGCAATGAATGTAATTTCATTTTTAAAGATAAGTTCAAATTTTTTGCTTTCAGAACTTTCGAATAAATGAAAACTTTCTTGTATTACTTGTTGACCACGATATAACATAAATAAAATAATACCGAGTAAAATAAATTTACGTTCAATAGCCATGTTGGTAGCTTTTAGAATGAATGCAAAGATTAATGAGATTATAGTCATAAATAGATTCATAAAACCTATCTTAAATCCCATAACTTTAACATTTTTAGGGATTGTGAGAACTTCATCTGAAATTCCACAAGGTCTTAAAAATCTAATTATAAGATTAACAACTTCCCGAAATATGTTTTTTGATTTTTTTTGTTTTTCCATTTTTCTTCCTCCTTAAATTAAATAGAAATTTTTATAAAAAGGTATTTACCTTATATATTTATTATATCATATTTACATAATGAATAACAATAAAAAGCATTATAGATTGACATAATTTGATTAAAGAGGTATAATAAAAATGTACATAAAAACACTTTATTATTTTTTTAGGAGGCAGAATTATGAATTATGTATTTACAGAAGAAGAATTGATAAAATATCAAGTATTTGAGTATTTAGGTGTCTTGCCAAATTTAGATGTATTTTTGGAAGAAAATATACTCATTATGCACAAAGAATTTTTAAAGCTCATAAAGAAAATGGAGAAAGAACAAAAAAATGAGCGGAAAGAAAAATTTTTAAAAAACATAGAGTATGAAGACTTTATAGAAATACTGAAAAAACGGTTTGCTATTAATCTAGAAAAAGAATTAGAAAAAGAATGCAAATCTAATATACTGGAGCTGCAGTTAAAAGCAAGGCAAATCAGCAAAGAAATGAGCAAGAATCCTAAAAATTCAGAATATCAAAACTTCTTAAAAGAAGTTGTAAAATCAATAAGCAACGATATTCTTAAAGAATATCGAGAACTTCTTTAAATTTGAAAATTTTGCCGATCCCCTTTTAATATTTTAGAAGGGGATTTTACTATTGCATAAAAATTAATATTAATATAGAAAATAAAACTTAAATATGATAAAATCAAGAAAATAGAATATGAAGTAAGGAGATAAAAAAATGAAAGTATTATTTGCAACTACAAATCCTGCAAAAGTAAATAAATATGCAAATCAATTAAGAGAAAAAAATGTAGAATTAATAACAATTAAAGACATAGGAATAAATTTGAAACCAGAAGAAATTGGAAAAAATGCTATAGAGAATGCATATATAAAGGCAAAAGCATATTATGATAGAACTAAAATAACAACAATAGGAATGGATAATAATTTGTATATAGAAGGATTGCCAGATGAAAAACAACCAGGAACTCATGTAAGAAGAATAAATGGGAAAGAATTAAATGATGAGGAAATGATTGACTATTATTCTAATTTAGTAAGTCAGTATGGAGGAAAGTTATCTGCAAAATGGGTATATGGGATGGTAGTATATAATGGAAAAGAAACGAAAAAATATAGTTGGAGCAAAGGTAATTTTTATTTAGTAAATGAAGCTTCAAAAAAGAGAAATCCGGGATATCCTTTAGATTCTATATCAATTATGCCAGGATGTGACAAATATTTTGTTGATTTGACAGAAAATGATAAAAAGAATAATAAAGAAAATTATAACGAAGATGATGTAGTTAAATTTATAGTAGATAGTATAAAAATATAGAAGAACAAAGGAAATGAAATAAACTGTTAATTATAAAATAAGAATGTACAAAAAATAGAAAGTAATAAACAAAAGGAACTGTAAATGAACAATATACTAAAAAGTAAAGTTCATAAACAAGTTTCTTTTTTAGTATTTATAGAAAAATATATAAAAAAATTATAAATATCATTGACAATTGAATAGACATTCAACTATAATATAGTTGAACAACCATTCAACTGAAAGGAGGAAAAAATGTCAAAAAATGAGTTTATTTGTGATTGCAATATAATACATGAAAAAAATGTACACGAAACATTAGAAAAAATGCCAGATGAGAATGTATTTAATAAAATTGCAGAATTTTTTAAGATTTTAGGAGATACTACAAGAACTAAAATATTATTTGCATTAGATGCAAATGAAATGTGTGTATGTGACATAGCAAATGTACTAAATATTAGTAAGTCTTCTATTTCACATCAACTTGGAACATTGCGAAGAATGGATATTGTGAAATGTAGAAGAGAAGGAAAAGAAGTATATTACACATTAGATGATAATCATATAAAAGAAGTGTTTGAAGTAGCACTAGAACATATAGAACATAAAAAATAAAGTATAGAAGGGAGAAAATGATATATTATAATTGTTAAATATATCATAAAAACATTATGAAAAAAAGATTATATATTATTATTATTTCAGCAGTATTATTTTTGTTTTCAATGATAGTAAAATTTGAAAACCCATTAATTAATAATATTATTTATATTATTAGTTATTTACTAGTAGGATTAAAAATAATAAAAGAAGCTATAGAAAA
>JABLTL010028428.1_pt1 | contig 18224 bp, 15 predicted proteins | sample 7160151 | NCBI WGS metagenome assembly JABLTL01 (sample SAMN14651223, study PRJNA627086) | human gut metagenome | isolation source: feces | host: Homo sapiens
AAACCCATCAAGGAGGTGCAAAAATATGGCAGTACCTAAGAGACATCTTTCCAAGGCCCGCCGCGACAAGCGTCGCAGCAATGTTTGGAAGCTGGAGGCCCCCGCACTGGTCAAGTGCAGCAACTGCGGCTCTCTGAAGCTCCCCCACCAGGCATGTGGCAACTGCGGTTACTACAAGGGCGAGGAAGTCATCAAGAAGGGCTAATTTGCGCAGAATTGGTGGCACATTGGTGTTATGTACAGAAGGGGAGGGCGCAACGCCTTCCCCTTCTTGCTGTTTCTGGGAGGTGAGAGCATGGCAATCAAGATCGAGCGTGTGGAAGCGGGCAGCGAAGCCGAAGCACTGGGCCTCTTGCCCGGCGACGAGCTGCTGGCCGTGGATCAGAACGAGCTGAACGACACGCTGGACTATGATTTTTATACCGACAGCAAAAGCTTTCACCTGAAAGCAAGGGTGGCGGACGGCATCCGGGAGTGGGACGTCCAGCGCACCGAGCGCGGCCCCTTTGGCTGCGATTTTTCCACCTATCTGGGCGACCAGAAGCATTCCTGCTCCAACCACTGCATGTTCTGCTTCATCGACCAGCTCCCTCCGGGGATGCGGGAGAGCCTTTATTTTAAGGACGATGATGAGCGCCTTTCGTTCCTGTTTGGCAACTACATCACCATGACCAACATGCAGGACCATGAGATCGACCGCATCATCAAGATGCACATTTCGCCCATCAACATCTCGGTCCACACCACCAACCCCCAGCTCCGGGTGCGGATGCTGGCCAATAAGCGGGGCGGAGAGGTGCTCAAGTACCTGCCCCGGCTGGTGGAGGGCGGCATCGCGGTCAACTGCCAGCTGGTGCTCTGCCGTGGCATCAACGATGGCGACGAGCTGCGCCGCACCCTGGCCGACCTGCTGGAGCTGACTCCCATGGTGCAGAGCATTGCGGCGGTGCCCTGCGGCATTACCGATTACCGCCAGAACCTCTTCAAGCAGACCCCGTACGATGCGGCCAGCAGCGCCGAGGTCATCGACATCATGGAAGAGTTTGGCGATGAGTGCAAGCGCCGCCACGGCAAGCGGATCATCTACCCCAGCGACGAGTGGTACCTGAAAGCGGGCCGCTGCATCCCGCCCACCGAGTTCTATGAGGACTTTGACCAGCTGGAAAACGGTGTGGGCATGATGCGCCTGTTTGAAGATGAATTTATGGCCGAGCTGGACAAGCCCCACCGCGTTTACGGTACCAAACAGCTGGATGTGGTCACGGGCACCATGGCGGCCCCCCTCATCCAGCGGATGATGGCCGAGCTGCACCGCCAGTACCCCATGATCGAGGTCACGGTGCACCCCATTCAGAACAAATTCTTCGGCGGCAACGTGGGTGTGGCAGGTCTTGTCACGGCCACGGATATCATCAACCAGTGTGAGGGCAAGCTGACCAGCGGGACGCTGGGCGTGCCCGCCGTGATGCTGCGGGAAGAAAAAGATACGTTCCTCGACGATGTGACCGTTGCGCAGCTCGCTCAGCGGATGGGCGTCAAGGTAGAAGTGCTGCCCACGTCCGGCGGCGAGGAGGCCAAAGCTCTGCTGCGCAGCGGCCTGCATATTTCGAGAAGAAGAAAAGGAGGAACCACATGAGCAAACCGATCGTAGCGGTGGTGGGCCGCCCCAACGTGGGCAAGTCTACCTTGTTCAACAAACTCTGCGGCCAGCGCCTGGCCATCGTGGAGGATACCCCGGGCATTACCCGCGACCGCATTTTTGCCAACTGCGAGTGGAACGGCCACGAGTTCATGCTGGTGGACACGGGCGGTATTGAGCCTAAGGCCACCGAGGGCATCCTGGCCCACATGCGGGAGCAGGCCCAGATCGCCATTGACACCGCCGACTGCATCATCATGGTGGTGGATGTCCGCAACGGCCTGACCGCGGCAGACGAGGATGTGGCCCACATGCTGCGCCGCAGCCATAAGCCGGTCATTCTGGCGGTCAACAAGTGCGACAACGTGGGCGAGGCCCCCATGGAGCTGTACGAGTTCTATAACCTGGGCTTTGACGAGGTCATGCCCATTTCGTCGGTGCACGGTCACGGCACGGGCGACCTGCTGGACGCCGTCTGCGCCCACCTGGATTTCAGTGAGACGGTCATTGAAGAGGACCGCATCCCGGTGGCCATCATCGGCCGCCCCAACGTGGGCAAATCCAGCCTGACCAACCGCATCCTGGGTGAGAACCGGATGATCGTGGCCAACGAGGCCGGCACCACCCGCGACGCCATTGATACCCCGGTGGACAACGCCTACGGCAAGTTCATCTTCACCGATACCGCAGGCCTGCGCAAGCGCAGCAATATCACCGATGGTCTGGAGCGGTACATGGTCGTCCGCGCTCTGGCCGCTGTGGAGCGGAGCCGTGTGGCCCTGATCCTGGTGGACGCCACCGTCGGCTTCACCGAGCAGGACAGCAAGGTGGCAGGCTATGCCCACGATCAGGGCAAGGCCTGCATCATCGTTGTCAACAAGTGGGACGCCGTGGAGGGCAAGGAGACCAACACCATGGAGCTCCAGCGCAAGGGTTACGCCGAGTGCTTCAGCTTTATGGGCTATGCTCCCATCATCTTTATCTCGGCACAGACGGGTTATAACGTCAATAAGCTGATGCAGCTCATCCGGGATGTGGACGCCCAGAACGGTGCCCGCGTGCCCACCGGTGTGCTGAACGAGATGCTGGCCCGGGCTACCGCCCGGATGCAGCCCCCCAGCGACAAGGGCCGCCGCCTGAAGATCTTCTACCTGACCCAGGCCTCCACTCGTCCCCCGACGTTTGTGGCCTTTGTCAACGCAAAGTACCTCTTCCACTTCAGCTATCAGCGGTACCTCATCAACCAGATCCGCGAAAGTTTTGGTCTGGACCACACGCCCATCCGGCTGGTGATCCGGGAACGCGGTGCGGGCGAAGTCCGCGCCAAGGATGTATAAACAGGGAGGGACTGTCTGATGATGACGCTTCTGATCGTTCTGGCAACGGCCGCCGAGGCTTACCTGCTGGGCAGCATTGACACGGGCATTCTGGTCAGCAAATACCTCTATCATGACGATGTCCGCAACTACGGCAGCGGTGCCGCCGGCATGACCAACATGCTGCGCACCTTTGGCAAAAAGGCAGCGGCCCTCACCGCCTTTGGCGATGTGCTCAAGGGCGCGCTGGCCGTCTGCATCGGCCGCTGGCTGTTCGGGTATCTCCCGGCAGGCGGGGCGGTCTCGCCCTACTTGGGCGTTTACCTGGCGGCCATCCTGGCTACCATTGGCCATCTGAAGCCGCTGTATTTCGGCTTCAAGGGCGGCAAGGGCGTGCTGGTGGCAGGTGGTGCCATTCTGGCCATCCAACCCATCCTCATCCCGTTCCTGTTCCTGATCTTCCTGGCCTGCCTGCTCCCCACGGGGATGGTCTCGCTGGGCAGCATCACCATGGCAGCGCTCTACCCGGTGCTGACCCTCATTTACAGCTACTACCGGGGCCTGGCCGCGGGGGATATGGCGGTCTGCTTTGTGGGTGCCCTCATCATGAGTATTCTGGTCATCTACATGCACCGCTCCAACATCAAGCGCATCCGGGAAGGCAAAGAATACCGCTTTGGCAAAAAGCATCAGAAATAAATCTCAGTATAAAATGAAACACCCCCGCAGGCAGCGTTTGCAATGCCTGCGGGGGTGTTTTTGGGTCTTGATTCAGGGTTCAGGTGGATTCCGGCAGGAACTCGTCCTCTTCAGCGGCATCGACAAAATCGTCCTCTTCGGTCTCGGGGACAACATCCTCGGCGTGGAGGCGCTTGCGCAGCCGCTCTTTGAACTCTGAAGCCGGGATGCCGCTCTGGTTGGGGGAAAGGGCGGGGGCCGGGTGGCCGTCGGGCAGGTGGGCACCAAAGGCCGGTACAAAGAAGAACTTGCGCACGACGAAGATCAGGGCGATGGCAGCCACGCTCAGCAGGTTTTCAAAGGCGGATTCGTGGCCGATGACCATATGGCGGGCGATGGCGTACAGCAGCACCTCCAGGCTGGAGCCGGGGCTGTGCTTGGCCAGCATCTTGATGAACTCGATGCCGATGACGATGTCGAGTGCCCGCTCCAGAAAGGTGCGGATCTCTACATCGTTGCCGTCGATGAACAGGCCGGGCATCCACTGGATGAGGGGCACGATGCTGATGAGCAGGCCGATGAGCACCAGGCCGGAGAGGGAGATCTCGAGCAGGGTGGAGGACTGGATGATGAAATTGCGCAGCTCCGCGCGGCTTCGGCTTTCGACATGGGTGGTGTTGTGGAAATCGTTGGGCATGGCAGGGACCTCTCTTTCGGATTTGGATTCAAGTGCAGTGGACAAAATCGGGGAAAAATGTCAACTTTATTTTCTATATTTTAGCAAAGAATGTGAACTGCGTCAATTCGTTGAGGAAAATTCCAGCGATGAAAATGTGCTATGGAACACAAAAAGCTCCCCCGGCGGGGGAGCATGAAAGGGAGTGGAGGAAAAATTTCAATCCTGCACGGCCACATAGCCCGATTTCTCGATGCAGGCGCGGCCCGCGTCGGTGGAGAGCCAGTCGTACACCTTGCGTTCCGGCGTGTCCGCACCGGAATCCTGCCGGACCGCGGCATAGAACTCATTGCAGAGCGGGTAGCTCTGGTCGGCGATGGTCTCGTTGGAGGGGGTCACGCCGTCCACAGCCAGCAGCCGCAGGCCGGGCTTGGAGTACATCTGGTCGATGTAATAATACACCGAGAAGCCAATGGCGTTGGCGGTGTTGTTGTATTCGGCAATGCTGTCCACCAGCCCGCCCATCTCCGTGGGGGCCAGCTCGGTGGGGGCGTTCATCAGCTCCCCGCCCTGGATGAGCAGCTTCTGGAACAGGGTCTGGCTGCCGGAATCTTCCCGCCGCTGGAATGCCACGATGGGCAGGTCTGCGCCGCCGACGTCTTTCCAGTTGGTGATCTTCCCGGCATAGATGTCCCGGAGCTGCTGCTGGGAGAGGCTCTGGACGGGATTTTCTTCGTTGACGATGAACACCAGTGCATCCCGGCCAATGGCTTTCTGGTCCAGCGGGCCGCCCTCCGCGGCCATTTCCTCCTTGACGGATTCCGGGGCCTCGTAGGCGATGATGAGCTTTGTGGAATCGCCCTCATTGCCGCCGTAAAGGCTCAGGTTCCGCCAGGCCCAGGCCGTGGTGTTGGTGCTCACGCAGCTCTGGGCCGTTTCCAGATCCATGCCCGTGGTGTCCGCCATGATCTGCGCAATGAGGGGGATGCAGGCCGTGCTGCCGTCGGTCAGGGGAAACTCGTCGGCTGTAAGGATGGGCTCACGGGTCACTTCACTGGAAGCATCCGGGCTGGCAGCGGGCTCCCTCTCGGGCTGAGAGGGAGTGGGCCCGGAGTTGACGGGGGCATTCGTGCTGCAGGCCGAGAGCAGGGCGGCTGAGGAAACCGCGCCCAGCCCCAGCAGAAAAGCGCGGCGGGAAAGAGCAGTTTGTTTCATGGTCAAAACCTCCTGTGTTCAGATCAGATCGCCATAGCCGTGTTCGTCCGTGCTGGAAGCAAAGATGCTGCGGCAGTAGAGCCACTGGCCGTCTGGGGTCATCCAGCCGTAATAGAAGCCCTTTCGGGCCATGAAAGCGCCTGCGGGCAGGTCATTGAGGCCGTTGCCGCCATAATAGCTGTAGCAGAGGGCCAGCCCTTTGAGGACGGCGTTCCCGTTCTCGTCCAGTACGTCATAGAGGGTTTTGCCGTTGGGGCCTGCATAGCCGTAGCGGAAATAGGCGTGGCCGTCTGTGGTGGTGAGGGGCGCAAAATAGTAATAGCCATCCGGCGTGGAGGCGGAAATAGTAAGCTGCCGTACAAGGCCCTGTGCGTCATAGAGCCGGATGGTGGGCTTGCTATGGTCTCCTGCCGGATAGAGCATCACCAGCGCGTAGCCCTCCCCCACAGCCCACACCTGGGCCGAATCCTGATTCTCGACCGAGTCCACGTTCACATCGGTGAGGATGGCGCCGGTGGTGCGGTCGTAGACCCGGAGCGTCCCGTCGGTGGCGTAGACGGCCAGGGTCTTGTCGTCAGCGTCCACGTTATAAACGGGTTTCATCTCCCCGGTGGTCAGGTCGTGGAACTGGTAGCGGTAGTCGTTGCCAGCATTCCAGCAGACCACTGCCCCGGGAGCATCGTAGAGGACGGAGCGGTCAAAGGTGGCAAGGACTTCGCTCTGTTCGGTGCTGGCCAGGTCGATGAGCTGATACTGGCCGTCTTCCGTCCGGAAGCTGGCGGTGCCGTTGCCGCACACCTGGTCAAAGCCGTCCAGCTCTTCCCCCGTTACCGTGTTGGAAAGGGTGGAGGACTGGGAGAGAAAACCATCCGTGTAGAAATCCAGTAAGATCCAGTCGCTGGGGATGCCGCTGGTATTGTTCTGGTTGGAAAGGCTGGTGGCCGTGCAGCGGTCTTCCTCCCGCAGGGGATTGCCCTCCCGGTCCTGCAGCACCATCCGCACATGCTGGTACATGTCCTCGTCGTACTCACCGTCGGTCAGCGTCTCGGGCCGTTCATAGCAGGTAAAGGCGAACAGATCGTTGGAGACGACGCACTGGTAGGCGGTGTCCGGAGACGGGATCTCCTGCCGGGTGGTCAGGTCGATGACCTGGCAGTCCCCGGGCTGGACAGCATGATCGCAGGAAAATTCCAGTGCGCCGGTCTGGTTGAGCACCAGATAATTCCCGGAGAGGGTGACGCTGTGATCCTGTTCAAAGGGGAGCACTTCGGCTCCGGTCTTATCGTAGAGGGCGCTGCGGCGGCCGGAGGGGGAGCTGTTGTCGGACCAGGCCACCCAGTAATAGGGGATATCGCTCTCCGCAGGGTCGTACACCAGTGCGACGGTCTCATCGCCCCGGCCCTCATGGAGGACTTTGCTGCCGCAGAGGACGGTGGAACCGTTGGAATCATATAGGATCCGCAGCTTGCCGTCGTCGAGAGCGGCGGAAGCGTCGCTGGGCTGTTCTACGGGAATCGGGTCTTTCCGGGGGGATGCCGCCGGCAGCAGGGAACAGCCGGTGAGCAGGGCAACCGCCAGCGTCAGGCAGGCGGCGGTGCGGCCAAAGCGAAACAGCGTGGTCTTCATGGGCGATTCCTCCTAAAATTTGACTTTCCCATTTGATTATAATACGAAAGACCCGGCCGTTCAATTGCATTGGAACGTCCGGGTCTGGTTACAGTTTGATGACAACGGGAGCTCAGGCTTCTTCCATCCGGTTCAGCTTGTGGAGGAACGGCAGCAGGAACGGCACCGAGATGAAAAAGGTGAGCATGTCGGCAATGGGCTGGCACATCTCAATGCCCGGCAGGCCCAGCAGGTGGGGCAGGGTGAGGATGAGCGGGATGAAACAGACACCCTGCCGGCAGCAGGCCAGGAACGTGGCCCGGCCGGATTTGCCGATGCTCTGGAACATCATGTTGGTCACCACGATGACGGGCTGTAAAAACATGGCCAGACACTGGTAACGGAACGCGGGCAGGGCCACGGCCAGCACCTCCGGGTCATCGCGGAAGAGGTGGATCAGGGTCTCGCTGTTATACCAGCAGACCACATTGAGCACGCAGACAAAGCAGAGCGCCGCAAAGATCGTGAAAATAGCGGCCTGCCGTACCCGGCGGTACTTTTTGGCACCATAGTTGAACGCGGCCACGGGCTGCAGCCCCTGGCCCACGCCGATGGCGACAGACAGGATGAACATAAAGATGCGGGAGATGATGCTCATGCCCGCCACGGCGGCGTCGCCGTACTCGCGGGCGGCAATGTTCAGCAGCATACCGCCAATGCTGTTCAGGCCCTGACGGCCAAAGCTGGGGGCACCGTTGGTAAAGATGAGCAGGTAGTCGCGAGGCGCGCGGGTGATCTCCGTGATGCGGAACTGGCTGACCGTTTTGCCCCGCAGGAACATGGAGAGCAGGATGAAGAAGCTGATGCACTGGCTCAGTGCCGTGGCGAGGCCCGCGCCGCCGGTGCCCATCTTGAACACAAAGATGAAGAGCGGGTCCAGCACGATGTTGAGCACGCCGCCCGTCACAAGGCCAATCATGGCAAAGCTGGCCTTGCCCTCATACCGCAGGATGTTGTTCATTACAAGGCTGGACATCATCAGCGGGGCCGCAAACAGGATGGGCCGGGCGTAGGCACTGGCGTGGGGCAGGATGGTGTCCGTGCTGCCCAGCAGCATCATAAAGCGGGGCAGGGTGGCAAGGCCGCCCACGGCCAGCACGGCACCCACCGCCATGGCCGTGAAAAAGCTGGTGGAGGCAAATTTGGTGGCCGCGTGGGTATCCTGGTTGCCCAGGCTGCGGCTGATGATGCCGCCGGCCCCGTGGCCGAACATGAAGCCCAGCGCCTGGATAATGGCCATCAGGCTGGAAACGATGCCCACCGCGCCCGAAGCGCTGGTGGAAAGCTGGCCGACAAAAAACGTATCGGCCAGGTTGTAGATGCTGGTGATGAGCATACTCAGGATGGTGGGGGCGGCAAGGCTCAGGATCAGTCTGGGGATGGGCGTCTCGGTCATTTTATGGTACTGCTGCTGGCTGAGATCGTTGGCGGGCATGGGCAAAACTCCTTTCGGTGCAAACTGCTATTCCGGCATGGAAAAGCCGCCCTTGCAATGCCAAAGAGCGGCAGAAATCGAATCGATTCCTAGTATAGCGCGGAAAAGAAAAATTGTCGAGGGTGAAAACCATAGCGGATTGGAATGGTGGGTGAGAGAAAATTTTGAGGAAAAACGGGCGGAAAGTTCTCTATTGGGATGTCAAAATTCGCAAAAAATGGACGCATTTTGTTAAAACTGCTAAACAAATGGCGAATTGCTTGTGAAAAATCACGGCTGGTGGTATAATTTAACAAAGAAGAACCAAGGAATTTGGACAAAATGAATACCTTACGGAGGGAATTGCAATGAAATCTATTGCACAGACCGTCATTGAGGCGGATCGTTTTTATACCATTGCTGCCAAGACTGGCAGCGTGATCCAGGCTGTGGAGAACGCAAAGGACGGCGGCGACATCCGCCTGGGCAAGTATGACCACAAGCCCGAGCAGGAGTGGGCATTCATCCGGGTGGGGGACGGCGTTTACCGTATCCGCAACCGTGCCAACGGCAAGCTCATGGACCTGATGATGACCGGCACCGCCAACGGCACCTGGCTGCACCTGTGGGAAGATGTGGGCGGCACCTCCCAGATGTGGACCATGGAGCACACCCCGCAGGGCACCGTCCGTCTCCGCTCCTCCTGGGCCGGCGGCAAGTGCATTGATACCGTGGGCATGGGCACTGCCGATGGCGCTGTCCTGCAGATCTGGCAGGAGACCGCAGGCGAGGACCAGCTGTGGACCATTGAAGAGGTCAAGGACCGTGCAAAGCGCGCCGTGAAGAAAGCAGAGCCCGCTGTGGAGGCTGCTCCCGCTGCCGAGCCGGTGAAGACCGAGACTGCTCCTGTGGGAGAGGAAAAGGCTGCTGAGCCCGTGGCCGCTCCCGCTGTGGAGGAGAAGCCCGAGGTCAAGGAAGAGGCCAAGACCGAGGAGAAGCCCGCTGAGGCTGAGGGGAAAGCAGAGCCCGCCGCGGAGGCTCCCAAGGCAGAGGAAAAGCCTGCTGCTCCCGCGGCCAAGGCACCCGCCAAGAAGCCCGTGGCCAAGAAGACCAGCCGCGCTGCCCGCAAGGCTGCTTCCGCCAAAAAGGCTTCCGCAAAGAAGAAGTAATTTGAATCTTCCATAAAACAAAGCCCGCTGTGTGAAATTTCACAGCGGGCTTTGTCTATTCTGTGGAAAGTTTCCCGGTCTGCCAAGGGCTCCCCTGATAGGGGAGCTGGCGCGCGGCGTCTGAGAGGGCTTACATGTGCATCATGCTGCGCTGCTCCGCAGAGCGGTACTTGAGGGCTGCGGCAATGAATGCCTTGAACAGGGGATGTGCGCGGTTGGGACGGCTCTTGAACTCGGGGTGGAACTGAGCACCCAGATGGAAGTCACGGCCGGGCAGCTCCACGGTCTCCACCAGGTGGCCGTCCGGGCTGGTGCCGGAAATGACCAGACCCTTGGCCTGCATCTCCTCCCGGAAGTCGTTGTTGAACTCATAGCGGTGACGGTGGCGCTCCCAGATCTCGCTCTCGCCGTAGCACTCAGCCATCTTGGTGCCGGGCAGGACCTTGCAGGGGTACTTGCCCAGACGCATGGTGCCGCCCTTGGGAATGTTGCCTTTCTGATCGGCCATCAAGGCAATGACATTGTGGGCACCATTGGGGGTGAACTCGCTGGAATTGGCGTCGGCATAACCCAGCACATGGCGGGCAAACTCCATCACCATGATCTGCATCCCCAGGCAGATGCCAAAGTAGGGCACGTTGTTCTCCCGGGCATACTGGGCGGCCTGGATCATGCCCTCGATGCCGCGGTCGCCAAAGCCGCCGGGCACGATGATGCCGTCCACGTCGGCAAAGGCTTCCTTGCAGGCGGCCTGGTCGGTCAGGTCCTCACTCTCCACCCAGCGGATCTCCACCTGGCTGTCGTTCTCAAAGCCGGCGTGGTAGAGGCTTTCCATCACGGAGAGGTAAGCGTCGTGCAGTTTGACGTACTTGCCCACCAGCGCGATGGTACAGGTCTTGCTGCGGGTGGCAATGCGGGAGACCACCTGCTTCCACTCGGTCAGGTCGGCAGGGGGAACATCCAGCTTGAGCTTGTTCACCACCACGTCGTCCAGGCCGTTGGTGTGGAGCATCAGCGGGCACTGGTACAGGCTGGGCATCGTCAGGTTCTCGATGACGCACTCAGGCTTGACGTTGCAGAACGTGCTGATCTTGCGGCGGATCTCGCCGCCCACGTTGCCATCGGCCCGCAGGATGATGATGTCCGGGTTGACGCCCATGCCCTGCAGCTCCTTGACGGAGTGCTGGGCCGGCTTGGATTTGTACTCATCGGAGCCGGAGATATAGGGCACCAGCACCACATGGATGTAGCAGCAGTTGTCCCGGCCCTGCTCCAGGCCTACCTGGCGGATGGCCTCCAGGAACGGCTGGCTCTCGATATCGCCGGTGGTACCGCCGATCTCGGTAATGACCACATCGGCCTCGGTGGAAGAAGCCAGATTGTAGATGTAGCTCTTGATCTCGTTGGTGATGTGGGGGATGATCTGGACAGTCTGGCCCAGGTAGGCACCCTGGCGCTCCTTGTTCAGCACGTTCCAGTACACCTTGCCGGTGGTCAGGTTGGAGTATTTGTTCAGGTTCTCGTCAATGAAGCGCTCGTAGTGGCCCAGATCCAGGTCGGTCTCGGTGCCGTCATCGGTGACGAAGACTTCGCCGTGCTGCAGGGGGCTCATGGTGCCCGGGTCCACGTTGACATAGGGGTCCAGCTTCTGGCTGGCCACTTTCAGGCCGCGGCACTTGAGCAGGCGGCCCAGCGAAGCGGCCGTAATGCCCTTGCCAAGGCCGGAGACGACGCCGCCGGTGACAAAAATAAACTTGGTCTGTTTTTCTGCCATAAAATATCCTCCTCTAATGGACGTTTGATATAATTCACTTTCCCGGTGGAGGGGTGTGCGTTGCGTAAAGCCCGCACCCACTCAAAAACATACAACACAGAATTATACACCCGATGGGTCATAGGAATCAAGGATTTCCTGCGCGATCTCGGCCCGGTCCCGCCGGGTATCCATGGCATTCTTTTCAATGTAGCGGTGTGCCTCGGCCTCGCTCATTCCACGCTCCGCGATGAGGCAGCACTTGGCCCGGCTGACCAGACGCACCTGCTGCAGCTTTTCCTGCATCCGGGCATTCTCCTGCCGCAGCACCTGCAGCCGGTGGTTGCTGGCCGCGGCCATGTGGATGGCCTGCAGAAACAGGGTGTTGGAAAACGGTTTGCACACCAGCAGCACGCCCTGCTCGCTCATGGGGGTCAGCAGCTGCTCGGCAGCCGCCGCTTTGACGAGGAATACCACGCCTGCGTCGGTCTTTTCCACCGCGGTGGCGCACAGGTCGTGGCCAAACTCATCGGGCAGGGGCGCGTTGACGACGATCAGCTCAAAGTCCGATTCCAGCATCCGCCGTCGAGCTTCCGCCCCGCTGGGCACGATGAGGGGCCGGGTATATCCCAACTCCGTCAGGCGGGCGCACAGATACTCGTTGGAGCTTGCGCCGGCGCTGACGATCAGAGCACGTCCCATCCTGCTTGCTCCTTTCTTACACGCTTGTGCATGGTATTATATCGCGTTGAAGTAGTGGATGCGTTCGTATTCCGCCGGGTCGGCCGCGTTTTTCAGGGCGGCGCAGCGCTTGAGCGACTCTGCATAATACCGCTTGGCCAGCTCTTCCGGCAGGAACTTGTGCAGGAACTCGCTGTTCTTTGCCACTTCCACGGCCTCTTCCAGAGAGGTGGGCAGGGTCTCCAGCCCAAGGCCCACGGCCTCGGAGGGGATGAACAGGTTTTTATTGACAGGGGGGCGCAGCTCCATCCGGTTCTCAATGCCATCCAGGCCGGCGGCCAGGATCAGGCCGATGGAAAGGTAGGGGTTGCAGGCGGGGTCCGGGCTGCGCAGCTCCATGCGGCAGTTGTCGCCCCGCACCTGGGGGATGCGCACCAGCTGACTGCGGTTCTGGCGGCTCCAGCTCACATAGCGGGGAGCCTCGTCGCAGCCAAAGCGGAGGTAGCTGTTGGGCAGGGGGTTGGTAAAGGCGGTCAGCTCCCGGCTGTGGGCCAGCACGCCCGCCATAAAGCTGCCCGGGATACTGTCCGGGGCAATGTCGCCCTCAAACAGGTTGTGGCCGTCCATGGAGAGGGAAAGGTTGATGTGCAGGCCACTGCCCGCCTGGTCCGGCAGGGGCTTGGGCAGGAAACTGGCGTGCAGGCCGTTACTGGCGGCCACCGCCCGGACGATCTGCTTGAACATCATCACGTTATCGGCGGTCTTGAGGGGGCCTGCGTAGTGGCAGTCGATCTCGTTCTGGCCGTTGCCGTTCTCGTGGTGGCTGTGCTGGGGGGCCATGCCCATCTGCTCCATGGTCAGGCAGATGTCCCGGCGCAGGTTTTCACCGGCGTCCAGCGGGGCTACATCAAAGTAGCCGCCAAAATCAATGGGCACCCGGGTGGGGCGGCCATGGTCGTCGTTTTCAAACAGGTAAAACTCACATTCGGCACCCACGTTGCAGGTCAGGCCCAGCCGTTTGAAGCGGCGGTTTATGTCCCGCAGAAAGCCGCGGCAGTTGCCGCCAAAGGGGGCGCTGTCCGGTTTTTCCACATCGCAGAAAAACTGCATCACCCGGCCCTCGGTAGAACGCCAGGGCAGGATGCACATGGTGGACAGGTCCGGGCGGAGGACAAGGTCGCTCTCCTCCACATGCATAAAACCGGCAATGGCACTGCCGTCAAAGCAGACGCCGTCCTCCAGGGCCTTGGTCAGGTCGCTGGCCAGCACGGCAATGTTTTTCTGGTTGCCAAAGATATCACAGAACGCAAAGCGGACGAATTTGACGTTGTTGTCCTCCACAAAATCAAGCACGTCCTGCTGAGTCGTATAGCTCATAACACACCTCCGCGCTGCAGAGAACCACGCCCCGCAGCGGATCATCATGGTATTTGCTGACGAAATTGGAAAAGGCTGAAACTTCCCACAAAAACGCCTAAAGGCCTGCTTCGATCAGGAAGCAGGTCTTTAGGCTGGTGTAAGAAATAGGAAAAGGAGAATGGCAGATTACTTACAGCCTCACCGATGCAGGATTACCGAAACAATCAGACGTAATAGAGCATCTTGCTGTAACTGGGCAGGGGCCAGTAGTCCTCGCCGCAGATGGTCTCGGCATCGTCTGCCGCGGCACGCAGGGCGTCCATGGCGGGGATGACGTCAGAGTGGAAAGAAACGGCCTTCTCGGTCTCAGTGGGCAGAGCCTTGGCGGCATCCACGGCAGCCTGCAGGGTGTCGATGGCGTCACTCATGGCGTCGGCGTCGGCGGAGAGCTTCTGCAGGGTCTTGGTCTCGCTGCGGACGCTGATGGCCTCGCTGACGGCCAGCTTGGAGGCAGCCGTGTTGGCAACCTCGCTCATGTAGGAGTTGACAGCGGGCAGCAGCTGCTTGCGGGCCATCTCCAGCATGGTCAGGGCTTCGATGTTGATGATCTTGGAGTAGTGCTCCATCTCAACTTCGTAACGGCTTTCCATCTCCACCTTGGTCAGGACGCCAAAGTCTTCCATGAGCTGGATGTTCTTCGGCTCGATGAGGGCGGGCAGGGCAGCCGGGGTGTTCTTCTTGTTGGGCAGACCGCGCTTTTCCGCCTCGGCTTCCCACTCGGCGGTGTAACCGTTGCCGTTGAAGATGACGCGGCGGTGGTCGCGGATGGTGCGCTTGACCAGAGCGATGGCAGCGCTGGTAAAGTCCTCGGCCCCCTCCAGCTCGTCGGCGTAGCCTTTCAGCTCCTTGGCGACAGCGGTGTTCAGGATGGTGTTGCAGTCGCTCAGGTTCTCGGCAGAGCCTGGCATACGGAACTCAAACTTGTTTCCGGTGAAAGCGAACGGAGAAGTACGGTTGCGGTCAGTGGTATCCTTGCTGAACTTGGGCAGGACGTCCACGCCCAGGTCCATCTTCATCTTGACAGGGCCGGCGTAGGGAGAATCGGAAGCAATGGCGTCGATGACAGCTTCCAGTTCCTCGCCCACGAAGATGGAAATGATGGCCGGAGGTGCCTCGTTGGCGCCCAGACGGTGATCGTTGCCCGGGGTAGCCACGGAGGTGCGGAGCAGGTCGGCATACTCGTCCACGGCCTTGATGACAGCAGCCAGAAAGACCAGGAACTGCAGGTTCTCCATGGGGGTGTCACCGGGATCCAGCAGGTTCTCGGTGGAGGTGCTCATGGACCAGTTGTTGTGCTTGCCGGAGCCGTTGACACCCTCAAAGGGCTTCTCGTGCTGCAGGCAGACCAGACCATACTTGGGAGCGATCTTCTTCATCATCTCCATGGTCAGCAGGTTGTGGTCGATGGCAACATTGGTGGTGTCAAAGATGGGGGCCAGCTCATGCTGGCAGGGAGCAACCTCGTTGTGCTTGGTCTTGGCGGGAACGCCCAGCTTCCACAGCTCTTCGTCCAGCTCTTTCATGAACGCGGAGACCTCGGGGCGGATGACGCCGAAGTAATGCTCTTCCAGCTCCTGGCCTTTGGCGGAGGGAGCACCAAACAGGGTACGGCCGGTCAGGATCAGGTCCTGGCGTGCCTCGTAGTCCTCTTTTTTAATAAGGAAGTATTCCTGCTCGGGGCCGACAGTCGTGGAAACGTAATCCACGTCCTTGCCAAAGAGCTTCAGGATGCGGATGGCCTGATTGGACAGCGCGTTCATGGAGCGGAGCAGAGGGGTCTTCTTATCCAGAGCCTCGCCGGTGTAGCTGACGAACGCGGTGGGGATGCAGAGCACATCGTCCTTGACGAACGCGTAGCTGGTGGGGTCCCATGCGGTGTAGCCGCGGGCCTCACAGGTGGCACGCAGGCCGCCGGAAGGGAACGAAGAAGCATCGGGCTCGCCGCGCACCAGCTCCTTGCCGGAAAACTCCATGATGGCGGTGCCGTCGCCCACGGGGCTGACGAAGCCATCGTGCTTCTCACTGGTGATGCCGGTCAGCGGCTGGAACCAGTGGGTGTAGTGGGTGGCGCCCAGCTCCATGGCCCAGCGCTTCATCACGCTGGCCACAACGTTGGCCACCTCAATGTCCAGCGGGGCGCCCTTGTGCAGAGTCTTTTCCAGACTCTTATAGGTGGCGCTGGGCAGGCGTTCTTTCATAACGTGCTCGTTAAAGACCTTGCTGCCGTAGATTTCCATAACATTTGCTGCCATAAATCCTACTCCTTACTTGATCTTAATTTCCATTCAAATACCGCAAAAACTTTCTCAGGAACGAGAAAATGAGAGCAGTGTTCTGCTGAAACGAAACGGCGCTGCGAGTCAGGAGGTGACTCACAGCGCCGTTGCTGTCTATGCGATGATTATAGCCCACCGGGGGCTAAAACGCAATTGACAAAACTGACGATTTTGCCCAAACCCAAAATTGGTTTTTTGGAGCAAACGCTTTGATTTTGCGAAGTGAGACGCGATTCTATTTAATAAGTATTACTTAAATAACCTGGAACAGGAAGAATTTTAAGTAGTTGGTCTCGGGTACGCCCCAGAGGATGGGGTGGTCGGGTGCCTGCTGCCGGACTTCGATCTGGCGCAGCTGACGGTGCGCGTCTTTCGCGGCGGCGCGCAGCATCTTGATAAACAGCTCCTCGGTGGCAAAGTGGGAGCAGCTGGCCGTGGCCAGGTAGCCGCCGCGGGGCAGCAGCTTCATGGCACGGTAATTGATCTCCTTATAGCCCCGCATGGCGTTTTCCACCGTGCGGCGGGCTTTGGTGAACGCGGGCGGGTCCAGGATGATAAAATCGTAGGGGTGGCCCTCTTTTTCCAGCCGGGGCAGCAGCTCAAAGGTATCCTCACAGAGGAAATCCATGTTGGTCAGGCCATTGCGCTGGGCGTTCCGCTGGGCCATGGCAATGGCCTCCGCGCTGATGTCGGCGGCAGTGACCCGGGCCGCCCCGCCCATGGCGGCGTTCAGCGCAAAGCTGCCGGTGTGGGTAAAGCAGTCCAGCACGGTGTGCCCGGCGGCAATGCGGGCCACGGCCCGGCGGTTATATTTCTGGTCCAGGAAGAAGCCGGTCTTCTGGCCGTTTTCAAAATCGACGTGGTAATACACGCCGTTCTCGCGGATCTCTGTCTGGGTGGAGTCGGGGTGGGTCTCACCGGGCAGCTCGAACCAGCCCTTGTTCTGCTCCAACCCCTCCTTGGCGCGGAGGGCTTCGTCATTCCGCTCATAGATGCCGTCAATGGTCTGGCCGTCGGCCCGCAGGACTTCCGCCAGAATGGGGAAGAGAACGGGCTTGAGCTTTTCCATCCCCGCGCTCAGGGTCTGGGTGACGAGGATCTTGTTGAAGCGGTCTACCGTCAGGCCCGGAAACTGGTCGGCCTCACCAAAGATGACCCGGCAGGCGGAAAGATCGGCGGGCTCCAGCACGGTCTTGCGGTAGGCCCAGGCGTACTCCACCCGGCGGCGCCAGAAGCTGGCGTCAAAGGTATCGTTGGCGTTGCGGGAGATGAGCCGCACCCGGATCTTGCTGTGGTGGGAGACAAAGCCCGTGCCGAGGTAAGCGCCCTTGGGGCTGACCACATCGGCCAGGGTACCGTTTTCCGGGAGCGTCTCCGGCGCGGCGGTAATATCGTTTTCGTACACCCAGGGGTGGCCGCCCACCAGCAGGCCCTCGGCGTGTTTGTTGACTTGGTAGACGGGATAAGCGCGTTCTTTCATTCGATAGACCTCTTCATAATCCTGAAAAATTGTGCTAGAATAAGCAAAAACGAAATGGGGGAAACCACAATGGAAATTGAACGGAAATGGATGGTAAACGGCTGGCCGGAGCAGCCGCTGCCCTTAAAAGAAGAATTTGCCATGCGGCAGGGCTATATCAGCGTCCGGCCCACGGTCCGCATCCGGGAGGAAGCCCTGACCGGCGGCGAGACGAAGTATATCCTCTGCTTCAAGTCCGGCAGCGGGCTGGCCCGGGAGGAGATCGAGCGGGAGATCGACAAAGAGCTCTTCACCCGGCTTGAAGAGAAGATCATCGGCAAACCGCTCATCCCCAAGCTCCGCCGCAGCTATCAGCTGCCGGACGGCATGGTGCTGGAAGTGAACCATGTGGATGAGGGCCAGCCTACCGAGTTCTGGTATGCCGAGGTGGAATACCCCACCGTGGAGGCCGCCCGTGCCTGGCGGCCGGAGGCGGTGGGCCTGGCCGATTACCTCAACGATGACGTGACGGACCAGCCCGGCCAGAGCATGGGGGCCTACTGGGAGCAGACCCGAACATAAAAATCAGAAGCTGGGCGGCGTTACCGCAAAGATGACCCGGACCATCTCGTCGCCAGGATTGAACCAGCGGTGGAGCGTCCCGGCGGGGATCCGGACGGCATCGCCAGCATGGAGGCGGAATTTCTCACCGTTGAGCCAGATGTCCACATCGCCATATTCGACATAAGAAGTCTCTTCCCCCGTGTGGGGGTGTTCTTTGTCCGCCGTAAAGGTCTGGGGCGGGATCTCCATCAGCACAAATTCTGATTTATCCTTTATATTGTTCCATTGATCCCACATATA
>JABLTL010070926.1_pt1 | contig 18217 bp, 11 predicted proteins | sample 7160151 | NCBI WGS metagenome assembly JABLTL01 (sample SAMN14651223, study PRJNA627086) | human gut metagenome | isolation source: feces | host: Homo sapiens
GAACTCAGGAGTGATAGAAGATGGCAAATGCAACCATCCCAAGAAATCGTTACCTTCACAAGTGCCGTTCTCAAGAGCTTCCTGAGCGGCTTTTACCTTAGGCTCGTAAGCCTTTACTGCACCTTCTGCGAGGAATGATGCAGCCTTAGTAATGTTTAAGCTGATACTTTTCATTTTCTTATTTAAATATCTAAATGAATGTGTTAATTTTTCTCCTTTATCTGAACGAATCAGTCAAGAGTTTGATTTCGATTTGCGGACTGATGCGCTCGTACAGTATATTATATACAGCATCGAGAATCGGCATGTTGACGTGCATGTGGCGATTGATTTCCTTCATACACTTTGTACCGAAAAATCCCTCGGCAATCATCTCCATCTCTATCTGTGCACTTTTCACGCTATAGCCTTTACCTATCATGGTACCGAAGGTGCGGTTGCGTGAGAAATTACTGTAACCTGTTACGAGCAGGTCACCGAGATATACTGAGTCGTACATGCTGCGGTCGATAGGGTGGACGGCAGTGAGGAAACGGTGCATCTCCTGAACGGCATTCGACATGAGTACCGCCTGGAAATTGTCGCCATATTTCAGACCGCCACAGATGCCTGCAGCAATAGCATATACATTCTTCAAGACCGATGAGTATTCGATACCGATGACATCGCTTGAAGTCTTGGTCTTGATGTACTCGCTTGCCAGACAGTCGTTGGCAAAGGCGCGAGCCTTATCTGTGTCGCTACAGCCCACGGTGAGATAACTCAGACGCTCCAGCGCAACTTCTTCTGCATGAGAAGGGCCACCGATACAAGCCAGGTTTTCATAAGGCACGTCATATACCTGATGGAAATATTCCGAACAAACGAGGTTTTCGTCAGGTACGATACCCTTGATGGCTGTGATGATAAACTTGTCGCTGATGCGAGTCTTGAGTTTCTTGAGATGATTCTTAAGGTAAGGCGATGGGGTGACGAATACGAGTGTGTCGTAGTTCTGCACAATCTTATTGATGTCTGAAGAGAAGAAAATCTCATCCACATTGAATCTTGCCGACATCAGATAGGCAGGATTATGCCCCAAGCGCTTGAAGTCCTCGATGCGGTCGTCGCGTCGCATATACCAACCTATGTGATGAGTATGCCCCACCACAATCTTGGCTATTGCCGTAGCCCAGCTACCGCCGCCAATAATAGCAATTTTTCCGCAGTTGAACACTTCGTTTTATGTTTAATGTATAACTAATAATGTATAATTGGAGTATGCTGCCCCAATTATACATTAATATATATTACTTATTTGCTGCGTCAATCCAGCCCTGGATATCATCAACAGAAGGCTTCTCATAGCCGAGTTTGTACTTCTTGTTGATTTCACCGATCTTCTGCTGAAGTCCCTGAGCCTTCTCTTCACGGATGTCAGAAATCAGGTTGAAACCTGCCTTGCGGAGCACGTATGCCCAATCCTCTGGCACGCCAATTTCAGCCCATTCCTTGATAGTACTCTGTGGCATCTTCTTCTCTGGCTTCATTTGAGGGAAGAACAATACCTCCTGAATGAAGGTCTTGCCTGTCATCAGCATTACCAAGCGGTCGATACCGATACCGATACCTGATGTAGGAGGCATACCATACTGGAGGGCACGGAGGAAGTCCTGATCGATGATCATTGCCTCATCGTCACCCTTGTCTGCCAACTTCATCTGGTCGATGAAACGCTCTTCCTGGTCGATTGGGTCGTTGAGCTCTGAGTATGCGTTAGCAAGCTCCTTACCGTTGACCATTAACTCGAAACGCTCTGTCAAACCAGGCTTAGAACGGTGCATCTTAGTCAGTGGAGACATCTCAACAGGATAGTCGGTGATGAAAGTAGGCTGGAGGAAAGTACCCTCGCAGAACTCGCCGAAGAGTTCGTCGATCAACTTACCCTTACCCATGGTCTCATCTACATCCATGCCCTTCTCCTTGCAGAATGCGCGGATTTCTTCCTCTGTCTTGCCGTTGCAATCGAAACCAGTCTTTTCCTTGATGGCATCGAGGATAGGAAGACGGCGATATGGAGCCTTGAAGCTAATGATGTTACCATCTATCTCGCGTTCTGGCTTTCCATTGACTGCGATACAGATAGTCTCGAGCAATTTCTCAGTGAATGACATCATCCAGTTGTAGTCCTTGTACTGAACATAAAGTTCCATACAGGTGAACTCTGGGTTGTGGTTACGGTCCATACCCTCGTTACGGAAGTTCTTACCAATCTCATAAACACCCTCGAAACCACCTACGATAAGGCGCTTCAGATAAAGCTCGGTAGCGATACGCATATACATATCCTGATCGAGCGCATTGAAGTGGGTGATGAATGGGCGGGCAGAAGCACCACCAGCGATGCTCTGGAGAGTAGGAGTCTCCACCTCTGTATAACCAGCGTTGTCGAGAACGCTGCGGAGTGTACGGAGAACAGTAGCACGCTGCAAGAAAGTATCCTTTACGCCATCGTTGACGATGAGGTCAACATAGCGCTGACGATAGCGCAACTCAGGGTCGTCGAACTTGTCGTAAGCAACACCATCCTTATATTTTACGATAGGGAGTGGTTTCAAACTCTTAGAGAGCAGGCACAGTTCCTTGGCGTGAACAGAAATCTCGCCAGTCTGTGTGCGGAAAACAAAACCCTTTATACCGATGAAGTCACCGATGTCAAGAAGTTTCTTGAAAACAGTATTATAAAGGTCTTTGTTCTCGTCTGGACAAATCTCGTCGCGTGCGATATAGACCTGGATTCTTCCCTTTGAGTCCTGCAACTCTGCGAAGCTGGCTTTACCCATTACGCGTCGGCCCATCATACGACCTGCGATGACTACCTGGCGTGGCTCTTCCTCATCTTTGAATTCAGCTTTGATATCAGTGCTGAATGCATTGGTTGGAAACTCTGCAGCTGGGTATGGATCAATGCCCATCTCGCGCAATGTTTGAAGACTTTGTCTGCGAACGATTTCCTGTTCGCTTAACTCTAAAATGTTCATATTCTATTTAGATATATCTAATTTTGTTATTCTGTCTGCAAAAATACAAATAATTTTCTGAACTCCACCTTATTTTTATGCTTTTTAATATAATAAGTCGGAAATAGTTGTGCAAACATTTGCATTATAGCTTAATGAAAATCTTCTTTTGGTACATCCAGATGCCCATCGCTGCATGAATGGCAACAAAAAACAGGGCATAGGTGAGGGAAACCAGATACTCGTCTGAAATGACATTCCTGATGAGGCCTAACAGGTCGTCCTTGATGCCGTATGTTCCGAAAACGATGGCAAGGAACTCGCTCAGGACATAAAGAAAAAGTGGATTCATTCCGAAAGACAGAAACAGAACTGTTATCGGATTCTCCTTTGTTTTTATTGTCTTTCCTTCCGCATTTGCTTCATTCTTTCCTTCTGCACTGATTTTACCCCTGTCAATCCATTGGATGAGCAGACTCAAGATCCAGGCAGCAAAACCACAGGTCACAAATACATAGCTTGGACTCCATATTCTCTTATTGATGCCGAAACCAATCAAGGAAAGGAAGAAACCAAGTATGAGCATGACAAGACCACTGATTTTCAAAAACTTAATTTTGGAATGAACGTTCTGGCCTGCAATGCTGATGTATTTGCAACAGAGGAAACCTATCATCGTATGGGCGATGGCTGGCAATGTGCTCAGCAGTCCTTCGGGATCTACCGGACTCTTATGATAGAGGTGATCATAGCCGAAAAAATGGAGATCTGCCTGGGCGATGATGTTGACTGATGCATCGTAGGCATAACCGTTGCCGAAAGCTAAGATGCCCATATAGACTATGATGATGCCGAGGATGATATGGACAAAATACCGTTGGTTGATATGGATGGCCAACAGGGATACAATGCCATAACAGAGGGCTATGCGCTGTAAGACTGCCCATATACGCAGATGCGCAAAGTCTAATCCATTACCCGAACAAATCATATCAAACCAGTTGATACTGAGTCCGATAAGGAAAAGCAAAATGGTGCGTTTTGCGATTTTTCTGTAGATAATTAGCGAGGGCTTAAACTCCGTCTTTCTTAAAGACAGATAGGTGGACATACCCATCATGAAGAGGAAGAAAGGAAAGACCAGGTCGCAGGGAGTCAAGCCGTTCCACTTGCTATGCGTCAGAATATGATAGTTCTGTTCACCGCCATTATTGACCAATATCATGAGGGCTACTGTGAGCCCTCGCATGATATCCAGAGATTTGAGTCTGATCATAGTTTTCTGGGTGTTTTATCTTGTTCTTAATATTTCTTATCTGATAAAATTGATAACTTCCTTCGCCACTTCCACACAGTCTCCTTCAGGTTGATCACTGTAGGTATTGTGCTGCAGAGTCCATGGTTCCTCTATAGCATACCAGTCAATTACCGGACCGCCAGGCAATGCCATTTGGAAGAGTTCGGCAGCAGTCTTGTTAGCATTCTTACCACCGCCTAACGCTTCGTAATCCACTTGGGTGCTGGCTTTCATCTGGTCTTTTAATGCCTTCATATAGGTACTCCATCTTTTGTAGTAGAAGTCTTTCAGTAAACCTTGCCATTCCTTGTGTGCATAGTCTCGGAGCCCTCCCTTATCAGCACAGGTGCGGTTTCCCCATGTGGTAATCTGTACACGAGCATTCCATTCATATTGGTCTTTCTCTGCCGTAGTCTTGCCGATTTTGCGTGCCTGTTCTGTCCAATGTCCCAGACGGAATTCAGAACGGGTGCCTAAGAGTTTGTCCTGCAGGAGAATCATCTTCAGGAATCGGTCTGCATTCTTGTCAAAGTCTTTACGGGCAAAGGCATTGTAGTCGGCAATCGTCTGCAGGTACTGTTTTCTGCCCTGATCTGCGAGAGCCTGTCGGCAGATATCCACGAGATCATATTCATAGTTGTTGTTTCCTTTGTATTTATCAGCTACTTGTGCGAAGAGGATGGCAGCCTGTCGGGTGTCTTCCGGATCATAGTAGTTGTGCATTTTCGACCAGCTGGAAACCTGGAAATTGTTTAATGATGGGCGCCCGCAGAAGATGCTCTCATGGGGACCTTGCTGGTTGTTGCCGAGCGGACAGTTGTAGATGCTTTTTGCAAGCAAAGTCCAGGCTTTCACGATTGTATCATCGTGGACGCCATATCTGGCAAAGCAGTATTCCTGGATCCATTCTTCCTTGGTCATCTTCTCCGCTCTCCAAGGCAGTTCGCTCATCAGTTCGAACATCACCGGGTTGTTTTCTGAACCTTCCATCGTAAAGCCCCAGCCCTTCAGTGAAGAGTTAGTGATGAGTGAAGAATTCTCTTGCTTTTGGGGGGCCGTTTTCCCCGTTCCGAGATAAAAGTTGTTGAGAAGCTGATCCATTCTTCCATGAAGGCCCACGTTTCCGCCAAAGTTCTCCAGAAGACAGAAAAGCCATTGATGCTTGCCGTATCCACCTTCCCGTTTCCAGATACTCGGACTTCCGAACATCGGGCGGCATTCAGAGAAGAGGTCGAGTATGAGGAGGTCGCCAACCTTCAGATTTTCTATCATCTGTGGACGTGGATTCTCGGTCCATCCCTGAACCACCCACACAGCCTCAGAATTGGCACGCTTCATGGCATCCATCAGCACCTTTCCTGCTTTTCCGTAATCAACGGCAGCATCATCATTGCTTTCGTGGAAAGGATCCATGGAGTAATAGGAAGCCTTACCGAAGAGATGGGTGAGCTCCTTATAATATAGGTCTGCGATTTCTGCAAATCGGGCATCCGTAGGCGATAGGTTGGCAGGGCGCTGATAACCATTCCAGCGACCACCATCAGTCACGTTGAGTCCTAACTTTTCTTTGGCGTCATGAGGCATCATACCGCAATAGCCCGGCAAGACAGGTTTCATACCAAGCTCTTTCATTCTTGCCAATATCTTCTTCTGCAATACTTCCTGTTGCTTGTACCAGTTGAGTGGCAGCGGACCGCCCCATCCCTCGAGGTTGTTCATTTCCCACCAAGCCAGGAAAGCAGGACCGGCAATGAATTTGCCGACTTCTTCCTCTGTATAGCCTAACTTGAGGAGCATGTTTCTCCATACACATTCTTCGCCTACGATGGCAAGCGGCATGTTGATGCCATGCAGAGCCATCCAGTCGATTTCTTTCTGCCAACGGTTCCAGTCCCAGAAAGCCATCGAGTAGGAGAAGGTGCAGTAGTTGAAATCATAGCGCAATTTGAGATCTGTCTCATGGCGCTCCATTTTCTCAACTCGTGGCAATATGGCAGGTATTTTAGTCGTCATATTGTTCCAGGAGATATGGATGCCGGCATAGTGTTTGAGATACCAGTTGACACCCACGGCAATATTCACCCAAGAGTTGCCTCGGATGATGATAGGAGATGAAGTTTTCCTGCTGTTGGAGGAAGGATGAGACTTCTGGTCAATCTCAAAAAAGTCTTTGTCTGATTTTACCAGTATGGTCTGAAACTTGCGTGAAGCGCCTTTGTCAATGCGTTCCAGAATGTCATCTACAGGATTTGCCTGTATGCTCGTAACGGTCAATAGAAATAGGTAGAATAATATTTTTCTCATATACATTATATAAATAAAGGTTTAACATGATGATGAAAAGGTCTCATATTTGAATATAGAAAAGGTCTAAAATATAAATGTTGAAGAGTTTGTGTATCTTCATTCTTCCTTCTGCTGATACACATTCTCTCCAACATTTCATAAGATTATCCTTCTCTGAAGAAATCCAGTGCTTCCTTGATTTCGTCCATGGTAGCCGTCTGGTTGATGCGGATGTCACCGATGCCTCCCAAGAGGGTGAAGTTGATGATGCCGTTCTGGTTTTTCTTATCGTGGTGCATCAACTCTATCAGTTCATCGTAGTCATCACAGGTGATAGGCAATGTGCCGTAGTATTCCTTGATGAAACTTACGGTCTGTCTCATCTTTTCGGTAGGGAAACCTGTATGTGTGGCACTGAGATATAGTTCGCAGATCATACCGAATGCAACCGCATGACCATGCAGGATAGGCTTGCGCTTCAAGGCCCAACTCTCAAAGGCATGACCGAAGGTGTGTCCTAAGTTCAGTGCCTTGCGGATACCCTGCTCATGAGGATCTTCTTCTACGATGCGTTCCTTTACCTTCACGCTGTCAGCCACCATTTGCTGCAGATGCTTTAAATCAGGATTTGCCAAATCGAAGGTAATCAGTTCCTTCCACATATCCTCCGTTGAGATGAGTCCGTGCTTCAACATCTCTGCATAGCCAGAACAGATGTTCTCGGCATCCAGACTGCGCAGGAATTCCGTGTCGAGGATGACAAACTTAGAATCGTTGAATACACCTATCTCATTCTTCAGTCCGTTGAAGTTGATACCCGTCTTACCGCCAACCGATGCATCCACCATGGCAAGCAGGGTAGTAGGGATATTGATGAAGTTGATGCCGCGTTTGAAGGTGGAAGCAGCAAAACCGCCGAGGTCAGTTACCATGCCGCCACCGAGATTGATGAGACAAGAGTGTCGTGAACCGCCACCATCGCCGAGTGATTTCCATACATGTGCTATTGTTTCCAGGTCCTTATGGGTGTCTGTAGCACCTATCGTGATGACCTGTGCATTTTTCAGCGTAAAGAATCCCTGGATGACCGGAAGGCATTTTTCCTTCGTCACCTCATCGACAAGGATAAAAATCTTGTCGTGCTCGCATTCAGTGAGTGCATTGGCAATCTCACTCTCCAGATGAGTAGATATGATAATTCTCTGATTCATAACAAAAACGTTTAATAATGTTGCAAAGGTACGTTAAAAAACTGACTTATACGGCAAAAAATCCTATTTTTTTTGATTGTTTACTCTATATTTGGCATAAAAATAGTATTTTTGTTTAAACCTTGTATAATTATGTACGTCAAAAAGGCAAATCAAAAATAACTTATTGCAATGAAAAAATCAATTTTGATGATGCTGTTGCTTTTGGTCTCAATAGCATCGTTTGCTCAGGAACGCTTGGTTAGTGGAGCGATTATCGACCGGGATACCAAGGATCCTGTAGAGCAGGTGACCGTCCAGTTGCTCAAGACCGATAGTACCTATGTGACGGGTGCCATCAGCAACGAAAAAGGTCTTTTCCATCTGAATGCGCCTGAAAATGGCAAGTATCTTCTGAAGATTACGAGTGTAGGATATAAGCCTACCGTGAAGCGCGTGGTCATCGAACAGGACAAGGATCTGGCGTTGGGTAATGTCGTTGTCGGTGCTGATGCCATCATGCTGAAAGGAGCTGTGGTTACCGCTATGGCTCAGAAAGTAACGCTCAAGGAGGATACCTTCGTATATAACTCAGCTGCCTATCGTACACCGGAAGGTTCGGTGGTGGAAGAACTCGTGAAACGTCTGCCGGGTGCTGAGGTGAGCGATGACGGTACCATCAAAATCAATGGTAAGGAGGTGAAGAAAATCCTCGTTGACGGCAAGGAGTTCATGACGGGAGATACCAAGACTGCCCTCAAGAACCTGCCAACCAGTATTATTGATAAGATCAAAGCTTACGATGAGAAAAGTGATCTCTCGAAGGTGACGGGTATTGATGATGGTGAGGAACAGACCGTGCTCGACTTCAATGTGAAGAAGGGTATGAACAAGGGTTTGATGTCTAATATCGACCTCGGTATAGGTAATAAAGATAGGTATAGTGCCAGAGGTATGGGTGGATATTTCAACAGTAATAACCGCTTCATGCTTTTCGGTAATGCCAATAATACCAGCGACCGTGGCTTCAGTGGCGGTGGGCCAAGACGTGGCTTTGGTGGTGGCAATGGATTGAATGCAAGCAAGATGCTGGCAGCCAACTATAATTATGAGGAGAAGAATAAATTCAAATTTAATACATCTCTTCGCTGGAATCATAGTGATGGTGATGTATGGAGTCGTCGTTCCAGTGAGAACTTCATGGGAAGCAGTTCCTCTTTCTCCAACAGTCTGAACCAGAATTTCTCTCGCAGTGACAGCTGGAATGGTAATATCCGTCTGGAGTGGATGCCGGATACAATGACCAACATTCTCTTCCGTCCTTCTATCTCATGGACTACCAATGATAGTCGCAGCACGGGTATTTCTGCATCCTACAATCAGGATCCATACCAATATTCCGATGATCCTCTTTCTGATGAGGCCATCGAAAAAATGGATGAGGATGATGCAGTGGTCAACACTCAGCGGTCAGTAAGCTTGAACAATTCCAAGAACAACAATATTAGAGGTATGCTCCAGTTGAATCGTAAGCTCAACAATAAAGGACGTAACGTAACCCTCCGTATGGATGCCAAATATACCGATAAGGACAGTAAGAGCATCTCCCTGCAGAATGCCCATCTTTATCTGGTACAGACTGCTGCAGGTCTGGATTCCACATATCAGACCAACCGCTATAATCTGACTCCTTCCAAGGATTACAGTTACAGTGCACAGGCCACCTATAGCGAACCGCTCTGGAAGGCCACCTTCCTCCAGCTTAGCTATAAGTTCACCTACAGCTACTCCAAGAGTGACCGCAGCACCTACGATTTCAGTAAATATAGTTTTGATGGAATCAATCCAGCATACGGAGCGTGGGGCAATTATCTTGGCCGTCTGGATGGCGAACTGGGTGACTATCGAGATGACAAACTGAGCCGCTATTCAGAGTATAGAAACTATACCCATGATATTCAGGTGATGATGCGCTTCGTCCGTCAGAAGTATAATCTGAACTTCGGTGTGATGATCCAGCCTCAGCGTTCCAAGTTCATACAGGATTATCAGGGCAAATATGTAGATACGGTGCGCACGGTGACCAACGTCAGTCCGACCCTTGATTTCCGTTACCGATTCTCCAAGATGAGCAATCTGCGTGTCAACTATCGAGGAACGACTTCACAGCCAAGCATCTCTCAGTTGCTCAATATCGTAGATGACAGCGACCCGCTCAATGTCTCTATGGGTAATCCCGGTTTGAAACCTTCGTTCACTCAGAACTTCCGATTGTTCTACAACAATTTCGTTCAGAATCACAACAAGGGTGTGATGACCTATATTAACTTCTCTACGACCAGCAATAGCATCAGTAATAAGGTGACCTACGATGAGACGACTGGTGGAAGAATCACCCGACCGGAGAATATCAATGGCAACTGGAATGTGATGGGAGCCTTTATGTTCAACTGTTCTATCGACAGTGCTGGTGTATGGAATATCAATACCGATACCAATTTGGGTTATAATCACTATGTGAGTTATCTGAGTCTCGACAAGTCGCAGGATTCCCAAAAGAATACCACCCAGAATACCACGTGGAATGAGCGTCTCTCTCTGAGTTATCGCAATGATTGGTTGGAATTGTCACTCGATGGAACATTGGCTTACAATCATGCCAAGAACAAGTTGCAGCCTAACAGCAACCTGGATACCTGGCAGTTCTCTTATGGACCTTCGATGACATTGACCGCTCCTTGGGGCACAAGTTTGAATACCAGTCTCTCCTGCAGCAGTCGTCGCGGCTATTCCGATGCATCGATGAATACCGATGAGTTTGTGTGGAATGCTCAACTTTCACAGGGATTCCTGAAGGGTAAGCCTCTCACCGTGATGCTTCAGTTCTACGATCTGTTGCACCAACAGAGTACCTTCTCGAGAGCGATTTCATCCGTTTCGCGTACGGATACGGAATACAATGCCATCAACTCTTATGCGATGCTTCACGTAGTATATCGCATGAATCTCTTCGGAGGCAAGGATGCACGCAAGGAAAATCGTGGGGAAGGTCCAGGTGGACGTCCTGATTTCCGTGGTCGCCCATTTAATGGAAGTGGTCGTCCAATGGGTCCTCCTCCAGGACGTTTCTTTTAATAGAATTTTTTAGGAGATAACTGAACTTTCGAGTCTTTAAGACGATAAGAAATAATTTAGGTATGGCTTTATAAAAGCTGAACAGCCGCTTTCTCATGTGTTCGAGAAGCGGCTGTTCTTATTTTTTTAGTTGGCTTGATCCAATATTTAGTTGGCTTGCTCCAACTTATTCTGTGCGATGATTTCCTCAGCTCGTTTGAGCGCCTTGCTAATATGGTCGGTGATATTCTCCTTACCGAGCATATTGTAGAAACCAGCGTGCTCCAATTGGAAGTTTACTTTCTCGCAAACACCGGAGAGAACGATCTGGATGTTTTCCTTCTGACTCATTTCGCAGAGGTTGGTGAGGTTGTGAATACCTGTAGAATCTACGAAAGGAACCTTGCGCATACGGATGACGCGTACCAGCGGGCGATCACCGAAGGCAGCCATCACTTCCTCAAATTTATTGCCGGCTCCGAAGAAGAAAGGACCATTGATCTCATATACCTCCACACCCTTAGGAATGGTATAGTGCTCCAGGTTGGTAGAAAGGAAGTCAAACTCTTTGTTGAGGTCAATCTCATCGTCGGTAATAGCCTTTACGTCGGTCGTCTCAGACATACGTTTCATGAAGAGCAGACAGGCGATAATCAGTCCCACTTCGATAGCTACGGTAAGGTCGAAGATGATGGTGAGGAAGAAAGTAATCAGGAGCACAGTAACATCGCTCTTAGGATTCTTCATCAGTGCTAAGAATGAACGCCAGCCAGACATACCATAAGAAACAACTACCAATACACCAGCCAGACAAGCCATAGGGATAAACTTAGCTAATGGCATCAGGAAGAGGAAGATGAACAGTAAGACGATGGCATGGATGATACCAGCCACAGGAGTCTTACCACCATTATTAATATTGGTCATCGTACGGGCGATGGCACCTGTAGCTGGAATACCGCCGAAGAGAGGAGAGGCAATATTGGCCAATCCCTGTGCCACCAACTCTGTATTGGAATCGTGGTGGTCGCTGATCACACCATCTGCTACGGTAGCAGAAAGCAGACTCTCGATGGCACCGAGAATAGCGATGGTGATGGCAGGAGACACCAGGTTCTTGATGGTTTCCCAGTTGATTTCAGGCACCTGTGCCGCAGGCAGTTCATTGCTGATAGAGAAACGGTCTCCAATGGTCTCGATGCTTGTCACACCGGCATATTGTTTCAGGATGAGCGCTACTACCGTCATCAGGATAATGGCGATGAGCGAACCCGGAATCTTCTTGCTGAAACGAGGAGTGATGGCAATGACAATCACGCTCACCACACCGATGAGGGCACACCAAGGGTCGATGGTATCGAAACTCTGGAAATAAACGCCCCATTTCTCGATAAAGTCAGAAGGATTGCTGGCTAAGGTCAAGCCAAAGAGATCCTTGATCTGTGTGGTGAAGATGGTAACAGCGATACCACTGGTAAATCCCACTACGATCGGGTAAGGAATATACTTGATGATGGTGCCGAGTCGGAGCAGTCCGAAGAGTACCAGGAAGAGACCCGCCATCAATGTGGCGATGGTCAGTCCCTCCATGCCATACTTCTGGATGATGCCATAGATGATGACGATGAAGGCTCCCGTAGGACCACCAATCTGCACTTTACTACCGCCAAAGACGGAGATGATAAGACCTGCCACAATGGCGGTGATAATTCCCTTCTCTGGGGTCACGCCTGAGGCAATACCGAATGCGATGGCCAGAGGCAGGGCTACGATTCCCACGATGATTCCTGCCATGAGGTCAGACATGAATGTTTTCTTGTTGTATGTCTTCAGACAAGAAAACAAGCTTGACTTGATTGCTATTGCTTTCATTACCTTATTAAAAAATTATATTGTATTTTTTGTTATCCAAAAATATCGCTTGCAAAGGTACGATAAATATTTTAAATAACAAAATGTTTTTTAATGTTTCTTAATTGTTGATCTCGTTTCATTGATTTAGCGTACTTTTGTACGTCATCTAAGTTTTAGATAGCATACAGATTATGGCAAAAGACAAGATAGCATACGTTTGCAGCAATTGCGGACAGGAATCAGCCAAGTGGATTGGCAAATGTCCGAGTTGTGGACAATGGAATACTTTTAAGGAAATCCGAATCGCAGGAGAAACGGGAACCCAGGCTGCCCGAAATGCGGGCATGACGATGAGACATGGTGGCGCAGCTACTATGTTTGGCGGCGTGCGTGCTTCGGATGGCGCAGCCCAACCCATGAAGCTTCGTGATATCTCTGCCCACGATGAACCCCGTATTGATATGCATGATGAGGAACTGAACCGTGTGCTCGGTGGGGGAATGGTGCAGGGCAGTATCACTTTGTTGGGTGGTGAACCGGGTATCGGTAAGAGTACGCTCACACTGCAGACTATTCTCAATATCCCTGAAAAGAAAGTGCTTTATGTGAGCGGAGAGGAGAGTGCGCATCAGATCAAGTTGAGAGCCGACAGGTTGGCTTCTTCGATCACACCCGATGGAACGGATGTGAATCTCGACCATATCTCTATCCTTTGTGAAACTTCCTTAGAGAAGATCTTCTCCCATATCCAGCAGGTGGCTCCGGAAATCGTAGTCATCGACTCCATCCAGACCATCGCAACAGAGGATGTGGATAGCAGTCCGGGCAGTGTCTCGCAGGTCAGAGAGTGTGCTGCAGCATTGTTGCGATTTGCCAAAACCAGTGGCATTCCTGTTATCCTGATAGGACATATTAATAAAGAGGGAACGCTTGCAGGACCTAAGATACTGGAACATATCGTGGATACCGTCATCCAGTTTGAGGGCGACCAGCATTATATGTATCGCATCCTCCGTAGTATCAAAAACCGATTTGGAAGTACTTCGGAATTGGGAATCTATGAGATGCAGCAGGGAGGACTCCGCCAGGTCAGTAATCCGTCAGAACTCCTCTTGACTGAGGATCACGACGGACTTTCGGGAGTGGCCATTAGCAGTGCCATCGAGGGTGTGCGCCCATTCCTGGTCGAGACTCAAGCCTTGGTTTCCACTGCCGCCTATGGAACTCCCCAGCGCTCAGCTACGGGTTTCGACCAGCGCCGACTTAACATGCTTTTGGCCGTATTGGAAAAGCGCGTGGGATTCAAGTTAATGCAGAAGGACGTGTTCCTGAATATAGCAGGAGGACTGAGAGTCACTGACTTGGCGATGGATTTGAGCGTGATAGCCGCTGTCTTGAGCAGTAATGTGGATACAGCCATAGAGGCTGGCTGGTGTATGTGTGGCGAGGTAGGTCTGAGCGGAGAAGTGCGCCCCGTAAGCCGTATCGAACAGCGAATAGCTGAGGCTGAGAAGCTCGGTTTTCAGCACATCATCATCCCTAAATACAATTATTCGGGATTTGATCATTCGAAATACAAGATAGAGATTCACCCGGTCAGAAAGGTGGAAGAGGCGCTGAGATGCCTGTTCGGATAGAGGCTTTTTGAAAGGTAAAAAGGTAAAAAAGTAAAAAGTTAAGAAAGTAAAAATATATAGAGGAAATGAAAGATTCAGTGATTATTGTGAGTGGTGGTATGGACAGTATCACGCTGCTCTACGACAAGAAGGACGAAATCGCTTTGGGCATCAGTTTCAATTATGGTTCCAATCATAATGAGCGTGAGATTCCCTTTGCCAAAATGCATTGCGAGCGTCTTGGCATCAAGCATATTACTATCGATTTGGGCTTTATGCACCAGTATTTCAAGAGCAGTCTCCTTGAAGGAGCCGATGCTATCCCAGAAGGGCATTATGCTGATGACAATATGAAATCCACGGTGGTTCCTTTCCGTAATGGCATCATGCTGAGCATCGCCATCGGCATTGCAGAGAGCAATCAGCTGAAGAAGGTGCTTATAGCCAATCATGGAGGAGATCATACGATTTATCCCGACTGTCGTCCTGAGTTCATTGATGCCATCGACAAGGCGGCGCAGGCAGGTACTTTCGTAGATGTGCAGGTGAGTGCTCCTTATACCAATATCACCAAGGCTGATATTGCTCGTATCGGCAAGAAGTTGGGAATCGACTATGCTGAAACCTGGAGCTGCTACAAGGGCGGCGAAATCCATTGCGGTAAATGCGGCACATGCGTAGAACGCAAGGAAGCGCTTGCCGAGGCAGGTATCGAGGATACAACCGTATATGAAGCCTGAGAATGACGTGTATAAGATTAAAATTAGTAAATGACAAAATAACAACAAAATGAAAAAGAATTTGATTTTGAGTGCAGCTCTTTTGCTTTCTGCAACTGCAGCGATGGCACAGAGTGGCACTTTCACATTGAAGGCCAACTTGAAAAACTTTGGTGACACCGTGATAGTCTTTAAGAACAGAGGTGTGAAGAACGATACCATCTTGGTAAAGAAGGATAAGTTCACTTATACCACCACTTTGGATAAGCCAATGTCTATCATTTTCGCAACTCCAGGTACATTCCGCAACACAGAGTACAAGATGGCTCGCATCGTAGCAGTACCAGGTGAGAAAGCAGAGCTCGTAGGTGATGTTCTCACCCGTTACGATATCTCTGGTAGCAATTTCTACAAGCAGTATCATTCATTGGATCTGATGTTGGAAGAGGCAGAGAAGCCTTTCACAGAGTTGCGCAAGTCTATCGAGGACCGCATGAAGAACGGTGGCGATCAGAATGCTCTCCGCAAGGAATATCAGGAGAAGGCTATGGAACTCGAGAAGACACGCAATGAGAAGGTAATGAATTACATTTCCCAGCATGCCAACGAGGAGGCTACTGCAGCACTCGTTCCTCAGTTCCAGGAGTATGACGTCATGCAGAAGGTTGTCAATATGCTTTCAGAGTCAGTTCGCAATGGTCGTATGAAGGCATTCTATCAGCCAATGTTGGATCAGGCAAAGGCTCAGATGGAGGCAGAGGAGAAGGCAAAGAAAGTACAGGCCGCCGGTGTTGAGGCTCCTGATTTCACCTTGAAGGATATTGAGGGCAACGACTTCACCCTTTCCAGTTTGCGTGGCAAGTATGTAGTTCTCGATTTCTGGGGTTCATGGTGCGGTTGGTGCATCAAGGGTATGCCTCAGATGAAGGAGTACTATACCAAGTATGCTGGCAAGTTTCAGATAGTAGGTATCGATTGCAATGATACCGAGCAGAAGTGGAAGGATGCTGTGAAGAAGCACGAGCTGCCATGGAAGCATGTTTACAATCCACGTAATGGTGCCGAGAATATTTGTGACAAGTATGCCATTCAGGGTTTCCCTACCAAGATTGTTCTTTCGCCAGAGGGTAAGATTGTGAAGACCATCGTAGGTGAGGATCCTGCATTCTATACATTGCTCGACGAGTTGCTCGGCAAGTAAATCTTGCGTGCTGGTTATCAGGGGCAGATTGGCAGTAAATATCCCGCTGTTTTCCTTTCAGACGGGGTTATTTGCTTCTAAATAAGCATAAACAGCCAAATATTTGCAAAAATATTTGGCTGTTTCAATAAAAAGTTGTACCTTTGCACCCGCAAGTTTAGAAATTGCAAATGATTAATTGATGGTTCCGTAGCTCAGTTGGATTAGAGCAACAGCCTTCTAAGCTGTGGGTCTTGGGTTCGAACCCCAACGGAATCACAAAAATCATGGAGAAAGAGGTTTGTCAGGAGTTTCTGGTGAGCCTCTTTTCTGTTTAATATAAGTCAATGGCTGCCGTTAGAATTGTGATAGCCTTGCTTTTTGGACAAAGCTGGGGCTTCACTCAGGAGGATATGTATAGACCCAACAACAAATATTGAGGGATGGAATGGAAAGGAGTCATGGACATTTAGAACAAAGAAAAACGCCCCTTCTGCAGATTTGTATCATAAAATAGTGGTAGTGGAGACTTCCCCACTCTGCAAAGGCTAAGTCTTGGTACGGAGAGGATACGGACTTGGTATGAAGGTGGTCTTGCTTCTTTTGTTTGGTTTCCTTTTGAATCATTTTTCAGTTTTATGAGTCTCCTATATCTATGAATCTCCTATATATTTAATGGATATCAGACTCTTCCGCTACAGATGCTTTGCTTTCCTTGGGTTGTGGTTTGGGTACGAAACCTAGAATGGCAACCAGACAACTCATCAAAGGACTGATGATATTGAAGAAACAGAAGGGGAGATAGATCAGAGTTGGGATTCCAAGAACCGTACTTTGCGTCATACCGCAGGCAGTCCATGGAACCAGTACGCTCGTCACGGTAGCACTATCCTCTGTACTTCGGCTTAAGAGTTCAGGTCGGTAACCTCGTTCTGCATACTCATCCTTGTAGATAGATGCATTCATGATGATACTCAGGAACTGGTCGCCCATAACGAGATTGAGCAACACACCCGATGCCACAGTACTGCATACAAGTGATATTGTGCTGTGTATGCTTTTCAGAAGCATGTGGGTGATAGCGTGAAGCATGCCGCTGGCTACCATACATGACCCGAAACACATGGCACAGAGGATGAGCCAGATGGTATTGAGCATGCCAGCCATGCCTCGGGTGGCAACAAGATCATTGATGTTCGCCATACCGCAATCTACCTGGGTATGGGTGTAGCAGGTGGTCATGATTCCCTCAAAGAGACTCTTGGCAGTGATGCTGTCTTCGTCAGCAATCTTTACCAGTACTTCCGGTTGGAGGGCGAGGGAACAGATGCATGCTGAAAGGGCTGAAAGAAGAAGTGTGATGAGAGAGGGGGTCTTGCGGTAGATGAGCCATCCTGTAAAAGCTGGAACGAGCATCGTAAGTAGGGAGATATTGAAACCATGACTCAGACCGGTAAGATACTGGCTAATATCCACAGGCTTGGAATCATAGCAGAGTCCGATGATGAGATAGAGTACCAGCGAGAGCAAGATGCTTGGTATGGTGGTATAGAGCATGTAGCGAATATGCGAGAAAAGATCGGCACCGGCTATGCTTGAAGCCAGGACCGTGGTATCGCTCATAGGTGAGAGCTTATCACCAAAATAGGCTCCCGAAATGATGGCTCCAGCGGTATATGGGGCTGGTATTCCCAGGGCATCACCGATTCCCATCAGGGCAATACCGATGGTGGCAATGGTGGTCCATGAGGTTCCCGTCATCACAGAAATAATGCTGGAGATGATGCATGCGCAGGGAAGGAAAAAGATTGGTGACATAATCTGTACGCCATAATATATCAATGTAGGTACTATGCCACTGATCATCCAGGTTGCTGACATCATTCCGATGAGCAGCAGGATCAGGATAGATACTCCGGCATCGCCCACCGTCTTTTTGATCATCTCTTCAAAGATATTCCA
>JABLTL010041882.1_pt1 | contig 18209 bp, 9 predicted proteins | sample 7160151 | NCBI WGS metagenome assembly JABLTL01 (sample SAMN14651223, study PRJNA627086) | human gut metagenome | isolation source: feces | host: Homo sapiens
AGTAATAATAAAGAAAAAAGTTATAAAAGACAAATAGAATAAAAAATAGAAGACTTAGGTATTAAAAAACAGTTTTATATCTAAGTCTTCTTACATTTTTAGTGAGTTTATACTAGGGAACGAAAAAAATAAAAAAAGTGAAATAAAAATGTAATAGAAATGTAATCAAAATGAAACAAAAGAAAAGGCTGTAATTCAAATGTAACAAGAGATTAAACAGTATACATAAAAAAACGAAGGTAAACAAAGTAAAAAATACTTTAGAAAAAAATCAAAAAAAATGCCCCAAAAGGTTGAAAAATCAACCAAAACAAGATATAATATTTATTAGGTATATAAAAATTATGATGCTAATTTGTGATTAAATAAAAAATCAGGGAGGTACCAATATGAAAAACAAAGTTTTGAAAATTAGTGTAGCAGTATTATTAATAATGACTTTAACTATGACTAATTTTATATTTTTGGGTGCAAGTTTTGTATCTTATGCAGCAGATAACATAAGTACAAATAACAAAAATATAGAATTTAATACATATTTTAAAGATGAAAATGGTAATAAGACTACGACATTAGAAAGAACAGCAGACATGAATGACATGTCTTTGTATTTGGCGGTTAATGTCAATAAAGAGGGATTTTTTAATGGGGAAGTTGAATTAACAAATTCAAACTTTACAATAGAAAGCGTAAACAGTGATTTGGCAAGTAAAATCTCTAATAGCAAAGTAAAAATAAACCAATTGAATACAGGAGCTACAACAGAAATAGAGCTAAAAATAAAACCTGTAGAAAAAGACGTAATGGGATTAGATTTACTAGATAATGAAAGTGAACTAAAATTAACAGGTATTTATAGAAATAGTTCAGAAAAAGACATAAAAATAGAAGCTACAAGAAAAGTAAATTTAAAATTAATAGAAAATACAGAAGAAAAAGACATAAAAAATGAAATGAAAATAATTACAAATAAAGTAATTAAAGTTTCTGGAGAAGATAAAAGAATTGTACAAGTATCATTAGATATGGGATTAAACCAAAATATTTATCCAATGAAAAAAATATATGCCAAAATAAAAGTTCCAGAAATAAATGGGAAACAACCAGAAGTAAAAAAAGATATTACTTTAAACACAATGACAGCATCTGAATATAAATATGAAAATGGATATGTAGAAATAACATTAAACAACGATAAAAATAATGATAATAATATTTTATGGAAAAAACAAGGAAATGAAAATATTATTTTAACATATATTTATGATGCAGATACAAAATTAGAAAATGAAGAAATTACTACAGACGAAAAAGTAACTTTATATAATGATAAAGAAATATCATCAAATCAAGAAACAGTATTAACAGGTGAAGAAATAGATACAGCAATAAATGTAGAAACAAAAAATGAAGAAGAAGATATATATAAAGGAAAACTATATTCAGGAATAGACAGACAATATAATTCTACAACTGAACTAAATGTAAATCTTGCAAATGTAGAAGAATATATAACAATAAAAGAAGAAGCAAGCAAATACCAATTATCAGAAAATGAAGTAGATGCAAATGTATACTATAATAGTACAACTATAAATAAAGAAAGCTTTAATAAATTATTTGGAAATACAGGAGATATTACGATATATAATGAAAATAATGAAATTTTAGCAGACATAACAAATAATACACAAACAGATGAAAATGGAAATTTTGTTATAGATTATACAGGAAGAGAACCAAAAACACTATTAATAAAAACTTCAACACCAGTAGAAGCAGGAAAATTAGAAATAAAACATACAAAAACAATCAAAAAATCTGATACAAATTCAATAAAAAATGCTTCAGCAATAAACACGAAAATTACTTATGGATATAATAATTCAGAAGAAAATTTAGCAACATATACAAAAGGGATTGAAGAAACAGCAGAAGCAAAATTAGGACTAAAAGAATCAACAACAGAAACAAAATTTGAAACAAATAGAAATTCATTGTCAACAGTTATAACTAATAATATAGAAATGAAATTAGTATTAAAGACAGATGATGAATCTAGAGATTTATATAAAAATCCAATATTTAGAATAGAATTACCTGAACAAATAGAAAAGATAGAAATAAATAAAATAGACTTGTTATATGAAGATGAATTAAAAATCGAAAAATATCAAGTAGATGGAAGAGTTATAACAATAAAAATGGCTGGAGAACAAACAAAATACACATCACAATCAGTAGAGGGCGCAAATATAATAATAAACGCAAAATTAACGGCTAATAAAACATCAGTAGCTAAACCAGAAAATATTAATGTATTATATAGAAATGAAAAAGCAAATAGTTATGCTAATAATGAACAAGTAGGAAAAATTTCTAAAGAAATTGATATAGTAGCACCTAAAGATGTAACAGCAATTAACAGTATAAAAGACTTAGATGTAGAAACTGTTGGAGAAAAAGCAACAACAGACGTTTCATTGGAAAGAGGAAAAAGCAGTAAAAAAGTTGGAGTTAATTTCCAAATTGTTAATAATAATGAAGAAAATATTAACAATGTAAAAATAATAGGAACATTCCCAACAAAAACAAAAGAAAATAACATAGATATGAAAGTAGTAGATGGTATAAAAATAAATGATGGAACAATCTATTACACAGAAAACGAAAATGCAACAGCAGATTTAGAAAACCAAGATAATGACTGGAAAACAGAAATAACAAATCCGGAAACAGTAAAGAAATATTTAATTACAATGGACAAAGTAGATGCAAGAACAATAGTAGAAGGTTCATACAATGTAGAAATACCAGAAAACTTGGAATATAACCAAAATGCAAAAGAAGGATATGAAGTCACATATACAAATGGTCAAACACAAAGTGAAAAAACAGCAAAAGCAACAACAATTGCAATGGGAACAGGAGTAGGACCTAAAATAGAAAGTAAATTAACAGCAACATTAGAAGGACAAGATGTAAAAGAAAATGCAATCGTAAAAAATGGAGAAGTTATAAAATATAAAGTTAATGTATCAAATACAGGTTCAGTAGATGTAAGCAATGTAAAAGTAACAGGAATAATACCAACTGGCACAAAATTAGTACAACCAGTTGAAAATTACGAATATTCTGGAGATGTATATTACAAAGAATTAGATACAGACAAATATGAAACAACAATAGATAGCTTAAAAGTAGGAGAAAGTAAAGATATAGAATATGAAGTAATGGTAAAAGCGGATACAGCTGCAAAAACAGTAATGACAGCAACAGCAACAGTTAATTATCTAGATGTTGTACAAAATACTAATGAACTAAAAACAACAACTCAAACAGGAAATTTACAAACAATAGTAAAAAGAGTTACAGATAGAAATACAAAACTTTATGAAAATACAGGTATTAGATATTATGCTATAATAAAAAATATATCAAATAAATCAATAGATAATGTAAAGATTCAAACAAACAAATCAGATAATTTAGATGTAGTAACAGTAAATGTAGCAACAAATATGGGAGAAGATGAAGATAAAGGTGGTTCAGCAGATGATGCTGAAAAGGAAATAGAGAAAAATCAACAAGCAGGCAATATTCAAGATGATGAACAAACAGAAGAGGAAACAGACGAAAATACAACAGCTGTAGATTATAGTGATGAAATGAATATAGGAACAATAGCAGCAGGGGAGACTAAAGTAGTAATATATGATATGGTTGTTAATGGAAATAATGCAAATACTGCAACTTTATCAGTAACTGCAAAAGAGGGACAAAATGAATATAAATCTAATATATGGAATGACCAAGTAAATAAATTTACAGTCAATATGTCTATGACAACAAACACACAAAGCAAGTACATAAAAGCAGGAGACACATTAACATATAATATTAATGTAAAAAATGATAGTTCTTCAGAAACTTCAGGATTAGCTATTATAGATAATATCCCTTCAGAATTAAGTATAAACAAAGTAGTTGTTGATGGTGAAGAAGTAACTCCAGATAACAATAATCTAGAAATAGTAAAACAAATACCAGCAAATACAGAAATGGCAGTAAGTATTGAAACATTAGTTAATAGTTCTATGGGAAGAACAGAAGCAGAAGCAATAACAAACCAAGCAATAGCAACAGTAGATGAGCAAGAAATAGCAAAAACAGCAGAAGTAAACCATGTAATAAAAGCAGATGTAACTGATGGAACCAATGGAAGTAGTGATGGAGACAATTCTGGAACAGATGAAGAAAATCCAAGTGATAATGATGGAAGTGCTGAAGATGGTAAACAAATAATAAGTGGATTAGCATGGTATGATGCAAATCAAAATGGTAAAAAAGATGATGATGAAGAAACATTAAACAACATAAAAGTTAGATTATTAAATGTAAACACAAATCAATTAGTAAAGAATGCTACAGGAGAAACATTAGAAGTATCAACAAATGATAATGGTATGTATGTCTTAGAAAACATAGCAAAAGGAAAATATATTGTAATATTTGATTATGACAATTCAAAATATTCATTAACAACATATAAAGCAGAAGGAGTAAATGAAACTGAAAATTCAGATGCAAGATTAAATGAGCTTTTAATAGGAGATTCTAAAGAAAGTGTAGCTTCAACAGACACAATTACAGTAGATAGTGAAGATATTTCAGATATCAGTATAGGTTTAATAGAATTAAAGAATTTTGATTTAAAATTAGATAAATATATTAATAAAATATCAGTACAAAATTCAGCAGGTACAACAGTTAAAGAATATAACAATACAACAACAGCAAAAATAGAATTAGATGCAAAACAAATAAAAGGATCAAATGTTATAGTAGAATATAACATAGTAGTAACAAACGTAGGAGAAGTAGCAGGATATGCTAAAAATATAGTTGACTACATGCCAGGAGACTTAACATTTAATTCAGAATTAAACAAAGATTGGTATCAAAAAGACAATGCATTATATTCAACAAGTATAAGCAATGATATTATAAATCCAGGAGAATCAAAAACAGTGACATTAACATTAACTAAAGTTATGGGTGAAGATAATGTTGTAGCTAGAAATAGTGCAGAAATCTATAAAGACTATAATGATTTAGGATTAGATGATAGTAATTCAAAACCAGGAAATAAAGCAGAAGGAGAAAATGACATGGGAGCAGCAGACTTAATTGTAAGTATTAGAACTGGTGGAGTAATCTATATGACCATAATAGTAGTAATAGCAATAGTTTTAGCAGCTGGTGCTACAGCAGGAATAATAGTTAAAAAGAGAAATAAAAAAGAAGAATAGGAAGAAAGGAGGTAGAGAAATGAGTAAAATAGGAAAATATGTATTAAGTATTATGATAATAATGATGTGCATATTAGGAATAAATACTACTAAAGTAGAAGCTCTTTCACTAAGTGGAAAGAAAATAGGAAGCACTGTAAGAATAGGATATGGAACATATACAGCAAATGGACATCGTAACTTATTTTGTGTAGAAAAAGGACAGAGATTAAGAAGTAGTGGAGCTACATATACAGTAATTGCAAAATTTCGTATAGAAGGAAAACAAGCATGGAAATATATTACAGGTACTGAAAAAATGACTGATAAAGAAAAGGCAAACTTAGAAAATAAAACTAAAAACAAAAAAGGAACATATTATAACGAAAATAATTCAAATGCTAAATTATCATATATTTTATCAAAAACAGGAACATCTGCACAAAAAGGTATTTGGAGATATATGAGAACATGGATAAGTAATTCCGGAAAGCACTTAGAATCAAGGCTTAATGGATTTGCAACACAAGCAAATTTAAGTGGTAGTCAGGATATATTAGATGATGCAAAAGCAGATGTAGATAAATTAAATGATGTAAAACTAGAAGATGCAACAAATGCTAAGAAAGTTACAACAAAAACAGATGTAACAGTAAAAGTAGCAGAAAAAGATGAAAAATCAACAAAGAAAGTTGATAAAGTAGTGACACAAATAGGACCATTTAAATTTAAATTTAAAGGTGATATATCAGAAATAGAAGTATTCAAGAATCAAGATGAAAGTAAAAAAATTAAAGAAGTATATTTTGGACAATATAAAGGAAACAAAATCAAAGAAGTGGATGAAGATGAAATAGATTCAGGAGAAGAATTCTATGTATTAATTCCACAAGATAAAATGAATAATGTAAAAACAATACGTATTAAAGCAACAATTCAAAAGAGTGTAAAAGGTGCTGATATATGGTTCTTAAAATGTAGTTATGCAAGTTGGCAAAATTTAGTATATAAACAAAGTGATAATACAGAAGGTGATGTAGGAACAATAACAAGAGATCAACCAGTTGTAACAACAGGAAACTTAAAAGTAATAAAAGTTGATAAAAGAAATGGCCAAGTTACTAAGTTAGGTGGAGTTGGATTCTATATCCAAAGTGTAAATGGAGAAAATAATGGAAAATATGTAAAACAATCTAATGGAAAAATTACTTATGTAAGTGATAAGAATCAAGCAACTAAATTTATGACAGCAGCATCTGGTACTAATAAAGGTTCATTCACAGTTAAAGAGTTAAAAGTAGGAAAATATAAAGCTATAGAAGTTAGTAATCCAGATAAGTCTTACGACTTTGTATCAAAAGAAGGAACAGTAACAGTTGATAAAACAGCAGAACTAGAAATTGAAAACAAAGCTAAATATGTAGACATTTCAGGATATGTATGGGTAGATAAACAAACAGGAAAACAATCAAAGAGAAATGACTTATACAAAAATGATACTATGGATGATAAAGATACTTTATTAGAAGGTGTAAAAGTTGAATTAGTTGATAATTCAGGAAATGTTGTAAAAAATAAAAATGGACAAACATGTACAGCAACAACGAAAGACTTAAAGACAAAAGATGGAGTTATAAGATATTATAAATTTGAAAATGTTCTAATAGAAAAACTAAAAGAATATAAAGTAAGATTTACTTATGACGGATTAACATATCAATGTGTAAATGCTAATCTAGGAGCTGATAATGGTTCAAAAGCATTTGAAAATGACAGAGATGGATTTAATAAAAAATTCAGCTATGTACAAGGAACAGGAGAAACTACAGGAGAAACATTAGATCAAAATGGAAAACATGCAAATAATTTAACATATAAACGTGAAAATTATACATCAACATTAATAAATAATGGTTTACCAATTGGACAATATCCAATCACAGCAGATACAGCAAAAGCAGGATATAGTTTAGAAGAAGCATTTAAGAAATTAAAAGTTGGAGAAACAGAAATAAAATATGTTAATTTGGGATTATATGAAAGAGAACAACCTTATGTAAATGTTGTAAAAGATGTAGAAAATGTAAAATTATCAATTAATGGAAAATCACATGTATATAAATATGCAAGTAGAAAGGCAAATGAAGGTGATTATACAGAAGATGATACACATAAATTTAATGTAGGAGTTAAATTTGCAAATGAGCGTACAGGTAAAGTTTATGAAAGACCAGTATATAAAGCAGATTATGAATTTGACGATGGAATAACTGACCCAGCTCAAAGTAAAAACTTACAAGTAGCTATAAGATATAAAATAGCAGTAACTAATAACTCTACTAATTTAACATCACAAATAAACAGTTTAATAGATTACTATGATGCTAGATATACATTAAGTAAATTAGGCGACGGAATAGATGACCAAACAGGTGAAATCACAGGAGATGTTGCTAAAGAAGGCGAAGGAGACTATAATACATCATATAAGAAAGTAACAATCAAACCAAATATGAAAATAGAACCAGGGAAAACTAAAGCAATCTATGTAGAATTCACTTTAAATAGACAAGCCGTACAAACAGTTTTAGCAGATAATGGTGAAATGACATTAGAAAATGTCACAGAACTTACATCTTATACTACTTATGGTACAGATGGAAAAGTATATGCAGGAGTAGACTTATATTCTAACCCAGGAAATGCAGTACCAGGAGATAAAAATACTTATGAAGCAGATACAGATTCTAGCCCAGCATTAAAACTTAAAGTTGCAGATAATGCAAGATTACTTGAAGGTAAAGTATTTGTTGACAAAGCTGAAGTTGGGGATGACTTAGCAACAGGAAAACTTAGAATAGGAAATGGAAAACTTGATGAAGATGAAGTAGGAGTAAAAGGTGTTAAAGTAACATTAAAAGAAAATAAAGAAAATGGACAAATATATAATGCTGAAACAAATGGTGATGGAGAATTTACAATTTCAGGATATATACCAGGAGACTATACTTTAACTTATATTTGGGGAGATGAAACTTATACAGTTCAAAACTATAAAGGAACAATTTATGATGAAACAAGATATAGAGCTAATTATGAGAATTCAGGAAATACTAAATGGTATAAAGTTGACCCAGAAACAAGATATACAGATGCAATTGATAATTGGACAACAAGACAAGAAATAGATAAGGAAATGAATACAATAGAAAATTCTACTAAGTTTACGAAAACAACTATGGACTCAACAACACCATTAATGGATCTTGGAGTAGAAAACACTGAATCAGATGTTACTTCATCAGATGATGACATAATGAAATACACGATTAGCAATATAGACTTTGGAATAGTAGAAAGAGCAAGACAAGCAGTAGGATTAACCAAAAGAGTTAAATCTATGAAAGTTACTTTAGCAAATGGTTCAGTACTTGCAAATGTAACAGTAAATAAAGAAGGAGAACTTGAAGGTGACCAAAAAGCTGGGGTAATATATTTACCACCACAAAATGGCTCAAATGGAATGCTAAAACTTGAAATGGATACTGAATTAATGGAAGGTGCAAAACTAGAAGTAACTTATGAATATAAAATAACTAATAAGAGTGAGTTAGATTATGATTCTAAAGAATTTTATATTACTGGAAAACAAAAAGGAAATGTAATAAAAATAACATCAGCAGACATAATAGACTACTTAGATCCAGAATGGGATTATAATATTGATGATAATAGTGGATGGGAATTGAAAGATCTACAAGAAATACAAAAAGGAACAACGTCAATAAAATTAAGTAGTGAAGTATTAACTAGTGAAGGAATAAAAAATAAGAAAATATTCTATACAGCAGTTAAAGAAATAGAATTAGGACCAGAAGATGATGTTTTAAAAGAATTTAAAGTTTCAAAACTACTATCATCATCAAAAGATATTAGCTTAAATAATGATGCAGAAATTACAAAAGTAGTAAAAAACGGAGGTTCAAACTTAATAACTACACTTGGAAATTATGTGCCAGATTCAGGAGACCATGAAATGGATGATGGCCATGCTGAAACAGTAACAGTAACACCAAGTACAGGTGAAAATAGAAATTATTTAATACCTGCAATGGTTATAATATCAGCATTTGTAATCTTAGGAACAGGAATAATTTTCATTAAGAAAAAAGTTTTAAATAAATAACTAATATAAAAAAGTGGTAATTTGATATTACCGCTTTTTTATATTTACAATACTATTGCTTTTTTTGACATTATGTAATAAAATAAAAAACGTAAAAATGCATAAAAGTAAAGAAAATAACAAATCAAATAAAAAAATAGAAAAAACTGTAACAAAATTATTAGTAATACATTACTAAAAAAGACAAAAACCACAAAAGACAAGTAGTAAAATAGACATATATATTAGAGAAAAAGGTGGTATGAAAAAATGTTTCAAAATATAAATGAATATACTGTACAAGAAAAAAAAGAAGAAAACATCAATAAATGGACTGAAATTATGAATAAAAAAAATATAATAATATATATAATTTCTTTTATGTTATCACTTGTAGGAATTGGAGGGGAGTACTCTTTATTTAGTATCAGTATATTAGGAGCATGCTTTTCATCTTCGATTCCACTTTTGGGAGTAGTTATTGTAACATTAATAGGAAATATAATAAAATTTGGAGTAAGTGGAGGACTAGAATATTTTTTAACTAGTTTGATATTTTTTGTCAGTATTTTTTTATTAAAACCCAAATATAATGAAGATGAGAGAAACGAAAAAATCAAAGTCGGGAAAAATGTATGTATTTCAGTAATTGCAATACAAATAATAAAAATATTTCTTTCAACAGTAACACTTTATGATATATTAATAAGTATAACATCAGGAATTATAGCAATATCATTTTACAAAATATTTGTAAACTCAATTGTGGCAATAGAAAATATAGGAGAAAACAAAGCATTTTCAATAGAAGAAGTGATAGGGACAAGTCTATTATTGGCTCTAGCAGCGTGTGCATTTTCAGATTTATCAATTATGGGATTTTCAATCAGAAATGTACTTAGTATATTAATCGTATTGATTTTAGGATGGAAACATGGTGTATTAGTAGGAGCAACATCAGGGGTTACAATCGGTGTAACATTAGGAATTATAACAGGAGGAGAACCAATAATAATAGCAGCTTATGCTGTATCTGGAATGGTAGCAGGAATATTAAATAAATTTGGCAAAATAGGAGTAATAATAGGATTTTTTATAGGAAATATAATTTTAGCATATGCTTCAAATGGATATACGGTAGAAATAATCTATTTTAAGGAAATATTATTAGCATCAATTCTATTATTAGCAATTCCTAAAAATATAAATATAGATATTGAAGAATTCATGGGAAATCCTAAATTTTTACCAGTTACTAAAGAAAGAAGTTTAACAAACGAAAAAGAAACGGTAGAAAAGCTAAATAATATTTCAGACACTATAAAAGAAATGGCAAAATCTTATTCTAAACCTCAAAAAAATTATAGTTTAGAAGAAAGAGAAGAAAATAAACAAATATTTATAGATGAATTATTAAATAATTTAGAACCATATAAAGATAACTTATTGTATGAAGATATAGCTAATGTAAATGGAAAAATAATAGATGAAATATTTAATTTATTACTAGAAAAACAAGAAATTACAAGAAAAGAACTTTTAAGTATTTTTGCGGATTGTAATAGCTATATAGTTGGATTTGATGATAAAGAAATAAGCCAATACCTAGAAAATAATATTTTACAAATAGTAAGAACAGTAAATTTATCATATAAAGTAAGTAAAAACAATTTTATATGGAGAAAAAAGCTAGAAGAAAGCAAGAAGAATATGGAGGCACAATTAAATGGTGTTTCTAAAGTAATATCAGGTATAGCTCAAGAAATGGAAATAAAACAGGCAAAAGAAAATGATTACTATAAAGTAGAAATGGAAATTGCTAAATTATTAAAACAAAAAGGAGTAGTTGCAGAAGTAAATATCAATAAAAAAGATAGATATATTATTGAAATATATACAGAAGATGATGTACAAAATAAAAATATTGAAAATATATTAACAAAAGTTTTAAAAGAAAAAATCATTCTAAATGACGAAAATTCAACAGAAAAAAATCTAGTATATATTTCTGATGATAAATATGTAATAGGTTTTGCAACAGCAGATACAACTAAAAGTCAAAGTGAAGTATCAGGGGACAACTATATAAATTTAAGATTAAAAGATGGAAAATATTTAATAGCATTAAGTGATGGAATTGGAACAGGAAATAAAGCAAATGAAAGTAGTATGCAAGCATTAGCAATGCTACAAAAATTATTATCAGTTGGATTTGATAGAAATAGTTCAATAGAACTAATTACATCAAGCTTAATAAGTAAAAATGAAGAAATTTTTGCAACACTAGATATTGCCATTGTAGATTTGTATAATGGGAATATAGAATTAATAAAAAGTGGAGCATGTCCAACTTATGTAAAAACAAACAAAAGAGTACAAATAATAAAATCAACATCACTTCCAGCTGGCATGATAAACCAAGATAATATACAAGTTTTTGATATAGATATACAAAATAACCAAATTATGCTTATGTGTACAGATGGAGTATTAGATTCTAATATAGAATACAAAAATAAAGAACTATGGATTAAATACTTATTAGAAGATATAGAGACAAAAAATACTAAAAAAATAGCAGATATAGTACTAAATGAAGCCATAGATAATAACTTTGGAAAAATAAAAGACGATATGAGTGTAATTGCATGTAAATTTATACAAAAAGATATGTAATAAATGGGAGGAATAATGAATTAATGGGAAATAGAGGTAGAGGTAGAGGAAGAGGAAGAAGATATGAAGAACCAAAATTAAATTTAAAGAAAGTATTTGCGGTCATATTAGCTATAGTTGCAATTATAATGTCAATATTTATAATAAGAGGAATTTTATCAAAAGGAAATAAAGATGGAAGCATAAAAAGCAAAACTTATTTTGCATCTTATAAAAACAACAAGTGGGGAGTAATAGATGAAAATGGAGATGAAATAATAGCACCATCTTATGAAGAAATGATAATAATACCAAATAACAAAAATGATATTTTTCTATGTACTTATGATGTAGACTATGATACAGGAGAATATAAGACAAAAGCATTAAATAGTAAAGATGAAGAAATATTTAATCAATATAGTAAAATAGAGGCGGTAGAAAATCAAGACGAAAATAATAATTTATGGTATGAAAACAATATTTTAAAAGTACAAAAAGATAATAAATGGGGAATTATTGATAATCAAGGAAAAGAAATAGTACCAGTAGAATATGATAGTATTTCAGCTTTGAAAGGAATAAAAAATGCACTATTAGTACAAAAAGACGGGAAATATGGAATTATTGATGATGAAGGTAAAATCATTATTGATACAAAATATGAAGAAATTAGTAATTTAGGAAAAGATAATAAAGAAGGATATATTGTAAAAGATGAAACAGGCCTATATGGAATAATAGATTATTCTAAAAATAGCGTATTAGAAAATAAATATCAAGAGATAGAAAAAGTATATGGAAATGATCTATATGTAGTATCACAAGATGGAAAACAAAAATTAATAAGAAAATCAGGAGAAGAAATTTTAACCAAAGGTTTTGAACAAATTACAGCAATCTTAAAAGAAAAAGATAAAGGAGTAATATATATATCTAATGGAAAATATGGAATTATGTCATTAGACGGTACCAATATACTGAAAGCACAATATGATAATTTAATTGAAGCAAAAGAAAATATATTTATAGCAACAAAAAACGGAAAGCAAGGAATAATTGACATTAATGGAGAGGAAAAAGTACCATTTAATTACACATCAATAATATATGATGAAAAAGGAGATATTTATATTGCTGAAAATGAACAATTTAATAGTGATATAATGAATAATCAATTTGAAATTAAACAATCTGGAATATTAATAGAAAATAATACAGAAGATGGATATTTCGAATTAAGAAAAGATGACAAATATGTATATTACAATTTTAAATTTGAAGAAAAAGAAGTTAAAGATATTTTAAATAAAAATACATTATTTTTAGATAAAAAAGATAATAAATATGGATATGTAGACAAAAATGGAAATGTTGTGGTAGAATACATATATGATGATGCCACAGAACAAAATGAATATGGCTATGCAGCAGTGAAAAAAGATGGAAAATGGGGAGCCATAAATAAAAAAGGAGAAGTAATACAAGAACCAACTTATAATTTAGATGATTACCTAGTAATAGATTTTATAGGAAAATGGCATTTAGGAAAAGATATTAATATGAATTATTATAATCAAGAATAACAAAAAATAAAGTAAAAAGGGTGAGATTTTAATGGAACTAAAGATAAATTACCAATATACGTACTTTATACATCCATTTGTAATAAAACAAAGTAAATATCAAAAATATATATTAAAATTATTAAAAGATAAGAAATGTAAATTAAAAAGATTTGAAAAAGAAAAAGACTTAAAAATGTATAAATATTTTACACCTAAAACTAGAGAATTTCTATTTTCTAACTTTAGTTTTACAAATGCAAAATATGAAAAATTTAATGAGCTACCTTTAGAAACACAATCAGCAGTATTGGCTAAATATCCGTCTATAATGTTTGAATATGTTATAAATAGAGATATACAAGGAAAAGCGGGAGAAGGAAAAGGAATATTTTTTAAAATTAGAAAAGTAGAAATAATATGTTTTAATACAGGTTTATGTTTTTTATGTATGAAAACAAACATAGAAGATGACCCAACATTTGCAGATGTATTGAATTTTAATTATAAATTTAGAGATATAAAACAAGATAATGGAACATTAAATAATTATGATAAAATAAATATACAAACAGATTGTTTTTCAAGTATAGATAAAATTACAGATTTTATAAAAAATATTACAGGTTCAAATATAGAAGCAATAAAATTAGATATAAATACAGAAAGATTTCAAACATACTCATATTTATGTATAGATCAAGCGGCATGGAATATAGATAACAGTTTTGAAAAAATAGAGCATAATTTTCTGAAATTTGCAAAAATACTACCTGCAGATAATTCAACAAATTTAAATGAAGAAAAAATATCTTCATTAGCAAAATGGAAATATACTAAAATGGGAATAACAAAACAAGGAATAACATTATTTGCTTCATCAATAGATATTAATAATTACACAATATTACCAACAGAGTTTGAACAACAATATTTATATACTTATATATTTGAATTATATAAAAAGATATATTTAAAAAAATTAATAGTAGAATTTAAACAAACTACTAACATATCAAAAGCAAGAAGTAAATTTATAAATTTTACTAAAAATATATGGATACAAGAAGTAACAGAAGATGAAATAGGAACAATGTTTGACCAAAAGATAAGAAAAATACTAGGAATAGAAGAATTATATGCAGAAGTAAAAAATACCTATGATGTATGCTATAAAGAAATGAATATAGAGAAAAATAAAAATGCAACAGTAGCAATAGGAATAATACTTACATTAACATTAATATTTAATATATTGAATTTTATATTATTAAAGGGTTGAGAATATTACTCAATCCTTATTATTTAAGAAAAGAAAGGAATCTAATATGCAAGTAACTTGTGGAATAGATATTATAGAAATAGATAGGGTAAAGAGTAGTATTGAAGAGACAAATAATAAATTTATTGAAAGAGTATATACTAAAAATGAAATACAATATTGTGAAAGTAAAAATAGTCAAAAATACCAGCATTATGCTGCTAGATTTGCAGCTAAAGAAGCAGTATTTAAGGCAATTTCTAAAACACTAGAAAATAAATATGATATAGAATGGAAAGATATAGAAATAGAAAATGACAAAAATGGAAGACCTATGGTGAATCTAAAAAAAGAAATGTCTAATAAGATAAATAACGTGGATATTAGTATTTCACATTGTAAAAATTACGCAGTAGCAAATGTTACTGTAGTATGGAATTAAGAGGGAGAAAAAATGGAATTTTTTGATAATCATGCACATCTAGATGATGAAAAATTTGATATAGATAGAGAAGAAATAATAGAGCAAATACAAAAAAGTGGTGTAACAAAATTTGTGTCGGCAGGATATAGTTTAGAGGGAGCTTTAAAAGGAATAGAATTAGCACAAAAATATGAATATATATACACAACAGCAGGGATTTCTCCTAATGATATTCCACAAACAGAAGAAGAAATGTGGAAAAACATAGAAGAAATCAATAATTTGGTAAAAACATATAGAGAAATAAAGAAAATAGTAGCTATAGGAGAAATTGGTTTAGATTATCACTGGGAAGAAGATTTAAAAAGAAGAGAATGGCAAAAAGAAGCATTTAAAGAACAGATAAAAATAGCAAATGAAAATAATTTACCTATAGTAATTCATACGAGAGAAGCTGTAATGGATACTTTAGATATTCTAAAAAATAACGAAGTCAAAAATAGAGGAATTTTTCATTGTTGTCCATTAAATAGAGAACTAGTAAAAGAAGCAATAAAATTGGGATTTTATATATCACTAGCAGGTCCAATAACATTTAAAAATTCAAAAAATGCAAATGAAATTATAGGAATGATTCCTGATAATAGAATTTTAATAGAAACAGATAGCCCATATTTATCGCCTGAACCATTAAGAGGAAGAAGAAATGACCCACGAAATGTAAAATATATTGCTCAAAAAATTGCTGAAGTAAAAGGAAAAACTTTAGAAGAAATAGCAAAGATTACTTATGATAATGCAATGACTATATACAAAATCAATAATTGATTTTGTTCGATAATATTTATAATACAAGATTTTGATTACAAAGTTTTAATGATATTATAATATAAAAATTAAGAAATTCTAATTTATTTAGGGAATTTTTCACTATTGTGAAATCCTTTCCTAAAATTATATAGAATTTCTTATTTTTTTGTGTTTTCATATTTTATTACTTAAAAATAATTAATATTTTAAATTGCGTAAAGCTTCAATTCTATCTGCAGTGCTAGGATGAGTAGAAAATAAACTAGAAGCTTTTGATTCTTTTCCATCTTTTCTAAAAGGATTAACAATATACATATTTGCAGTAGCATTATTAGCAGTTTCTAACTCATTAGGGTCATTTTCTAATTTTTCTAGAGCAGATATTAAGCCATCAGGATTACGTGTAAATTCTACAGCTGTGCTATCTGCAAGGAATTCTCTTCTTCTTGATAAAGCAAGTTGCATAAGAGAACCAAAAATAGGTGATAAAATAAGAAAAATCAGTCCAATAAGCATAAGAAAACCATTTGCTTTACTATCATCATCTCTATCTTTAACTCTTCCCCAGAACAATGCTCTTGAGAAAAAATCAGAAAGCATTACAATAAATCCAACCATAACGGAAACAATGCAACTTAAACGTATATCATAATTTTTTATATGGCTCATTTCATGAGCAATTACACCTTCTAGTTCATAATAATCTAATTTTTCTAAAAGACCTGTAGTAACACAAATAACAGCATTTTCAGGATTTCTACCAGTTGCAAAAGCATTAGGTTGCATATCATCTACAACATATAATCTTGGTTTAGCAGGTAATCCAGCAGTGACCATTAATGCATCTAAAATATTTACTAATTTCTGGTCTTCTTCGTGTGTAGCTGGTCTTGCATGAGATGTTGCTAATACTATTTTATCACTGTAATAGTAAGAGCCCCAAGCAGAACTAATTGAAAATATTAGTGCAATTATAATTGACATTGAACCTAAATCAAAAGCATTACAAATATAATAAACTATTAAAGTAATTATTAAAATAAATATGCCAACTATAAAACCAGATTCAATTTTATTTTTTTTACTTGTTTCAAACATAATAAACTCCAATCTAATAAAAAATGGGACTTACTTTGAAGTAACAAAGCAGGTCCCTTTTATCTTATAATAGAAAAGTTTTCTAAAATTCCTATTATATACAAGCTATAATCGTTAGCCTTTTGAGATTTTCTCCTTGATTTTATTTATTAAAATCTACTTTTACATTTTTTCTAGCTTCATCATTTTCTGCTTCGAATAAATCACGAGGAGTAAAGTTAAACATGCCAGCAATAATGTTAGAAGGAAAAACTTGTAATTTTGTATTGTACATTGTTACTGTATCATTGTAAAATTGTCTTGAAAAAGATATTTTATTTTCTGTATTTCTTAATTCTTCAGACAATTCAGAAAAGTTTTCATTTGCTTTTAATTCTGGATAACTTTCAGATACTGCCATAATAGTTTTTAAAGCTGTTGATAACTGATTATCTAAATTGGCTTTTTCTGTAACATTTTGAGCGTGTGCCCAACTAGTTCTAATTTCAGAAATTTTTGTGAAAGTATCTGATTCATGTTTCATATATCCTTTTACTGTTTCTACAAAGTTTGGAATTAAATCAAATCTTCTTTGTAGTTGAACATCAATTTGACTCCATGCATTATCTACTTTAAATTTTGCTTTTACAAGACCATTATAGATACTGATAAAAGCTAGGATAATAATTAATATGATTGCTATTAAAATTAAACCAGTCATTATTGATTCCTCCTTTGTTAATATTATATACATATCCATAATAACATATTAGCAAAATTTATACAATAATTTTGTAAAAAAAATGACTTATAAATGAAATATAGAAAATAATAAAGCTTGTACAACTATATCCGTAAGGCCTATTAGAAATGTTGTTGTAATATACCCAAATGATGTATTTACAAAAATAAATAAATATGAAAAAATATAATATATAAATATATAGATTGGAGACAAACT